>VOFH01002692.1_pt1 | contig 32327 bp, 52 predicted proteins | sample 5384091 | NCBI WGS metagenome assembly VOFH01 (sample SAMN12384727, study PRJNA508395) | human gut metagenome | isolation source: healthy gut G | host: Homo sapiens
CGGTCGATGACCACCAGTGCCAGTTCTTGTTTATCCATTTTTATTACTCCTGTTCATTTCCATCCGAAAGCTTCACTGTAATATAATCATGATGGATTTCTTTCAGAAATTTATCAAATACATCCATGTCTTCATCTTGATACTGGAAGTGTTCACATGGATGACATCCGAATTCTTCCTGTTCCAGAAGTTCCTCATCCACCAGAAGCTGCACTTTATTCTCCGGATCAAAGATCAGTCCCATGACAGTAGCTGAGCCCGGCGTTACATTCAGATATGTTTCCATGTCTTCTCCCGATGCAAAGGATAATCTCGTGGTCGGGATCTGCTGTGACAGTTCTTTTGTCTTGAGCGCTTTGTTTCCTGGCATCAAAAGCAGATAATATGACGTTTTCTTCCGGTTACATAAGAACAGATTCTTACAGATCTCCATTCCCAGCGCTTAATCAATCTCTTCACAGGCTTCCATTGTCATGACCGCTTCGTGATGCGCTCTGATGAGGGGATATGCAGACTGTCCAGTATATCGTAAACTTTATTTCTTTTTCTTTTCGTCCGGATGTGTCTTCCGGGCGTCCATTGTATAACTCCATTTTATCTCTTATCCTATATCAATTTTCTTGTTCCTTCTTTTTCTCACTATTATACAATTATCAATTTAGTACTACAAGTAATTTCCAGTTTATAGATTGATTGCCACACTGTTTTGAAATGCCTGTACCCTTTATTCTCCTCTATTCCACTTTCAGATATTTCTCCATCCACACTTCTGCAAGCTGCGTCCAGCTCTGTACTTCTTTCAGCGTTTTGCGGATTCCTCTTTCTGCTTTTCCGTCCATCTTGCCGGCTTTTTACGTCCGATACCGAACTTCACCAGAAGTTCCTCTCCTTTTCCTTTGAAATGGAGTCTCGCCGGCCTCGATTGCCTCTGCAAGCATCTGCACCTGTTCCTGTGTATATCTTTTTCCTTCTTCCTGTCCTATATTCTGCTCTAACCACTCTTCGGTTGCCACAGATAGTCCATGGATTCCTTCTGAAAATACATGCTGTGCAATGGTACACCAGCCTGTGCACAAGCCTGTGCAAAGAGATAACTGTTCTCCACCGGAACTGTCTGATCTGTTACGGTCTGCCACAGGAAACATGGCGGTGTATCTTTTGTCACATGATTTTCCAGCGACATATAGTCCAGTTCCTGCTCTGACGGCTCTTTTTCCAAACAGTGCGACAAATGAATCTCTGTGTGCATATTTTCCTGAAGTGATGACCGGATAAGACAGAATCGCCACATCTGGGCGGTTGGATATGTTCTGGTATGCTTCTTCCGGATCTTCCACATCTTTATTATGTACACAAAGGCTTCCACACAGATGTGCTCCTGCTGAGAATCCGCAGGCTGCAATTCTGTCTGGTCTGATATGGAATTCCTCTGCACGTGAACGAATCATGCGGATTGCTCTTGAGATATCGTGTAACGGCTGCATCTTCAGCGGTGCTTCATCTAACTGATTAATCGTATATTCCAGAACGAATACATTGTACCCTGCACCATAGAATTCCATTGCCGGCAGGTGCGCTTCCGATGGGGATACTTCCCGGTATGCGCCGCCCGGTGCGATGATCATTGCCGGATGCTTCTTTTCATCCTCATGAATATAGCTGAACATCACCGGTATAAAGCCATGTGCTGCCGGATAATGATACTCTTCTTTTTTCCAGATTTCGATTTTTTCATTTATCATAATTTTTATCTTCTCCTTTATTCCTTAACAATTACTTATTTCACCGTTCTTTCCCCATTATATTTCTCTACGTCTTCGAAAACAAATAAGGATATTTCCGCATTTGTGCAAATATAATCGTTTCCACCCGTTTTCGTATCTCATCTGAATAGCCTTCTGCGTTTTCAAGCAATTCTGTCACGTCTTTTTTGTAAAACGGAACTTTAGATTCATTTTATATAAAGATTCGGAAATATCTAATTGTTCATCGAATGCATTACATATTGTTTTGGCCTGAACCTTCTCCATAAGTGTGTAAATATCTCCCGCCAAAGGATAATCCATCGTTGTATCTGCTAAAAGCCCTGCTCCATTATCAAAGATCGGGCAGTATGCATAATCACCTTTTCCATTCATCAAGACGGCTATGTTATGCATATGCCGGTCTTCATTCAGAAAAATGCATCTATCGTCAGCAATTTATTCATATAAATACCAAAGTTCTGAAGTCCCGTCATGCGTTCTACCTGTTGCACTAAGAAACGTAATCTTTCCTCATGATCGGGTATTCTATACATGCTTTTATACAGACTTTCTCCGAAAAAATTATGAAACAACCGCTCCAAAGTTATGATCTGCCAGTCTTCATTCAGAAAATTTTTACTCTTTGCTCCATTATAAATTACCGTTCCATATTTTATTTCTTCCAGGTCATAATATACAAATTCTTGTTCAGCCAGCGTAGATTTTTTTCAGAAGATGCGATATCATATACTCTGCCAGTCCTTCATATCCTGTGTAATCAGCTTTGTACCATATCCCTTTATTCTCCCATTTTAGTTGGTTCCCTTTTGATGACTGACGCCTATTTGTCCTGATGTTCTGCCCAAAAGTTCTATCATTCATTTACCTCTCTATACGAATCCAAAATCATCCTCCGCCATCCGTCCTTCTGTCTTCTCTATGATCAGAATCGGATCGTAAAATGGCAGTCCCAGATCTTTCAGTATCAGTTTCATCTTATCTCTGCTTTCCGGGAAACATCTGGATTCCAGAAATTCTATATACTGATTATAATCCGGTTCCTCCATAACCCCAAATGCACGGAACATAATCTTATCTGTATAATTTTTATTTTCACTTTTCGTTCCCGCTCATTCACATCAATCAAAGTACATACATCCTGATCATACATATACCAGATTCTGAGCGGCCACACTTTTTCCGGAACTTTGACTTCCTGTTCATATTCCGGATATTTCTGCAGCATCTTAAGAAATGGAACAATTGGTCCGCGGATAACGTCTTCACTTCTCTCCCAACGCTCTACTGTCGGTTTTGAACAATTGATAAATTCTGCAAATTCTTTTTGTGTCAAATGCAATTCTTTCCGGATTTTCTTGATTTCCTTTGCTGTTGTATATTCTGGTGTTATAAATAGTCTTTCTTTCACAATCTCACCTTCTGGTTTTATGATTCCCGTCTTTTTCTTTATTAAATCACAACCTCTATTATTTGTAAACAAAAACAATTAAAATAATTGTTTTTCATCTTTTAAAACCATCATTTTAATTGTTTTATTGGTTTTAATAACTCATCTACAGAATCTTCCACTAACAACTTCTCTTATATACTTTGATATACTAACAAAGACTTTGCATCCTACATCAGATACGAAGTCTTTCTCTTAATTATTTTCTTTTTTCACTAGAGCCACCGGGACACTAAAAAAGCCACTTTACCTGTCCCCCCGGCTTACTGCGCTGCCAATTTCAGCATCTTCTCCAGTGGAAGTGCTGCCTTCTGGCGCATCTCCTCATCCAGATTCACCTCTGGCTGCATGGTCTCAAGTGCTTCTTTCACACCTTCCAGACGCACCATCTTCATATTCGGACAGAACTGTCTGTGCCCTACGGAGTAGAATTTCTTCTCCGGATTTTTCTGATGCAATTCATAGAATACTCCCATCTCTGTGCAGATGATAAATGTGTTATTTTCTGATTTTGTAGCATAATCGATAATCTGCGAAGTACTTCCGATAAAATCAGATAATTCCAGAATATCTCCTGTACATTCCGGATGTGTCAGTACGAGTGCTTCCGGATGCGCCTCTTTGGCTTTCTGAAGTTCTTCTTTGTGGATACTCGTATGTACATGGCAGAATCCATCATTAAAGATGAAGTGCTTCTCCGGAAGCTGACTTGCCACGAAACGACCAAGATTCTCATCCGGGATAAAGAAGATATCTTTATTCGGAAGATTCTTCACGATCTTCAGTGCATTTGACGATGTTACACATACGTCTGACTCTGCTTTGATCTCTGCGGTTGAGTTCACATAACAGACTACAGATACATCCGGGTATTCATTTCTCACTTCCCTGATCTTATCTACGTCTACCATGTGTGCCATCGGACAGTCTGCATGACCGTCTGCCATTACGACTCGCTTCTTTGGATTCAGGATTTTCGCACTTTCTCCCATGAAAGAGACTCCACAGAAAATAATCGTGCTCTCCGGAACTTTGGTTGCAATCTCTGCAAGATAATAAGAGTCTCCTACATAGTCTGCAATCTCCTGCACTTCCCCATCTACATAATAATGTGCCAGGATTACAGCATCTTTTTCCTTTTTCAGTTTTTGGATTTCATTTTTGATTTCTTCGTTCATTTCCGACTTTCACCTCTAAATAAAGTATTCGATGGTCTCTTCTTCCGTAAGTCTTGTCTTTTCATTAAATAAAATAACAGCTTCCCGCCCATCGTACGGTCCAAGGGAATACATGTTAAGTGCCGTCTTATTAAAATACTTCCACGGTACGATTCGGTTACAACATGTAGACTGATCCAACACTCTGATGATATCTTTCTGTTCATACTCCTGGTCACAGTAATAATGATCAAACATCCGCACTACCATCTATTCCGGTCAAATTCCCTTCTTTAACGTATTCTCACTTACCTATCATGCACCGCTTCAGCCAATTGTGTCAATGCCTGTTTTAAAATTTCTCGTGGACATGCAATATTTATACGCTCAAATCCCTCTCCGTCCGGTCCAAACATTGCTCCGCTGTCAAGCCAGAGTTTTGCTTTGTTCTCCACCAGATCTTTTAACTGCTCTTCTTTCATGCCGAGACTCTTAAAATCCAACCATAAAGATAAGTCCCTTCCGGCTCTGTCAGTTTGATCTCCGGAAGATTCTCTTTTAAAAACGTACGGACATAATCAGATTTCCCTCCAGATAAATTTTCAATTCTTTTAACCACTCTTCACCGGTCTCATAAGCTGCCTGACATGCAACCAGTCCCATCAGATTCACCTGGCTGTAACCGGCTGCTGTCACTTCCGCCCGGAATCTCGCACGAAGCTCCGGATTCGAGATCCATATATTGGAAATCTGAAGTCCGGCAATGTTAAATGTCTTACTTGGTGCGGTACATGTTGTAGTGATTGCAGCGTATTTTTCATCTAAGGATGCAAATACATGATGTATATTCTCTCCATATGTAAAATCACTGTGGATCTCATCACTGACTACCAGCACGTTATGTTTCAGACAAATGTCTCTATCTTACGAAGTTCCCACTCCTTCCACACGCGTCCGACCGGATTGTGCGGACTGCACATCAAGAATAATTTTACATTTTCTTCGACAATCTTCTGCTCGAATTCTTCGAAATTAATCTCGTAATGTCCGTCTATCTGCTGAAGCGGACTATTGATCAGCCTTCTGTGGTTATCTGTGATCACTTCGCTGAACGGATAGTATACCGGCTGCTGCAGAAGAACTGCATCACCTTCTTTTGTATAAGCCTTCACTGCCATCGCAAGTGCGAATACCACGCCCGGTGTCTTGATCAGCCATTCTTTCTCTACTTTCCATCCGAAATGCTTCTCATACCATCCGGCTGCTGCCTGGAAGTAATCATCTTTTCCTTCGCTGTATCCGTAGATTCCGTGTGCGACTGCGTCACTAAGCTTTTCTGGATTCCCGGTGCTGTCGGGAAATCCATGTCTGCCACCCAGAGCGGAAGCAGATCATCACTTCTCCTCTCTTTCTTTTGCGAAATCATATTTCAGGCATTTTGTTCCATGTCTGTCCACTACTTTATCAAAATCGAACTTCATCTGTGCATCCTCCTACGCAAGTGCCTGCTCAAGATCTGCGATTAGATCATCTGCATTTTCAATTCCAACTGACAATCTTAAGAAATCTTCTGTGATTCCAAGTTTCTCTCTTACTTCTACCGGCAGATCTCCATGTGTCTGAAGCATCGGGTAAGTGATCAGTGACTCTACGCCTCCGAGACTTTCTGCATAAGCGATCAGTTTTACACTTTCCAGAAGCTTTCTTGCCGTTGCTTCACTGTCTACTTTAAAAGAAATCATACTTCGAATCCGCTTGCCTGTGATGCATTTACTCCATACCCCGGATGCTCTTTCAAGCCTACATAATAGACCTGTTTTACTTTTTCATGTCCTTTTAACCAGTTCGCAATCTTCATCGCATTATCCTGCTGTGCTCTTAATCTTACAGACAATGTCTTAATTCCACGCAAGATCAGATAGCTGTCAAATGGTGCAAGACAGCTTCCGACTGTCTTATATATATAACGGATCTTCTTCGCTGTCTCTTCATCCGCCGAACACAGAAATCCTGCCAGTGTGTCATTATGTCCACCAAGGAATTTTGTCCCACTGTGGATAACCAGATCTGCTCCCAGTTCAATCGGTCTTTGAAATAATGGTGAAAGAAATGTATTGTCAACAATAATCTTCAGATCATGTTTATCTGCGATTTCTTTCATCTTTCTGAGATCTGTGACACGCATGGTCGGGTTACTTGGTGTCTCGATATAAAGTGCTTTTGTATTCTCCCGGATACCTGCTTCTACAAGATCTGCATCCGCAGTATCTACATAAGAAAACCCAATCCCCTCTTCCCGCCGACAGATTCAAACATTCTGACAGAACCGCCATACAGATCATCTGTACAAAGGATATGATCCCCGCGGTCAAATAACTCCAGACAAAGACCTACCGCAGCCATACCGTTTGCGCATGCTACAGTATCTACCGCACCTTCCAGTGCCGACATCGTATGCTCAAGCTCTGTTCTTGTCGGGTTGCTCTCTCTCGTATAGTCGTATCCGGTAGACTGTCCAATACCAGGATGGGCAAATGTCGCTGCCTGGTAGATCGGTACTGCTACTGAACCGTAAGAATGTGTCTTTTCATCTGTTCCGTTTCCGTGTATACATCGTGTCTCAAATCCGTAATTCATTATTTACCTCTTTCATTGTAATCATCCAGGAAATTATATTCCATGTCATCTTTATGGTATCCGATAATCGTTCTTAAGTTGACATTATGCACACTCCGGAAAATATTCTTTTCGATAATATCTCCCTGTTTTCTGAATTCCTTGATCAGTTCCTTCATCTCGTCACGTTTGGAACCTCTTCCGCCGCCACAGGATACACAGTTCTCTGTGAATCTGCATGCGCACTGAATGAAGTTGAGCTGATTGTAATCCCTCCATGCTATAATGTCATCTTCCTTGATCAGATACATTGGTCTGATCAGCTCCATACCCTCGAAATTCTGGCTATGGAGCTTCGGCATCATCGTCTCCACCTTTCCGCCGTAGAACATCCCCATAAGGATCGTCTCAATCACATCGTCGAAATGATGTCCGAGCGCAATCTTATTGCATCCCAGTTCTTTTGCGTGAGAGTATAAATAGCCTCTTCTCATTCTCGCGCAAAGGTAACATGGATTCTTGTCAATATCTGCTACCGTATCAAATATCTGTGTCTCAAATACCGTAAGCGGAATTCCAAGTACTTTGGCGTTATCCTGAATGATCTTCCAGTTATCTTCATTGTATCCCGGATTCATTACCAGAAATACTAATTCAAAATTCGCTTTGCCATGTTTTAACAGTTCCTGAAACAGCTTTGCCATCAGCATGGAATCTTTTCCACCGGAAATACAGACTGCAATCTTATCTCCGTCCTGGATCAGATCGTATTCTCTGATTCCTTTCGTGAACTTTCTCCAGATTCCTTGCGGAATTTCTTGATGATACTGCGTTCAATCTCTTTCTGCTTCTCTCCGGTAGTATTTTCATCCTGTACGAACTCACTTAGTTTCTTTCTCAAAAGGAACGATATCCGCCTTCAATATTCGCCGCATCATATCCTGCTGCTTCCAGTTCATAAACAGCATCGACACTCCATTCACCGGTATGGCATAATACATACACCGGCTTTTCTTTCGGAAGTTCTTCCATACGTTCTTCTACTTCTGCAAGCGGGATGCTGACCGCTCCCGGTACAGAGCCTCTGGTATATGCATCTGCAGGACGGACGTCCAGCACTGTGATTGTATTCTGATCTAATTGTAATAACTCTTCTATCGTGATTGTCTTCATATCTTTTTAACCTCTCTTTGTGAGTTGCTGTTCATACAGCAGCTATTCCTATTAACCAGATAGGTTTTGTTATTTATCTGGTATTATATGACGTTTTTCCCTGTCTGTCAAGGAACTGAAATGTGTTTTAAAAACATTTATCTTTCAAATATACGCTAGAAAAGTTTACCACAAAAAGAATACTGTACCAGTGGTTTCCCGCTAATACAGTATGTTTTGTTGTTTTCTCGGACGGGCGCTCCCTCAAGCGTTAGAAAGACCTGCAATCCTTGTGCAAGCACAAATTGCAAGTCTTTCAACGCTTGTGTGAACTGATGTTATATATAATACATATCCTGTCCATAATCAATGTATTCCTGATACTCTTTCTCCAGATCATGCAAGGTTACTGACTGGAGGATCTCTGTCACGCTGTCATTTACCCTGTCGATCACCAGTTTCTGGATTGCTTTTACACTCCCGGTATATTTTCCTTCTTTCGGAAGTTCCTCATCTTCGATGCGGTAGTCACCTTCCAAAGCTTCTATAATAGAAGAAACGGTAATCTCCTGTGGCGGACGGCTTAAGAAATAGCCGCCCTGGGAGCCTTTTATACTCTTTACGATTCCTGCTTTTCTAAGACTTGCAAATACCTGTTCCAGATACTGTGGAGATATCTTGTTCCGCTCTGCAATGCTATTGAGCGCCACCTGTTCAGTTTTTGAATTGATGGTCAGGTCGATCAACGCTCTCAGACCATATCTGCTTTTCATTGAAAGTTTCATATATATCTCCACACTCCTTCATTATTTTTTTTTATTCTACGGCTTTGAATGCCTCATCCAGATCCTGGATAATGTCATCAATATGCTCTGTTCCGATCGACAGACGGATTGTATTAGGCTTGATTCCCTGATCCAGTAATTCTTCTTCTGTGCACTGGCTGTGTGTTGTTGTTGCCGGATGGATAACCAGAGATTTTACATCTGCAACGTTAGCAAGCAGTGAGAAGAGTTCCAGATTATCGATGAAATCTTTTTGCTTTCTGTGCGTCACCTTTGATCTCGAATGTGAAAATAGATGCTCCACCATTCGGGAAATATTTCTTATATAATGCCTGCTGTTCCGGATCATCAGATACAGACGGATGGTTTACCTTCTCTACGAGCGGATGGTTGTTCAGGTAATCTACTACTTTCAGTGCATTCTCAACATGACGCTCTACACGTAATGATAATGTCTCGAGTCCCTGTAAGAAGATAAATGAATGGATCGGAGAAATGGTTGCTCCTGTATCTCTTAAAAGGATCGCACGGATCTTTGTAACGAATGCTGCAGGTCCTACTGCTTTTGTAAAGCTGATTCCATGGTAGCTCGGGTTTGGCTCTGTAAGAGAAGCGAATTTTCCTGATGCTTCCCAGTCGAAGTTGCCGCTGTCGATGATCACACCGCCGATGGTGGTTCCGTGGCCGCCGATGAATTTTGTCGCGGAATGGAATACGATATCTGCGCCGTACTCGATCGGTCTTACAAGGTAAGGTGTTGCAAATGTATTATCTACAACGAGCGGAATCTTATGCGCATGTGCGATATTTGCAATCTTCTCGATATCAACAACATCGGAGTTCGGATTTCCAAGTGTCTCGATATAGAGTGCTTTCGTGTTGTCCTGGATTGCTGCTTCTACTGCATCATAATCGAAGATGTCAACGAATGTGGTTGTAATTCCGTACTGTGGAAGTGTGTGCTCTAACAGGTTAAATGATCCACCGTAAATATTCTTAGCTGCTACGATATGATCTCCGTTCTGTGCGAGATTCTCGATCGTGTATGTTACTGCTGCTGCACCGGATGCTACTGCAAGTGCTGCGGAGCCACCCTCAAGTGCTGCAATCCTCTTCTCGAATACGTCCTCTGTCGGGTTTGTAAGACGTCCGTAAATGTTACCGGCATCTGCAAGTCCGAAACGTGCTGCTGCATGATCGCAGTTGCGGAATACATAGGAAGATGTCTGGTAGATTGGTACTGCTCTTGCATCTGTAACCGGATCCGGCTTCTCCTGTCCTACGTGAAGCTGTAATGTTTCAAATTTAAAATCTCTATTCTCTCTTGTGATTTTTTCGCTCATTGGGTTGATCTCCTTTTTTCTTCATAATTTTATCGTTATTTGTTGATACTGTCCGTTCTGTTTCGGATTCTATATCTTTTTATTCTGTAAATAATGGTGTTGAATAATATCTGTCTCCGTTATCCGGAAGTAATGCTACGATTGTCTTACCTTTGTTCTCCGGACGTTTTGCCAGTTCGATGGCTCCTGCAAGTGCTGCTCCTGATGAAATACCTACCAGAACTCCTCGTGTTTTGCAAGAAGTTTGGCCGTTTCAAATGCTTCGTCTGCTTCTGCTTTGTAGATTTCGTCGTAGATCTTGGTATCCAATGTCTCTGGAACGAATCCTGCTCCGATTCCCTGAATCTTATGCGGACCTGCTTTTCCTTCTGAAAGTACCGGTGAAGAAGCCGGCTCCAATGCTACGATCTGAACTTCCGGTTTCTGCTCTTTTAAGTAAGCACCGATTCCGGAAAGTGTTCCGCCTGTTCCGACACCTGCGATCACGATATCGACTGCTCCGTCTGTATCGTTCCAGATCTCAGGACCTGTTGTCTTCTTGTGTGCTGCCGGGTTAGCAGGGTTTACAAATTGTCCCGGAACAAAGCTGTTTGGAATCTCTTTTGCAAGCTCATCTGCTTTTTGCGATGGCTCCTTTCATTCCTTTGGCTCCTTCTGTCAGTACGATCTCTGCGCCGTAAGCTTTCAGGATGTTTCTTCTTTCCACACTCATCGTTTCTGGCATTGTCAGGATGATCCTGTATCCTTTGCTGCTGCGATGGATGCAAGACCGATTCCTGTATTACCGGATGTTGGTTCAATGATCACAGAACCTTCTTTTAAGATTCCTTTTTCTTCCGCATCTTCGATCATTGCTTTTTGCAATTCTGTCTTTGACGCTTCCTGCCGGATTGAGGTACTCAAGCTTTACAAGAAGTGTTGCTTCCAAACCAAGTTCTTTTTCTATGTTTACTACTTCCACCAGTGGTGTATTTCCGATCAGTCCTAATGTTCCTTTATAAATCTTTGACATTTTGCTTCCTACCTTTCCTACTTTTTCGGTATGTTTTCTTGATGAATTTACTATACTACCTTAATTCCTATTTGTCAACTATGTTTAGTATGCTTTTGTAATTTTTATTTTTCATGCGCGCAAGCGCAACAACATCGCATTCGTCCCCACATTCGCTTTTCTTTTGTCATTATCCTGCACGCTCCCTTCCGTTCTTTAAACTAAATAAAACCAATCCTTATATTTCCTATTGTTTCGATAGGTTTTATGGATTGGTTTTATTATATTACCGCTATGTCATATTTGTCAAGTATGTTTTACAGTTTTATCTGTATATCAAATCAATAACATTTAATATTCCATAATGCTCTGCAACCATCTTCAGCCCTTTTTTAATTTTTTCATGGCTATAATTCCCGGACAATAATTCATCTTCCGGCAGTTCATTTAGATATCCGTAAAATACAAGCGCTTTTTCTAAAGCTCCTTCTTTATTCACATCTACAAGTGTTAGTATTTCCTCTTCCATCTTCTTAATATTGTCTATACCACTTTGTCCGTTCGCAGCTTCTAAGATTTTTCTATTTTCACCTTTAATTGCTCCATCTGAAATATCTACAGGTGTACCTATATCCTTGTTTAATAATAATTTCACCATTGTTCTGATAACTTCATTATTCATTCTTATTATATAATCCTGCTCATACATATATTTCCTCCTCCGATTATTAAATCATTCCAAAACTGGATGTTCCGAAATTTTAATACTAGTGTATCTCCGAAAATACTTTCTCTAAAATATTATACATCCCGGTATCTTCCGTGTACACTTTTATATCACAAAAAGCTGTCTGGTTAGCATACCTTCATAACCTGACAGCTTTTTATTTTTCTGAAAGCTTCTCTCTTCCATGTGGAAGCAGCCACGCTTCTTCATCCGGTCCTTTTGCAATGATCTGATGAATATTTCCAGGATTGCAGTCAATGTGATAATGCTTTTTGATTGCCGCAAAATCTGTCGTATCCCCGAATCCCGGTGTCTGATACAGGTCTCTTGCATAAGCCCACAGATTATCATAATCTCTCAGACGCTTCTTATTCACACGAAAGATATTATGATAAGCCACATCGAATCTTGCCAGTGTTACATATAACCGGACATCCGATTCTGTAATCTTATCTCCGAACAGATATCTTCTGTCAGCCAGTCTTTCCTCCAACCAGTCCAGACGGTTGAATACCATATAATAAGCTTCCTCATATGCCTCCTGGTTTCTCGCAAATCCTGCTTTGTACACTCCGTTATTTACTTCTCTGAAAATGATATCATTCAGGGCTTTGTTCTACTTTTCAAAAACACAGTGCTATCCTATTAGATAAAATGTCGTTCCGTCTTCATATTATAAATGACGTTTCTATACAGCCTGTGCCTTGCTTCCTTTTATCATTTCTACAAAATATGCATGCACACTTGTATCATCATTCAGTTCCGGATGAAACGCAGTTGCAAGCTGGCTGCCCTGTCTTGCGGCCACAACTTTTCCATCTACTACGGCCAGTGTCTCTGCATTTCCATAGACATCAGCAATATATGGCGCACGGATGAATGTCATTGGAATCTTTCCAAGTCCTTTCATCTCATCTTCTGTGTAAAAACTGCCAAGCTGCCTTCCATAAGCATTTCGCTTTGCCAGAATATTCATCGTACCAAAGCATTGGACTCCATCTTCCACCTGATCTGCCAGCAGGATCAGACCGGCACAAGTTCCAAATACCGGAAGTCCGTCTTCAATCTTCTCTTTTAATATATCGTAAATATCCAGCTCGATCAGAAGCTTTCTCATAACGGTGCTTTCCCCGCCCGGAAGGATCAGTCCGTCAAAAGAACGATCCAGATCTTCTTTTTTACGGATTTCGAAATGTTCCACGCCCAGGCGGTCCAGCATCTGTCCATGTTCTAAGAATGCTCCCTGCATTGCCAAGATTGCAATCGTCATCTTACTTTCCTCTTTCTGCCATTAATAATTCAATTTCCTGTTCATTGATTCCTACCATTGCTTCGCCAAGATCTGTTGAAAGTTCAGCGATCAGTTTTGCATCTGTGTAGTTCGTAACTGCTTTCACAATAGAAGCCGCACGTTTTGCTGGATTACCTGACTTAAAGATTCCGGAACCTACAAATACACCTTCTGCTCCAAGCTGCATCATAAGGGCCGCATCTGCAGGTGTCGCAACTCCGCCTGCTGCAAAGTTTACCACCGGGAGCTTTCCATTTTCATGAACATATTCCACAAGATCAACCGGAACCTGTAACTGTTTTGCTGCTTCGAATAATTCATCTGCTCTTAAGTTCTGGATACGGCGGATCTCCGCATTCATGGCTCTCATATGACGTACTGCCTGAACAACATCTCCGGTTTCCCGGCTCGCCTTTTGTACGGATCATGGATGCACCCTCTGCGATACGGCGGAGTGCCTCGCCGAGATCTCTTGCACCACATACAAATGGTACTTTGAACTCTTTTTATTAATGTGGTAAATGTCATCTGCCGGGGAAAGTACCTCGCTCTCATCAATATAATCAATCTCAATTGCCTCCAGGATCTGCGCTTCTACAAAATGTCCGATTCTGCATTTTGCCATAACCGGAATGGATACCGCTTCCTGAATGCCGCGGATCATCTTCGGATCGCTCATGCGGGATACGCCGCCTGCCGCACGGATATCTGCCGGGATTCTTTCCAGTGCCATGACTGCACATGCACCTGCTTCTTCTGCGATCTTTGCCTGCTCCGGAGTTGTTACGTCCATGATTACGCCGCCTTTTTAACATCTGTGCCAGCTGCTTATTTAATTCATATCTGTTCTCTTTCATAATTCCTGTACCTTTCCTATCTGTTTTCTGTGAATTTTCTTTGAGTCTTATCATACGCTCATCTGGTATTTTTTAAACAGCCAGTTTTCATGTTTTTTGTGCATGCCAATTTTGCATAAAAAAGACCTTTTGAAACCCAACGTTTTCAAAAGATCCTTTTTAACCTTCTCTTTAATTAAAATCATTCTATTTCAAATGTCTTATTTTTCAAGCCCGAACGTTTCCACAACCACAATCCAGACACGATAACTAATAAACCTCCGCCTATCATTTCAACTTCATAGACTACATTTTCTTTAAAAGTTGTCATAACCGGAAGTGCCGAGCACACAATCGCAATCACGCAGATTACCAATTCCATATACCCAAGAAAGCATCCCCACTTTTTATTTTTTGTCATCTGATACAACCCAGGTTTATCAACCTTTTTCCGTTTAATTTTAATATATGCCGCAAACAAAAGAACATACGGAAACAACGATGTCAACGCGGTCATAGTAATTAATACATTGTAAATCGTTTCAACTGCCGGGAAAACTGCCACGCCTGCAAGCAGCAGAGAAACAAGTATCGCCTGAAATAAAATCGCCTTCTCCGGAATGTCATGCTCATTTTTCTTCGTAATCTTCTCGGAAAGATTCCCGGTTCAGAATATCAAACAACATCTTTGTCGGTTGCGCAATATACAGCACTACCGCTCCAAATATCGACAAAGTAATTCCAAATGCTACGATCTGAACAAAAATTGAGGAACTTCCAGGAGATTGCAGGCAATTACTAATGCATCCAAAGTCCCTGTATACGCAAAGATTTCTGACGTCGGCATCAGCATTGTCATACATACCGAACCAATCACATATAATACGCAGATTGTTCCGGCAGCAATCATGATTGCTCTTGGATAATCTTTCTGAGGATTTTTCATTTCAGAAGCGAAGTTTGCTGTAAATTCAGCTCCTGTATACGCAAATGTAATTCCCGAAATTGCAACTTGCGAATTCATATTTAGCTTAGGGGTCAATGTTGCTATCGTATACTCAGATGCACTTGGTGCCTTTTTTTGAACACTACCACTGCCAAATTGCCATACCAATCAGACACACCGTCGGTACCACCGAACCCAGCGCACCTACACTGGTAAAGTATTTTCCAAATTTCATACCACGCATACTGCAAACGACAACGCCCAGAAAACAACCAACGACATAATCAATACTAGTATTTTGTTATCTGCAAGTTCTGGTTTCCCAATCATGTAAGTAAAATTGATTGAGAAAAATGTCAGAAAAAGATGCATACCAGAAAATAAGTGCCGTCCAATGCATCAGGATACTAAAAATCCATATTTTGTTCGAATGCAATTTTAAGCAGTCATTCAGACCTCCATCTGTAGGATATGCTGTTGCCAGTTCCGCACACATCAGCGCCTGCGGCACAAAGAATATCAGCATAAATATGATCCACATCAGGATTGCTCCCAACCCCCAGGCCAAAACTGTCTGAGGTTGATTTTGCAATCCAGCGGATTCCATAAAGGGCAGATACATTCATAAGCACAAGTTCCCAGAATGTAATACTTTTTTTCTTTCAATCGCCTCGCCCCTTTTTAAATTCCATTTCTCTTTACTTTGTAGTCATAATCTCTGTGGAATACATGTTCATCATTAATTGATGCATCCATGTGTCCGGTAATATAGAAGTTATCTTTATCAGCAGTCTGAGTAACAACGATATCACAATCTGTCAGCCATCCATCACGGCCGTTCTTCATCTTCTGCGTAATAGTATATTTGGCTGACAACGGATCTTTGTTGCTCATCGTCAGTTCTCTCTTGAGGGTTATGTTCTACTACCGTTCCAATATCATCAAAGCGATAGATACCCCTCCAAACCTCCACCAACACCGTTTGTAATAGATGTCCATGAATCCGTGAGCGAAGATCATACTCAATTGTACGGTCTACGACCAGGTGATAATGTTGTCATCAGGTAATGGCGCATCTGGCTTCCATATTCGGACCTTCCGCATCTTTTCCTGAGAACATCGGTAATGCAAATTTAGCAGTAGACAGATCCAGTTTTAATGTTGCAAGCTCCGGTGATGGCAGATCATTGGCCAGAATGAGTTTGCAATAGAAAGTCTGATTCATGTCCTTTCGGGAAGTTATGTCACATCCAACTGTACTTTTGCTTTATATGTCTTACCTTCTTCAAGGTATACCACCTTATCATGCCCCTCTAATGCGTCAGATTCATAAGTCCATAAGAAACTCTTGTTGCAGCTCCATCCAGGATGGATATCACTCAGCTGAGCATACATAAATGCATTTGGCTTATCGCAGGTAAACTCTACCTCAAATTCCGGATATCCAAGAATCTCTACTTCTTCCTCTAATATATCCGAATCAAATAACCATTGCCATTCCATCATCTACTCTCATGTCTGCCGGAGACTCCCCGAGAACACCTGCTCCCATCCACTCATTTGCCAGGAGTCCGTGATTTGGAAGTGTGCAAAGATCTACGATTTCTTTCTTTGTATTTGCTTCATCCTGAAGATGTCCGTATGTCATAGAAAGTGTTTTCATAGCAACATCTTTTGACGGCCATCCGTCCAATGCAACCCAGCGTCCATCACTAAGCGGATGTACAGTTTCTGGTTCCATGCTGTCTTCCAACCACACCTGTACCATCGGGCAGTCTAATGTGTCGTTATCAACACCTTTCAGCCATTTATCCCACCATTTTGTAGCTTCACCAAGGAAATCAATTGCCGGCTGAGGCATTCCGTCATGAGCAAATACATGTGCCCAAGGTCGATCAGTGCTTTTCTCGGAACACTTAATCCTTCCATCAAAGTTAATACACTGTTTGTATAAGAATCAGCCCATCCATCCAGTGCAAATACAGGAACTTTAATATCGTCATAATTCACACTTACAGAGCCGTGTTTCCAGTAATCATCTCTTGTCTGATGTTCCATCCAGTTAGCCGGCCAAAGTGGCATTTCCTCCAAACGTTTAACAGACTCTTCTTTCCATGTATCCGGTTTGATCTCCGAATCAATCGCGCGGCACATGTATGCCCAGCATAATATTGCCCCACCAGAAGTTATCATTCAACAGGCATCCACCTTTTATAATGAATATCCTGTGTATATCTGTCATCAACAAATCCTACACAGATGATCGCTCTTAATCCTTTTGGCTGTCTTGCCGCAACCTGCAATGAGTTAAACCCACTCCATGATTTTTCCCATCATTCCGACATTTCCGTCACACCATGGCTGCTCGGCAATCCATTCGATGCATTCTACCGCATCATCCTGTTCCTGTTTCAGGTATTCATCATAGAAACACTGGTCAGACTCTCCTGCTCCACGCATATCTACGCGAACTACGTTATATCCCATACCTGCAAAAAACCATACATCGGTTCATCTCTTCCACGCATTCCATCTCTCTTACGATACGGCTTATTGTCTCAAATATTGTAGGAACCGGTTTTATCTGTCTTAGGATGCCAAACACGCGCCGAAGGCGGCAGCCATCGAACATTGTAATCCATTCGTTCTCGATCACATCCCTCGTAAGGAAATTCATCTCGCGCCATTACTCTTTTTGCTGTTGATTTCTACTTTTGCATAATTTAACCCTCCTTCTTTTTATTATGCTTCATAGCCAGCATCTGCTTTTTCTTTCCATACTTTTTGTCCAGATAATCGCAACGATTAATCCAATCACGCCATCGCGATCATATACAGGAAATTCCAGGTGATATCCCTGATATCCCCGGATAAGTATCTAACAATTTACCTGCGATTGTATAACTCAAAACTTCCGGCAAATATCCAAATGGACGCCATACCAATTGCAACTCCTCTAAAATTCCACGAATACCACCTTCAAATAAACGAAAGTACAGACCAAAAGTTTATAAACATACCTGCATATACCCGACACACAAGCCGCCACAACTTAATATCATTCTGCTATCCGAAGCCATTTTGCCTGTAACGTCCATGATAACCACACCGGCGATCATCAAAATATAACCAACAATCATTGTATGGCTTCTTCGAATTTATCTCGGAAAATCCACCAAATGTTGCCGCAAACGGACGGATGTACTGAGACATAACCGTTAAGATTGCTGCGATCACAGCTGTAACTCCGATGATATTGCCGCCAAGGGTAAAAATATTATGATGACATATTAAAGTATAACTTGTGTACATCATGATAATAATCAACCACATAACCGGCATCTTTAACACTCTGATAATATCTTTAAAATGAAACAGTGCTTGAAGTTCCGTCTTCTTTAACGGTCTCGACTCCTTCAACAGGAAAATAAAAGATAAATACCTACAATCAACAGTGTAACGAATAGAACAGATAATTCCTTTAATTCCGAGTCGGCATTGCCTTTCTCTGAAAAATTCCAAAATCGCTGTTGCCACTGCAAGATGTGCCGCATTGAATACACCTCGCCCACCTTCAAAGGTTCCATAAGCACGGCTTTTGTTCCTCCCTCAGTTGCCTGGATTCTGACAATCTTCATAAGCGCAGGCCAGAAAGTCCAAAAAGATGTAACACCCCATAATCCATAGATCACTACCAATGCATAGAAATTATTAACAAACAAATGAAACAATCCACCCAAACGGATTGCAATCATCGAAAAAATAAGCAGTTTTTTCGCTTTGATTTTATCGTCCAGCCTCACACCGATAATATAGAAAAACACCCAACACGCCATGGGCACTTCCTAAAAGTCCCATCTGCGTATTAGTCAAGTGATACATTGCCTGATACATCATCGCGGTAATATGATCGAAAATATGGCAATCCATAAATAATTGAGCCGGCAAAAGATAACAAAGAATGGTTCCTATATTCTTCTTGTATCCTACTTTTGCTTCCTTAGACATAATCTCTCGCCTCCATTCTGGCTTTTAACGTTTTATGATTTTCTCTTTTCATTAATTATTGCACATTGATAATCTATTCACAAATTTATCTAGTTTCTTCATTCGACAATAATTTTTCTATTTTTCATTATACGAAAATTCTATTTAGAAACCACAGTATCTGTCTATTACTTTTCCTGTTTTTTATCTATTTTCATACATTTTTTTCATATTACAAAAATTGTATGAAAATAGATAAAAATTCACATTAAATTTATTGAATTTAAAAGCATCTTCCTTTACGATGGAGTAAAATATAAAAGAAAAACTTTATAAAGGAAGAAAATGAACAGAGAACAGGAAAGAGGCAAAAGAAGACCGGAAAAGAATCAGTTGTTGAATACAATAAGATTCAAAATAAATATTACCAGAGTTATTTTGCCAAATTTGCTGAGGTGAATGATCCCGCGAAATCAAAAGTTATATTGAATATCCAGTAGAGGGTTATGCTTGGAACCATGTACTACAAATGCATAAGCAGATTTCAAGTATGCAGGAAATGACACTGATTTAATGATGATGCAGTTGTAGAAAATCTCTACTCATTCATGAAGTGAAGAAATCTTCCTCATGGTGTTATAGAGAATGAATTTTGGCAAAGACTGAACCCCAGAGGAACTGGAAAAAATGAAAGATATTGCTTATTCTATGATCCGTAAAAAACATTTGATGATGCCAGGGTGTTGAAAAGGTGGCAGATCGTATTGACGCTACAGAACTGGATGAGGATATCAGAAAAAGAATGAATATTACCTGAGTCGCTGCTATAACCGTGGAGAAGCAGATGAATTTACAGTATCACAGAAGCGTGCTCGAAGCAAAACTTTATCTGGGAATAACCTTATGCAGTATAGCATCTGAAGCGATCAGAATTCTGAGGAATATATCAATCAGAGTGAAAAAAAAAAAACAAGGACTGTGAAAGTAAAGCATTTATCAGAGTTGCAGAAAAGATTAAGAAGCAGTTTCCGAGACTTTCGATCATTATAACGGCAGATGGGTTGTATGTCAGTCAGAAAGTTATACAGACCTGCACAGATAACAGCTGGAATTATATCATCCGTTATAAAAGGGAAGTGCATCATCCATAACCAAAGAATATCAGTCATTGCCGGAAAAAGAAAAAGATAGGTTCAGAAATAGAATATCAGAATCAGATTATGTTTTCAGAATACAGATGTAAATCTGACATATTATACAGAAAAGAAGATTAAACCAGATGAAAAAAAAAACAACAGAGTTTGCATGGATTGCAGACATTACAATCACAAAAAACAATGCCAGAAAAATAGTAAATGCGGGAAGAAACAGATGGAAGATAGAAAATCAGGGATTCAACCGGCAGAAGCATTGGCGGGGAATATAGAACATGCATGCAGCTGGAATGAACAGGCACAAAAGAACCATTATCTGATGGAGCAGATAGCAGATTTCATAAAGCAGCTTTATGAATATTATTACCTGAAGAAAAATGAAATAAATTTACCTTTCAAAACTAACAAAAATTTTGCCTAGTAGCATTTTTTATCAGAATATGTTAGAATCTTTTTATACTTTTAGTTTTTATCAACTAACATTATCAAAAACATCAAGGAGGGATAATATGGATTCTTGCGATTTTTACACAACACTTGGCAAAAAGCTTCGGGCAAGACGCCGGACCAAACACATGACCTTAAGTGATCTCTCCAAAAAATTGAACAAAAGCGTTGCCACGATTTCCAAATACGAAAAGGAGAGGTTCTCATAAGTATTGACACTCTGGTAGACATTTGTCAGATTCTGAATATCGACATAGCCTCTCTGCTCCCCATAACTTCAACCGAAAAAAGCGCAGCCGAAATTGCAAAGGTACCAGAATTATTTTCTGACAAACTTTATCTTTATTGGTTTAACGGAGAAAAGAACTGCTTGCAGAAGGCAGTTCTGGAAAATAAGAATTTGTCATTAACTGCTACGATGTATTACGATGTCGATGACATATCCAACTACTACGAAGCGAATTATATTTACGAAGGCGGTATTACCTACAGCGATACATGTACGGTTTTTATCCTTGTAAATACAAAGCCGCCTTTTGACATTCTGACGTTGCGTCTTCCGTCAATCGGCATTAATTCCATGCACGTTGTCGGTCTGATTTCCACGATTACGTACTTTATCAGAGTATCGCCATGAAAGTGATTGCCGGCGAAAATCCGCTACCGCTTAATGATGAATTGAAAAATGCTCTTCACATTTCTTCAGATGAATTAAAGAATATCAAACGTACAAACTTTTTCTTTGCACAATAGTCAACAAAAATAGTCTACGCCTATTCAACTCCCTGCCCCTCGTTCGATGGCACTGAAAAATTAGATTATACCGTTCTATATTTGGTACAATGTATCTATCAAATATAGGCGGTGTTTTATAATCGAACAACAGCAGAAATTGGTGCTAAATCTCTACATGGAAATATATGAATTAATAATCCCAAAAGATAATCTTCTCCGGCAGATAAAAGAATTGGTTGATTTTAGCTTTATTTATGATGCATTGCTTGCTAATTATTGTCTGGATAACGGAGGAAATGCAGTTCCACCTATCCGAATATTTAAATATCTTCTTTTGAAATCAATTTACGATTTATCAGATATTGATCTGGTTGAACGTTCTAAATACGATATGTCTTTTAAATATTTTTTGGACATGGCTCCAGAAGATGAAGTTATAAATCCAAGTTCATTGACAAAATTTCGGAAGTTACGTTTAAAGGATATGAATCTTTTGGATATGCTGATTGCCAAAACAGTTCAGTTAACATTAGAAAAAGGAATTATTAAGTCAAAATACATTATTATGGATGCAACGCATACAAAATCAAAATACAATCAAAAGACTCCCCGTCAAGTACTCCAGGAACAATCAAAAAAACTGCGCCGTAGCATCTATGAAATTGATGAAACAATGAAAGAAAAATTTCCTGATAAAAACACAGATGATTCTTTAGAAAAAGAACTAAAATACTGTAAACAGCTTATTGATGTTATAAAAGGAAATGAAGAAATTTGCAGTTATCCAAAAGTGCAGGAAAAATTAAAATCTACTAGAAGAATCTGTCACTGATGACATGGAACATTTAGAAACTTCAAAGGATGAAGATGCAAAAACTGGTCATAAGACAGCCGATACTTCATTTTGGGGATATAAAACACACATAGCAATGACAGAAGAACGGATCATCACAGCTGCCACAATCACCAGCGGCGAAAAAATAGATGGCAAAGAACTGCCAAAACTTGTACAAAAAAGTAAAGCTGCTGGGATACAGATTGAATCAGTCATTGGAGATCTGGCTTATTCTGAAAAGACAAATATCGAGGCGGCAAAAAAAAAGGTGGTTATGAACTGATAGCAAAATTAAATCCGGTTATTACACAAGGTAACCGAAGAAAGGAAGATGTGTTTGAATTTAATAAAGATGCCGTCGCATCTATCGAAGTTTCAACCAATGGCGAACTGCTATCCTTTCTTCCTTTGGTTACGACCCTTTGAAATACCCTGAATGCAACCATCAAATGGAATTTTTAGAACTCTATTACAACCACCAACGCGTATCCTCCAAGAACTTTACGAGAAATCCATGTCCAAATCTCGTGGAAAGCGTTCTTCTGCATAATTCTTTTTCGATTATCTGTGTTATAATCCTCTAAAGGAGGAACATTACCATGAAATCTAACATTGAGGAATTACGCAAAAAAATATAAATAATCCACCTGAAGGAATGACATCTATGGACATTCGCAACATGAGCGAAGATGATCTTCTGGATATGGATTATTTCTTAAATTAAGATAATCTGTTTGATGACGAGGCTGGTGTAGAAGGTTTTTACATCTTCTAAATCGGTGTCGTTCTATCTGTGTGCCCGCCTCTGTGCGGGCTATTTTCGTTCAATGGTTCGCCCAAAATCGAACTTTCCTATAAAATAAAAAATACAGCAGACTTTTGCCTGCTGTACATTTTTCTTGTTTTTTATTCATTTACATTTACAGATCCACTTGCCGCACTTCTCTTCATGATTATTTACCAAATCTGCAAGTGTCACACTATCCACATACTGGTCGATTACTTTCTTAAGTCCTTCCCAGAACTCAAGTGTGGAACACTGATCCTGTCTCTCGCAGCGATTCGGCACGTCATCCAGACACGCAATCGGCGCAAGGCTTCCTTCCGTTGTACGGATAATATCTCCGGCTGTATATTCTTCCGGCTCTTTCGCCAGCATATAACCACCGTTATTGCCACGATAACTTCTTACATATCCGGCCTTTGTCTGCACCGGCATAATCTGTTCCATATATTTTTTAATGTAATTCCCTGTCTTGCCGATATGTCTTTCAGACGAATATATTCCCCATTTGCATTCTCTGCCAGATCAATCATAATTCTCAGTGCATATCTGCCCTTTGTTGATATCTTCATAGTACTTCACCTTTCATCCAGGTCTCTTCTCCCGGTTCTTCTCCTACTTAATTACTATGATATCACATTTTTTGACAAATGCCAATCCTCCGAACCATTCGTCCGTTATCCTTTTTCGCCTTTTTAATCCTGGAATGTCTTCAAAGCATCAATTGTTCTCTGAATCAGATCTTCCAGTGTCCATCCAAGCATATCCGCTCCGCGTTCGATGACTTCTCTGGAACATCCTGCTGCGAAATTCTTGCTCTTGTATTTTTTCTTTACAGACTTTAATGTCAGATCCTGTACACTTTTGACGGACGCATCAATACAACAGCTCCGATCAGACCCGTCAGCTCATCAACCGCATACAATACTTTTTCCATCTCGTGCTCCGGTTTGATATCCACTGTAATCGCATAGCCGTGACTCGCCGTTGCATGGATGATCTTCTCATCGATTCCCCGTTCTTTCATGATCTCCTGCGATTTGATACAGTGTTCTTCGGATATTTTTCAAAACCCAGATCGTGTAAAAAGTCCTACGATTCCCCAGAAATCTTCCTCATCCGCAAACCCGAGCTCTCTTGCAAAATAACGCATCGTATTCTCTACCGTCTGTGCATGCAGGAGATGAAATTCATCCTGGTTATATTCGGTTAATAATATCACAGAACTGCCATTTGTCAATCAGATATTGGATCTACTTTATTTTATACTGAGAATACATTGCAATGGAATCACTTAGTTTTTGCCAGAAATTTTTTTGTAACTGCTATCAATCGCAAATGCTCCAAGCGGTGCAGTCAGTACAATTGCAAGCACTGCTACCGTCAGAACCACATCGCCACAGGCAAATCCAAGCGCCAGAGGAATTCCTCCGATTGCAGCCTGTACGGTTGCTTTCGGTGTGTATGCCATCATCGTAAATAACTTTTCTTTTCCATTCATATCCGTTCCAAGCAGACATACAAAGACCCCTGCCATTCGGAAGATCACTGCGCCACAGATTAAAACGACTGCCTTGAGTCCTACATGAGACAAATATCCGATATTTACAGTCGCACCGACCAGTACGAATAAGAATACCTCTGCTGCCACCCACATCTTTCCACATTTTACTGCAATCCTTTTTGCAGCCACTTCCCTGTATTTCTGTAAGCCCACTCCAAGAAACATCACTGCAATTAACGCCGAGAACGTAATTGCAGTTGTCATATGATCTTCTGCCACTACCAGTAAAAATGAAATACTGAGTAAGATTAATACCTTTACGGTATCCCGGATATGTACTTTCTCAAAATACCGTGCAAGAAGCCATCCGGCAAGTAATCCAATGATCATTCCCAGGATAATAGATATCGGAATATTCAGGAAACTCATAACCAATACGCTTTTTCCCTGCATAATCCCTGAAAAGGTCGTAAATAATACGATGACATATACATCATCTACCGAAGCACCCGCAAGAATCAACTGTGGGATTCCTTTTTCCGTTCCATAGCCTTCTTCCATCAATCTTACCATACGCGGCACGACAACCGCCGGTGAAACCGCCGCAAGTACAGATCCTAATATTGCCGCTTCCAGCACAGAAAGTCCCAGTAACCTTGGTGCCAGCACTAACATTCCCAACAGCTCAAAAGTTGCCGGTACAAAGCACATCATTACCGCCGGACGCCCGATTTTTTCAAACCGGAAATGTCAAGCCCTAATCCGGCTCTCATCAGAATAATGATCAGTGCCATCTTCCTAAGTTCCGATGAAATATTTAACAGATTTTCATCCAGAAGATTCAGCACATACGGCCCCAGAACGATACCGGTGAGAAGCATTCCCAGAAGCCCCGGCAGTTTTAATTTTTACAGATCCAGCTCATCCCCATACCACAGAGCAGAATCAGCGCAACGCTTAGTAACATTTTATATTCCTCCTTATCTACAGAATCTGCCACTGGCAGTTTCTTTCAACCGCATAGCGATCTATAAACGCAGAAAAAGCTGAGACTTTCTGCGTCATTATTCGCAGAAGTCATCAGCTTTATAAGCGGTTCTAGTATGATCACTAAGGGAGAACTTCATTCCTTTCTAAAAGTTATAACATACCTGTATGGTATTTTGCAACTGTAGTTTCAATTTTAATGCCTGTCCATCTCCTTATCACTGTCATTTTCTTTCTTAAACCAGGATAACAGATCTCTCCTCATAAGCTTTTCCATCAGGTTCAGATTCGGATCGGAATGCTCAAGTTCTCTGGAATAACGATATACGGTATCTATCACATCCTCCATCTCCAGTGTCTTCTCATTCTTCAGCCACTGTGCCAGCAGAAGTTCGTGGATCAAAAGTACACTGACAACCGCCATCTGTACCTTTACATAAGCTTCCCCGTCATACACTGCACCACAGAAATAAGTGCTGATAAAGTACACCAGTAACTGCTCATACTGGATCTCATAATCTGGCATATATGTATTCAGCCATTCGTGAAATTCTCGTTTGTTCTTTGCATACTGTTCTTTGTACTTTGTACATTGTTCTTCACTGTCGCTGCAACCAATATCTCCGTAGAGTAAACTTTCTGCCTCAAGAAGATGCGGTCCCCAGTCATCCCTTAAGCGTTCCATCAGATACTGATTCCGGAACATTTTCTTAATAAATGCATAGTTCTCATCTTCTGATAATTTTGCTTCTACAAACTGTACTGCCTTCTCTGTCTGGTATTTTTCAAATACATCATCAATTGAAAAGATATCTTCTCTCTTGATCCGCACCTGCAAGTCATGTGCAATTGCCAATACCAGCCCCACACGCAAATCCACTTCTTATCTCTGTGCTTAAGAATATCGATCATCACTTTTCTTGCATCTACCAGTTTTGAATACAGAAACGGGTCAAAATCATCATATTCTTCTTCCTTGTTACTTTCATAAGTCAGAAAACGCACCGGTTCCTTTTTACCAAGCAGAATTCTTGCTACCTCCGGACAGGATACAGACAGCGTCATCTCCCGGACATCTTCGAATTCTTCTACGTGTCTCGGATACATCTTGCAGGTCCGGCACAGGCTTTTCTCTCCGAGCGCAGTATACATATCACAGAGATTCTCATCATTTAAAAAAGGTCAAGAATTTATTTTATTATTATCTCAGTTTATTTTAAAAACGTAACACAGAAATCTTTCTTCATGCTTCAAAGAGGTTGTCTCCGTTTTCATAGAAACATGTGTTTTTTTCTTTCATTCCACCCGTTTTTACCGATGATCACACGGACACCGGTTTCTTTACGAATTCGTACTCGAATTTCTCCATACGCATACTGGTTGTCGGTCCCTACGGAAACCATCTCGAATTTGTCATTTTCCAGTGGACGGATGATCGGTCCTGCATGAAAATTGCGTTGTTTCTTACATCTACCGGAAGTTCTCTTCCTTCTTCTACCAGACGGCGATGAGCAACATCACGGCATGTTGTCATACTTCCGTTCAGGTATATGATGTCTCCGATCTTAATGTCTTTTAAGTCCTCTGCTGAAATTGGTGTTGTTAAGATTTTCTTTCCGTCTTTTACTTCTACCATTATAATTCCACCCCCGTATGTGTTGTGATTGTGTAATTAAGTCCTTGTCAAAAATAATGTGTCCTCTTCTGTGGCTCCAGCATCCGACATTGACGGCCACACCAATTGCGGATGGATGACGGGCTGTATTTTCGATGTTAACACCCATAACTGAGTATTTTCCGCCCATTCCCTGAGGTCCAAGGCCGATTGCGTTGATTCCGTCTTCGAGAAGAGTCTCCATCTTAGCTGCTCTTTCGTTCTCATTGTGTGAGCCGATCGGACGCATCAGAGCTTTCTTGGAAAGCAGAGCTGCCGTTTCTACAGATGTTGCTACACCTACACCTACAAGAAGCGGAGGGCAGGCATTCAATCCGTATGCTTGTCATAACATCCATAACGAACTTGGTAACACCCTCGTAACCTTCACCCGGCATTAATACCATTGCTTTTCCTGGAAGAGTACATCCGCCGCCTGCCATGTATGTATAGATTTCGCATTTGTCTGAGTCCGGTACGATATCCCAGAATACTGTCGGTGTTCCTTTTCCTACGTTCTTTCCTGTGTTGTACTCATCAAATGTCTCTACACTGTTGTGACGAATGGTGCTTCAAATGTTGCCCTTTACTACTGCTTCTTTCAGTAATGCTTCCAGATCATCGATCAGTGGGAACTTTGTTCCGCATTTTACCCAGAACTGAAGGACACCAGTATCCTGGCAACTTGGTCTGTTCAGTTTTACTGCAAGTTCCTGGTTCTTGAACATGGTGTCATAAATTACCTTTGAAAGCGGGCTGTCTTCTTTCTCACGCAGCTCTGTTAATTTTTCAATGACATCATCCGGCAGTTTTTTGCGATATGTGCAATAAATTTTGCCATATAATCTGTAAGTTGTGTTACCTGTTGTTCTTTAGACATTTTCATATCCTCCTTGAAATTCTATTAAAAATTTTTTAGTTTATCTATATTCCCACAACAGTATTGTGATGAAAGACAGCGAAAAACTTTTATCACAAACTGTCATGCAGAGGTATGTCTGCTTACATCTTCCGTTTTTATGGAGATTAGAGGTCAAATACTTCCTTATGTTTATGGGAAGAATGGATAGAAGATTGGAAAAGATCATACTTACTATGGTTGCTACTAGATCATAGGAATACCTGCTTTTCGCATAATCCTTGAACGTATATCCTCCTGCCGTTACTACCATGGTGTTGGCCGGCATTCCGATTGGTGTTGCATATGCGCAGGAACCACCGATTACACATGCCATCAGTACCGCTCTTGGATCCGCTCCCATCCCCTGTGCAATGGATACAGCGATTGGAGCCATCAGCGCTGTCGTTGCTGTGTTTGACATAAAGTTCGTCATGATACAGCAGAGCATGAAGATTACAAATGTTAATATGTATGGTGAAGGGTTATCTCCAGCATTCCGATTACTTTATCAGCGATCAGTTCTCCGGCACCTGTTGCTTCCAGTGCTGAAGCAAGGGAAAGTGTTCCACCGAACAGGAAAATCGTCTTCAAATCGATGGAAAGAAGTGCATCTTTCTCACTGATAACTCCTGTAAGGATCAGGGCAATTGCTCCGACACACATCCTATGACACAAACTTAATACCAATCTGATCTTCAAAGATCATTCCCAGAAGTGTTAATAACAGGATGATCAGTGAAAGGGTCTGTTTCCACTTTGGTACATTGCTGAAATCCTGTACCTCATCATAAATGCTGTCTCCAGCTGCATCTGTCTTGTTCGGAAGAAATTTGTATCCGATCAGTGCGAAATAAATAATTCCGACGATCAAGGATTGGAACACCTACTTTTGCATAATCGAAGAATCCAAATTTCAGTCCGATGCTTTCCATCTGTGACTGTGCGATCATGTTACCAGGTGCACCAATCAGGGAAAGGTTACCGCCCATCGCTGCTGCAAATACAAGCGGCATTAAAAGCCTTGATCTTGAATATCCTGACTTTGCTGCAATTCCGATAACTACCGGAATTAAAACTGCTGCTGTTCCTGTGTTGGAAAGCACACCGCTCATCAATCCTACAATAATCATGATCGCAATGATAAGCTGTCTCTCTGTCTTGGCAAAATGTGTTACCACTCCCCCAATCTTATTTGCCATACCTGTTTCAAACAATGCTCCCCCGACAATAAACATTGCAACAAACAGGATGACGTTGCTGTCAATGAATCCTGAAAATGCTGTCTTCCAGTCCAGAACTCCCTGTGACTACCAGTCCCACACAGACAATCATGGATGTCAGTCCTAACGGAATTTTTCCCACATGAACATCACGATCGCAAACAGCAGGAACAATAATGTGATAGTTACCTGACTCATTTTGCTACCTCCTCATTTCTCTTTTTAGTTTCTTTTCTTGATGTCTTTTTACTTGATGTCTGATTTTGATATCTGATTTTGTATCCAAATCTTGATTTTAACATAATTCATTGACACCAAAATGTCAATTATCTTTTTATCATTTTGTCGGATAGCATAATTCTGCAATTCTATTTTGTATTTTGACTAAATTCTTCTGTCATATTGCAAAATGAAATTTTTTGCAAATAAAAAGACTTCAAGAAGTATCTATACTCTCAAAATCTTTTTATGTTCTGTGTATATCTTTTATTTTCTTACACTTATCTACTTGTAATACGTCAGCATATCATCGCGGCTTCGCATGATATGCGCATACATCTCTTTTTCTGCCGCTTCGACATTATGCTCCTGGAGTGCTTTTCAGAATCCTTCCATGCTCTTTGATCGATACCTTCGCATAATCACCTTCTGAAACCATACTTCCCATAGAAAGTCCGTTCCAAAGTTCGGAGATCATTTTTTTCATCTTTCCATTACCTGCCGCACTCCAGATTTCATTGTGAAATGCACGGTTGAGATCCGTGTATTTCTGGGATTCCCCGTTTTCCAGTGCCTCACAAGATTCCTGATAGACATCTTCTATTTCCGCAATATCTGTTCCCGGTTCTCTTTGCAAGCTTTCTGCCGCACTCTCGAGGATCGCGCGGAGCTGATAATGTTCCCGGATATAGGTTTCCGTGATTCCAAGGACGACTGCCCCTTTATTCTTCCGAAGCTGGATCAGCCGTCCCTTGCCAGAATCTGAAATGCTTCTCTTACCGGCATTGCCGACACATTTAGCTGAGATGCCACACTGTCGAGTGAAAGGATCTCTCCTTCTTTCATTTGCCTTGATAAAATTGCTTTTCTAAGCTCCGCAGAACTTTTTCCTTCGCTGACGGCATCTTGATCGGTTTTAAACCATTCATCTATTCTTCCTTCTTTCTTCCTTCACCTGCTCTGCCAGAAGCAATACCCATCTGTCAATCTCACTATTGACCGCTTTTGCAAATGTTTTTGTATATTTTTCCGCACCATTTAATGCACCTGCTATCTTTTCGCAGATTGCCTTTTCTGTCTCTTTTTTCCATCCGTCTCTTTACATTTTGTGGCAAACCGGATATAACACTCCGAAGCATTTTTCAGCAGATTCGTCAGATATCCATTCTCCATCTGTGCAAGAAGCAACTGGTCTGGTCTTGTTTCCGTCGAAAATACTTCCTTTTCCTCTGTTTGAGTTTTTTTCGTATTCAGGACATGCTGAACCGCTTTTTGAGGATTTCCCCGATCATCTCAAAAATCAGTTCTATCTGCTCTTCATCCAGCTCAACCGTATAAATTCTTTTTGTTGCCAGCCTCACGATCAGCCCCTGACTCTCCAGAACCTGAAATGCTTCACGGATCGGGATTCTGGATGCTCCAAATACCTCAGCAAGCTCTTCCTGCTTTAACTGGCTTCCTCCTTCTATCCTGCCCGCCAGAATTTCATCCGCAATCTGTTCTGCCATATAATCGCTCAACCGCTTTTCTGATAATACTTTCATCTTCCCCTCCACCATACCGCAGTTAATTAGTAAGATATACTAGAATTTTGTTTTCTATGTATTTACCCTAAATAACATTTCCTCCGGCAATTTTTCTTGCATACTTAGCTATCTGTGAACACCAGGATGATTAAAAAACCCTTGCAGATATTCATTTAATATCCACAAAGGTTTCTATCTCTTCATATTCTAATTTAATTTACCATAAAATACTTCAGACTGATTTCATTAGATGCAACATCTGCAAGGTTGACATAGCCGTTTTCCTCACGATCGATCAGATGCAAGATATTCGTAAATGGTGTCGTAAGGCTGCTTTACATTTTCTCCTTATTGACACGCTGTACATGTGTTTTTCGTATCTTCAGATCCAGATCCATGATCTTGTCCTTCCGTTTGATCAGTTTCTCTGTCTGAACTGACTTATCACCCTGTAATGCCTTTGATTGAATCGGTAAACATCTTCCAGTATTTCAGGCTTTTCTGCAACTCTTCCATCGCTTCCGGTGTATATTTGTATCTGTTTTCAATCTTTTCCTGTACACATTTGGCAACTTCTACACTCAGCGTTCCCATACGTTCCACATCGCTTAAGATGTACATAAGACTGCCGTGTGTGCAGTTTGCTGCTCTCTGTGTCATCGTTCCGGCTGAGAACAAAAGCTGCCAGATATTCCGTGATCTGATCCGTCAGTTTCTTAATCTGCAGTCCCTTTTCCTGCAGTGGTTCCAGTTCATTCATATCTTCAGTTTTGACAATTGTGATCGTATTCGCCACAACAACTTTTAACCATTTCACTCACACGAAGAATTTCCTTTGCGACCAACTGAAGTGCCGCTGCCGGCTGGTTTATGATGATCTTATCATCCAAAAATACCGGTTTTTGTAGAATCCATATCGACTGCTTTTCCATCCGAATCAACGTCATAACAATCTTCACCATGAATTTGATCAGACAGACCCAGATCAGTGTCATTGTAATATTGAATAATGTATGCGCATTTGCAATCTGTCTTGAGATCACCTCAACTTCTGGTCTTTTTGGAGAAATATGCCGGATCAGCGCTGCAAATGGTTTCACAAACCAGATAAATAGCAGACATCCGGAAATGTTGAAAATACAGTGTGCAACTGCTGCACGTTTTCGCATCTTTTGTCTGACCGATACTTGCCAGAAGTGCTGTAATTGTAGTACCGATATTATCTCCAAGCAGGATCGGATTGCTCCTGCAAGTCCAAGCATATTTTGTCACGCCGTCAGGCCCCGGCTGTGATGCAAAGTTCTGCAATACTGCGAT
>VOFH01003595.1_pt1 | contig 32314 bp, 54 predicted proteins | sample 5384091 | NCBI WGS metagenome assembly VOFH01 (sample SAMN12384727, study PRJNA508395) | human gut metagenome | isolation source: healthy gut G | host: Homo sapiens
AAAAAATATTATATAATAATTACGGAACAAATACAAATGAAATCGGAGAATTCACATGTTAAAAACCTTAATCATCACCTCCCATGTAGAAAAGCTGGAGCAAATCGACATAGATTTTACGACTTTGATACCATCATCTGCGCCGATGGCGGATATTTGATTGCCAAGAAGTTAGGCCTCGCGCCCAACATTTTGATTGGAGATTACGACTCTATGGACCAGCCTGATGACCTCAATGTCATCAAATTGCCTATGGAAAAAGGATATGACCGACAGTGAGGCCGCCATAGACCTGGCCGTATCTGAAGGAGCAGGACACATTACCGTATTGGGCGGCCTCGGCGGACGTTTTGATCACACTATGGGAAATATGGGGATGTTGGCGAAATACTGCGGCAAACTGGATCACATGGCCTTGTGGACGGTCAGAATTATGTCTTTATGACAGAACCAGGTACAATCAAAATACCAAGAAACCGATATCCTTTTTAGGTCTCATCAGTTACGGTGACAATGCTGCTGGTGTCACTCTGCGAGGTGTAAAATACCCTCTGACGGATTACCACCTTACGAATACTACTACTTTAGGGGGTAAGCAATGAAATCATCGCGAAAATCGCTTCTATTACCTTTTACCAGTGGAAAACTTCTGATCGTCCTGTCAAAGGATGCTGACCAATAGAAAGGGCTGCTGTATGTTTGAAAATTTACAAGGATTCTTTGCGTCCACGACTGGACAAATGATTACCGTCGGTATGATCGTCGTCTTCTTCGCTTTGATACTGATTCCTGGCAAGGGGCAAAAAGCAAAAAACCAGACGCTAAGGCTCTGACCGTCTCTGCCTTGATGGTTGCGCTGGCCATGGGACTCAATCAGCTCACCTTGTTCAGGATGCCTCAGGAGGAAACATCACCCTCTTATCCATGCTGCCCATCGCTATCTGCGCTTACCTGCTGGGAACCAGACGCGGCATCATGGCCGGCATCTGTTTGGGTCTTCTGGATCTCATCTTCCATTCGTATGTAATCCATCCTGTACAGTTTCTCGTGGACTACCCTTTCGCCTTTGGCGCCCTGGGTATCGGCGGTATCTTGCGGGATCATAAAAATGGATTGGTAAAAGGATACCTTCTCGGCTTATTTGGAAGATATCTGTGCGCTGTCTTCTCCGGCACCGTCTTTTTTGGAGCCTATGCGCCAGAGGGATTCAGCCCGTTGACCTGGTCCGTATGGTACAACTTAACCTACTTAGGTATAGAAGGAATCATCACCGTGATAATAATTTCTCTTCCACCAGTAAAGAAAGCGTTAGAAGGGTTGAAAAAACAAATGTAAAATGTTATATTATTAACAATAGAATATTTTTCTAAAAGAAAGGGAGACTTGAAAATGTACGAGAATATCAAATATGAAGTAAGCGAAGGTATCGGATACGTTACTATCAACAGACCAAAAGCTCTAAACGCACTGAACATGGATGTTTTAACAGATCTCTATGCTGCATTTACTGAAATTGAAGCTGACGAGACAGTCAAAGCTGTTATCGTCACAGGAGAAGGAAAAGCTTTTGTCGCCGGTGCTGATATTGCGCAGATGAGTCAGCTCAACGCCCTCGAAGGACGTGAAATGATGATTATGGGCCACAAGGTTATGAATTTGATCGAAGCAGTTGAAAACCTGTTATCGCTGCCGTTAACGGCTTTGCTTTTGGGCGGCGGATGCGAACTGGCTATGGCCTGCGATATCAGAATCGCTTCCGAAAAAGCAAAATTTGCACAGCCAGAAGTAGGTCTCGGCATTCTCCCTGGATTTGGCGGAACACAGAGACTGGCCAGACTCGTCGGCAAAGGCATGGCAAAATACATGATCATGACAGCCGAAATGATTTCAGCAGCCGAAGCTTATAGAATCGGCCTGGTTGAAAAGTGGCCGCTCCAGAAGAGTTAATGGACGAGGCTGTTAAGGTAGCAAAGACGATCGCTTCTAAAGCTCCAATTGCCATCGCAACAGCGAAGAGCGCAATCAATAACGGTTTTGATATGGATATGAAATCGGCAAGTAAATTTGAAATCGAAACCTTCACAGCCGCCTTTGGTTCAGAAGATAAGACAGAAGGAATGGCTGCTTTCTTAGAGAAAAGAGCGCCGGAATTTAAGAACAAATAAATTACATAAAAAAGGCTCCGCTGTTACGCGAGAGCCTTTTTATTGTATAGGACGTTCTTATATCGTATTTAATTGAACGACAAATTCTGTACCCTGTCCCTGTTTCTGGCAGTTTTGACAATTCTATCGAACCGTTATGCGCCTCAACGATTTTCTTTTGCCAGTGGCAGTCCCAATCCCTGATCCATTTTGATTTCTGGCCTTTTCCCCTACTACAAAAAAGGTTCAAACACGGAATCTTTGATCGCCAAAGGAATCCCGTTGCCGTTGTCGGCTAAAATGATTCTTGCCTGATGATCTTGACTGATTATAGAGCAAAAGAAGGTGGCGCCTGGAGGACTGTATTTGAAGAAATTGCCAGTGATGTTATCATAAACGCGTTTAAACTTCTTTTGATCCAGGTTTACCATATTTTTTTCTCTGGAATCTCAATTTCCAGCGCATATCCGCCGAGGTCAAACTCATTGTATTTTTCCGCAAAGTATTCTCTCGTAAACTCGCACAAATCCACTTGTTCAAAATGAAAGGTGTTATCCGGATGATCAATCTTTGCATACTCGTGGAATTCATTAATCAGTTCCGTCAGTTCTTCTGATCTCAGATAGATCGTTTCTAAATATTTTTCTGCTCTTCCGGCGTCGTAACACCGTCACAGATTGCGCCGGCATACCCTTTGATTACGGTAATCGGCGTCTTCAAATCGTGAGAAATGTCTGCAATCATCTTCTGCTTTTCTTCCTGCAGTCTCAGATTTTCATGCTCTGCCAAGTCGAGGGCTTTTGACATCTCGTTAAAGTTATCGCAGATTTCCACAAATTCTTTCGGGCCCTTATATTCAAGTATCGTTCCTTTGTTTCCTGAGGAAATATCCTGCATGGCTTGATTGAGCAGTCTGAGCGGTTTTTTTTTTACTCTGACACTGACCCACAGGGAGAATAGCAGCAGCAATAAAATATATACTGCAAAGAATTCAATAATCAGAGCCAGGAAAAGCTTGTCTCATCCGCTTTAGATCGTTGCCGATGGTTTTGGGGCTGAAAGCCAGCAGGGTTCGCTTATTTCCTTCGTCATCTTTAAAATTGCATTTTGACAGCACATATTTCGAGGTAGCGTTTCTCGTCAGCAAAGTCATATTCACGGCGCGTCAGTTTCTTCTTGTCTTGATGCTCCGTGGAATAGAGAATGTTGAGTCCCTCGTCAACGACGTACATGACGTTTTTAACCTCCTTGCCAGTAGCGGTATAAATCACACTGGAAACGACCCGATCCGTAGTTCCATCATCGTTTTTGTACTTTTCAATCGTGACCATGGCAAAGTTGTTGTACTCTGATACGTAACTCAATTCGTAATCGGTGTATTTTTCTTTCGCATGCTTTTTGCTGTTAGAATAGATGACGTGATGTTTGTCATCGAGAATTTGTACATATCCCTTTGTCGCCTAACAGCTTTTCCACATCAATCTGATTGTATTCTTCTACCTTTGTCTCACTGAACTTTTTTGACAGTTCTTTGATATGAGGAACATTTTGATACTTACCTGCATTCCAGATTGCTGCGAAAAGCAGCACAAACAAAAAGAATGACAAGTACGATAGAAAAAACACATACTTGCCCAATATCATAGTTACAAATCTTCCTTTAATACGTTTGTCCTTATTTCTTTTCAATTTTATAACCCAGCCCTCTGATATTTTTTATGTATTGCGGATTCTTTGAATTATCGCCCAGCTTGTCCCGGATTTTTGAGATATGAACGATGATGGAATTCTCATCTGACTCATAGAAATCCCCATTGATGGATTGATAAATCTGCGCTTTTGTAAATACCTTCCCTGGATTTTCATGAGGAGCGCGAGAATTTTAAATTCTGAAGGAGTTAGAAAAATACTTTCTCCATCCCGCTTTACGGTCATCGCATCCATATCCAACACCAATCCCCATTCTGCAATTGAGAGGACACGTCCTTGACTTCATCCGAGTTCGTAGGCACGACGCAGATTTGAGTTAATCCTCGCTATTATTTCAAGCGGGTTAAAAGGTTTTGTCATCATAATCGTCAGCGCCCAAGTTCAGACCTAATATTTTATCATTATCCTGATTTTTTGCGGATAAGAAAATAATGGGGAAAATCGTACTTTTTCCGTATTTTCACTGCTAATTCATAGCCGTCCATTTCCGGCATCATGATATCCAGCACGGCTAAATCAATCTTCTCTTCTAATATCAGTTTATAGGCATCTGTGCCGTTTTCTGCTGTCACGGTTCGATAACCGTTACTTTCTAAATATAATTTCAACAAATTGACGATATCTCTGTCATCTTCAGCAATTAGTATGGTATAAGCCATAACTGGCCCCTTTCTTTTTTATCAAAACAAGTCCTGCTACACAGAGTCCTGTGACTAGCTTTGAACAGGTAAAACTAATACCTCTTGATAATACCATGGCGCTGGATAAAATGCCAGCCGGAAACATAGTTCTGAACAAATCATGAATGCACTCTCACTGACGCCAAGAGCTCCCGGAAGCGGCAGCGCTGATACGGCTACATAAAGAACTGACTGCAGGGCGATGACTTCTAAAACGTTGAAATCTCCCAATCCAAATCCTTTATAGACGAGAAACGGAACGCTGTACATAGCCAGAATTTGCAACTAATGTCGTTGTCAGCGTCTTGGCAAAATCATCTTATTCTCTTTAAAGTATCTTGCACTCTGCTGATACTCTGTAATCTGTTCTGTAAACAGTTCTTCCAAGACATCTGCCTTGGTTTTGCTGAAAAAGCCAACGAGGCGTGTAACTGCCTTTGCTTTTTGATGGCATTTCTCGAAAAAATAGCCATGATTAAAAGCAGCATTACCATTAAATTCAGCCCTACCAATGAGACCGATGACAGCAGATATTTTAAATTCCCCATAGATGCCGAGATTGTATTTCTTTGATACAAAAAACCGATGATCGACAATGTGACGGTTACTGTCTCGAAACTGAGCAGTTCAAAGAGCAGTGCCAAAGTGGAATGGGATACCTCGATGTGATCTTTATACATATAGTACACCTGCATAGGTTGTCCACCGGACGCAGAAGGTGTCACGGAACTGAAGAAGAACCCGACAGCTGCATATTTCATTGCAGAAAGCGGGCTGACTTCATAACCGAAGAGTTTCAGACATCGCATGATATTCAGCGCTTCACAGGACAGGAAGATTGCCATTGCCCCAATTCCCAGAAAAATATAGGGCAGCTTCCACGTCAGAAACTGCGCTGGCAATCTGACTGAGACTGTTGTCCTTCAGTATGATATAGAAAGTCAGCCCCAAAAGCAGTACAAATAGACCGCCGTTTTTTCAAAATCTGTAATATTTTATGATTCATGTTCTTCCTTTTCGTCGATCAGCTTAAACTGATAGCCTTCCTCCAGCCAGATGGGAATGGTCTTTTCCAATGCCGCAATCATTTTCTCTGGCGCTTCCTTTTTTTGCCTCCCATCGTGAAGGCAGATGACGTCGCCCTTTCCAGCTCTCTTCAGTAACTTATATTGTATTTCTTCTTCCGTCGTATCTTCTTCCCAGTCCTCTGCCATCACATGCCAGATGACTTTTTCAGATTGTACTTTTTAAATTTCTCAGTGTAAACAAATTTACATGGCCCCCACGGGGGTCTGTAATATCTTACATCAACGCCCAGCGCTTTCATGATTTTGATGCTTTCTTTAAATTCATAATCAGTGTAAAACGGCGTCTGCAACATGGCGCTCTTGTGTTCAAGAGAATGGAGTCCAATCAGGTGGCCTTCCGCTTTCATCCGCTCAATGAGCTTCGGGTTTTTCTTTGCAAAGTCTGCAACCACAAAGAATGTCGCCTTTACATGATACTCCGCCAACAAATCTAAAAAGTTTTCCTGTATGAGTTGCACTGGGACCGTCGTCAAAGGTCAGGTATAAAGTTTTATCTTTTTCCCTGGCATAGAAAAGTATTTTGCTTTGCTGCAGACTGAAGGAATATAGCTGTATCCAGCCGCTGCGACGGCAAGCAGGCCGATTATGCCCTTTTGTGTCTTACTTAGCTGCATTTTTCCATCTCCTTCTTTGTGTCTTTGTATAGGTCACTATGCTCAAATTCTTCAATGAGTGTTGACATATATTTTCTTTCATAGTCTCTAATAATTTGTCGTTATGAATTAGATTTACAATGTCCTCTATTTCATCACTATCTTTGTTCCAAAGAACTCTGCCGATATTATGTTCTTCAATGTATTTTGCATTGCCGAATTCCTGTTCCAGAAATGGCTTGATGACGTAAAGCGGCGTCTTTGATGCGATAGCCTCAAGGTCGTGATGCCTCCGGCTTTGGTCACAATGATATCCGCTTTTTTCATATAATAGTCAACTCGGTCCGTGTAGCCAATCGCTTCGATATGGTCATATTTTTCTCTGATAGACGTAAGCAATTTTTCGTTTTTACCCGCGATGAGAGTGACCTTGATATCAGGATTGTCATTTAAGGATCTTAAGAAATCCCCGGATGAAGGAATGAGTCCCAATCCTCCACCCATAATCAGGATTTCTTTTTGAGAGGATTTCTTTTGCGTATGGCCTGTATAAAAGCACTGTCTGACTGGAATACCGCTAACAATAATTTTCTCCTCCAAAACCCCTTTTGAAATCAAAGCATTCTTTGTTACGGTATCCCCTACAAAATATTTGTCAGTTCCAGGTGCGATCCACTCTTCATGAGCAGTAATGTCTGTCACGTATGTGTAAAGAGGGATACTGCATCGTCTCATTCTCTTATATGCTGAAATGTACTGGGAGCAAACCGGGAAAGCTACTACGATGGCATCTGCCTCGTGCTGCGAAATCAGTCTGTCAATCTTTCTCGTAACGGCAACCTTTAGAGGGACGGTACCGTTATTGCCCGCAGCCTTGTTCAGCGAATTATATAGGCCAGAACAGCTGCTTACCAGGAAATTAAATCCCTTATAAATATATTTGCTGATTGCTGGAAACATATAATCCATAAAATCAATTATTTCTACATTGTTTGCTTCGTTATCTCTTAAAATTTCTTCTCTAATTGCTTCAGCGGCCTTGATGTGCCCCATACCGAAACGTCCTGTCAAAATTATAATATTCATAATCCTATCCTTTTGATTTAGTATAGATATATCATAACGCACATTTCTTAAGTGCCACTTAACCCAAGATTAAGATTTGTTAATGATTTTATTAAGAAATTATTACAGCCTCGATAAGTTGCATATATATAAAGCCAAAAACGAACTAGTCCGATTTCGGACTAGTTCGTTTTAGACAAATAATAACATGAATGCTATAGAACTACTTGTGCCGCCTCATAGTCTTTGACATAATAGCGGATGTTCTTCCGCCCTCTTTGTATAATGGTATGTCCCTCCGCTTCCAGTTTCTCTTTCTGCGCAGCAACGCCGCCGGGATACTTCGGATTCAGTTCTCCATGCGCCTTCAGTGTCCGCCAAAAAGGTGTTTCATCTTTCTGCGCTGGTAGCTGGCCCAAGCAGCAATTGAAACGAAAATACCCGCCGTAATAGGATCGGTAAAGTCAGCGTCATTATGTGCTGCAAAGTATTCCCTAATCTTTCCCACTGTCACCACTCTGCCAAAAGGAATTGTCTTCATTATCTTGTCATAATCCGTGGGCGGTGCAAAATACATTTTTTCACCGCCGTATTTCTCTATAGTCTTTGGGTCTGTTACAACTTGAATCTTCGGCATACCGTTATCTCTTTTCAGCATCGCGTTAAAGTCTTTTTTATCTTCATTTGCCATTTCATCACCTCCGCTTTCTGTAGTGAGGATACACCTTTATTGTTACCAATACAATGAGACTGTTTTAATTATTCGAATAAAACAAGTCCAAAATAATTATGTACTTCTTCCCGCTCTCTGATGGTCTGAATCTCGAATCCGTTGTTTCTCGCGGTCTTGAATACGTCAATACCGCAGCCTTCCATTGACGGTACTGTTTTTTCGGGAATCTGCAGGTTTCCAGCGCACACTCTCTGCAGATGCAGCAGGGACCGCTGCCAAAAGCAATCGCTTTATAATAGCCGTCAAGAAAAGCTTTCTCTCGCTATTTCTACGGCCAAGGGTGTGACACCTGTGCAGCTGTCCTCATTCAAATTAAAAAGAATCCCATAATGATAACAGTCAATGATTTCCCTGCGTTTCTTTCCATGTCGGCACGTGAGGCGGACAGCAATAACTCTTTTCCATAGAAATCGCAGCCATATCTACATTTATAGATTGTCCACGGTGCGGTTGCAATGGTTGACGTGTCAATTTGAGCCGCTTTTACAGACCCTGCTTCTTTCAGCATATCAAAATATTTCAGCATAGTATCACCTTCCTTCCCATAAGTGTATCACATTTTTTAAAATATGTTAAACTTATATGTAACGAATTCTCATGATCCCGGTCTTATCATTGAAAAGAGGTGAAATAAATGACAGACATCGAAAAGCATATACCGACTATTTTGATACTGTATATCGGTATGTACTTGGACTCTCTAGGGATGGGTGTGTTGCAGATGAGATTACACAGGAGACATTTTTCAAAGCACTGAAAATCTAAATACCTTTTAAAGGGCAATGTAAATTATCAGTCTGGCTCTGTCAGATTGACAAAATTGCTACTTTACGTATTTAGAGAAAGAAAAGAGAAAAGGCGCATTACCAGATGAAGCAGCCTCAACCACAGAAAGTTTGGAAGCAGCCTTTGTCAGTAAAGAAACTGCCCTGCAGATTCATCAGATCCTTCACGACCTTGCAGAGCCGTACAAGGAAGTATTTTCTTTGCGCACCTTCGGTGAACTGTCATTTAGGGAAATTGGAGATTTATTTGAAAAGACAGAGAGCTGGGCCAGAGTGACCTATCACAGAGCAAAACTGCAGATACGCCAGCGCCTGGATGAGAAAGGAGACCGAAATGAAAATAACCTGTGATATTATACAAGACCTGTTGCCGTTATACGCTGATGACGTTCTCAGTGACGACAGCAAGGAATTAGTCAAGGAACATTTAGCAGAGTGCGAAAGTTGCAGCAAGAGCCTCAACCTGGCGCTGACTATGTCTGTGCCGTCAGAAGGCGTAGATACATCAAAACCACTACGAAAAATCAAGAAAAAGCTGCAGAAGCGAAGCGCCATCATCGCCCTGACCGCGGCTGCCTGTGTCCTGCTAATCTGCGTCGGCATCGTTTATTACGTATTTTATGACGAAATTCCAATTGCTTACGAACCGGGCAAAATCACTGCCAAAGAAGCCTACGATGAAACCGTGGATATCTATATACAGGGAGATTATTATGGCTCGCAAAACGAGATTCATAACGGAGATGTTTACATCTCCTTCACTACCAGCAGATGGATCAACAGCCGCAGCGACTACAAATACGATGACGCCAAATTCCACGCTTTTGCCGTCTCAAGGACGAAATTACTGGACAACAGCAATGGAAAAGCGCAGAAATCAGAACAGATCAAAGCAATCTACTATCAAAGTGACTATGACGACCGTCCGCATCTGCTCTGGAAAGCTGAGGCGAAAAATCAAAAAACTAACCTGTAAAAGCTCTTTGCGTTCAGCTTACTTTATGGTATACTGAACGCAAAGATTTCTAAAGCTGGTGAAGAGATGAAAAGGGAAAACAGAAAGAGATTACATCATATTTTCAATTTGCTGATTGCAGTCGCTTTTGCGTTTGCATTTCTTTTTCCTGCCTATGTTTTTTTCCTTCCCGCCCTCATCACTGTGCCCCTTTGTCTTTGCCATTCTAACGGCAATTCATTCTAATTTCCTATTCTCCCTGCGAACGGTATGTAAAATTGAATGATTTCTCCCTCGTAAACGAACAGATTACAAAGGAGAAATAAAAAATGAAAAAGAATATATAAAAATTCCTTTCCAAGGTACACAGCTACTCTTGGGATACTTTTGATGTACACGAATTGTCCGTCAGGCTCAGGCAAGCCGAACCATCCGATTTACCTCTGCTCTACAGTCTCATCATAAAGATTATCAAAAGAATGACCGGTTTCACCCTCTTCGATTCCCAAATCGTTGCCGCATACGCTATGCAAAGCGGTAAAATCGCCCAACTGCCCACCGGCGAAGGGAAAACACTGGCTGCCGTACTGGTAGCCGCAGCGTCGGCATTGCAGGGCCGCCATGTGCACATTTTTACAGTCAACGATTATCTGGCAATACGGGATTACGAGACAAGCTGTGAGATTTTCTGCCGCTGCGGTCTTACCAGCAGCTGTATTATCGAGAGGTCCAGCTTATCAGATAAGAAAAAGCATACGAAAGCGAAATTCTCTATATCACAGCAAAGCAAGCAGGCTTTGACTATCTACGAAATTTTCTCTGTATGGATCGCTGGGACTATTTGAGAAATCCCTTCGATATGGTACTTATCGACGAAGCAGACTCTATTTTGATCGATGAAGCGGCTATACCTCTGGTTATCGCCGCAGACAGCACTGCTTCGCAGCAGTTTGCGGTACAGGCCGATTCCTTTGTCAGAGATCTGGATGAAGAGAGTCTCGATTTTGCCGCACTCTCCCTTACAGAAAGCGGTATCAACAGAGCCGAAGCCTTCTTCCAGGTTGACAACTTATATGCCTTAGAAAATATCGAGCTGCTTACCGCCATAAACGATGCGCTGGAAGCACATTACAGATTGAGGAAAAACGTCGATTATATCATCAAAGATAGACAGATCTTCGTCGTTGACCAGACTACAGGGCGTACACCAAAAACCGGAGATTCCCGGCACAGCTTTCACCTGGCTGTAGAGTTAAAGGAGCATTTACAGCCGGGACAGATTACGACCGTCTGCAATTCCATGCCTCTGCGTTTTTGTCATGCAGTACGATAAAATCTGTGGAATGACTGGAACAGCAGAAGATGCGGAAAAATCTCTTGCTCTCTCTTATGGATTAAAGGTGGAAATCATCCCTCCCCACCTGCCCTGCGTTCGAAAGGATCTGCCAGATCAAATCTTTGATACAGATGCCGCGAGGGACCTGGCAATTCTGAGACAAATCACCGCCTGCCACAGCAAAGGGCAGCCTGTTTTGGTCGGAACACAGAGCGTGGAGGAATCAGAGAAGCTCTCGCTGCTTCTCAGAGAAAAGAACATCCCCTGCCAGGTGCTCAACGCCTGTAACGATGAACAAGAGGCGGCGATCATCGCAGATGCGGGCAGAGCCTTTGCGGTCACCGTCTCCACCAACATGGCAGGACGAGGTGTGGATATCAGATTAGATGACAAAGCCCGAGCCGCCGGCGGCCTATCTGTCATGGGGCTAGGAATCAACGAAAGTCGTCGTATCGACAAGCAGCTTGCCGGCCGCAGCGGCAGACAGGGTGACCCAGGCATAAGTCAGTTTTTCATCAGTCTGGAAGATGTAAAATTGAGTCCGCTGTACAACATGAATCCCCGCCATGCACAACGCATACTGGAAGGGAAAAATGCAGAATACCGGTATCTGCTTGATAAATATTCTCACGTACAGGAACTGCACCGACAGCAGATTACAGAATACCGTGAAAACCTTCTCTTTGCCCAGCCGCCAATGCCGCAGGCGGCTGCCCTTCATTGTATCAATGAACATTGGAGCGACTACCTCCAGACAATGGAAAATATCAGAAACAGTATTCATCTGGTCATCCTCGGCGGACTTGACCCCATAGATGAGTACAACAAAGCCGCGGCAAAGGCCTACGAGGAGATGATGCTGGACATCGAAAAAGATATTGCTGTTTTAAGGAAACACCTTGCCCCGGACATTTTTGGCAGGCCGGCTGCAACCTACAGCTATCAAATCGATGAGAGCCGCAGCCAGTTCGCAAAAAGCCGCAAATCCCGCTAGAGACTGACGCCTGCACAAAAAATCTTACAGGAATACTGTGAATTATCGGTTTTACTACGCCAAAAAGATATATTACAATAGTATACGACACATTACACAAAAGAGGCGATTTTTAATTATGCAAAATAAGAAAAACTACTTACAAGGGCTGAGAGAGATGGAACCCCTGATTTCCCTGGGGTATTTTGCTGTAGGCTTTACCTTAGGCATCGCTGCCAAGGCTATGGGACTGACGGCCTTTCAGGCAGGACTGATGTCTGCAACCATGCACGCGTCCGCCGGCGAATTTGCAGTGCTTACCGTCATCGCAGGCCAATCGGGATATCTGTCCATGATTATCACACAGCTTGTCATCAATATGCGCTATTTTTGATGGCCTGCTCCTTATCACAGAAAATCGACAGAGACACTTCTCTGCCAAAGCGGCTCCTCCTGGGCTACTTTGTCACAGACGAAATCTTCGGTATCTCTGTCTCCAAAAAGAACCGCTGAATCCATTCTATAATTTCGGTGCGGCCACCATCGCATCACCGGGATGGATTCTTGGCACGGTGCTCGGCGCCGCCATTGAAACATCTTGCCGGGCAGCCTGTCCAGCGCCCTCAGCGTAGCGCTCTACGGCATGTTCCTGGCTGTGGTCATTCCGCCATCAAAGAAGGACAAGACCATCGCCGCAGTGGTGGTAATTTCCATGATCGGCAGCCTGGGCTTCTCCACGATGCCTTTTATCAAAGAGTTTGCTGCCAGCACCGGATCATCATTTTGACCATCGTCATCGCATCCATTGCTGCCATCGTCCGCCCTGTAGACGACAGACATCTGGACGAGGCAGAGACTCACGAAGAACTGGGTCAAGCTTGCTGAAGACGAAGAGGAGGTGCAGCGGTGAGCAATAATACCTATATCTACCTGCTGGTGGCAGCGCTGACCATCTTCGCGATTCGCGCCCTGCCCCTCACTCTGATACAGAAAGAAATTAAGAATCGATTTATTCGTTCTTTCCTCTATTATGTACCTTATGTGACCCTTTTCGGTCATGACCTTTCCGGCAATCATCTCTGCTACCAGCAGCTGGATTTCGGGAACCGTGGCCTTCGTCACTGCAATCATCGTCGCCTGGATCGACGGCAACCTGTTCAAGGTGGCACTATCCTCCTGTATCGCAGTCTACGCAGTGGAAGCATTCTTTCTATAATCAATCAAAACGAGCTGCCGGTTTCGATGGCATTCATCGGAACTGGCAGCTCGTACTATTTTGTTAGAAAATTATATCAAAAGTTCAGTTTGAAGACAAGGACTCGATTATTTCTTGAACTTAGACTTTTCATAATTGTAGTCGATGGTCGTACCCACGACGACATCCTCGACTTTTTTCGATGATGAGCCAGTCGTCCATGTTGCCCTGGTGCTCAAAGTCCATCGGCTCTATCGCTTGTACATTTTCAAATTCCACAAGGCAGAGACATTTCTTGTGCCAACGCGTTTTCTGCTTTTCAGATAAGTTGAGTTTTGGCTGATTTTCTTCCAGCACAGCTGTGATCTCTTCGTCCGAAAGTTTGACGTAATTTTTCACGTCCTTCACCTTCGCAGAAGCCGTGATCTTGAGACTCCCCTTTTTCCATAAAGTATAGGGTTTCATCGGCAAAGACTCTGCTGTGAGGAATTTTTCTTCCAGCAGCACCCCGCACTACCATGGTCTTCGTCCCATTCAGAATTTTATCCAGCACTCGTTCCCCTTTTTTGCCTGTATTATCACAATATACTAAATGTACCATTTTATCATTTCTCCTCTATAATGGGTATCCATATCTGACTCAGATAGTCTCTGGCATATGGATTTCCGTCGCTACTACTCATTCAATTTCGGGGAGAGCGCCATGGCGAAATGGATATTTTACAATCCCTCCTGTTCCAAATACCTCCATCCCTGCTGGATGGCAGTTGGAACGCTGCCGATGCAGATCGAATACGGCCCAAGTGGAGGCTGGCAGCAGTTTTCTCAACAAAACCCTCCGGTGTCTCACAGTCGGTGGCTGTCATGATGAAATACTGCTCTTCCTCTGCACCTTCGTCACAGGATTCAAAGAGACCGAACAGCCCTTTGGGATTTCCCTGATCCATGGCGATCATTGTTGAAAAACTGCCGTCTCTTTGGCATGTATTCCAAAACCCAGGTATCTTTGTAACATTGTGCTCGTCGTCTCTTATAATTGTGATGCTTTTACCGACCATGCGCAGTTCCGGCATCCGTCTAATTTCCCACGCATACTGTTCTTCGCAAGCAATCTGCATCTTTGGAAATACTCGCAGCTTAGCGCCAGCAGCCCTTGATTCTTTTGGCGAAACGCCGTGAAACTGCTGAAAGGCCCTGGTAAAGGATGTCGGTGAATCGTAGCCGTATCGGTAGCTCAAGTCTATGATTTTGATATCACTGCTCTGCAAATCATAACCAGCCAAAGTCATCTTTCGAAAGCGAAGATATTCGGCAAAACTGATGCCTGTAGTATAGGAAAATACTTTTTGAAAAAAAGAACCGGAGCAACCAGCGATGCGCTGGATTTCCGCCATATCAACCTTCTCCTGCTTCCTCTGCAGATGCAGCTCCACATAGTCGATGATCCTCTGCAGTTTTTCATTCCATTTCATGATCTTTCCCCTTTTTTCATGATATTTTATTGCACCATAAGCTTTAAGCTCTGTAGGTAAGAACATTGTATCATAGCAAAGGAGTTTTACCTCTCATTTTATGTACTGTCCGGATAGTAATTGATGGAAACTACAGTGTGATTCCGTTCTTCTTGGCAGCCTGTTTCCATCCAGACTCTCCAGCCATTTTGTAAGCGAATCGCGGGAAGTTGACTGTGGTAAAAACACATCCATAATCTTCCTGTTGTTCCATTTTCTCTGCTAACTCCGAAAGGTGTTTCCCATAGTCTTTCTTCGGTCCATGTCCCGGCGGTACGTCTTTGATGGAGTGCCACATGCCCCCTGCGCCGACGCCGAGGCCGCCTCGAAAAGTAAAACCGCAGCGCACGCACCAGTTTTCTACCATTTTCATAGCGGCCTTCGCCTGTTCTTCCTTCGTAAAATCCGCAATTGATGATAGCATAAACCGATTTAGTACAGGATTGCTCAGCAAAATAAGTGTCTATCTCTGTCAGACACCGCAGCAGATGACTCGGGATACTGTCCACATATAACGGAAAGGGAGATTACAAAGGTCTCCGCTTTTGCGAGAGCCTGCAGATGATTCTCCGCTAATCCGTTGTCCGAAAACGAAGCTCTGTCACTGCCTGATCTTTGGACAAGAAAGATTTCAACTCTTCTAGCATTTTTGCCGAAGTGCTGTACTTCTTCTTGGGGCTTCCACTGATCAGCGCCATGGTGCCTTCTTCTTGTCTGTTCAGCGGTAAGCAGGCTTTCTTTTTGCTCTTCATCGCAGATCGTATCCTGTGGGATTCCCTGCTCAGACAGCATTTGACAGACTTCCACAACATCTCTGCAAAATGTAGTTTCCACTGCAGCTGCATCAAAATTCACCGCCATAGCTTCGGACCATTCTTCAGCAGTTTCTTTTTCCGTTTCGAAAGACCGTCTCCGTAGAATATGACTTTCATTGCAATGTGCTGCGGAAATCTCTGTTTATGATGCATCTCGCCGTTTTTTGATCACAAAATCAGGATGCATATAAGGAATACTTCGATCTAAAACGTTTTTGACATAAGCAGATGGACCGCCGTAGGTACATTTACTGACGATGGTCAGTTCATCACACGCCGCCAGCTTTTTCTGCCATGTGTTCATAACTGTCTTTTCAGAACACATTCCATGGGCGTTTTGATCCAGCAGGTAAAGCAGCCGATACAGTTCTTAATTGTTCCGATATCTTCTACAATCTCATCAAAATTGCCATTCTGTGCAAACCCCGGCTGCAGATCGTGTATGAGTAATCTATTTTCCTTCATGATTCTCCCTCTTTCTCCCTTGAAATATAAAAGCTCTGTAGTTGATACGTTTCCATTTCAGTATATCAAATCCACCGCTTCTAAACAATGGCAGGATATCTTTTTTACCGTAAATCCAAACGTCACCAGCTTTGCCCCATTTCAGCGCCCAGTTGAAGAGCCTGCGAAACAGTGGCAAGGTCGGGTCTCCTAAAATCAAAGCTCCACCTGGCCTCAGTATGCGGTTCATTTCGCTGATGGCCTTTTTAGGCTCTTCATAATGGTGAAATGACGCATTACAGATGACGATGTCAAAGCTCTCATCGTCAAAGGGCAAATCGACCGCGTCTGCTAATTTGAGCACCACTTCTTTTGAAACCCGCTTCCTTGCTTCCTTAAGCATCTCTCTTTGACAGGTCTGCCCCATAATAATGCCCAGGCCGCTGTGCTTCCAACATTTTTATGACATTTCCGTTTCCGCAGCCGATATCCAGAATATCTTCCCTGCAGTTCCTTCACCTGGCGTACAATTTCAGGATACATACATCTGACAAAACGCCCGTCGTAGCCTTCGTCGTATTCTTTCGCTGTACGATCGAAATATTCTTTTGAATTCATCATTACACCTCATTGAATTTCTTTCATTGATACATATTCAATAACAATTTTGAAGAAAACCCGTCTGAATTGACGGATTATTTTAACGCCCTAATTTAAAACTTTTGCGAATAAGCTGCTGCACAGCTGCAAATCGTTCTTCCAACGGAAGGCTTTGATCGTTGATGATCAGAGCCTGGCCGCCGACGATGAATTTTGCTGCGGCAGAAGGATCAGAAACATGGATTTCTCCTCTATCCTGTAATGCCTTCAGATACTTTTCCACATAAGGAGATACTTTTCTTGCCATCGCCGTATCCAGCTGTGCGTGAAAAAAACTCATTTCCTTCTTTATGAAAAAAAACGGCATAAGTATAGGGCCCCAGTCGTCTCCGCCTGCTGCCATACCTGCCAAAGTTGATTCAGACAAGCTTCGAGGGGCAAGTCTGTCTGCTGAAATACCTCGATAAAACCACGGCTGCAAACTTCTGCATACTGGCTGATAGCTGTTTCGTAGAGCGCCTGTTTATTAGGAAAAATAATGATAGCAGAGGCCAGCAGCCACGCCCACTGCCTGAGCGATATCCTTCATGGTCACTGCCTCAAAGCCTTTTTTTCAGAAAAAAATCCCCATGGCTGTATTTATGATTTCCTGTTTTCTTACTTCCGGATCCTTTGATATACGCACTTTATCACCTCACGTTCTATATTACGCTTTGATTGAATATTTGTCAATGAAAAATGCTTTGTAACCAGGTCTATTAAACACAGTTATTTTGGGTACGTATTTGGGCTAAATTCATAATCGATCCGGTTCTCCTTTTCATAACGTTGTGACAGTTGAGACTAAAAAGCGCCTTCATTTTCATTTTTTGCTTGTATCTGGCGGATTTTTTGATTATTGTAAACCAATGCGCCTTCATTTTTAAATTATTTTCGATTACTTGCGTATTTCTTACGCATTTCAAAAATTTGGGACGAATAAACTTCCTAAATATTCCATATATAGGATATTATATCTCATGCGCAGTTCTGCAGACCGATGATAAAGACAAATATGCCTGTTTTTCACACGTTTGCAAAGGGAGTCACGCAAGTAAATTCAAGAAAATCAAAAATGAAGGCGCAAATGCTGGACCGACAGCGTTTTGTGCCATAATCCCTTGCATTTAATTTAATGAAGGCGCGCAATTTATTTCATGCTTTTGCCGTGTGTTGTATATGGACTGCGATACCTTTTCTCTAAAAACTGTGGTAAAATTAAGATATCGTTCCCAGTAATTTGCTCTACAGATTGCCGGAACTACTCAATAGGAGGTTACAGAAATGAATATAACGAGAATTTGGAAAGTCTATTTCAGTCCTACAGGTAATACAGATCAGGCAGTCAGCCATCTTGCAGACGCGCTCCGTGACAAGCTGAAGTGTCCCATAGAAAAATATGATTTTACTCTGCCCGCATCGCGGGAAGCCCTGCCCTCTTTTTGTGCGGGTGATCTGGTCATCTTCGGCACGCCGGTTTATGCCGGAAAGGTTCCGAACAAGCTTCTGCCTTTTATTCAGAACAGTTTCAAGGGGAACGGCGCCGCTGCAATTCCCATCGTCACCTTTGGAAACCGCAGTTTTGATAATGGATTAGCAGAACTGACGCAGAGTTTGGATAATAACGGATTTCGTATCGCCTCAGCAGCTGCCGTGGCTTCTCAGCATGCTTTCTCGGATTCTTTGGCGGCAGGACGCCCAGACGAAAAAGATTTGGCATTGCTTTCTGAATTAGCTGTGAAAACCGCCGCAAAACTTACTGCTGATGGCGAACTGCCACCCGTGTCCGTGCCTGGAGATGCGGAAGCAGCATATTACAGACCTCTGGGGCTGGACGGACAGCCTGCCGTATTTCTAAAGGCAAAACCTGAGACGGATACGACGAAGTGTACGAACTGCGGAATCTGCGCTCGAAACTGTCCTATGGGTTCCATCAGTCCGGAAGAACCGTCTGAAGTCACCGGCATCTGCATTAAATGCCATGCATGTGTACACAAATGCCCGGAAAACGCCAAATACTTTGACGATCCGGCATTTCTCTCCCACAAAGCCATGTTAGAAAAAAACTTTCAACGCAGAGCGGAAACTTTGATCATTGTATAAACAAAACAAAAGCAGGCAGTATATCCCTATGAATCAACTGTCTGCTTTTTTATGTAATATCATTGATAATCTCGTCAGTCCTATTTTTCGCCGATTCTGATTTTTTCTCTTTCCTCTTTGGATGACAAGGTGTGCCATGTTGCCGGCTTCTTATTTCTAAAAAACAAATTTCTCAGAATCTTTACTACGGCTTCAACAAAATGAAACCATACATTGCCGACAGCAAATATGATTACCAAAACAAGCAGTACCGCGCCGACCTGTCCAAAAGGCATGATATCGCCTCCCTATTTCGTTTGAAACCGTTTTAGGAAGAAATCGGTAAATTCTTTTACCTCCTCCTCTTGGGAGACGTAGACGTACAGCTTTTCATCTTCCAGCCAGTCACAGACATTGATACCAATATAGCCTTTTCGATCTGGATAGATAATAAAAGCATCTGTCGGATATTTACTCTGATATGCCTTTGCGGATTTCATTGCGGCGATAAAAAGTCGCATCACCGCAGCCAGACAGGTCTGGAACGGTTGGGACTACAACAATCGTTTGACTGTTATCGTTCCAGCCGACGATCAGATTTCCGATTTTAGTTTTACTGCCATGTACAAAACCATAGTTAAACCAGCCTATATCCTCGGTAAAACCGAAAATCAACTTGTAATCTTGCCCATTTTCTACCACTTCATTGAACAACTCGCGCATCTTCTTACGATTGGCATCACTCTTTTTGCCATATCAACTTGCGGACCAGCAAATAATTTTCCAATAAACCCCATTGTTTTTTCCTCCGTTTCATCTCTTCATCTTAAATACTTTCAAGTATAAGAAGTATTTAAGATGATTATAGCCGAATATGTGGGAAAATCAAGTTCATAAATAGAAAACAACGCACCGCTTTTACGGTACGCTGTACGTTATTTCTATTAGCCTATGTCAGACAGGAATGCCGGATAAACCCATTTTCACTCCTTGTTGCTCTGATAAGCGATTCTTGGACTTCCGTTGGCAGTATAGATGATACCGCACCTCTGAAAACCGTTTTTTCTATGGCTCGCTGCATGATGCGATTGTCATGATGGGTATCAATGCGTAAGATTTTAATTTGCGTCTTACAAAATGCTACGCATAGCTGCAAAAAGTCCTTTTACCTGTCCATCTCCTGCAATCCGATGGATGGTACCATAAGGTGAATTATCAGGCCACGCACCATCCTCAATCACCTCATAAGTAGGATCCGCACCGATGATAAATACGAATACACCGTGAATTTCATTTTTTCCTCCATGACATACAATTGTCCTTGTTCGATGTCTTTGGTCAATAGTTCCTTCTTTGGATATCCATCTCCCCACTGGGTAGGATTCCCAGTCTGTGCCATAAAAAGTTCTGGCGTAGGCATAGATTTCTAAAATTCTCTCCAAATCCAATATGGTCGCAGTTCTAATTTTCATCCTTACCTACCTCCCCTGATGGTTTGATTCTGACTCAATCGTCACCCTTCTCTTACTAAATCGGTGAATTCAGCACTAACCAGCTCAGCTAATTCAAGTGGTGAAAGCTCCATCTGTAAACCAACTTTGCCACCGCTGACACAGATGGTATCCTGCTCCTGTGCACTCTTGTGGATGGCTGTTTTAAATTGTTTTTCATGCCGACAGGAGAACAGCCGCCTTTGATATATCCAGTAAGAGGGGTAATCTCTTTCACGTGAATCATCTCTACATTTTTTCGTCGAAAATTTAGCGGCTTTCTTTAGATCTAATTCACAAGCAACAGGAATGACACAGACGTAGTGTTCTCTGCTATGCCCCATGAGTACCAAGGTCTTAAAAACTTTATTTGGATCGAGATTGATTGGGCTGCAACAGAAACGCCGTCTAAAAAGCCGTCGGGTGCCTCATAAGTATGAAGCCTCGTAGGAATTTTTTTTCCGCTGCTACAATCCGTACTGCGTTGGTCTTTGGTTCTTTTCTTTTTTTGCCATAACGTCACTTCTTCTCCTTTATAAACTGTAATTAGTATACCATAGCCTTAGATTTCTTTGCAAGCGCTGGAAAAGGTTAAAGGAGCAGCCTCATCTATCAACACAAAAAAGACTCGCCGAAGCGAAGCCTTTAAAAAATACTTATATGATTAGCCTAATAATCCGGAACCAAATACTGGTGCGAATACAACTGATACAATTGTCATCAACTTGATCAGGATGTTGATGGATGGACCAGAAGTATCTTTGAACGGGTCACCTACTGTGTCACCGACAACTGCAGCCTTATGAGGTTCTGAACCTTTTCCGCCATAATTACCTTCTTCGATATATTTCTTAGCATTGTCCCATGCGCCACCAGCGTTAGCCATCATGATAGCTAATAATACGCCGGCAGAAAGTGCACCGCCCAGCATTCCAGCCAGTGCTTCAGCACCGAGAACGAAAACCGACGAGAAGTGGAGCCGCAATGGCCATCAGACCAGGGATGATCATTTCTTTCAGAGCAGCGCCAGTTGAGATGTCTACGCATCTTGCATAGTCAGGCTTGGAAGTTCCTTCCATGATGTCCTTTGTCTTCTCTGAACTGTCTTCTAACTTCTTCAATCATCTGGTTTGCAGCTTTACCTACAGAATTCATAGTCATGGCTGAGAACAGGAACGGAAGCATCGCTCCGATAAATAGACCGACGATGACGATTGGATCAAGTAAAGCTTACGATGCTGATCTGCGCAACAGTCGCATAGGATACGAACAGAGCCAGAGCAGTCAGAGCAGCGGAACCAATCGCAAAACCCTTACCAATTGCAGCAGTGGTGTTACCGACTGAATCAAGCTTGTCCGTAATGTTTCTTACACCTTCTGGAAGTTCTGCCATCTCGGCGATACCACCAGCGTTGTCAGATACTGGACCATAAGCGTCTACTGCAACGGTCATACCTGTTGTTGAAAGCATACCTACTGCTGCAAGCGCAATACCGTATACGCCAGCGAACTGATAAGCAACAAAGATACCAACACAGATACAGATAATCGGCCATAAGGTTGACATCATTCCAACACCAAGACCACTGATAATCGTAGTTGCTGCGCCAGTCTGGGATTGCTCAGCAATCTTTTAACTGAACCGTAGTCAGCAGATGTATATATTTCTGTAATCTTACCGATAGCGATACCGACAACAAGACCAGCAATAATTGCATAGGCATATGTGAAATCGCCCAACATCTGCTTACTCAGAATTAGAGCAGCGATGATTACGATGACACCTGCAATATAGGTTCCCATGTTCAAGGCTTTCGCAGGGTTTACATTCTCTCCGCCTCTTACGAGCAGAATACCGATGACTGAGGCAACGATACCAACTGCTGAAAGAACCAGAGGAATACAGCTGCAGTTGCTTCTGAGAATGTTGCAAGTTCAGGTGCATTTGCGACTGCTACTGCTGCCAGTGTGATAGCGGAAATGATGGATCCTACATAGGATTCAAACAAGTCGGAACCCATACCAGCAACGTCACCTACGTTGTCGCCTACATTATCTGCGATAACTGCAGGGTTTCTAGGGTCATCTTCTGGAATTCCAGCTTCAACTTTACCAACCAGGTCGGCACCAACGTCAGCAGCCTTTGTGTAGATACCGCCGCCTACTCTGCCGAACAGCGCCATTGACGATGCACCGAGACCAAAGCCTGTGACACAATCTACAACCTGTGCAAGATCGAGAACACAGAATACGATACCAAGTCCTAACAGTCCAAGACCTGATACGCAAAAGTCCCATAACCGCACCCGATCTGAACGCGATTTTTAGGGCCTTCGGCATACCTGCTTCTTTTGCAGCGTTTGCTGTTCTTACATTACCTTTGTCGCTACATTCATTCCGAAGAATCCAGCCAAAACAGATAACAGCGCGCCAATTACATACAGTACAGCGGTTTGTCCAATTCTGAAGACCAAATCCGATCAGCAGGAATAACTTACGACGATTACGATAACCATCGTCTTGTATTCTCTTCTGAGGAATGCCATAGCACCTTCTCTGATGAAGCCTGCAATTTCCTTCATTCTGTCTGTTCCTTCGTCAGCTTTGCCGATCCATGATGCTAAACAAAAAGCAACGATTAGACCAACTACAGCTGCGATAGGAGCAACAAAGCTTATAAAGCTTTCCATAATTATAATACCTCCTCTTTCGCTTACTTATAGAACAAGTTTAAGAGGCACTGTATCAGCACCTCTTACTATCAAGCGAATATTTAAAATTTAAATATAAACACATTAAAAAATAGCTACAATCGCTAATGAAAGACCGATAAACAAGATTGCAGATACAACAGTTATCTTGCTCAAAATAGCTTCATAACCTTTACTCTTCTTTTTTTCCGAACAGCTGTTTCTGCACCACCTGCAATAGAGCCGGATAGTCCGTCACTGTTACTTGATTGTAATAGCACGCTGGCAATAATAATAATGCTGGCAATTGCTAATAGTACCATCAGAGCGGTTTTCATCTCATCCCTCCTTAATAGACTTGTCACAGTTATAAAAACTGATTATGCAAAATGAAAGTCAAGCTGCTAGCCTGTCTCACAAGATAAAGGTTGACTGCTTAATGGTTTCTCGTCCCAATTTGCCCCGCAAATTGTGGGGTATGCAACCACCCTCCAAGAGAGCAAGCACACCGCGCGTAGCTCGATTGGCTAAGGGTTGACTGCTTAAATTTCAACCATTTAACTTTATCATAAGAAATGGTAAAAATCAAGTAGTTTTCACGCTAAAAGTTAATTATGTCCATAAATTTAGAGGGAATCAGGCTGGCTGCCACCGACTAAGGGCTCCGTCTATCTCATCCATATTCATAATTTCTGTTGCATTTTCAGGTTTTACGCTGCCGCCATACTGAATAATCACTTTATCACAGACATCTTCATCATACAGCTCTTCAATGGTCCTTTCTGATGAAAGCGCACATTTCTTCTGCCTGTTCAGGACTAGCGGTTTTACCCGTACCAATAGCCCAGATTGGTTCATAGGCGACAACGACTTGTTCAGCCTGTTCCCCTGTGATGCCGTCAAAAGCATTCCTGATCTGTGTCGCAACGATTTCTTTTCTCTCTCCTGGCTTCACGCTGCGGAAAGGTTCTCCGACACAGAGAATCGGTCTGATTTCGCTGTCTGTTAAAAGCTTTTTCAGTTTGAAATTGACGGTTTCATCCGTCTCTGCAAAATACTGTCTTCTTTCTGAATGACCGACGATACAGTAATCCACACCGATTTCTTTCAGCATAGCCACTGAAATTTCGCCGGTAAAGGCTCCTTCGTCTTCAAAAATGAACGTTTTGTGCCCCCACGCCGATGCCGGTGCCCTCAAAAGCTTCCACCAGTATTTCAAGCTGTGTAAACGGCGCGCAGATTGCCGCTCTGATGTCGGTATCCTTATATAACTGTTTGAAGCTTTCCGCAAATTCCAGCGCTTCTTTTTTTGTCTTGTACATTTTCCAATTTCCTGCAATAAACGGAATCCTCATTTTTTTACTCCTTTTTTACCGTACGAAAATAACGTCAAGGGACGTATTTCCGTACGGTTCATCGTTCGCTTTGTTCACTGCTCCAGTCGCTAATGCGCCTTTAGCTGGTTGACGTTTATCGTCAACCACTCATGTTTATTTCTCTTCTATAATCGCAATACCTGGCAATACCTTGCCTTCCAGGAATTCAGAAGAAGCGCCACCGCCAGTTGAAATATGCGTCATTTTGTCTGCCAGACCGAATTGCTCGGCTGCAGCAGCCGAATCGCCTCCGCCGATCACTGTCACAGCATCACTTTCGGCCAAAAATCTCTGCAATGGCTTTTCGTTCCCTTGGCAAAGGACGGCATTTCGAAGACGCCTACCGGACCGTTCCATACAATTGTCTTGGCTTCCACCAAAGCGTTTTGTACAGGTCAATGGTTTTAGGTCCGATATCCAGTCCCATCATGTCTGCCGGAATATTTTCTCTATCGACAATTACTGTTTCTGTTTCATTGGCAAATTCTTTTGCGCAGACCACGTCCACAGGCAGCAGCAGCTTGACGCCCGCTGTTTCGGCCTTTTTAATAGCTCTTTCGCCAGACCGATATTCTCTTCATCTAAAATAGATGTGCCGATTTCAAGTCCCATGGCCTTGAAGAAGGTATAGGACATACCGCCGCCGATAATCAAAGTGTCTACTTTTTTCAGCAGGCTCGATGACTGGGATTTTATCGCCAACTTTCGCTCCGCCCATAATTGCTACGAACGGTCTCTCTGGGTTTTCTACTGCGCCGCCGAGAAACTTCACTTCCTTCTCAATCAGGAAACCGGATACTGCCGGCAGATAATCCGCGATTCCTGCTGTAGAAGCATGGGCTCTGTGTGCTGTGCCGAAAGCTTCCTGCACAAAGACTTCTCCTAAAGAAGCTAATTCTTTGGCGAATTCTGCACCGTTTTCTGTTTCTTCTTTTCGGAAACGAACGTTTTCTAGGAGCATCACATCGCCATCTTGCAAAGAATCGGCCATTTCTTTGATTGTATCACAGATCACCTCTGGGCAGCTTTTGAATTTGACTTCTTTTCCTAGGAGCTGACGCAGTCTGTCCGCTACTGGTTCTAATGTGAACTCCATCTTCGGTTCGCCCTTTGGTCTGCCCAGGTGGGACATCAAAATAACCTTTGCCCCCTTCTCGACTAAATGGGTGATGGTTGGCAGCGCAGCTTAATTCTGTTATCGTCAGTAATTGCGCCGTCCTTCTGTGGTACATTAAAATCACATCTTACAATAACTTTCTTTCCTTTGACATCGATGTCTTTGATTGTTTTTTCATTTTTAGACCCCTCATTGTTTCATATTGAGGAAATACCGGTCTAGCTGGTATTTCCTCTCGTATCAGTTATTTTGCGTTGTCTACCTCGTACATATGCTTAATGAGTTCTAAAGTCTTGCTGGAATATCCAAATTCATTGTCGTAGAAAGCAATCAGCTTGAAGAACTTATCGTTTAACTCAATACCTTCTCTTGCATCGAAGATGGAAGTATGCGGATCTCCAACAAAGTCACCAGATACTACTTCGTCATCGACGTATTCAATGACGCCGTGCAAGGTCGTCTCAGAAGCCTTCTTTACTGCTCTGCAGATAGCCTCATAAGATGCGGATTTTTCAATACGACATTCAGATCGATCACAGAAACGTCTGCAATTGGAACTCTGTAAGAAATTCCTGTCATCTTTCCAGCCAGGGAAGGAATCACCAACCCTACAGCCTTGGCTGCTCCAGTAGTGGAAGGAATCACATTGCCGAATACGCTTCTTCCCGTTCTCCAGTCTTTCATGGATCGAGCATCAACAACTTTCTGCTTTGCTGTAGCCGAGTGAATGGTTGACATCAATCCTGTTCGATTCCAAAATTGTCCTCAAGCACCTTACAAAGCGGCGCCAGACAGTTCGTAGTACAAGATGCATTGAAACGACCTGCATATCGCTCTGTATATTCATCTGAGTTGGCTCCATAGGCGAAGGTAGGCGTCGTCTTATCTTTGGCAGGAGCTGAAATGACTACTTTCTTAGCGCCTGCTTTGATATGATCCATCGCTGTTTCAGTAGTAGTATAAGCCCCTGTCGCTTCAACTATGTATTCAGCGCCGCATTTATCCCACGGAATGTTCTTCGCTTCAGATTCACTGTATACAGCAACCTCTTTGCCGTCCATCATAATTCCGTCTTCATACTTTTCTAGTGATTTAGGAAATCTTCCGAATGTACTGTCATATTTCAGCATGTAGATCAGATAATCGATATCCGCGTTGCGGACATTAATCCCTGCTATTTCAATCTCCGGCATGTCCATTGCCGCCCTGATCACCACTCTGCCAATTCTTCCGAATCCACTAATACCAACTTTAATTGCCATAATTTACCTCCATATCTCTCTTTATAAAAATTAAAGTTTTACCATAATATATTAATCATTTTAATCAATATCGTTTGTCAGATTTTGTTCCAACTGCATATTGCCGCCGGAATCATCAGAATCTTCTTCTCTTTGAGGAAGATAAGATGTTCATGCCTTCTCTGTACTTCGCCACAGTCCTTCTGGAAATATCGATTCCCTTTTCTTTTGAGAATTTCGACCATATCCTGATCGCTGTAAGGCTTTCGCGGGTCTTCTCCGTTAATAATTTCTTTGATGATAGACTTTACACTGTTGGAAGAAACCCCGGCCCCGTCTCCGCCTGAGACGCCGCTAGAAAAGAAATACTTTAGTTCAAAAACACCTCTCGGACTCTGCATATATTTGCCGTTGATGGAGCGGCTTACCGTGGATTCGTGCACACCGACTTCTTCGGCAATCTGCTTCAGGGTAAGCGTCTTTAAATACTTTTCTCCCTTATCGAAGAAATCCTGCTGATACTTTACAACTGCACTGGCTACATTATAGATCGTCTGCTTTTCTCTGTTCAATGCTTTTAATCAGCCATACTGCCGCATTAAATCTATCATTTAAATACTTATTCAGTTCTTCTTCTTTGTCTGCTTCCGCCGACAATTTGTTATAGTAGGATCTGACCATCAGCTTTGGCACACTGGTATCGTTGTTGGTAACCACAAATTCGTCGTTAATTTTTCAACAAAGATGTCTGGGATAACATATCTGGTCGTCTCACCTGATGAGAAAAAGCCTGCCTGGCTTTGGTTCCAGCGTCTTAATCAAATCTGCAATCTGCTGAACCTCCTGATTCTTCATGTTCAGCGTTTTTGCGATATGTGCAATCTTGTTGTCCGCCAGATCCTCCAACATGTTTTCTATGATGTATTCAATCTCGTCTGTCAAAAGTCCCTTTGAGGCAAGCTGAATGATCAGGCACTCTCTCAGGTTTCTAGCCGCAATGCCGGCCGGATCAAAGGTCTGGATAAAGTTAAGCGTATCTTCTACATCTTCAATTTCGGCATCCACAGCCTGGGCAATTTCCTCTACAGAAGCGGTCAGATAGCCGTTGTCATCGACAGCTTCGATAATATACTTGCCGATTGCCGCATGTTTTCCTTGAGATTGGAAAACTGGAGCTGCATAAAGAGATAATCCGTCAAAGTGTCTTCTTCAGAGACGTACTGCTCGTATGTATAATCGTCGTCTTCATCCGGCGAATATTCCCACTGCTTGAAGCTCTCTTCTTCATAATCAGCTTCTCTGATTTTTTCTCTGATGTCGACTTCCTGTGTGTCATACTCTTTTTCGGCCTCCAGCACAGGATTTTCAAGCAATTCATTTTGGACATAATCAACTAACTCCTGGTTGTTGAACTGCAATATCTGTATTGCCTGAATCAATTCAGGAGTCATGGATAGTTTCTGGGTCTGTTCAATTGTGAGCTCGTATCCTAATTTCATAATTCCTATCTCCTTATGCAAATAGTATACCATATTGAATCAGTCTATTTCAAGCCTGGAAAGTCCAATTGTCTTAATGCCTCAAATAAAATAATGTTTGCAGAATTTGCAAGGTTAAAAGAACGAAGCCTCGTATCCTCACTCATTGGAATCCTAATTGCCTTTTCTTGATGGGCTTCGATGAAATCCCGCGGCAAACCCGCAGTCTCTCGGCCAAAGAGAAACATATCTTCATCCTTATATTCTGGTTCTGTATAGATTCTCCCGCCTTTGGTGGTAGCCAGATACATGGTTCGACTTTCATATTTTTTCCATAAAAGCTTCTAAACTCTGTGTACTTCCAATTTCACATAAGGCCAGTAATCCAGCCCCGCTCTTCTGACAGCTTTTTCATCTATGGAAAACCCCAGCGGCTCCACAAGATGTAATACTGTGTCCGTCGCTGCGCAGGTTCTCGCTATATTTCCAGTGTTAGGCGGAATTTCCGGTTCTACAAATACGATGTGTAATGACATTTTATTTACCTCTCTTACATTTACTTCTTAATAATAAAGGTTTTTGTTAAAATTTAAAGACAAAAAATGAAATTTTGGTATATAATTTTTTATCAATGTAAAAATATGTACAAGGAGGCTGTTATGAAAACAGTAAAAATCGGAATACTAGGTCTGGGAACCGTAGGCGGTGGAACTTACGAGATTCTGGATATGAACAGAGAATTGATTGAAAAAAGAATCGACAGAGAAATCAAAGTCGAAAAAGTATTAGAAAAAAATATGGATAGACTGAAAGCACTCGGGCTCCACGAAAGCCAGGCCACACAGAATCCTGATGATATTTTAAAGGATCCGGAAATTGACATTGTCGTAGAGGCACTCGGCGGCATTGAGCCGTCCACTACTTTCATGCTGACAGCCATGGAAAACGGCAAGTCAGTCGTTACGCCGAACAAAGCTGCCGTAGCGGCAAATTTTGACAAGCTCCACAAGACAGCGCAGGAAAATAACGTAGAATTCAGATTTGAAGCCAGTGTCGGCGGCGGCATCCCTGCCCTGACTGCCATTACAGAAGCCCTTGCCGGCAACGAATTCAGTGAAGTTATGGGAATCCTCAACGGCACGACCAACTACATCCTGACCAAGATGACAGATCTTGGCCTCGATTATAACGAAGTGCTCAAGGATGCACAAGCAAAAGGTTTTGCAGAAGCTGATCCGACTGCTGACGTTGAAGGCATCGACGTGGCCAACAAGCTCTCTATTTTGATGGCTCTGGCTTTCGATAAATACGTTCCGCCGACAGAAATCCCAACTGTGGGAATCAGCAAGATCACCATGGACGACATCGAGGCTGCAAAAGCCAAAGGCTGCAAAATCAAACTGATCGCTCAGGCTAAAAAAGTCGGCGATTCTGTTGAATACAATGTAAAACCTATGGAAATTGAAAACGCACATCCTCTCGCTGGCGTATCCAACGAGTTCAATGCGATTTACGTTACAGGAAATGCTGTCGATGAAGTCATGTTTTACGGCAAAGGCGCCGGTGCCCTCCCGACAGGCAGCGCTATCGTAGGTGACATTCTTGCAATTGCAAAAGCATTATAAAGAGGAGGTACGACAGATGAGCCTATTTCAGGATTGGAAAAGAATTGATGGAGAATCAGACAGAAGATACTTTTGAAGACTTTTGGAAGGAATACTCCGAAACAGAGACTAAGATTTACACCCATATTTTAGAACATCATCAGGAACACCTGGCTGGAACGGTTGATGAATTAGTGGCAAAGTTCGAGTGCAACAAGACGATTTTCGTCGGTTTCCTCGACGGCATCAACTCCAGTTTAAAGACCGAGATGGATCTGGATGCAGTAACAGAAGAAACTGCCATCGATCTCGATATCGATTTCGAAAAGCTGTTCTTCAATATGCTCAAAGCCGAAGCTGAATATTTGTTCACCCTCCCTGCCTGGGACGGCGTACTCAGCGAAGAGAAGCGCATCGAAATCATCAAAGAGTTCAAACGTTCAAAGACAGTGCACGCAGAAAAGAAGCCCGGCAGAAACGACCCTTGCCCATGCGGCAGCGGTAAAAAGTATAAGAAGTGCTGCGGAAAAAATGAATAACAGCTAATGAATTGCTGCAGGGTCTGCTGTATTAACGGAAAAACGTTAATGCGGCAGACCCAAAATATAACCTTATCAGATATGAACTTTTGTGTATTTGACTTTTTAGAGTTGTAGTGAATGGTCAGTTTTAAATTTTTAGGAACCTTTAGAAGTACGTAAGTGCCTGATGATTTACCTAAATCAAATATGTCAATTGCTGCGCTTTTCTTGTTAAGCTTTGGCGTCCATGCATAATTATGTGGCATATTTCTGTAATAGATATACTGATATCTGTTATCTACAATAGCATACCACGTTCCAGTCTCACAGGAATTTATAACATTTAGGACTTCTTTGGAAACCGCCTTTTTTGACAGCCTTTTTTATCTTACCATCCTTTTTTGTTTGATATCCAAATCCTTCAGGATTTTCTTGACCTCTGCTTTTGGAAGGTATCCGACCTTTTCTATGGTATTGTCCTGTGCTCGTACTAACCGAAGATCTATCTTCCCCAATTCGTCATAGTTAAAATTCTCCAAAGAACGATCTGCCCTCATGTCCATAAAAATTGAACGCGTTGATTTCGATAATAATAAGCGTCTTTTTTTTTTAATTTTCCATTTTAAGTATTCGTCCTCGGTAGATTTTGATTCGCTATCAATTTGCTTCGCTTCTTTGTCAAAAAGTTGGACCTGATGATATTGCATAAGCAACCCATCGCTGTTGCTCCGTATATTAAGGACATTGTCAATACAAGGGTAATAAACACAATCAATTTTGTCTTTTTACGATAAACCATAATTGCTTCTAACCTTTCTTTCAGTAAATTTTTGCTTTCGTTTAACGTCACAGATGCAAGAGTATCTTTGTAATTCCCCTGCGATTCCAATGGCGTTTATCAGTGTGTTTCCATAGTCTTGACGGCCCTTTGCGTCCAATGTTTTTATGACCGCTTCATCGCAGGCAAGCTCACACATCCGCCCCACTTCCCGCACCATCACATAAACAAGAGGGTTAAACCAATGCAGGCAGATTGTAAATTGAATCAGCCACTTATAAAACATATCTCGGCGCTTGTAGTGTGTCAGCTCGTGAAGTATCGTATATTGGAAGTCCGCATCCAATAAGTCGGCAGTGGGCAGCACGATACATGGTCGGAAAAAACCAATTAATATTGGCGAGGAAATCAGGCTATTTGTGTATAACTCCACGGGTTTTTAACTCCAGATTTTTGCCGATTATCGCCAGCCGATCTAAAAGTGCTGTGTTGGAAATCTCCATATGTCCGGCTTTGATATATTTTATAAAATCTTGGTAGATTGTAATTTTTCTTATCATCAAGATTAGAGCCACTACCAGCCAGGCGAGCCAGAGATTTCTCATCAAACCTGCAAAAATTCTTTTTTGTTAATGACGTGATGTCTGTGGATAGTTCTTCTTGCTGTGAGACAGCATCGTTTTCTGTTGCCATAGTGTTTGCTGATTGCACCGATGACACGATATCTTGTTCGGGACTGTCAGCGGTGTCTATCTGAATCGTCGCGTTGTCTATTGTTTGAAATAAGGAGCCAATAGGACTTGTTTCTGGCGCAAAAGGAAGCAGCAGACGAATAATGACTACCAGCCAGATATAATACTGCCAACTCTTACTGACCTTGTTCTTAAATAGGGGCCTGCAAAAAGAAGAAGAACAAGAATCAGCAGCGATCCGGATAGGGACAGAGAAAAAAAATTTTCAGTATCTCATTCATCTATTGCCGTTTCCACCTTCCCAAAACTTTTTCAACTCCTCGTAATCCGTGGCGGTAAGCATTTCTCTGTATCAGTGTAGATACAAGCCCCTTTGCATCACCTTCATACAGTTTATCAAGTAAGGCTTTCTGCCTGTGTCGCCTGATAGTCTGCTTCGGGTAACGATAGCAGTGTATTCGTTGCGCCGGCCTATTTTGTTTGTTTTCAACAGCCCTTTCTACCAATCGAGAGTAACGTAATAACCGTGTTTTTCTGCCAATGATTACCCGTTTCCGCCAGTGTCCATGATTTGGGCAT
>VOFH01002420.1_pt1 | contig 32265 bp, 31 predicted proteins | sample 5384091 | NCBI WGS metagenome assembly VOFH01 (sample SAMN12384727, study PRJNA508395) | human gut metagenome | isolation source: healthy gut G | host: Homo sapiens
TTTTCCCCAGACGGATGGCGCGCGCTGCTGCCCGCGCCGATCAGGGTGGAGAATGCCAGCAGGATGGTCATGACCGGAAAAGCGACCGTTGTCGCGGCGTTGCCCAGATAGCCGACGCCCTGCCCGATGAAGATTTGGTCCACGATGTTGTAAATCGAGTTGATCAGGCAGGAGACGATGGCGGAGGGAGAAGGTCACCAGCAGCCGGCCGACCGGCTTGCAGCCGAGCGGGTTCTGGGGAACGGAGGCGGTTCAGCCCGCAGGGTCTGCATAGGGCAGCTCTCCTTTCCGGCCCGCGATTTCCTTCAGTGTGCTGCAAGGAATGTTCCGACATGGCGCGCAGGGCGGCCAGCAGGCGCTCGCGCTCGGCTTCCCCAGCCCGCTGGTGAGCGACGCGGTCAGTAATCCCGCACCGTGTACACGCGCTCGACAAGGGCGCGCCCCTTTGTCGGTCAGGTGGAGATGGTGGACGCGCTTATCCTGCTCGTCGGGCGTGGCGTAAACATATCCTCCCCGCCGAGCTTTTGGACTGCGCGTCACCGTACCCTTTCAAAGCCGCCGAAACGCGCGAGGTCGAGCAGGCTGACGCCGCTCGAAAATACAGCAGGAAGAATTGCTGCCCGCCGCCGATATTATCCCGCTCCAGCAGGGAAATACCGCTGGGTGTTGCGCTAGCAGCAGGGATATGTACCGCAGCACAGTGATTGGTTGATGCTTCATCATGTTCATTCCTCAAATAGTTGATTGCGCAATAATTATCGCAATATTATCGTACACCTTATCGGTTGCGCTGTCAACTATAAGGGGGCTAGAAAAGGGACGCGGGCAGGGATTACTGTCCGCGTCCCTGCAGGGCTTAACGGGAGGACCGGAGGCTTTTGCAAAGCTGAATTACCAGCGTGGGCAAGAACGCGAGCAGCGCGGCCGCGCCGAGTTGTCCCACGGTGAACGGCGCGACTGGAACAGTCCCTTTGCAGGCCGGGATCAGCAGCACGGCGGCCAGCAGCGCGACACCCGCAGCAAAGGCGCACAGGCTCGCCTTGTTGGTCAGCAGGCCGAGACGGAAGAGCGGCAGACTGCCGCGGCAGTTAAAGCCGTGGAACAGGCGCGCGAGCGTCAGGGTGGCGAACGCGAGCGTCATGGCAAGGCCGTCGCCGCCGGCGCGCAGGCCGATGAAATACGCGGCCATAGCGGCGCAGGCGATGAGCGCACCGTAAAGAAAGATGCGCAGCAGCAGGTCGCGGGTGAGGATCGGTTCCCGGGTCGCGGGGCTTCTGGTCCAGCAGATCGCCGGACGCCGGCTCCACGCCGATGGCGATGGCGGGCAGGGAGTCGGTCAGCAGGTTGATGAACAGCAGGTGGACGGGCGCGAACGGCACGGGTAGCGCGAGGATCGAGGTGAAGAGCACGCAGAGGATGCCCGCCGTGTTGCCGGAAAGCAGGAAGGGGATGGCGTTTTTGATGTTGGCGAAGACGCTGCGGCCGTTGACCACGGCCTTGACGATGGTGGCAAAGTTGTCGTCGGCCAGGATCATGGCGGCAGCGTCCTTGGACACCTCCGTGCCGGTGATACCCATGGCCACGCCGATGTCGGCCTTTTTCAGGGCGGGCGCGTCGTTGACGCCGTCGCCGGTCATGGAAACAATGCGTCCTTTGCGCTGCCAGGCCTCGACAATGCGGATTTTATGCTCGGGGAGACGCGCGCGTAGACCGAAACGCGCGCCAGCCGCTCGTCCAGGCGCTGTCGTCCAGCTCATCCAGCTCCACGCCGGACACCGCCTCGTCCCCGTCCCGGAAGATGCCGAGCTGCCGGGCGATGGCGGAGGCGGTCACCTTGTGATCGCCGGTAATCATGATGGTGCGCACGCCGCCGCGCGCCGCGTCCGCGACCGCGCGCACCGCCTCGGGGGCGCGGCGGGTCGATCATGGAAACAGGCCGATAAACGTAAAGCCGTGTTCGTCCGCCAGCGTCAGCCCCGCGCACGGCGTCAGGCGTCCGGCTGGCAAACGCCAGCACGCGCAGCCCCTCCTGCGACAGCTCGAGGTTGACCGCCGCGATCCGTGCCTTCCATTCCTCCGTCATGGGAACCGGACCGGCGGAGGTGAGACATAGTCCGACCGGTCGAGCAGCACGTCGATTGCGCCCTTGGTATATAAGGTGGGTACGCCCTCAATGTCGTGCAGCGTGCTCATCAGCTTGCGGTCGGAGTCGAACGCAAGCTCGGCAGGCGGGGTGCTGCTTCCGGTAGGCGCTTTCGTCCACGCCAGGCGGTCGCCGATCATGACCAGCGCGACCTCGGTTGGGTCGCCGATCGCCTCGCCAGTCTGCTCGTCGGTGGTGGCGTCGCTGGCGAGCAGGGCGGCCTTGAGCAGCAGGCGCTGCACGTCGTTGGCAAAGGTCGAGGTGCGATTCGTCCAGCAGCATGTCGTCCCGTAGATCTTCTGCGGGGTCATCTTGTTCTGGGTCAGCGTGCCGGTTTTATCCGAGCAGATCACGGATACCGCGCCCAGCGTTTCCACCGCCTTAAGCTCCTTGATAATGGCGTTCTGCCGGGCCATCTTCTGGGTGCCCATGGCCTGAACGATGGTCACGATCGAGCTGAGCGCCTCGGGAATCGCGGCCACGGCCAGCGCGACCGCGAACATCAGCGAATCCAGCACCGCCTGAAAGCCGCCAGCTGCCCGCGTGGTACAGCGAAAGCGCGAACACGCCCGCAGAGATCGCGGGATGATGCCGGCCAGACGGCGGCTGAAGTCGTCCAAGCTGCGCTGCAGCGGGTCTTGCGCTCACGGGTCTGGTTCATCAGGGCGGCGATGCGGCCCAGTTCGGTCTGCATGCCGGTCGCGGTGACGACCATGACCGCGCGGCCGTAGGTCACCAGGGAGCCGGAGAACACCATGTTCTTCTGGTCGCCGAGCGCGACCTTTGCCGCCGGCAAGCGGGTCGGCGGTCTTTTCCACGCCCTCGCTTTCGCCGGTCAGCGAGCTTTCGTTGACCTTGAGCGAAAAATTCTCCAGAATGCGCCCGTCCGCGACGATCATATAGCCGGCCTCCACCTCCACGATATCGCCGGGGAACGACCTCGGCGGAGGGAACGACCAGCCGCGCGCCGCCGCGTACGACCTTGGCCGAGGGCGAGGACGCATGGCCTTGAGGCTTTTGCAGAGACTTTTCCGCTTTGCAGTGCTGGACCGTGCCGAGCACGGCGTTCAGAAGCAGCACGGCGAAGATGACGATGGTGCTCTCCGCATTGCCGGACAGCATGGAGATCACGGCCGCCGCGAGCAGGATAACGACCAACAGGTCCTTAAACTGGGAGAAAAACACCAGTGGGGACGGTTTACCGCGCTCTTCCGCAAAGGGTGTTGCGTCCGTACCGCGCAAGGCGCGCGGCGGCCTCGGCGGGAAAGGCCGGCGCGGTCGCTGTCCATATCGCTGAGCGCCTGCGCGGCTGTGCGGTCATGAAAACAGGTTGCATGTAGCCAAACTCCGTTCGTAAGTTTATTCATTTCGCTGCATGTTTATTCTCGAAGGAAGTGTCGCATGGCAGGTCAGAAAACCGTGATCATGGACGCGGACGGCATCCGTCGTGCGCTGACCCGCATCGCGTTCGAGATCATCGAAAAAAACAAGGGCGCCGAGCATCTCCTGCTCGCCGGCATCCGCACACGCGGCATTTACCTCGCACAGCGCATCGCGCAGAAGCTCGGTGAGGTCGAGGGCACGACTCCTCCGGTCATCGAGCTGGACGTGACGCCGTGGCGCGACGACATGCCGCGGCAGGACGCGCCGATGCCCTCCCCCGACGCGCGCATCGAGGGCGCGACCGTCGTTCTCGTGGACGACGTACTCTACACCGGGCGCACCGTGCGCGCCGCGATCGAGGCGGTCTCCTGCTTCGGCCGCGCAAGCCGCATCCAGCTCGCCGTTCTGGTCGACCGCGGCCACCGCGAGCTCCCCATCCGCCCGGACTACATCGGCAAAAACCTGCCGACCTCGCACGAGGAAAGGGTCTGCGTCCGCCTCCGCGAGGTGGACGGAGAAGATAACGTTGCTATTCTTTGAGGCAGCATCCCCGCTGTCTCTTGCAGCCGCATGATACACTCACTATGAGAAAGGAAGAACCAAATGTCTATCCAAACCTTAGTAGAAAAGATCAAGGAAAAAGGCAATCCGACCGTAGCCGGGCTGGACGCCCGCCTCGAATACATCCCGCAGCATATCGCGGGCCGCAACATGATGCTGCACGGCGAAACGCTGCGCGCAGCGGCGGAGAGCATGGTCGCCTTCAACTGCGGTCTGATCGACGCGCTGTGCGACATCGTCCCGGCGGTCAAGCCGCAGGCTGCATATTATGAGCTGCTCGGCTCCTACGGCGCGATGGCACTCAAGGAGACCATCGACTACGCGCACGCCAAGGGCATGTACGTCATCGGCGACATCAAGCGCAACGACATCGGCGCGACCGCTTCCGCGTATGCAGAGGCGTACCTCGGCAAGACCCGTGTCGGCGACACCGAGATCGCGCCCTATGGCTGCGACAGCGTCACCGTAAACGGCTACCTCGGCACGGACGGCGTCGAGCCCTTCCTCAAGGAGTGCCGCAGCCGTGAGAAGAGCCTGTTCCTGCTCGTCAAGACCTCCAACCCGTCCTCCGGCGAGCTGCAGAACCGCGACATGGAGGGCAAGCCGCTCTACGCGCGCATGGCTGAGATGGTCGCAAAGTGGGGCGAAGGTCTGGACACCCCGTGTGGCTACAACCAGATCGGCGCGGTCGTCGGCGCGACCTATCCCGAGGAGCAGAGGATCATCCGCGAGCTGCTGCCGAAGAGCTACTTCCTCGTACCGGGCTACGGCGCGCAGGGCGCGACCGCAAAGGACATTGCAAATGCGTTCAACGACGACGGCCTCGGCGCGATCGTAAATTCCTCCCGCGGCATCATGTGCGCGTGGAAAAAGACCGGAAACAACGGCGAGGACTACAAGGAAGCCGCCCGCGCAGAAGCGATCCGCATGCGCGACGACATCGTAGCGGCCATCAAATAATATAAACCGCGCCATCGGCGCGCATAAAATAGAATTTGCCTTGCAAATTCATAAAAACCGGGAGCATGTATCACGGTTTTTATACAAGTACGGAGCAAAGTTTCGCTCGTCGGAGCTTTGCGCAGTTCTGGACATATCCGCGCTTTCAGCGCGGTATGTCCCCTCGATTGAAACCGCGGTTTCAATCGAAGAATTAAGGAGCGTGTGGATATAGTGAAAAAAGCATACTTACTGCTGGCGGACGGCACCCTGTTCGAGGGCACCGCAGTCGGCTACGAAGGACAGAGCATCGGTGAGGTCGTATTCAACACCGGCATGGCCGGCTATCAGGAGGTCCTGACCGACCCGTCCTACTACGGTCAGGTCGTTACCATGACCTACCCGCTCGTCGGCAACTACGGCATTAACTTCGAGGACTACGAGTCGCGCAAGAGCTGGGTTTCCGGCTTCATCATGCGCGAGATGTGCGAATATCCGTCCAACTGGCGCTGCAAGGTAACGCTCGACGAGTACCTCAAGGCGCAGAAGGTCGTCGGTCTCGCCGGCATCGACACCCGCCGTCTGACGCGCAAGCTGCGCGGCGAGGGCGTTATGAACGGCGTGATCTATACCGAGGGCTTTGAGCCGGACGAGCAGACCATCGAGGAAATGAAGGCTTACGTTGTCAAGGATGCGGTTAAGACCGTTACCTGTGCGGAGAACATCGTTTACCCGGCTGAGGGCGAAACCAAGTACCGCATCGCGCTGTTCGACTACGGCGTAAAGTACAACATCGAGCGCGAGCTGTGCAAGCGCGGCTGCGAGGTCACCGTCGTTCCGGCGTACACCAAGCCGGAGGACGTAGTCGGCAAGTACGACGGCGTGATGCTGTCCAACGGCCCCGGCGACCCGGCGGAGAACGTCGAGATCGTTGCGAACCTCAAGGAGCTGCTGAAGTCCGACATGCCGATCTTCGGCATCTGCCTCGGCCATCAGCTGCTGGCGCTGGCTATCGATGCCCAGACCACCAAGCTGAAGTATGGCCACCGCGGCGTCAACCATCCGGTCAAGGACATCGACGCGGACCGCACCTACATCACCTCGCAGAACCATGGCTACGCCGTTGTAGGCGAGTCGGTTGACCCGCAGATTGCCCGCGTGCGCTATGTCAACCTGAACGACGGCACCGTTGAGGGTCTCGAGCACATCGGCCGTCCGGTATTCACCGTGCAGTATCACCCCGAGGTATGCCCCGGCCCGATGGATACCTCGTATCTGTTTGATAAGTTCATCGAAAATATTGAAAAGTCGAAAGGAGGCGCTCAGTAATGCCGCTGCGCAAGGATATTCATAAGGTAATGGTACTGGGTTCCGGCCCGATCGTCATCGGTCAGGCGGCCGAGTTCGACTACGCAGGCACGCAGGCCTGCCGCGCGCTGCGCGAGGAGGGTCTGGAGGTCGTTCTTGTTAACTCCAACCCGGCGACCATCATGACCGACAAGGCCATGGCAGACAAGGTCTACATCGAGCCGATGACCGTCGAAGCCGTGCAGCAGATCATCAAGAAGGAGCGCCCGGACTCCCTGCTGCCCAACCTCGGCGGCCAGACCGGCCTCAACCTCGCCATGGAGCTGTGCGAGAACGGCTTCCTCGAGAAGATGGGCGTCAAGCTGCTCGGCGCGAACCCGACCACCATCGCAAAGGCGGAGGACCGCCAGATGTTCAAGGACACCATGGAGAAGATCGGCGAGCCGATCATCGCCTCCAAGGTCGTTCACACGGTCGAGGACGCGGTCGATTTCACCCGCGAGATCGGTCTGCCGGTCATCATCCGTCCGGCGTACACGCTCGGCGGCACCGGCGGCGGCATCGCCTACACCTGGGAGCAGCTGCGCGAGATCGCGGCCTCCGGCATCATGTACTCGCGTGTTGACGAAATTCTGGTCGAGAAGTGCATCGCAGGCTGGAAGGAAATCGAGTACGAGGTCATGCGCGACCACAAGGGCAACGCCATCACCATCTGTAACATGGAGAACGTTGACCCGGTCGGCGTACACACCGGCGACTCTGTCGTAGTTGCGCCGAGCCAGACCCTGTGCGACAAGGAGTATCAGATGCTCCGCACCTCCGCGCTCAACATCATCACCGAGCTGGGCATCGAGGGCGGCTGCAACGTGCAGTACGCGCTCAATCCGGAGTCCTTTGAATATGCGGTCATCGAGGTAAACCCCCGTGTTTCCCGTTCCTCCGCACTGGCTTCCAAGGCGACCGGCTACCCGATTGCAAAGGTAACCGCAAAGATTGCAGTCGGCTATGGTCTGGATGAAATCTCCAACGCTGTTACCGGCAAGACCAAGGCGTGCTTCGAGCCGACCCTGGACTACTGTGTCGTCAAGTTCCCGCGCTGGCCGTTCGACAAGTTCGTCTACGCGGACAACACCCTCGGCACCCAGATGAAGGCGACCGGCGAGGTCATGGCCATCGACAACAGCTTTGAGGGCGCGCTGATGAAGGCCGTTCGCGGCTGTGAGATCAAGCTCGACAGCATGATCGCGCCGCGCATCCAGAAGCAGTCGGACGCCGAGATCAAGAAGGGCGTTTCCCGCACGGACGACCAGCGCCTGTTCCACATCTGCGAGGCGCTGCGCCGCGGCATCATGACCATTGAGGAAATTCACGACATCACCACGATGGACGTATTCTTCCTGCACAAGTTCCAGAACATCATCGACATGGAGAAGGAGCTGGCGTCGGCTGAGAAGATCGACTCCGACCTGTACATCCGCGCCAAGAAGATGGGCTTCCTCGACAAGACCATCGAGCAGCTGTCCGGCAAGGATATTTCCGATGTTAAGCGTCTGCCGGTCTACAAGATGGTAGATACCTGCGCGGCGGAGTTCGAGGCAGAGACCCCGTACTACTACTCCACCTATGACGAGGAGACCGAGGTTGCTCCCCCGTCCGGCAAGAAGAAGATCCTCGTTCTCGGTTCCGGCCCGATCCGCATCGGTCAGGGCATCGAGTTCGACTACTGTTCGGTTCACTCGGTCTGGGCGCTTCAGAAGCTGGGCTATGAGACCATCATCATCAACAACAACCCGGAGACCGTGTCCACCGACTTCGATACCGCTGACCGTCTGTACTTCGAGCCGCTGACTCCGGAGGACGTGACCGGCGTTGTCGAGGCCGAGAAGCCGGACTACGCGATCGTTCAGTTCGGCGGTCAGACCGCCATCAACCTCGCGGCGCACCTCGAAAAGCTCGGCGTTCCGATTCTCGGCACCCCGGCATGGTCGATCGACGCCGCTGAGGACCGCGAAAAGTTCGACGTTATCCTCGAGAAGTGCGGCATCCCGCGTCCGGCGGGCCACACGGTTATGACCGAGGAGGAGGCCGTCAAGGCCGCCGACGAGCTGGGCTACCCGGTTCTCGTCCGTCCGTCCTACGTTCTGGGCGGCCAGGGCATGGAGATTGCCTACAAGGAGTCCGATGTCCGCGAGTTCATGCAGGTTATCACCCGCAACAAGGTCGAGAACCCGGTTCTGGTCGACAAGTACATGATGGGCCGCGAGATCGAGGTCGACGCCATCTGCGACGGCGACGACATCCTCATCCCGGGCATCATGGAGCATTTCGAGCGCGCAGGCGTTCACTCCGGCGACTCCATCTCCATCTACCCGTCCATCAACATCGAGAAGAAGCACAAGGACACCATCATCCGCTACACCGAGGCGCTGGCCAAAAACCTGGCCGTACTCGGCCTGGTCAACATCCAGTTCGTTCTGTACAACGACCAGATCTACGTTATCGAGGTCAACCCGCGTTCCTCTCGTACCGTTCCGTACATCTCCAAGGTAACGGGCGTTCCGATGGTCGATCTGGCGACCCGCTGCATGTTCGGCGAGAAGCTGCGCGACATGGGCTGCGGCACCGGCCTGCACCCGGAGAGCGACCACTACGCCGTCAAGGTCCCGGTATTCTCCTTCCAGAAGCTGCGCGACCTCGACACCCAGCTCGGCCCTGAGATGAAGTCCACCGGCGAGGTCCTCGGCGTTGCCAAGAGCTTCCGCGAGGCGCTGCTCAAGGGTCTGACCGGCGCAGGCTTTAAGATGAAGAAGAAGGGTGCTGTGCTCATCTCCGTCCGCGACTCGGACAAGCAGGAGGCCATCCGCATCGGCGAGCGCTTCGAGGCGCTCGGCTTCGACATCTACGCCACCAGCGGCACCGCGAACGTGCTCAACCGCCACATGGTCGCGACCAACGCCATCCGCAACGTAGACGAGCCGTCCCCGAACATCATCGACCTGATCGAGTCCGGCAGCGCGCGGGCTGACCCGCTGGGCGCGCGCCACGTCCGCCAGCAGCGCGTCCGGATCGAGATTCGCGTCCGTGCCGTAGGCGTTCCGGTGCAGCTCGCGCAGGAAAGCGACGATCTTGCCTGCGTCGCCCGCGTCCATCGGGTCGGCGCGGCGGAACCAGAGCTGCGGCGTTTCCGGCACGCCCTTGTTGTTGTCCTTCCAGCCGATAGCGGCAAAAGTGGAAAGGCGCTCCGGCAGGTGGGAGGCGTCGTTCTCGTACACCACCGCGAGCCGATCCGGCCCGTCGAATTCAAATTTCGCCACGCAGGTGTTGTCGCCCCAGCCGATCTCGCCCATCTGCTCGGGCGTGAAGCTGTGCGCGATGGTCAGCGCGCCGCGGATGGCCGAGCCGTGGGTAACGACCGCGATCGTGCCGCCCTCGTGCTGCCGCACCAGCCCGCGCACCCCGTCCAGCATGCGCTGACCGGCCTGTAGCACGCTTTCGCCGTGCGGCGGCGCGCGTCCACGGGCGGGCGCGCCAGACCGCATATTCCTCCGGCCAAATGCGCGGCAGCTCGGCCCAAGGGAGGTCCTCCCAGTCGCCCATGTCGATCTCGCGCAGCACGGGGCGGAGCTCCACGTTCAGCCCGTGTGGCTGGGCGACCGCCTTGGCGGTTGTGCGCGCGCGGAACAGGTCGGGAGGCGTACACCGCGTCCAGCGGCACGCCCTCGAAGCGTTTGGCCAGACAGGGGAGCTGCTCGTAGGCGCGCGGGGTGAGCAGGCTGTCATACTGCCCGTGACAGCGGCGGTAGACGTGCCTTCGGCCTCCGCGTGGCGGATCAGGTAAACCGTGGTCATAGCTCACGCCTCGACCGCGCCGGACAGCTCGCGGACGGATTTCACACCATGCGCGTCCATCCACGCCTCCAGCTCCTGGAAGCGCCTTGACCGGCGCCAGCGGGTCGGCAAACAGCACCGTACCCATCGCGACCGCGTCCGCGCCCGCGAGCAGCATCTCCACGATATCGCGTCCCGTACGGATACCGCCCATGCCGAGGATCGGCACGTCCACCGCCCGGCGCACTTTCTGGTACACCATGCGCACCGCGACCGGAAATACCGCCGGTCCGGACAGGCCGCCCATCACGTTGGACAGGATGGGCCTTCTGGTTTCGATGTCAATACGCATGCCCAGCAGGGTGTTGATGAGCGAAAGCGCGTCCGCGCCCGCGGCCACCGCCGCGCGCGCGATCTCGGTGATATCGGTCACGTTCGGGCTGAGCTTGACGATCAGCGGCTTTTTCGCCTTGCGCTTCGCCGCGGAGACGACCTCCTCGACCATCGCGGGCTGGGTGCCGAACGCCATGCCGCCGCACTTGACGTTCGGGCAGGAGATATTCATTTCGATCAGGTCCACGTCCGCGTCCGAGATCTTTTCCACCATGCCCTCGTATTCCTCGACTGTGCTGCCGGACACGTTGGCGATGATCGCGGTGTCATACCGCCGCAGGAACGGGATCTGCTCCGCGATGAAGCGGTCGATGCCCGGGTTCTGCAGGCCCACGCAGTTCAAAATGCCCGATGGGGTTTCCGCGATGCGGGGCGCGGGGTTGCCCAGGCGCTCGGTCGGGGTCAGGCCCTTGACGCCGATACCACCAAGCGTGGACAGGTCGAAAAATTCGCCGTACTCGTGCCCGAAGCCAAACGTGCCGGACGCGGTCGTGAGCGGGTTTTCAGCTCCACGCCGCAGAAATTGACTCTCAGATCCGCCATTACCACGCGACCTCCTTTGCGTCGAACACCGGCCCGTCCTTGCAGACGTGGCCGTATCGGGTTTCACCGTTTTCCGCCTTGAGCGCGCACGCGCATACCAACACGCGCCGATGCCGCAGCCCATGCGCTCCTCCATCGAGTTTACGGCAGGGCAGGCCTGCGTCCTCTGCGAGCGCGGCGATGGCCTTCAGCATGGGCTTGGGGCCGCAGGCGGCCACACCGGTCGCGCCCGCGAGCAGCTCTTTCAATACGTCGGTCACAAAGCCGTGGCGGGCATAGGAGCCGTCGTCGGTCGTGACAAAGGTTTTCGCAGACGGCACGGAAATCTGCCTCAGGATGACCGCGCCCCGATTGCGGAAGCCCAGCACCGCGCGCGGGCTGTGCGCCCGCGTCGCCTTTGCGGCTTTCGCGGTCTGCAGCATGGGCGGCACGCCGATGCCGCCGCCGATCAGCACCGGCTTTGCGCCGAGCGCGGCCACGCCGAACCCGTGGCCGAGCGGGCCGAGTACGTCCAGCACATCGCCGGCCTGCCGCGCGGCAGCCACTTCGTCCCCTCGCCCTTAGTCTGGAACACGACGCGCAGCGCATCGCCCTGCCAGCCGCAGATCGAGATCGGTCGGCGCAGCAGGTTGCCTCGCCGCACGCGATATGCACGAACTGGCCGCACTGTGCCTGTGCGCAGATGGCGGGCGCGTGCATCGTGAGGGGCATATAACCCCTCGCCCAGCCGCGTATTGGCCACGACCCGGCAGTTTTCCTGTATTGACATAACATATCCCCCTTCTGGTGGTTTTACGCTTCATGTTCTATTGTACAGGAAAAACGCGGAAAAGGAAAGACAATGCGGGAACTTTCCCGCGCGCGCCGTTTTCATCCGGTCAGGCCGAGCAGGACGGCAAGGAGGAGAGCAGCGCCAGTCCGGCGAGGTTGGCGGCGGCGCACGGCCAGAAAGCGCGGCAGCGAGGCGCCCTCGGCGCGTAAGTACAGCTTGAGCGAGATCAGGCTGGCAAGCGAGGCGATCGGCGTACCCAGCCCGCCGACGTTCGCCCGCCAGCAGGGCCTGCCAGTTGCCCGTAAAGCCGGAGAGCAGTACGGCGGCGGGTACGTTGCTGATTACCTGGCTGGCGGCGAGCGAGGTCCAGTAGGAGCTGTGCCCCATCAGCAGCTCGAGCGCGCCGCGCACAGGCTCGATGCGGCCCATGTTGCCCGCGAAGATGAAAAAGCACACGAACGTCGCGAGCAGCGCGTAATCCACCTGGGCGAACAGCCCGCGCGCAAACAGCAGCAGGCACAGCAGGACGATGCCGGTCAGGATGCCGTAATGCAGCACATGCACCACGGACAGCAGGCACAGCACGAACAGCAGGCACAGCAGGACGAACAGGCGTGGCTGTGTGATGGACTCGCGGCGCGGGAAAGCGATTTCGATTGTTTCGCCCGGCGTGGCGAGCGCGGCCGCGGACAACGCCAGCAGACTGGCTGTGGCCAGCGGCAGGACGACGGACAGGAACGAGCGGAAAGACAGCGTGTAATACGAGCACAGAAACAGGTTCTGCGGGTTTCCGACCGGTGTCGCCATGCTGCCCAGGTTCGCCGCGAGCGTTTGCAGCACCACCACGCGGACGAGCGCCTCCGTCCTGCTGATGCGGCCGAGTACCAGCACGGGTGAACGGGACGAAAGTGAGCAGCGCCACATCGTTGGTAATCAGCATGGAGCAGAAGAACGGCAGCAGCGTCAGCACAAAAGGTAGAGCAGGCGAAGCTGCTTCCGGCCGGACAGCAGGCGCTGGGAAAGCACCTGGAACAGGCCGCATTGTTGCAGGCCGGCCACCACCGCCATCAGGCAGAACAGCAGGCACAGCACGCGCAGGTCGATATAGCCGGCATAGCCCGCGTCCGGCGGCACGGCCAGCATGGACAGGGCCGCGCAGAGCAGCGCGATGGACAGCACCGCCTCCCGCCGCAGGAAGGCGCAAAGGCGCGTCGGAAGAGAATGCACAACATTTTCCTCTTTCTCATTTCTCTGATACAGGTGCGGAATGGATGCAAAAACGGCAGGTATTGCGTGAGCAATACCTGCCGTTTCCGTCAAGCAGAAAAAGCGGCTTACTTGAGCTCGACCTTGGCGCCGGCAGCCTCCAGCTTCTCCTGATCTTCGCCTCAGCCTCCGGAGCGGCCTCCTTGATGGTCTGCGGAGCGGAATCAACCTTCCTTGGCTTCCTTCAGGCCCAGGCCGGTGATCTCGCGGACAACCTTGATTACGTTGATCTTGGAGGAGCCAGCCTCAACCAGAACAACGTCGAAATCGGTCTTGGCCTCGGCAGCCGCAGCGCCGTCAGCCGCGCCGCCGCCAACGCCGGCAACAGCAACAGGCGTAGCGGAAACGCCAAATTCTTCTTCCAGAGCCTTTACCAGCTCAGAGAGCTCCATAACCTGAGCTCTTTTACAGCATCCATAATCTCCTGAACAGTCATGGGATAAACCTCCATTATAAGTGATTTGTCAATGATTTTTAATTATTCCGCAGCGGGAGCTTCCTCTGCTGCAGCTTCCTCCGCAGCCGGAGCCTTCGCGGCGACCAGCTCGGCCACCTTCATCTCCTCGTTGCCCTCCGCCTTTTTAACAATAGCGTCGCAGGCAATAGCAAGCTGCATAATGGGGAAATTGAAGCTGTACAGAACCTGCGCGACAAGGACTTCCTTGCTCGGCATGTTGGCCAGCTTCTTCACCTCGTCCGTGTCGATTACCTTTCCTTCCGGGTAACCGGCCTTGATGGTGAAGTTCTCGTGGGTCTTGGCGAAGTCGCGGGATCTTCGCGGGCGCGATCACGTCCTCGGACGTGGAGATCGCCAGCGCGGAAGTACCGTTCAGGTGTTCGTCCAGCGCGTCGAAGCCCAGCTCCTTGGCGGCAAAGCGGATCAGGTGTTCTTGATGACCATATACTCAACGCCCGCTTCGCGGAGCTGGCGGCGGAGCTTGGTGTCATCCTCAACGTTGGTGCCCTTGTAATCCACCGAGGACGCCGGCGGGAGAATTCTTGATCTTCTCCACCAGGAAGCGACCAGAGCTTTCTTTCCTCCAGAACCTTTGCATTCGGCATCTTAATTCACCTCCTAAAAAAAAAGTACCCTCCCGGTGCAAAGACACAGGGAGGGTACACAGAAAACCTCATAAAGGATCCTAAAAATCCGTTCCGTGTTGACCTCGGCGGGCGGCGGGGAACGCCATTAAAGCCATGCGGCTGCCAGCTGTCTTTGACCAAGCTCATATATTATATCCGAAAAGCGCGGTGCTGTCAAGGGGATTTAAAATAAAAATCATCCGAAAGTTCGGGCCTGCGCAGCTCGTCCAGATATTCCTCGTACTCCTCGCGGGGGGTGAGGTCCCTGCGCCGGAAATAGCCGCAGGCGTCCTCGTCAAAGCGCACGGGCGGGCAACATCGAAGTCAACGCACAAGCCGTAATCAGTTTCGTAATAGTCTTCCATATTTTCGTGATAGAGGAACAGCGTCTGATAATACTCTGCAGTCCTTGCAGCGGAAGTCGTTTCGGTTGCGCATAGAATATCCCCTCCTTGCTCAAAGTATACACTATATAATGACTATTTGCAACCAATTACATTAAACTTATTGCATCGGTATAATAGTAGGCAGGAGGGGCGCTATTATGGCTGAACCGTACTTGAAATATAGAAACGTTTTACTTCATCGCTGAAAAATGAGCTGGTTCCTCTGTTTTATGGCTTGGCACAGCAGACGCGGATTCCCAAATCTCGGTTGCTGGACGAAGCCATCGAGGACCTGCTCAAGAAATACCATTATGAAATCCCCGAAAAATAAAAAGCGCGCCGTATGGCGCTATGCTTTTTGTGGGTCGGTTATGCCGCAATGGGGCTTAGCCCATCATCTTCGCCGCGTTCACCTTGACGCCCGGCCCCATGGTGGACGCCGTGACGCAGGACTTGATGTACTGGCCCTTCGAGGCGGCCGGCTTGGCCTTGATGATCGCGCCGATGAGCGCGTCAAAGTTATCCTGCAACTTTCCGCGCCGAAGGACGCCTTGCCGATCGGGCAGTGGATGATGTTGGTCTTGTCGAGACGGTACTCGACCTTACCGGCCTTGGACTCCTGAACGGCTTTGGCAACGTCCATGGAAACCGTACCCGCCTTCGGGTTCGGCATCAGGCCCTTGGGGGCCGAGCACGCGGCCCAGGCGGCCGACAACGCCCATCATGTCCGGCGTGGCGATAACCACGTCAAACTCAAAAAGTTCTCCTTCTGGATGCGCTCCATCAGGTCCTCGCGCCTACGATATCGGCGCCGGCGGCATGGCAGCCTCGTCCGCCTTGGGGCCCTTGGCGAAAACAGCGACGCGCACGTTCTTGCCGGTGCCGTGCGGCGGCCAATCGCGCCGCACCTGCTGGTCGGCATGGCGGGAGTCAACGCCCAGCTTGACGTGCAGCTCGATGGTTTCGTCGAACTTGGCCTTTGCGGTCGAAATAACGGTGGAAGCGCCTCGGACGGATCGTACAGACGGGTGCGGTCGATCGTCTTTGCGCTGTCTACATACTTTTTACCTTTATGCACAATAAATCCTCCTTAAGTGGTAATGCGGGAATAGGCTAAACCTAACCCTCCCACTTTGACCGGCGCCTGCAAAAGCGCGGTCAAAATCCATTCAGCTTATTCTTAAATTATTCCTCGACGGTAATGCCCATCGAGCGCGCGGTACCCGCGATCGCTCATCGCGGCTTCCAGGGAAGCGGCGTTCAAGGTCGGGCATCTTGGTGCTCCGCGATCTTCTGGCAGTCCGCCTTGGAAAGCTTGGCGACCTTGGTCTTGTTCGGTACAGCCGAACCGGATTCGATGCCGCAGGCCTTCTTGATGAGGACCGGCGCCGGCGGGGTCTTGGTGATGAAGCTGAACGAAACGGTCCGCGTAGACCGTGATGATAACCGGAATAATCATGCCGGCATCGTTCTTGGTGCGCTCGTTGAATTCCTTGGTAAAGGCCATGATGTTAACGCCATGCTGGCCGGGGCCGGACCGACCGGGGGAGCCGGGGTCGCCTTGCCCGCGGGAATCTGGGCTTGATATAACCTACTACTTTCTGTGCCATGTCGAAGGTTCCTCCTTCAAAAAATGTGGTGGCTGGCGAGTATGCGTTCATACTCTCCCACTTGCCGTGAAAACGGAACGTGCGTTCCGGTGGATCACTCCTCGAGTGTTTCCACCTGGTCGAGCTCAAGCTCGACAGGGGTTTCGCGCCCGAACATGGAAACCGTGACGTTTACCCTGTTCTTGTCGGCTCAAGGGCCGAAACGACGCCGATAAAGCCGGCCAGCGGCCCGTCGATGATCGCGCACACTGTCGCCCACTGCATAGTTGACCTCGATCTCTCGCGCTTCTCCACGCCCATCGCGGCGATCTCATCCTCGGTCAGCGGGATCGGGCTTGGAGCCGCCGACTTGTCCTGTCCAAACAAAAGCCGGTACAGCCGCGCGTGTTGCGGACCAGTACCAGTTTCGTCGGTCATGACCATCTTGACGAGCACATAGCCCGGGAACATCTTGCGCTCGACCTTTTGCCTTTCCCGTCCTTGACCTCGGTGACGTTTCCGGTCGGGGGATGTTGACCGCGGGGATCAGGTCGTGCAGCTTGCGGTTTTCGACCGCTTTTCGATCGAAGAGGCTACCTTGTTTTTCGTAAGTATGTGTGGACCACATACCATTTTGCAGCGTCTGACATACCGCTGCCGCACGGACACGGATCGTTCGGGCCGGGCCTGTTGCCGGCACGCTTCGGGGTCGGTGCGACCGAACCGTCGGATGCGCCTGCGGCGCCGGTCTCCTTTGCGACCTGCTCGCGCTTGGGCTCCTCACGGGTACGCACCTGCGCAAGGAAGATCATGCGGACGGTGTCCTCGCGGATGGAATCGATCATCGCATCGAACATATCGAAGCCCTCACGCTTGTACTCGACGACCGGGTCATGCTGGCCGTAGGCGCGCAGGCCGATGCCGTTTCGCAGCTCGGTCATGGCGTCGATGTGATCCATCCACTTGCTGTCTACGTTCTTGAGCAGAATGACGCGCTCAAGCTCGCGCATGATCGGAGAGGTGAGCGCCTGCTCCTTGGCGTCGTAGACCTTGTGCGCCTGCTCGGCAAGCTCGGCGGTGAGCTGCTCGGCGGTCAGATCGTCGCACTCCTCGGCGGTAAACGTGCAGTCATCCGGGCGCAGGAAGATGCCGATGAACGGACGGCGCGCCTGCTCGACCATTTCGAGCGAGATCAGATGATTTTCGCCGATCGCGGCGTGTACTGCGTGCGCGATGGTGTCGTCGATCATCTTCATGATGCTGTCCTTGACGTCCTTGCCCTCGAGAACCTGAAGACGCTGCGCATAGATGATCTTGCGCTGCGTATTGAGTACGTCGTCGTATTCCAGAACGTGCTTGCGCGCCGCAAAGTTGCGGGACTCGATCTTTTTCTGGGCGCTCTCGATCGCGCCGGACAGGATCTTCTGGTCGATCGGCTCATTCTCGTCGATGCCGAGCGTATCCATCATGTTCTGAATGCGCTCCGAACCGAACAGACGCATCAGATCGTCCTCGAGCGAAATATAGAAGCTGGACTCGCCGGGGTCGCCCTGACGGCCGGCACGGCCGCGCAGCTGGTTGTCGATACGGCGGGACTCATGGCGTTCCGTGCCGAGGATATACAGGCCGCCGGCCGCGCGTACCTTTTCCGCGTCTGCGTCGGTCTGCGCCTTGTGCAGCTTGTACAGCTCGTCGAACTTCTTGCGTACCGCAAGAATGCCCGGGTTGTCGGTCTCCGCATGGCCGTTTGCCTCGTAGACCATCTTGTCTACAAACATCTTCGCCGTACGCTCGTCCAGCTCGCCCTCCTGCACCTTGCTCTCGGCCAGCTTGATGAGGCCGCGCTTGAGGTCGTCGAGCGCCAGCGTCTCGGCGTTGCCGCCGAGCATGATATCGGTACCACGGCCTGCCATGTTGGTGGCGATGGTGACGGCGCCGTACTTGCCCGCCTGCGCGACGATATCCGCCTCGCGCTCGTGATACTTGGCGTTCAGGACGGTGTGCTTAATGCCCTTGGCCTTGAGGATCTTGGATAGCTCCTCGGATTTCTCGATGGACACCGTGCCGACCAGGATCGGCTGGCCCTTGGCGTGGCATTCCTCGATGCGCGCGATGGTGGCTTTGATCTTGCCGCGCTCGTTCTTGTATACGGCATCCGGGTTGTCCTTGCGGATGACCGGCTTGTTGGTCGGGATCTCGATGACATCGAGCTGATAGGTGTGGCGGAACTCCTCCTCCTCGGTCAGCGCGGTACCGGTCATGCCGGACAGCTTGCCGTACAGGCGGAAATAGTTCTGGAAGGTGATGGTGGCGAGGGTCTTGCTCTCGTGCTGGACCTTGACGCCCTCCTTGGCCTCGATGGCCTGATGCAGGCCCTCGTTGTAGCGGCGGCCGAACATCAGACGGCCGGTGAATTCATCGACAATGATGATCTGGCCGTCACGCACAACATAGTCCACATCGCGCTGCATGACGCCGCGCGCCTTGATGGCCTGATTGATATGGTGCTGGAGCGTGGTGTTCTCCGGGTCGGACAGGTTCTCAACCTTGAAGTACGCCTCGGCGCGCTTCTGGCCGTGCGGCGTAAGGGTCGCGGTCTTTGCCTTCTCGTCGACGATGTAATCCGCCTCGATGTCGTCCTGCTCCTCCTTCGCGTCAACCTCCTTGACGCGCAGGCACTTGAGGCCGACGGCGAAGCGGTCCGCGATCTCGTACATCTGCGAGGACTTCACGAGCGGACAGATGACGGCAGAAAGGCCGGCGACAACGAGCAGATTGAACATGTTCGAGCCGACGACGTTGCCGACCGCGATCTCGTTCGCGCCCCGGAGCGCCGCCGTGACGCTGACCGCAAGCTCCGGCATGGACGTACCGAAGGCAACGATGGTCAGACCGACGAGCAGGGGCGAGACGCCCATTTTACGCGCGAGTGCGCTCGCGCCCTCGACGAATTTGTCCGCGCCCCACACGAGAAGCACGAAACCGATGACAAGCATGACAAATGACAGCATAAACAGTTCCTCCTGCTGTTAGAATACTGCGGACAGGCCGCAGATCGGGTAGAAATCGCGCACCGCATAAAAAAAAGACCTTCATTGCACCCATGCGTGCAATAAAAGTCTCGCTGCTTGCGGTCCGGCACCGGGCGGTTTCCCGCCGGGGATGGCGTTGCCGACCACGCCGTGCGGCGTGAGCTACTCCCTCTTACACAACTATCATATGCGAAAAGGGCGGATTAGTCAAGCCGAACTTTATGTTTTTGACGCTTTCTTTACGAAAAGGTTCGCCGCTTCCCCTGTATTTCTCGAAAAAATCTTTACAAGAACGCCCGTAAACGGTATACTATAAGATAGCTGAAAATACAGAAGAAGGAGCATTTCTATGCTGCAATTTGAAGAATACAAGGTGAAACTGAACAACCTCAAGCCGGAGATCGAAGGCCTCGACAAGGCGCTCGGCATCGAGCAGGCGAAGCGCGAGGTAGAGGAGCTCGAGATCAAGTCCTCCCAGCCCGGCTTCTGGGACAACCCGGAGGAAAGCCAGAAGATCGTCTCCCGCATGGGCTCGCTCAAGGGCAAGGTCGAGGCGTATGGCAGGATGTGCACGCTGTGCGACGACCTGCTGACCATCTGCGAGATGGCAATCGAGGAGGATGACGAGTCCATGCTCGAGGAACTTGAGACCGGCTTCAAGGAGCTCGAGAAGACCGTAGCGGAGCAGAAACTCGGCACACTGCTCACCGGTGAATACGACAGCCACAACGCCCTCGTGTCCTTCCATGCCGGCGCAGGCGGCACCGAGGCGCAGGACTGGTGCGCGATGCTGTACCGCATGTACACGCGCTGGGCAGAGCGCCACGGCTTTACCTACAAGATCATGGACTATCAGGACGGAGACACCGCCGGCATCAAGTCCGCCGACATCCTCATCGAGGGCGAGAACGCCTACGGCTTCCTCAAGGGCGAAAGCGGCGTGCATCGTCTGGTCCGCATCTCCCCGTTCGACGCATCCGGCCGCCGTCAGACCTCGTTCTCGGCTGTCGAGGTCGTGCCGGACATTCCGGATACCTCCGCGGACTTCGAGATCAAGCCGGACGACTACGAGATGCAGGTTTACCGCTCGTCCGGTGCAGGCGGCCAGCACATCAACAAGACCTCCTCTGCGGTGCGCCTGATCCATAAGGCGACCGGCATCGTGGTTTCCTGCCAAACCGAACGCAGCCAGTTCCAGAACAAGGACAACTGCCTGCGCATGCTGCGTTCCAAGCTGGTCGAGATCAAGGAACGCGAGCATCTGGAAAAGATTTCGGACATCAAGGGCGTTCAGCAGGTCCTCCAGGGTATGCACTGGCTGCCGGAAACGGTAGCCGGGCGCGCAGACCGCTACATATCGTTCGGTCAGATAGGGCAGGCTGTCGTATTCGCTTTTTAAAAAAGCCCTCCACAATCGCAAAATCAATGTCGCCCCGATCAAGTCCGCGCAGCAGCTCGGCGGTGTTGGCGACGACCATGCGGCGAGCCGTTCGGCTCCGCGGCCAGCAGGCGCGCGCGAGCGGGGCGGGCATGACGTATTCCCCGATGGTGAGCGTCGCGCCGAACACCAGCCGCCGCCCGCCGCCGGACAGGCTGCCCAGCGCGTCGCGCAGGTGCTGCGCGTCGTGGCGCATGGTGGTCGCGGTGCGCAGGAATAGCCGCCCCGCGTCGGTGAGGGTCAGCTTTTTCCCCTCAAAGGAAAAAAAGCGGACGCCGTACTGCGCCTCCAGCGCCTGAATGCTGCGGACCGCGGGCTGCGTAATATGCAGCGCGGCTGCGGCGCGCGTAAAGCTCATGCAGCGGCAGACCGCCGAAAGGTATCCACACGGAAATCCCAACATAGAGATCAGCTCCTGCCTTTATCATAACATAAAATTATGATAAAATAAAGAATGATAATTTTACATAATAAGAGCGGCGGCGTATACTATTTCCAGACAAAATGGAAACAATGTGGAGAGAGGTAACGCAAAGATGGAATTTTTCAAAAAGAACGGTCTGGGACTGCTGCTGTGTCTGGCCATCGCGGTGCCGGCATGGCTGCTGGGACAGGCGGCGCCGGTTGTGGGTGGGCCGGTGTTCGCTATTTTAATCGGTATGACACTCACACTTTTCTGGAACGATAAGGGCAGGATGCAGGCGGGGATCGCCTTCAACTCAAAAAATCCTGCAATACGCGGTCATCCTGCTGGGGTTCGGGCTGAACCTGTCCGAAATCGCCAAGGTGGGCGCGCAGTCGCTGCCGATCATCGTGTCCACGATCACGACCTCGCTGGCCATGTCGGTCCTGCTGTGCAGGCTGCTGAAGATGAAGGCCAATATTTCAACCCCTGGTCGGCGTCGGCTCCTCGATCTGTGGCGGCTCGGCCATCGCGGCGTCCGCTCCCGTCATCGGCGCGGACGATGAGGAGATTGCACAGGCGATATCGGTTATCTTTTTGTTCAATGTGATCGCCGCGCTGACCTTCCCGACGCTGGGCGGCGCGCTCGGCCTGTCGAACGATGGATTCGGGCTGTTCGCGGGTACGGCGGTCAACGATACCTCGTCCGTCACGGCGGCCGCGGCGGCATGGGACGGGGGCCCATGGCAGCAATACGCTGGACACCACAACCATCGTCAAGCTGACGCGCACGCTCGCCATCATCCCGATCACGCTGGCGCTTGCCGTCTGGCGCGCGGCAAAGGCCAGACAGTCGCGCGGCGTCACGAGTGGCACGTTTTCGCTCAAAAAGGTTTTTCCGTTTTTCATCCTGTTCTTTGTGCTGGCGTCGGTCGTGACGACGGTCTGCACGGCGGCGGGGCATACCCGCGGCAGCTTTTTTCACCGTTCAAGGCGCTGTCCAAATTTTTATCGTCATGGCGATGGCCGCGATCTGCCTGAATACCAATATCGTCAAGCTGGTCGGACGGGCGGCAAGCCGATCCTGATGGGGCTGTGCTGCTGGGTCGGCATCGCGTGCGTCAGCGGCGATGCAGCGCGTGCTGGGTATCTGGTAACGGCGGAAAACGCACATAAAAAAGGACCCTCCGGCGCAAACTGTCGCCGGAGGGCTTTTTGAAAAACAATACCAGGTATGCCGTAACGGGCGCGCTGGCGGGCGCGGCCAATGGCTTTTCGGTGCGGGCGGCGGGCTGTTTCTGGTGCCGCTGCTGGTAAGCTGGTGCGGCATGGAGCAGCGCCGCGCGTTCGCGACCTCGGTCGCGGTCATCCTGCCGCTCAGCGCGCGGTATCGGCAGCGATCTACTGGATGAAGGCGGGCTGGATGTGGCGGCGGCGTGGCCTATCTGCTGGGCGGCGCGGTTGGCGGCGTGATTGCAGGCCGTATTTTTTCCAGAAAATGAGCATGGTCTGGCTGAGGCGGGGTTCGGGCTGCTGATTCTGTATGGCGGCGTAAGGGCGGTGCTGCTGCTGTGATGACGGTGATTGCGGTGGCGGCCGGCCTCCTGGACCGGCATCCTGTCCGGCTTCGGCATTGGCGGCGGCTCGCTCCTGCTGCTGTATCTGACGCTGTTTGCAGGCGTCGACCAATACCAGGCGGGGGATCAACCTGCTGTACTTTATCGCCTGCGCCCCCGCCGCGCTGTATCTGCATATCAAAAACGGCTGGTGCAGAAGGACGCGGTCGTGGTGGTGGCCGCGGGCGTGCTGACCTCGATCGCGGCGGCGCTTGCGGCCGCGCGCATGGATACCGGATGGCTGCGCCGGGCGTTCGGCGTGTTCCTGCTGTATATCGGCGCGAAAAGAGCTGTTTACAAAGCGGAAACAATCGGGAACGGAGGGAAAATAATCCCCGTCTAACAGGATAACCAACAAAGGGAAAGGGGGTGTCCTGACGACATGAAAAAGACGAGGGTTTTCTCTGCTGTCTGCGCTGGTCCTGCTGCTGGCGCTGACGGCCTGCGGCGCGTCGGTGGCGCGGACGCTTCCGGCAACGTCGGCGGCGAGACAACAACGCCGGCTGGACGGAGAGCGCGGCCGCGCCGTCGGAGGGCAGCGGGACAGTTGATTTTGCCGCGGTGCGGCAAAACGCAAAGCTCATCCTGTCCGCGGATCTGACGCTGGAGACGCAGTCGTTCGACCAAGGCCGGCGCGGATATCGAAGCGCTGGCAGCCGGCGCGGGCGGCTATATCGAGGCGAGCAGCGTGTCGGGCGAGTTGGGCGGCCGGTACGCCAGCTATACGCTGCGCGTGCCGCAGGAGAAATTCGAGACGTGCTTCGCCCAACTCGGCGAGACCTGCCATGTGGTGTCGTCGAGCCGCTGGGAGCGAGGATGTGACCGAGCAGTACACCGAATCCAGCTCGTTCTCGATCTTCTTGGCGATGTCGCGCGCGAGCAGAACCATTGCATCGTCGGATACCTTGTCCGGGTTTACGATAATGCGGATCTCGCGGCCTGCCTGGATCGCATACGAACTCGAAACGCCCGGCGTTTCGTTCGCGATGCTCTCCAGCTTTTCCAGTCGCTTGATGTAGTTCTCGACGTTCTCGCGGCGTGCGCCCGGACGGGCGGCGGAGATCGCGTCGGCTGCCTGAACCAGGCAGGCAACAACAGTCTTTGCCTCGACGTCGCCGTGATGCGCCTCGATGGCGTGAACGATCGCCGGGGATTCCTTGTACTTTTTGGCAAGGTCTACGCCGATCTGGACATGGCTGCCCTCGACCTCGTGGTCGATCGCCTTGCCAATGTCATGCAGCAGGCCTGCGCGGCGCGCCTGAACCGGGTCGAGACCCAGCTCGCTCGCCATCATGCCGGCGATGTGCGCGACCTCGATCGAGTGCTGAAGAACATTCTGGCCGTAGCTCGTGCGGTAGCGCAGGCGGCCGAGGATCTTGATCAGCTCGGGGTGGATGCCGTGGATGCCGGTCTCGAAGGTAGCGCGTTCGCCCTCGGTCTTGATGATCTGCTCGACCTCGCGGCGGGACTTTTCGACCATTTCCTCAATGCGTGCCGGATGGATGCGTCCGTCCACGATCAGCTTTTCGAGCGCCAGACGCGCGATCTCGCGGCGTACCGGGTCGAACGAGGACAGGGTAATCGCCTCCGGCGTGTCGTCGATGATGAGGTCTACGCCGGTCAGCGTCTCGAGCGTGCGGATATTGCGGCCCTCGCGGCCGATGATGCGGCCCTTCATCTCATCGTTGGGCAGCGGAACGACCGAGACGGTCGCCTCGGAAACGTGGTCAGCCGCGCAGCGCTGGATGGCGGTGGAGATGATCTCGCGGGCAGTCTGCTCGCTCTCGTCCTTGAGCCGCTGGTTGATCTCGCGGACCTTGACGGCAGCGTCATGCTGCGCTTCGGCCTCGATCGAGTTGACGAGCATTTCGCGTGCTTCGTCGCGCGTCATGCTCGCGATCTGTTCGAGCTTTTCTACCTGCTCGTCCTTGATGCGCTGGAGCTCGTTCTCCTTCTTCTGTACGGATTCCAGATGACGGCTCAGCTCTTCGTTCTTGCGGTCGAGGGTGTCGCTCTTCTTGTCGAGCGCTTCCTCGCGCTGAATGAGACGGCGCTCGAGCTGCTGCGTCTCGTTGCGGCGCTCCTTCAGCTCGCGGTCTGCCTCGACGCGCTGACGATGGATCTCGTCCTTCGCCTCGAGCACGGACTCGCGCTTTTTGGTCTCACCGGCCTTGATCGCCTCGTTGATGATGCGGGTCGCCTCGGTTTCAGCATCGCCGATCGCCGGACGCGATCGTGACCGCCCTGCCCGAAACGCCGCTGTGCGGCTTTTATGCGGACTGCGTGGTGACGCTGTTCTACGATCCGGCGACCCGGACCGCAGGCGTGGCGCACGCCGGCTGGCGCGGCATGGCGGCAGGCATCCTGCCGAAGACCGTGGAGGTGATGGTGGCGCGCCTGGGTGCGAGGCGCGAGAGCCTGATCGCGGTCTTGGGGCCGTCCATCCGTCAGGAGTGCTTCGAGACCGACGCGGACGTTCCCGAGGCGATGGAGCGCCTGCTCGGCGTGGCCGTACGGCCCTATATTCGGGAAAAGGGAGCAAAATTCCATGTCGATCTGCAGGGCATCGGCGTAAAGCTGCTGCGGGACGCGGGGCTCGCGCCGGAAAACGTGATCGACAGCGGGCTGTGTACCATGTGCCACAGCGATGAATTCTGGTCGCACCGCGCGACCCACGGCCACCGCGGCGTGCAGGGCGGCGTGATCTGCCTGTGACGGAAAGGGAGTCCGTTTTATGAAATGGAAAAACGCGCTGGCGGCACTGCTGGCGGCGCTCTGCCTGCTGACGGCCTGCGGGAAGGCGGGCTGGGCGGGGATGACGGGCCGGTTGATACGGTCGAGGTGTCGGACGCATATTTTGGCATGGCTTGGTACCAGAACGGCACGCTCAATCCGGTGCTGGACAGCACCAGCATCAACCGCCTGTTGTGCGAGGCGCTATATGAAGGCCTGTTCGAGGTCAGCGGCAATTTTACCGCGCAAAATGTGCTATGCGCATCGTATACGGGCGATGGGACAACGTTCACCTTTACGCTGCGGGACGACGTGACGTTCTGGTCGGGCGAGAAGCTGACTGCGGCCGACGTGGTCGCCAGCCTGCAGGCCGCGCAGTATAATGAGGCGTCGCCGTACCATAACCGGCTGGTCGAGGCTGCCTCGATCGAGGCGCTGTCCGGCAGCGAGGTGCGTATCGTGCTGTCCTCGCCCAACATTAATTTCCCCCGCCTGCTCGACATCCCGATCTACCGGCAGGGTTCGGCCGAAAGCGGCGACTTCGCCGACGGGACCGGCCCGTTCCAGCCGGTCAAGGCCGGCAACCAGTGGAAGCTGGAGGCCAATGAGAGCTGGCACGGCGGGTTCCTCGGCTCCATCCGCCATATCACGCTGGTACCCATGACACGGGCGGACGCCGCGGAATCCAGCTTCCGCACAGGGATGTTTCCTGCTGCGCGAGCCGCGCATCGCACCTGACGGGGCGAGTACGATCATCGGCGGGTCGATCGACACCGTGCGCACCGCGAGCGCGGACCTGCATTACCTGGGCGTCAATTACAGCAACCCCTATCTTGCCAACGCCGAAGGTGCGGCAGGCGCTCAGCGCCGCGCTCGGCCGGCAGAGCCTGTGCGACACGCAGCTGCAGACCTTTGCCGCGCCGGCGGTCTTGCCGGTCAATCCGCAGCCCGCAGCCGACGGGCTGACGCTCAATATGTCCGCCGATACCGAGAACGCCGCGCGTCTCCTGCGCGAGGGACTGGAGCAGGCCGGCGGCGCGGGGGACACGGGACAGGACGACGGCGAAACGGATACGGTGAGGAAGACGCCGACGGAGAGGCCGGCGGGACGGATACCGGCAGCGGCGGCGCGTCCGGCGGGGACGCGGCCCTGTCCATCCGGCTGCTCGTCAACGCCAACAATACGTTTAAGGTGGCGGCGGCGGAACAGATCGCGGCCTCTGGAAAGCGGTCGGCGTGTCGGTGACCGTGGACCGGCAGCCGTATGAAACCTATGTGTCCATGCGCAGTCGGGTGATTTTGACGTATATTATGGGAAACGCTGCTGACGCCGGATTTTTGACCTGCGCCCGCTGCTTTCCTCCGACGGCAGCCTGAACTACGGCGGCTATTCCAGCCAGACCATGTCCGCCGCCGTCGCAGCCGCGCGCAGCGGTGACAATCTCGCGGCGTTCTACACGGCGTTCGCGGAGCAGATGCCCTTTATCCCGATCGCATTCGAGTGCGGGCAGCTGATCATCCGCAAAGGGCCTGATCGATAATTTCAGCCCCGCGCCGTACAATGCGTTTGCAGGGCTGGAGGAGTGGACCTCGTCCGGCGAATAAGCGGCGGACGTTCTGTGAAAAATGAGCGCGGGGCGCTCATTTTTTTTTGATGCAGCCCCGAACAGTAGGAGATTTTACAAGAATGATGGAAAAAGTTGTGTTAGGATTATCAGGCGGCGTGGATTCCGCGGTCGCGGCGGCGCGCCTGCGCGCGCGCAGGGCTTTGCGGTATACGGGCTGTTCCGGAGGTCGGTTTGGGCGGCACGGAGGCCGCGCAGCAGGCGGCAGACGAGCTGGGCATCCCGCTTTACGTCGCGCACCGGCGCGAGGCGTTCGAGCAGCAGGTGTGCGCCTATTTCGCGGACTGCTACCGCACTGCGCGCACGCCTAACCCGTGCGTGGTGTGCAACCCGCTGGTCAAGTTCCGTGCGCTGACCGACTACGCGGATGAGATTGGCGCGCCCTATGTCGCCACCGGCCACTACGCCCGCACCGGACGGACGCGCAGGGGCGCGCGGCTGCGCGCCCCGCGCGGAAAAGGATCAGACCTATATGATGCACCGCCTGCCGCGGCGGACGGTCGCGCGCGCTGCCTGTTCCCGCTGGGGAAAGCGCGGGTAAGGACGAAACCCGCGCTGCGGCGCGCGATATCGGCCTGTCCGTGTCCGAAAAGCCGGACAGTATGGATATCTGCTTCATTCCGGACGGGGATGTGCAGGGCTGGCTCGAGCGCCACGGCGCGGCCTGCCCGCCGGGCAATTTTGTGGACGAGGCGGGCAATGTTCTGGGGCGGCACAAGGGGCTGCACTGCTATACGGTCGGCCAGCGCAAGGGGCTGGGCGTGGCTGCGGCAGGCCGCCTGTTCGTCCACGCGCTGCGGCCGGAGGACCGACGAGGTGGTGCTGTCGCTCGAGGACGTGTTCGAAAAAGGAAATCAAGGTAAGCCATCATTCGTCTTACAGAGGATTTTCAGCCGTTCCCGGGCGGTCGCGCCCTTGTCTGCGCCGAAAAAGACGCAGTAGGACTGCCGCGTACCGCGGCCTACGCGGCCGCGCAGCTGATGCAGCTGCGACAGACCGAAACGGTCTGCATCCTCGACGACCATGAGGTTCGCGTTCGGTACATCCACGCCGACCTCGATCACCGTCGTCGCAACCAGAATATCGTACTTTTGCGCCGCAAAATCACGCATTACCGCGTCTTTTTCGGCGTTTTTCATACGCCCGTGCAGCACTGCTACACGGCGGTGCGGCAGCTGCGCCTGAAGATCCTTCGCGTGCTGCTCGGCGCTTTTGAGCCTGCTGTCCCCTTCCCCGTCCTCGACGAGAGGACAGACTACATAAACCTGTCCGCCTGCGGCGAGCTGCTTCTCGATGAAGGCGGTGATGCGGCGGCGCATATTCTCCCCTACCGCGTAGGTCTCGACCGGACTTCTGCCGGGCGGCGTCTCGTCCAGAATGGATACATCGAGGTCGCCGTACATGATCAGCGCGAGCGTGCGCGGGATAGGTGTCGCGGACATGACGAGCACGTGCGGCATCTCGCCCTTGGCGGACAGCGCTGCACGCTGTGCGACGCCGAAACGGTGCTGCTCGTCCGCAATTACCGCGCCGAGACGGTGAAAAACGACGCTCTGCTGGATGAGGGCGTGCGTGCCGACCACGACGTTCGCGGCTCCGCTTTCGATGGCGGCGAGCGCCGCACGCTTCTGCGCGGCGGTCATCGAGCCGGTCAGCAGCGTGCAGGTCAGACCGAGCTTGCTGAGCATGGGCGAGAGGGTTTCCGCATGCTGCGCGGCGAGGATCTCGGTCGGCGCCATGAAGGCGGCCTGCCAGCCGTTCTGTGCCGCGAGCGCGCAAAGCGCGGCCGCAACGACGGTCTTGCCCGAGCCGACATCGCCCTGCACGAGGCGGTTCATCGGACGGCCTGAGGCGCAGTCCGCCGCGATCTCCATGATGGCGCGGCGCTGCGCGCCCGTCGGAGCAAACGGCAGAGCTGCGAAAAATTCCTCCAGACGGTCCCCACGGAACAGAATGCCGCTGTCTGCGCGGCGGCGCTCCTTGAGCTGCTGAAGGCCGCAGCAGAGCAGGAAAAGCTCTTCGAATACCATGCGGCGGCGCGCTTCGTTCACGTCTTCCCTGGTTTTCGGGCGATGGATGGCGGCGAGCGCGTCGGCGGCGTCCGGAAGGCGGTATTTGACGCGCAGGACCTCGGGCAGCGGGTCGGGCCAGTCCCCCGGCACTGCGTCGAGCGCAGCTTCGGTCACGCGCGCCATGTCGCGCTGCGTCAGACCGGCGGTCAGCGGATAGACCGGCACGATACGGCCGGGATTCCGGTCGTTTTCCGCGACTTTTTCCGCCTGCGGAGAGATCATCTGCCGCGCCCGGCCGAAGCCCTGCACCCTGCCGTAAAACAGATATTCCTGTCCGACGCGCAGCTGCGCCGTGATATAGGGCTGATTGAACCAGGTGACGCCGAGAGAGCCGCTTTCGTCAAAGATCGTGCATTTGACGAGCGTCATGCCCTTACGGATGCGGCTGACCTTCGGCTCGGTGCCGAGAATTGCGCGCACGGCATATCGGTCCTCATCTGCGATGTCCGCGATGCGCGTGATCTGCGTGCGGTCCTCATAGTCACGCGGATAGGTCTCCAGTGCGTCCTGCAAGGTCGAAATATGCAGTTTTTCGAACAGCTTCACCTTTTTCGGGCCGATGCCCTTGACGAACTGTACGCTGTCTGTGATGGCTGGCATGATGTCTCCCCTGCTGAAATTTTCGAATAAAATCTGTCTGGTTATACGAAAAATATGTGGTTTTTCATAAAAATCATTCAGATATTTTGTGAAGTAAGAACACAGCTTGTCGGCGAAACGCAGGTTTCGCCGACAGTTTCATTATCAATATTCTCTGTAAACTGCCTTGACAACGCCGAGGATCTGGCAGCCGGTGCCGTCGATGAGCGGGTACGCCGGGTTTTCCGGGCGCAGCCATACGCCGTCCGGCGTCAGGCAGAGCGTTTTGCAGGTCGCCTCGTCCTCGAGCAGCGCGATCACGATGTCACCGTCGCGCGCTTCGGCGTCCTGACGGATGATGACGAGGTCGTCGTTCATGATGCCGACGCCGATCATCGAGTCGCCGCGGATGCGCAGCGCGTAGTATTTGCCGCCGCTCGCCGCCGGCTCGAACGGCACATAGCCGATGTGCTCCTCGACCGCGAGGATCGGCATGCCGGCGGTGACGCGGCCGAGAATGGGCACGCGCGGCACCATGGAGGCGCCGCTGATCGGCGCGAGCGCGCGAGATTTGTGGTCGCTCGCCTCAAGATAGCCGGCCTCCTGCAATTTTTTCAGATGGGCGTGCACGGTGGAGGTCGAGCGCAGACCGACCTCTGCGCAGATCTCGCGCACGGATGGCGGATAGCCGTGCTCCATGGAAAACGAGTTTATAAAATCAAGAATATTCTGCTGTTTATCGGATATTTTTTTCATGCTGCGGTCTCCCTCTCAATACCGTTGGAACATGTGTTCGGAATTATACCTTATTATATCGTGTTTCGCGAGTAAATGCAAACATTTGTTTGAAGAAAAACAGAAAAACTGTACTTTTGCTGCACGGTTTTGTCCTGCATTCCGCCGGCGGGATGTTCAATATCAGTGCATGTACTTGTATTTTCTGTGAATTTAGTATATGATATAGTAAACTACGAATGGGTTCCGAAAAGGCGGAAGATCATTTGATGCGAAAGCAGACGCAGGGAGGTTTTTTTATGACGATCAAGACCGATCTCGGATATATCGAAATCACGACCGAGGTTCTCGCCGGCATTGCAGGCTACGCAGCTTCGCTCTGCTTCGGCGTAAAGGGCATGACCATCCGCTCGATGACGGACGGACTGGCGCATCTGCTCGGACGCGAAAACCAGTCGCGCGGCGTAAAGGTGACCGAAGCGCCTGACGGCGGGGTCAATATCGACCTGCATATCGCGGTCGATCACGGCGTAAATATTGCGACCGTCTGCCGCTCGATCATCAGCGAGGTTCGCTACCATGTCGAGCGCCTGACCGGCGTGGACGTAAAGAATGTAGACGTTTACGTCGAGAGCATCCGTGCCTGAGACAGGCAGAAAAGAGTAAAACGGTACGGAATGACCGCGCTCTGACGCGGTAAAGACCCGGAAGGGGAATTTAGGAGAGTTTTTTAGATGGCAGATACGAAAATCAACGGTGCGCTGTTTCAGTCCATGGTGACCGAGGGCGCACTCGCCATTACCGAACAGAAGGAACAGATCAACGAGCTGAACGTTTTCCCGGTGCCGGACGGCGATACGGGCACGAACATGTCGATGACCATGACGGCGGCGATGAACGAGCTGGCGAAGCTGAGCGAGCCGACGCTTGCAAAGGCGGCGGATACGACGGCTTCGGCGCTGCTGCGCGGCGCGCGCGGCAACTCCGGCGTTATCCTGTCGCTGCTGTTCCGCGGCATGGCGAAAAAACTGCGCGAGACCGAGGCGGCGAACGGCCGCGATCTGGCGCTTGCGCTGCGCGAGGGCGTAGATACGGCGTACAAGGCGGTCATGAAGCCGGCAGAGGGTACGATCCTGACCGTATCGCGCGTTGCGGCGCAGAAAACGGTAGAGCAGTGTCAGGCAGATGACTCGCTTTCCGCTGAGCAGGTGCTCGCGGCGATCGTCGAGCACGGCAGAGCTGCGCTCGCGGAGACCGTGCATCAGAACCCGGTGCTCGAAAAGGCGGGCGTCGTGGACGCCGGCGGCTTTGGCTTTATCACGATCTTAGAGGGAATGCTTGATGCGATGCGCGGCATCCATAAGGAGCGTACGGTCGAGCAGCCGGCCAGGGCGGCGGCGAACTTCGAGGCGATCCGCGACGAGGACATCACGTTCACATACTGCACCGAATTTATCGCGGAACGCAAGGACAAGGCGCGCAATGTCGGCCGTCTGCGTGCGATCTTGAACGATATCGGCGACTCGCTCGTTGTGGTCGAGGATGATGACATCGTAAAGGTGCACGTGCACACCGACCAGCCGAACAAGGCGCTGGAGGAGGGCCTGAAATTCGGCCCGCTCCTCACGGTAAAGATCGAGAATATGCGCGAGCAGCACACCGCGAAGGTCATCGAGGGCACGGCGGACACGCCGAAGGAGCGCGTGATCGTGCCGGCAGAGAAAAAGTACGGCTTTGTTGCCGTCGCAGCAGGCGAGGGCCTCAAGAGCCTGTTCACCGATCTCGGCGCAGATGCCGTCGTTCAGGGCGGTCAGACCATGAACCCCTCGACCGATGAC
>VOFH01001578.1_pt1 | contig 32242 bp, 30 predicted proteins | sample 5384091 | NCBI WGS metagenome assembly VOFH01 (sample SAMN12384727, study PRJNA508395) | human gut metagenome | isolation source: healthy gut G | host: Homo sapiens
GCAGAACAAGGAGTACTTCCACAAGCGTACCGGCTGCGACGGCCCCAACGGTGAAATCAACGATTATTCCAACCGTTACAAGGTGACGCAGTGCCACCTGCTTGGCCTGTGGGATCTGAATACGCAGAACCAGGCTGTTGCCGATCGTATGCAGAAGTTCCTGAAGACCGCTGTGGCGGACGGCGTTGACGGCTTCCGCTACGATGCGGCAAAGCACGTCGAGCTGCCGACCGAAGTCTTCGACAATAAGCAGTCGAACTACTGGAACACCATTCTGAAGAACGGCTCCCAGTTCCAGTACGGCGAGGTGCTGCAGGGCGATTCCGGCCTTGACTACAAGGCATACGCCAACATGTTCCGCGACAATTCCTCCGATGGCGGCGGCAACACCGCTTCCAACTACGGCAAGACCATTCGCGCCGCTGTCGGCTCGAACAACCTTGACGTCAAGATGGTGAAGAACATCGATACCGGCGGCGCAAGCGAAGACCAGCTGGTCACCTGGGTTGAGTCCCACGATAACTACGCCAACGGCGACAAGGAATCCACCGGCCTCACCGACTATCAGATCATGATGGGCTGGGCGGTCGTTGGTTCCCGTAGGCCGGCGCTCCGCTGTACTTCAACCGTCCGAAGGGCTCTGGCGGCACCAACCCGCAGTTCGCCGAGCAGTCCCAGCTGGGTGACGCCGGTGACGACATGTGGAAGAACAAGTCCGTCGCGGCAGTCAACCACTTCCGTAACGCCATGGATGGCAAGGGCGAGAACCTGCAGAACTGCGGCGACAAGTCCTGCCTGATGATTGAGCGCTCCACGTCTGATGGCATTCAGAACGATGGTGTGGTCATTGCCAACATGGGTGGCGACAAGAGCCTTTCCGGCATGGAAACCACACTTGACGATGGCACCTACCCGGATGAGGTCAATGGCGGCCAGCTTGTGGTCTCCAACCATAAGATCGTTTCCGGTACCGCCAAGGGCGGCGCGGTCAGCGTCTTCTACGTGAAGGGCGAATCCGATCCGAACGTGTCCGTGGAAGCGGCTTCCAAGGAATTCTCCTCCGACAATGTCAAGGTCACGTTGCGCGCGCAGGATGCCGACAATCTGAAGTACACCACCACCGAGGGCGAGAGCGGCTCCTTCACTGACGGAAAGGTCATTTCCGTTGGTAAAACTCTTTCCATCGGCGAGACCGCTACCGTCAAGGTGACCGGCACCGCCGCCAAGGATGGCAAGAAGGTTAAGAAGGGTCAGGCGCTGAGCGCTTCCGTGACCGTGAAGAAGGTGGAGGTCCCGAAGCAGAACCTTGCCGCGCAGTACAGTACCAACAAGGTGGGCATGGGCGTCAAGAAGACCATCAACTTCAACGCCGGGAAGGATGCGAGCATCGCTGACTGGGACAGCTCCATGCTGATCGCGCAGGGCGCCGCCAACGACGACCCGCGCGTGTACCGCCCGAATTCCATGTATGAGGTTCCGATCGATCTGTATGCGTTGTATGGCGCCTACGATGACGACAACCTGTACCTCATGTGGGAAATGACTAACGTGCAGGATGTCGTCGACACTGGCGACGACTACCCCCTGAGCCAAGGCCACCTGTGGCAGACCCAGAACCTGCCGTTCCACATCGCCATCGACACCAAGGATGACAGCACCTGCATCGGCAACAACGGCGGTCTGCAGACCGGCGGTTCCCTGTGGGCATCCAACATCACTTGGGGTGGCGAGCAGAAGCTCAATAACGTGGTGACCATTTCCACCAACGGTTCCAACGGGCCGTGGATTTACAAGGGCGACGAGAGCGGTCTGAACTCCAAGGCTGCGTATGGTCCGGCTGCTAACGCCGCCACCAACACCAAGAAGTCGAACATCAAGTTCGGCTATGGCAATGGCATTCTAAGCAAGGATGTCATCGGCATCGACGGTGGCTGGGGTGAAAACAACGGTCGTTTCATCGGCGATATGAAGGCCGAGAACCAGAACAAGGCCAAGTGGGTCAACTTCAACGAGAAGGGCCACAATTCCGCTCAGATGGATGATCACTACGAGATCGCCATCCCGCTGGAAGAGATCGGCACCACCGCTGACCGCATTGCCTCGAGCGGCATCGGCATCGAACTGGCAGCCACCTTCGGTCTGTCCGCCATGGATTCCCTGCCGTACGATCTGGCAATGAACGACAATGCCGACCTGCCGGACACCGGTTCTCAGGTGAACAACTCCTTCGAGAAGTCCGATGACGACATGTTCAGCGTGAAGATGGCCAACATCGGCGGCGAAGAGCCTCCGGTCGAAACCAAGTCTGTGAGGATTGATCAGTCGGATTACAGCGTGGACCTGTCCAATGGCGTGGCCACGAAGCAGTTGACCGCCACGACCGATCCGAAGGGCGCGTCCGTGAGCTGGAGCTCGTCCGACAAGGACGTGGCGACCGTCAGCCCGGAAGGGCGTGGTCACCCCGAGGAAGGCCGGAACGGCCACGATCACCGCGAAGTCCGGGACCAAGACCTCGACGATCACCGTGACCGTGACCGGTGAGCTTCCTCCGGACCCGGTCGCGAAGAACACCGTCTACGCTTCGAAGCCCTCGGGCTGGGGCAAGATCTACGCGTACGTGTACACCGGCGACGGCGCGACCGCGGCGAACAACGCGGCCTGGCCGGGCGTGGAGATGACCGCCCCGAGCGCGACCGACGGCTGCCAGCAGACCGACCTGTACAAGTACGTGGTCCCGGACAACCTCGCCAAGGGCGCGAAGGTGATCTTCAACGACGGCGGCAGCCAGCAGTATCCGGGATCCCGCCAGCCGGGCCTGGACTACAACGGCGGCATCGTGAAGTGGGACGGCTCCTCCGCGGCCCTGGCCGCGGTCGAGTGCGAGACCACCATCCCGGTCACGTCCGTCTCGATCTCCGGTGATGGCGTGAGGGACGGCAAGCTTGCCCTGAAGTCCGGCGCGTCCGCGCAGCTGACCGCGACGGTCAAGCCCGACAACGCGACGGACCGCAAGGTCACGTGGACGAGCTCGGACTCGAGCGTCGCGAACGTGATGGGCACGGGCGTGGTCACGGCCGGTTCGAAGGCCGGCACCGCGACGATCAAGGCCACGGCGGGCGGCAAGTCGGCGTCCGTCCAGGTCACGGTCACGGGCGTGCCGAAGCAGCCGATGACGGTGTGGTACAAGCCGGATTCCTCGTGGAAGACCGCGAAGGTGCATTACCAGGCGAACGGCAAGTGGACGGGCGGGGCCCAGCGGATGACCCTGTACAGGAACGGCTGGTACAGGTACACGATCCCGACACCGCCGGCGGGCAGGTGCGCATGGCGTTCACGGATGGCGGTTCCGCCTGGGACAACAACGGCGGGCAGGGCAAGGACTACCGGGTGAGCGGCTCGGTCGTGTCCGTGTCCGGGGGAAGGTCTCGTACTCCGCCCCGTCGTTCGACGAGAGCCGATGACCGTGTGGTACAAGCCGGATTCCTCGTGGAAGACCGCGAAGGTCAACTACCAGGCGAACGGCAAGTGGTCCGGCGGCGCGCAGCAGATGGAGGCCTCCTGCGGCGGCTGGTACAGGTACACGATCCCGGACACCGCCGGCGGGCAGGTGCGCATGGCGTTCACGGACGGCGGTTCCGCCTGGGACAACAACGGCGGGCAGGGCAAGGACTACCGGGTGAGCGGCGGCAGCGTCGCCGTGGCCGGCGGTCAGATGATCACCGACGTCACACCAAACTGCACCATAACCAACAAATAACTGAAAACAGCTGAGGCCTGATTCCGTATTCCAGGGGAATCGGGCCTCAGCCTTACCTGAACAAATCCAATCCAATCAAGGAAGATGATGAAACAATCAGCAACGCTTGCTCGTCTGAGCAAGAAGACCGTGGCGTTCCTTGCCGCGGCCACCACGCTGCTCGCGGGTCTTTCACTCGCTACGGCCGCACCGCAGCAGGCCAACGCCACCACCCGTGACAGCTACGCCGACACCATCGGCAATCCGACGTTCGAAGCAGCCCGTCAGAAGTACGGCCTGCCGAAGGATATGAAGGACGGTGCAACCCTGCACGCCTTTGAATGGTCCTTCAAAACCATCATGGAGAACATTCCGGATATCGCCAAGGCCGGTTATACCTCCATCCAAACCGAACCAATCGTCAAAATCAAGGACAACCGCAAGCTCGGCACCGGCAACTGGTACCTCAACTGGTACTATGTCTACCAGCCAACCGACATGTCCATCGGTAACTATGTGGTCGGTTCGGAAGACGAATTCAAGGAAATGTGCAAGCTGGCACACCAGTACGGCCTGCGCATCATCGTCGATTCCGTGTCCAACCATTTCACTTCCGATTTTGATGTGATCGAAGGCAAGTGGAAGAACAAAGCCTACTACCATGAGGACAAGCAGATCTCCGATTACAACAATCGAGAGGACTGCACCCAGCACAAAGCTTTCTGGCCTGTGGGATCTGAACACTCAGGATGATACCGTCACCGAAGGCATGCATGATCTGCTCGTGCAGACCGTGGCCGACGGCGCTGATGGCTTCCGGTATGACGCTGCCAAGCATATCGAGCTTTCTGATGAGGTATTCGGCGGCAAGCAGTCCCACTATTGGGATACCATCCTGCAGAACGGCGCACAGTACCAGTATGGCGAAGTGCTTGAAGATGCCAACGTTCGCGAAGCCGACTACGCCAACCTGTTCAACAGCAGCTCTCCGCGTGGCGGCGGCATCACCGACTCCAGCTACGGTCATGAGGTGCGCAACGCCGTGCAGTTCAAGAATCTCGGCACGAGCCACTTCACCTCCCACAGCAAGGTGACCGAGGACAAGTCCGTGAACTGGGTGGAATCGCACGATAACTTCGCCAATGGCGAAGCCAACATTCCACAGGAGCTCTCCGACGAATGGATCAAGTACGGCTGGGCCGGTGTGACCGCGCAGAAGAACGGCATGAGCCTGTTCTTCGACCGCCCGTACAAGGACGGCGGCGCGTATGGCACTGGTGGCGTCGGCACTTACGGTAATGGCAGCGGTCCGTTCACCGAGAACTCCAAGCTCGGCGACGCCGGCTCCGACCTGTGGAAGGATCCGGAAGTCGTGGCCGTCAACCACTTCCGTAACGCCATGGTCGGCGAAGCATCAAACGTCTCCAACTGCGGCGACGACAACTGCCTGATGGTCGAGCGTTATGTCGGTTCCGCAGCTCAGGACGGCATGATGGTGGCCAACGCCAACGCTTCCGACAAGAACCTTGCGGGTACTAGCACCAAGCTGGCCAACGGCACCTATACGGATGAAGTGACCGGTTCCACCATCACCGTTTCCGGCGGTAAGGTTACCTCCGGCACGGTGAAGGGCCAGTCCATCGCGGCGTTTTCCAATAAGACCCGTTCCGGCAAGGTCTCCACCGCCGAGGCGTATCCGAACAAGGGCACCATTCCGGGCGAATCTAAGACGGTCACTCTCCGGTCCTACCAGTCCACCAACACCACTTATTCCACTTCCGACGGTCAATCCGGTTCCTTCAAGGACGGCGACACCATTGAAATCGGCAGCAAGGCCAAGTCGGATGAAGTGGTGACGGTCACGGTGAAGGGCACCGGTGCAGACGGCGAAGCCATCAAGCACACTTACTCTTACACCAAGTATGGTGATCCTACTTACGACCCAGTGACGGCACTTCCAGCCCGTGCGACAAATATTGCATGGAGTATATGGAGAAGAACGGTCTGGATCCGGATTGCTACATTGACGCCAAAGAGCCTTGCCATCCAAGGAATGTGACCGTTACTGCCATCAAGGTTTCCGGCGACACTTCCATGGATCTCGCTTCCACGCAGAGCGTGCAGCTCAAGGCGGATGTGACAACCTATCCGACAGGCAAGCGTCCTTCCGTGACTTGGACTTCTTCCGACACTTCTGTTGCCACCGTCGATTCCAAGGGCAAGGTTTCCGGTCTTAAGGCGGGAACGGTGAAGATTACCGCCACTGCCGGTACGAACAAGAAGTCCGACTCCATCACCATCACTATCACTGGTGTGAAGCCGGAAGTCTCCAACGTGATTTACGCCACCAAGCCTTCCGGCTGGAGCAAGATCTACGCGTACGTGTACAACGACACCACGTCCAAGAACAATGGCAACTGGCCGGGCGTTGAAATGACCCAGCTGACCGCCGACGATTCCTGCGCCAAGGCCGGCACCTACAAGTACGAGGTACCGGATCTGGGAGAAGGCAAGTACCGTGTGATTTTCACCAACGGTTCCGGCGCGCAGACCCCTGGCGCCAGCCAGCCCGGCATCGAATTCTCCGGCAAGGTCAGCTGGGATGGCTCTTCGAGCACGGTGACCGCCGTGAACTGCAATATTCAGCAGCCAATTCCAGTGGAGTCGGTGACGATTTCGGGTAACGGAGTAAGCGATGGCAGGCTGAGCCTGAAAGTTGGCTCATCGGCACAGTTGACTGCGACGGTCAAGCCAGACAACGCAACTAATAAGACGGTCTCTTGGGACAACTCAGACAACTCTGTGGCAAAAGTATCCGACGGTAAGGTTACGGCCCTAAAGGTCGGAACCACCACCATTACCGCAACCGCCGGCGATATATCCTCTTCGATCGCCGTTACCGTAGCGAATGTTCCTGTTCCGGTCTCGTCGGTGTCGGTTTCGGGTGATGGTGTGAGGGACGGCAAGCTTGCCCTGAAGTCCGGCGAGTCCGTGCAGCTGACCGCGACGGTCAAGCCCGACAACGCGACGGACCGCAGGTCACGTGGACGAGCTCGGACTCGAGCGTCGCGAACGTGATGGGCACGGGCGTGGTCACGGCCGGTTCGAAGGCCGGCACCGCGACGATCAAAGGCCACGGCGGGCGGCAAGTCGGCGTCCGTCAGGTCACGTCACGGGCGTGCCGAAGCAGCCGATGACGGTGTGGTACAAGCCGGATTCCTCGTGGAAGACCGCGAAGGTGCATTACCAGGCGAACGGCAAGTGGACGGGCTCGGCCCAGCCGGATGACCCTGTACAGGAACGGCTGGTACAGGTACACGATCCCAGACACCGCCGGCGGGCAGGTGCGCATGGCGTTCACGGATGGCGGTTCCGCCTGGGACAACAACGGCGGGCAGGGCAGGACACCGGGTGAGCGGCTCGGTCGTGTCCGTGTCCGGGGGGAAGGTCTCGTACTCCGCCCCGTCGTTCGACGAGAGCCCGATGACCGTGTGGTACAAGCCGGATTCTCGTGGAAGACCGCGAAGGTCAACTACCAGGCGAACGGCAAGTGGTCCGGCGGCGCGCAGCAGATGGAGGCCTCCTGCGGCGGCTGGTACAGGTACACGATCCCGGACACCGCCGGCGGGCAGGTGCGCATGGCGTTCACGGACGGCGGTTCCGCCTGGGACAACAACGGCGGGCAGGGCAAGGACTACCGGGTGAGCGGCGGCAGCGTCGCCGTGGCCGGCGGCCAGATGATCACCGACGTCACACCAAACTGCACCATAACCAACAAATAAACTATTGAGATTATATTCCGCCTGCAGAATGCTGCTAATTGGAAAATCTCTAGTTCTTGAGGGGTAAGAACGGAATTCTTTCGTTGTTATCCCTCAAGTGGTTCTGACGTCATTCACTATTTCAGCCGATAGTGCAAAATTTATTTTTAGAATTTAAAGATATTGCGTCATTGCAGTGTTGCTGCATCACTGCTATTGCACTAACTGTCGTCAACAATGCCCCCGTCTATAGGCAATGAAAGAATGCAAAAGATGTATGTGCAGAGGAGGGGGTTACCTGTGTTCAGCAATGTTGATAAGCGCTTTCATATTGGTTATTCCTACTCTGCTTCTTTTAAAGAAGGTCTCGCGCGATAGATTTATGGAGCTTGTTCAAAATATGAGAATTGCATTTATCGGGCATAAGCGTATACCTTCTCGTGAGGGCGGTGTTGAAATCGTGGTCGATGAGCTGTCTGCGCGTATGTCGGCACGGGGGAATCGGGTTGTAGTATACAATCGCAAAGGTCATAATGTGGCAGGAGCCGAATTCGACGATACCGTCAACGCTTCGGACAAACCATTCTCCTATCAGGGTGTTCATGTCGTTCCCGTAACCACATTCGATGCCAAGGGTATGGCCGCGCTGTCCTCATCCTTCTTCGCCACGTTGAAGGCGATTGCAGCGAAGCCGGATGTGATTCACTACCATGCCGAAGGGCCGTGTGTGATGCTCCGACTGGCGCATTGGGCGGGAATTCGCACCGTTGCCACTATCCATGGCCTCGACTGGCAGCGTGCCAAGTGGGGAAGGTTCGCCTCCACGTATTTGAAGTTCGGCGAACGTACCGCTGCCAAGTGCGCGGACGAGGTCATTGTGCTCAGCCGGAACATGCAGGAATACTTCAAGAACACGTATGGGCGTGATACCCGGTTCATCCCCAACGGCATAGAACGCAAACAGCTGGTTACCGCACAGGAAATCACCAGCGAATATGGTTTGCACAAGGATGACTACATCCTGTTCCTTGGTCGTATCGTTCCAGAAAAAGGCGTGCACTATCTGATCGACGCGTTCGGCAAGCTCGATACGGATAAGAAGCTGGTTATTGCTGGTGGGTCTTCCGATTCAACGGAATACTATGAGCAGGTTAAACAGATGGCGGCGCAGGACTCGCGTATCATACTGACCGGCTTTGTACAGGGGCGTATGCTGCAGGAGTTGTACAGCAACGCGTATATCTATGTGCTGCCGAGTGATCTTGAGGGTATGCCCATGAGTCTGCTCGAGGCGATGAGCTATGGCAATTGCTGCCTGACTTCGGATATCGCCGAATGTACGGAAGTGGTGGAGGATAAGGCTGCCTCCTTCGCGCATGGTTCCGCGGATGCGTTGTACAAGGCATTGAATGAACTGATCCGACATCCTCAGAAAGTCCAGAAGTATAAGAATGAGGCCGCTGATTTCATTACCGGCAAATACAGCTGGGACTCGGTAGTGGATCAGACTCTGGCTTTATACAAGGGCGAGAAGGTCGGTGAATGATGCGCATTCTGCTGGTCAACAAGTACTTCTACCGCAAGGGCGGCGCCGAAACATATTTCTTTGCCTTGGCTGAAGGCTTGAAGGAGCTTGGCCATGAGGTGGCGTTCTTCTCCATGAAGCATCCCAATAACGAACCAAGTCGTTGGAGCAAGTTTTTCGTTTCCGAAAAGGATTATGTGGGGGAGATCTCCGCATTCAAGAAGGTGCAGGAAGCCTCCACGCTGATCTACTCGTTCGAGGCGAAGCGTAAGTTCGAGGCATTGCTGGAGGAGTTCAAGCCCGACATCATCCATATGAATAATGTGCATCGCCAGCTTACGCTGTCGATTCTGGATGCCCCGTACCTGAAGAAGCATCATGTGCCGGTGGTATACACGGCGCACGACTATATTCTGCTGTGCCCGGCCTACACCATGGTGAATGGCAGGGGAGAGGTCTGCGATGCCTGCCTGGATAGGCATTTCATGCACGCCACCAAAAATGTATGCGTGAAGGGATCCCGTGCGAAGAGCGCCTTGGCCACCATGGAAGCGGAATTCCTGAAATTCCACCACTCATATGACATGATCGATCTGATCATCGCGCCTTCGCAGTTCATGAAGAATAAGCTCGATGAAGGCGGCTTTGCCGGCAAGACCGTCGCGATGCAGAACTTCCTGACCGATTCGCAGATGGCGATGGGCGCCCGGGTGGCGAACACGCATAAATTCGAGGATACGAAGGCCGGAGCAAGACCATATTTCCTGTTCTTCGGTCGCCTTTCCAAGGGAAGGGCATTCTCACCTTGGTGAAGAGCATTTCTGCAGGCTGCAGGGGCTCGCTCAGGGGAGTGCCAATGCGCAGAGCGATGATCAAGATGCCCGAGTGATTCCTGATGTGTGGGATCTGCACATTGTGGGTGACGGACCGGAACGCGGTGCCATTGAACAGCTGATAGCCTCGGCTGGCCCGCAGGCCGCTTCGCGCATTCATCTGCTGGGATACAAGAGCGGCGAGGATCTGCAACGAGAGGTCGGCAATGCCCGCTTCACCGTGCTGAGCTCCGAGTGGCGTGAGAACATGCCATATTCCGGTTTGGAATCCTTGGCTGCCCAGACCCCGATTATCGGTGCCAGGATTGGTGGTATTCCAGAACTGGTGGAGGAAGGCAAGACAGGGGTCACGTTTGAATCGGGGAATGCTGTGGATTTGTCTAATAGCATGCTAAAATGCGCCGCAGTTAGCGCATTGAACTATTCAGCCATGCAGCATTCTTGCCGTGAATATGTCAACGCAAGATGTCTGCAAAATGAGTATGCATTGGCATTGGTTGATTTATACGAGAGGGTGATTCAGCGATGACGAAGAAACATAATAATCTTGGCCGGATTGTTCATCGTGCTTCAGAAGAAATGTATGCAACGCAAAAATTGCTGAAGTGACTTCGTGGCCCGAAGCGATCAATACTTTTCGTGCAAAATTAGATATCCAGGTAATGAATCACAATGGATATAAGGAATCGGACGCGGTCAAGAAGCGGTTACTTCGTAAGCACGAAACGGTTCTTAAGTATCTTGAGAACAAGTTCGGTGATTTTTACGCTGCATACGACTACCGGGCGCCTCTTCCGGAGGTTGATCCGGCGTTAGAGAATAAAATCTGGATGTGCTGGTGGCAGGGTCTGGATAATGCCCCGGAAATTGTAAAGGCCTGCGTTGATTCTGTTCGGCGTAATGCAGGAAATCAGGGAAGTAATTATAATTACTGACAAGAATCTGCAAGAATATGTTTCTTTTCCCAAGTGTATTCTGAAACGTTATAACGAAGGAATTCTATCTAAGACGCATATTTCAGATTTTCTTCGGTTAGAGCTTCTTTCGCGATACGGCGGCTTATGGTTGGATGCCACTTTCTTCTGCGCAGGTTCGCTAGATAAATCTTTATACTCTGCTCCTCTTTTTTCTATTAAAAGGCCTGATTACTTCCATGCATCAGTCGCGGGAGGCATGTTTGCTAATTATTCATTAGGTTGTGATAATGAGCATAGACGTGTATTCGCTACAATCCGTGATTACTTCCTCAAGTATTGGGAAGAAGAGCAATTCCTTGTAGATTATTTGTTGACTGATTATCTTATCGTTCTTGCTCAGAGACATGACTCATATATAGATCAAGCCTTTAAGCAGATTAAGCCAAATAATCCGATGTGCGATGAATTATTCAAAATTCTTGATGAACCATATGATGCATTGAAATGGAAAGCGTTGACGAAAGACACTAATCTTTTCAAGTTGACGTGGAAGCAACAGTTTAAGACATCTTCTAATCAGCAAGATACTTTTTTTGGAAAGATTTTCAAGCAATAGGGAAGATGCTCAGGTGGGCGCAGAATCAATTTTATTCTTTGATAGGCGTTGACGATAAACTTTTAATATGGAGAGCTTCTCTACTAGGATTTTGGATGAGGTAATCGTGGAAAAGATTATACATTATTGCTGGTTTGGGCGGAACAAGCTTTCGCAGCATGCTTTGGATGTAATTGAGACATGGAAGAAATATGCTCCTGGATATGAAATTAAATGCTGGAATGAAGATAATTTCAATATAAATGACCATCCGTTTACAAAAGCAGCTTATGAATCAGGGAGAATGGCTTTCGTAAGTGATTACGTCAGATTCTGGGCTGTATATAACTACGGTGGAATTTATATGGATCTTGGGAGTGAGTTAATTAAAAGATATAAGAGGTCTTGTTTCTTCCTACAAGTGTATTTCTGCAATTGAAAAGAGCACATGCACTGTTAATAGCGGACTTTTTCTGTCGTGTGAAAAGCACGATTCTTTGGCTGGAGAAGTGCTTTCAAAATATGATGCATTAGAGTATGTGGATTCTGATGACTTCAGATTAAAAGCATACTGTTAATGAAATGTTTACGCAGCTTCTAATGGAAAAAGGATTCCAAAAAAAGATGAGAAACAGTCCATTGGAAATGGACGATATTGCCTTCCGATTATTTTAATCCGCTTTATGGTATAGGAGGATTTCATATTAAGAAGAATACGTATAGTATTCATCAATATAGCGCTTCATGGAGAGATTCAAAGAAAGATACAGGGACCAAGTAACCCATCGTCTTGCCTTTTATGTGGGACATCGTACTGGAGAAGTGCTGTCGAGGTTAATTGCAGAGTTTAAGTTTGAGAATATGGGCGATGCTTTTAGAAATCTTTTCTCTAAGTTAGCTAGTCATTCTCACCGATAAAATTTTTTGCTCGGCACCTTGGAACTCACATGAATAATGTTCTTCTCATATCTCTATTGAAGTAAAGGAATATGTAATGCTAAAAAGGTGTTCCTCAAGTTTCGGTTATTATTCCTGCGTATAATGCGGAAAAATATATTGAAGAATGTGTTCTAAGTGTTCTAGGGCAGAGCTATCAAAATTTAGAGGTAATTGTCGTAAATGATGGTTCATCAGATTCGACTCTGTCTATTTTGCTGAATATGCAGAAGCGCTTTCCTTCGATGGCTGTTTTTCTAAAGATAATGAGGGTGTTTCTGCGGCGAGAAATTTTGGGATTAGTAAAGCGCACGGGAAGTATGTTCTACTTCTTGACTCGGATGATGCATATCTGCCTGATTCTGTGTCTTTGCTGGTTGAAACGGCTGAACAAAACAAAGCTCAGATGGTGTCTTTCAATTTTGAGACTTTATTCCCAGATGGATCTATGGGGGAAAGGCCAGTCGAGTATTCTTTTCCAGATGTAAAAACGAGTACCGGTCAGGAATGCGTTGAGTATATTTATGCTGAACATATAGGTTATTTTTCTTGGGCTTTTATGTATGATCGGCAGTTTCTTGTTGATTCGCATATTTTGTATCCTCAGGGGTTTGCTCTTCTTGAAGATGCTCTCTTCTTGAATAAGATTCTACGGCAATGCAGCCGTGTTGCTTATGTGAGCAAGCCTTGTTATAGATATCGTATTACTGAAGGGTCCCTTTCTAAAAGAACCTCGTTCGAAACGGTTGATGGTGCTTTCAAATCGTTGTCCGAGATTCAACGAATAGCGCATTCGGAAGGTTCCTCCATTAAATTTGATGCACATATCGTGCGTTTATATCTGTATATATACACTCTCTTGATTGATTGTCCGGCATCAAAGGAAAAAAGTAAGTTACGCCATTCGATACGAAAAAGGTACTAGAGACTTGTTCGATGCGTGCCTATCGTAATCTCGGTCTTTCTAATAAAATTCAGTTTATATTATTGAAATTTTACGCATTAGATAATGTGCATAATATAAAACATGATATTAAACATTTTATAAAGAAATGTTGAATCTATCTAAGTAGATATGAGTTTGCATATGCCTATATTAGATATTATCTGACATAAGTTATTTGGAACGAATTAAAAAATGGAGGTTTTATGGCAAAATATTCTGATGCGCGTAATGTGCAGTTGGTTATTGCTTTGTTGAAGAAATACGGAATCAGGAATGTGATTGCATCTCCGGGTACCACGAATGTTCCATTTGTGTATAGTGTGCAAAACGACTCTTTTTTTCAGAGTACTTTCTGCTTTTGACGAGCGCTCTGCAGCATATATGGCTTGTGGTCTTGCCGGAGAATCAGGAGAGCCGGTCGTACTTTCATGCACAGGTGCCACAGCCTCTCGTGACTATATGCCAGGTCTGACGGAAGCTTTTTTATCGTAAACTTCCTGTTCTTGCTCTCACTTCTATGCATTTCACTGAGGACATCGGCAATCTGTCTACGCAAATTCTTGATCGCTCGGTTATTCCAAATGATATTGCTCGTTATCACACTTCTCTTGAGATGATTGAGAACGAGAGAATGGCCAAGGATGAGGAACTGCGTATCAATATCGCTTTATCTGAGCTTACTCGGGATGGCGGTGGCCCAGTAGTAGTGCAGCTTATCACTGATGGTAACTACACATTTGGCGCTTCCTCGCTGCCGGAGGTTCAAAAATTAATCGATTCCTTCCGGAAGGAGTTGATGAATGGCCGGAGTTATCCTCAAAGAGTAAGATTGCTGTGCTTCTTGGAGCTCATCGTACTTTCAGCGCTGCGGAGTCTGAAGCATTAGAACATTTTATTGAAACGCACAACGCAGTAGTCTTTTCTGACGTCTCAAGCGGTTATCGTGGTAAGTTCTCATTTGGTTCAGCACTTTCTTGCATTCAATTGCAAGATAATCCTGCGCGCTCTGCATTTAACCCCGACCTTGTTATACATTTAGGTGAGATGACGGGGGATTACAATACCATGGGCTTCTGACTGGAACTCATTGCCCTGTTTGGAGAGTATCTCCAGATGGAGAGTTCCGTCAGCATTTTGCTAAACTCGAAAATGTATTTCAATGCACAATTGAATTTTTCCTTTCTCACTATATTGGGGATGAATCTGTCGAATCAGAGTACCGCTCTTTATGGCGTAAATATGATGCTCAACTCCGAAAGAATATGCCGGAATTCCCGTTCTCAAATATCTGGATAGCGCAGCAGCTATCTCCTATGATTCCTGATGGGTCGGTTGTTCATCCAGCAATTTTGAGCTCGTTGTCCAGTTGGGATTATTTCCCAATGTCAAAGAACATCCATTCGAGTGCGAATGTTGGTGGATTCGGTATTGATGGATGCATGTCGACATTAATCGGAGCAAGCTTTGCCACAAATAAACTTTGTTTCTGCATCACAGGAGATTTAGCTTTCTTCTATGATATGAATTCATTGGGATGCAGAGAAATCGGTTCGAATGTTCGTATACTTCTAATTAATAATAACCTTGGAATGACCTTTAAATTGTCCAATCACGTAGGTAGCCGGATTGGTAAACCCGCTGATTCGTTTATTGCAGCGGCTGGACATAACATCTCCGCAAATGGCATTGATAAGAAACACTCGTCAGCGCGTGCGTGGGCGGAGTCTCTTGGATTCGAGTACTTATGTGCATCTTCGAAAGACGAATTCAATGCTATTAAAGAGCGCTTTGTATCGCAGGATGCAAAGAAGCCTATTTTGTTCGAATGTTTTACGCGTGAAGAGGACGAAAGAAATGCAAGGGATTTCATCGATTCCATTGATGATCGTGTCGATTCAAAAACAAGGATTAAAAAAATAGCCAAAACGATACTGCCGAAAACAGTGATTGATTCACTGAAAGCCATTAGACATTAATTGATTCACGAAAGGAAATGGCTTTTTGGGTAAGTACAAAAATCTGCTGGTAAATATCGGCCTGTTTACGCTGAATACCGTATCGACGAAACTGATCACGTTCTTACTGGTACCGTTGTATACCTATTTCCTTACGACGGCGCAGTATGGTGTGACGGACATGTCATTGACCGTGGCTGGCTTGATTACACCGGTCCTGACCTTGTCCATCGGCGATGCCACAACGCGGTATATCATTGATGATCCGAACGATAAGAAGCAATACATATCTGTCGGATTCTGGGTCACACTGTTCGGCTGTCTGCTCATGCTTCTGTTGCTTCCACTGCTAAATTTGCCGATATTTGGCGGTCTTGGAAACTATGAATGGCTTTATCTGGCATATTTTGTCTCGTCCGCATTCAACGCATATTTGGCGAATGTAGCTCGCGGTTTAAACCAGATAAAGCTCATCACCTGGGCATCCATTGCATCGTCCCTTGCATCCGCATCTTCGGCCGGCCTGCTTATCGGATTGCTCGGCTGGAAGGTTGAGGGATACTTCGTTTCCTTGATCTTCGGAGGATTGGTCGCGGTCGTTCTGTATCTCATATTCGGAGGTTCTTGGAAATATGTGGCCTTTCCAAGCAAAGAGCGTGATCGGCGGATCCTTAAAAAGATGCTGCTGTATTCCGTGCCGTTGATGCCGAATGCCATTTTTGGTGGGTCGGCACGAGTGTAAACAGGTTTTTCATTACCAGCATGCTTGGTATCGGAGCATCTGGCTTATTCGCTGCGGCCAGTAAGATACCTAACGTAATGAACATGGTTTCGTCCACGTTCTGGCAGGCATGGAGTTTGTCCGCATTCCAGGAGTTCAAGAAAACGGATACTGGCAAATTCTACAGCAACGTGTTCGCTGTATTCCGTACATTCTGCTTTCTTGCGGCATCGGGACTCATGCTGCTGACTCCTTGGCTCGCTTCATTGCTGTTGCAGAAAAATTCTATGATTCATGGCCTATCATACCAATTCTTATTCTGGCGTTTTTGTTTAATGTATTTGCGGGATTTTATGGGACGGTATTCACTGCGAGTATGAAGACTCGGCACTTGATGACATCTACAGCTGCAGCGGCGATCGTGGTCATCGTGCTAACTTGGCTTCTCATTCATGTTATGGGTCTACAAGGTGCTGCATGGGCTATGGTTGGCAGTAATTTGGTCATGTACGTCATACGTGTGGTTATGGCCAATCAGATTGTCAAGATCGACGTGAACTGGCCACTTATGCTGGTAAATATTCTGCTGGTATCTGTCCAAACATGTGTATTGGCATGGCACCCGACTGCATATATGCTGGTATCGGCTGTGCTGTTCTTGGCTGTGCTCGTGGTGTCTGCCATAGATATCTATCCGTCCGTGAAAACCCTGTCCGTTGCAGTCAAAGGCAAGGGTTCAGGAAATAAGCACGGAAAACATGTTGGGGAAACAAAGATTTGAGGAGATGAACAAAATGAAAATCGGAACAATTACTTTCCATTGCGCGTATAATTTTGGTTCCGCTCTGCAAACTTATGCGTTGAAGAAGTATCTCACTGATCTCGGGCATGATGTGCACGTTATCGATTATCGTAGTGAGGATTTCCGGAATTACTGGATTTTCCGGAAATATGGTATCAAATCGTTTGCCGTGGATTTGCTGTTCCTCCCGGGTAATCTGCGTAGACGCAACAGTTTCCAGACTTTTTGGCACAAGCATTTTAATCTGACTAATCATACTTACGAAGGCGTCGACACAGACCTGCAGATGGCTCAGGATTTGAAAGACTTTGATGCGTTTATTTGTGGAAGTGATCAAATCTGGAATCTCGATTGTACCCTTGGTCCTGTTCCGCCGTTCTTCCTTTCATTTGCGCCTGATAGCACCAAGAAAATCGCGTATGCGCCAAGTATGTCGCATGCTAGATTTGAAGAAAAGAATTTCACCGCAAAAGATAAGAAGAGGATTTCCGGTTGGCTAAATCGTTTTGACTCGGTATCCGTGCGTGAGATTTCCGTTGCTGGGCAATTCCAAGACTTGACGGATAAATCCATCGTCGAAACGCTTGATCCGACGCTTTTGCTTGATTTGAAGGACTATCGGCATATTCAAGCACCTGAACTTCCGGAAGAAGCTCAAAAAAGGCAAGTATATTTTTGCATATACGCTGTGGCCGAATAAAGACATGGTGAAATACATTGATGAGCTCGCGGCAGAACGAAACCTGACCATCGTTTACTACTCGAGGAACCCAATTCATTATAAAGCGCATTCCATCAACGTGTGGGGGATTGGTCCTGCTGACTTCCTTACGTTAATCGACAAGGCCGCGTGCGTAGTATCTAACTCATTTCATGCCACGGTGTTCTCTATTCTTTATGGAAAGCCTTTCCTCACATTCGGAACCGAGAAGAGCAGCTCTCGCATGAAGACGCTTCTCACCAAGCTTGGATTGTCGGAAGAGCATTTGTTGCCGCCCGATTTCGAAGGCGGAACGAGAATTAAGCCGTTTGTGTCTAAGCTAGATGTTGCACGGCTCAATGAACTGCGTGCAACATCCGAGCAATTCCTTAAAATGGCGCTAGCATGAAATGAACGGACGGGTGCCTACCACCGTCTTTTCGATTAAGATTTGAGCGTGAGCTATCGCATAACATTTTTTCATGCGGATTTTGCCGGCACTATTTTCATCCTATAATATGATTTAATTTGGAATAAATCTAACTTAAATCCAGTGAGAGATAACGTCCGAATTCCTGCGCACTTTCGGTTTTGTTCTTCGTTGAGATGTTGAAGCGGGCATGGCCCGCGTCCTGTGTACGATTTTCAGTCGCCAAACAAAGAATCGCAATTGGAAAGCAGGACGCGCAGCCATGCCCGACAGCAACATCATACAGATCGACCAGAACCTGTTCGAGACCAAACTCGACCGGCTGGTCACCGAGAAGATGACCCAGATCCTCAACGCCATGCTCGACGCCGAGGCCGACGAGATCACCGGGGCCGCCAGATACGAACGCAAGGAGGGGCGCAAGGCGTACAGGGCCGGCCACTACGAACGCACGCTCACGGCAAAGGCGGGCAGGCTCGAGCTCAGGGTGCCGAAACTCAAGGGCGCGGTCTTCGAATCCGCGGTCATCGAACGCTACCGCAGGCGGGAGTCCAGCGTCGAGGAGGCGTTGATGGAGATGTGCCTGGCGGGAGTGAGCACCCGTCAGGTCGACGACATCAGCAAACTGCTGTGGGGTGACAGGATGCCATCCCAGACCCTTTCCGACAAGCTCAAGCGCGTGTATGACGACATCGACCGATGGCGCACCCGGCCATTGGAATCCGAATACCCGTACGTGTTCATGGACGGCGTGTGGCACAAGCGCTCCTGGGGCGGAAGCGTGGAGAACGTCAGCGTCCTCGTCGCCATCGGCGTCAACGCGGAGGGCCACCGCGAGGTCATCGGCGTGACGGAGGGCATGAGGGAGGACGCTGCCAGCTGGGAGCAGTTCATACGAAGCATGATCGAACGCGGTTTGAAGGGCGTGCGCCTCGTGGTCGGCGACCGGTGCGCGGGACTCGTCTCCACGGTGAACTCGATGCTTCCCCGGGCGAAGTACCAGCGGTGCATGGTGCACTTCATGCGCAACGTGCTCTCGAAGGTGCCGCCCAACCACCGGGATTGGGCGTCCGCGGCCCTGAAGGCGATATTCGCCATGGAGTCCCGCGAATCCGCCCTCGCCAAGGCCGGGACGGTCGCCGCGGAGATGGAGTCCAGGAAGCTCAAGGCGGCGGCCGGCTGCCTGCGCGAGGGCATCGGGGAGACGACCGCCTACCTTTTGCCGGAATTCCCGACGGAGCACCGCAGGAGGATCCGCACGAACAACATGATCGAACGGCTGAACCGGGAGATCCGGCGTCGCACGCGCGTCGTCGGCAGTTTCCCGGACGGCAACAGCGCGTTGATGCTCATCTGCGCCAGAATCAGGTACGTCACCGCGAACGAATGGAGCACGCGCCGCTACCTCGACATGTCCCGGCTCGATGACAACCTGCAGGAAGCGAACTGATCATCGTGCCATGGACGGGCACGACCCTAAGTGCGCAAACCTTCGGGCACTACCAACCATAGGATCAAGCTGCGCACGAACAACATGATCGAGCGATTGAACAAGGAGATCCGCCGGCGCACCCGGGTCGTGGGCGGCTTCCCCGACTCCAACAGCGCGCTCATGCTCGTATGCGCCAGAATCCGCTACGTCACCTCACGCTCGTGGTCGGACCGGCGATACATGGACATGTCCCGGCTCGATGACAACCTAGGCGCAGCGGCATGAAAGTCACGCCAACAGCTAGCCAACAGCCAATCTGCGCAAAGAAGCGGGCACTACCAAATAGCGTTTATATTTGTGCGAAAACTAAAGGACTTGAAGTGAGAGAGTCGCTAATCCGTTAAGAAGGATGTTTTCTGCTGAATTGTCGCGGGAATGATTTTCCATGAGTTGGTATTCTTTTCGGCTTTGATGCACCTCATAGAAGCCTTAATGGGAGAGGGGTGGTGGTAAGTAGGAGAGGGAATGCGGTCAACGCTGAGAATGCTCCCCACTCTGATAAACCATAGAAGAGAACAATTGTAATCAGAATCAAACTTGAATAGTCTTTGTTACGGATCATGGAACGAATAGAGTGAATAAGAATTACGGTAAAGATTAAAGCGCCGATTATACCAAATTCAACAAGAACTCTAACATAGGCGAAATCAAGCCAGAATGTACCCCACTGGCCATCTATAAAGAGAGTTTCTCCTAATTTGTCGAGATAATGTCCTGTTAGATTCACTCCATAGAGACGAATTGCCATTACGGAACCGATGAATCTATACGAAAATGTGCCGGAGATGATTTTTCCTATGAAGCCAGTCTTCCCGGTGAGATACAAGGAGAAAATGAGGATACCGATAATTGCAACAAGATATGGTGTGAATCGTAGTATTTTCTTTTTGAAAAAATCAGGCTTGTTAAAGAAGAGAATTAAGAGAGCGTAGATAACGAGCACAACGCAACCGGTGACGCAGTTCGGGAAGATGTAAAGAAATGCGCTTGAAATAGCTAGGATAGCTATGGAAATTGAAGAAGACAATTTGCTTATGTATATGAAACATATAATCGTGAATGCAAATTGAATTCCAAAATTGTTTGGCTGAAGGAAGAAGAAAGTATATCTAGTTCTATCTCCTGTGTTATATAGACTAACGTTTATAAATTTGATTTTTAAAGCTAGAAAATATGTTATAATGCATGAGGCTAAAATGATTGATTGTACAGTTAAAAATGTATTTAATAGCTTCTTTTTTGTGCTTTGTGTGGTAGCTGCGAAGAGAAGAAACACGATTAGTGTGGTGTCTCGAGTTAGTAGCCAAGTGTTAAAAGCGAATAAAAAAACAAGTATTAAGAAAAAAGATTTTTTTTGAAAGAGGACAACACTAGAGACTGCAATTATGCCTAAAAGTGTGATACTGGACTTGCTGAGGGGATCTAGAAAATCAAAATCAAGCAAATTGGCATATTTGTTTATTAAAAGAATTATAAAGCCAGCAATGATGATGATGTGACTTACTCGGATTTTGTATATATTCTCTATCGTAGTTTTCATGTATCTCATTCCAAGCTTGCGCGCAATGCTGCAATTCTCTCTAAGTTTATACAAAAGATAAAATCTGTCAGGGACATAAACGAAATGCCGCATCGTAAGTGTTGCCATTCTTGTCTTGTGTTATTGGCAGTTCATTCGTCTCCCCATGGGCCCAAACTAAAGTTCATTTTTTCCTACTGCCGAATAGTGCAGTTTGGTGTGACGTCGGTGATCATCTGACCGCCGGCCACGGCGACGCTGCCGCCGCTCACCCGGTAGTCCTTGCCCTGCCCGCCGTTGTTGTCCCAGGCGGAACCGCCGTCCGTGAACGCCATGCGCACCTGCCCGCCGGCGGTGTCCGGGATCGTGTACCTGTACCAGCCGCCGCAGGAGGCCTCCATCTGCTGCGCGCCGCCGGACCACTTGCCGTTCGCCTGGTAGTTGACCTTCGCGGTCTTCCACGAGGAATCCGGCTTGTACCACACGGTCATCGGGCTCTCGTCGAACGACGGGGCGGAGTACGAGACCTTCCCCCCGGACACGGACACGACCGAGCCGCTCACCCGGTAGTCCTTGCCCTGCCCGCCGTTGTTGTCCCAGGCGGAACCGCCATCCGTGAACGCCATGCGCACCTGCCCGCCGGCGGTGTCCGGGATCGTGTACCTGTACCAGCCGTTCCTGTACAGGGTCATCCGCTGGGCCGAGCCCGTCCACTTGCCGTTCGCCTGGTAATGCACCTTCGCGGTCTTCCACGAGGAATCCGGCTTGTACCACACCGTCATCGGCTGCTTCGGCACGCCCGTGACCGTGACCTGGACGGACGCCGACTTGCCGCCCGCCGTGGCCTTGATCGTCGCGGTGCCGGCCTTCGAACCGGCCGTGACCACGCCCGTGCCCATCACGTTCGCGACGCTCGAGTCCGAGCTCGTCCACGTGACCTTGCGGTCCGTCGCGTTGTCGGGCTTGACCGTCGCGGTCAGCTGCGCGGACGCGCCGGACTTCAGGGCAAGCTTGCCGTCCCTCACGCCATCACCGGAGATCGAGACGGACGTGACCGGGATGGTGGTCTCGCACTCGACCGCGGCCAGGGCTGCGGAGGAGCCGTCCCACTTCACGATGCCGCCGTTGTAGTCCAGGCCCGGCTGGCGGGATCCCGGATACTGCTGGCTGCCGCCGTCGTTGAAGATCACCTTCGCGCCCTTGGCGAGGTTGTCCGGGACCACGTACTTGTACAGGTCGGTCTGCTGGCAGCCGTCGGTCGCGCTCGGGGCGGTCATCTCCACGCCCGGCCAGGCCGCGTTGTTCGCCGCGGTCGCGCCGTCGCCGGTGTACACGTACGCGTAGATCTTGCCCCAGCCCGAGGGCTTCGAAGCGTAGACGGTGTTCTTCGCGACCGGGTCCGGAGGAAGCTCACCGGTCACGGTCACGGTGATCGTCGAGGTCTTGGTCCCGGACTTCGCGGTGATCGTGGCCGTTCCGGCCTTCCTCGGGGTGACCACGCCCTTCGGGCTGACGGTCGCCACGTCCTTGTCGGACGAGCTCCAGCTCACGGACGCGCCCTTCGGATCGGTCGTGGCGGTCAACTGCTTCGTGGCCACGCCATTGGACAGGTCCACGCTGTAATCCGACTGATCAATCTTCACGGACTTGGTCGGGATGACCACGCAATTGCGGGCCTCCCAGGTGCCGGACGAAGTGTTGCCGTCCCAAGCGTAATTGCCGTCGATCTTGAGGCCAGCGGCATCCTCGCCTTCGGTGGTGTCGGCAGGATACTTCTTGGTATTTGTGGCATTGCCATCGTTGAAGATGATGCGCGTATTGCTTCCCTCGAGATCGTCGGGAATCTCATACTTGTACTCGCCATCCTTGCCACAAGTGTCTCCCGAAGCGACCTGTGTCATCGGTTCGCCCGGCCACTTCGCATTTTCCTTCAAAGTGGTGGCGCTCGAATCGTCTACATACACATAGGCGTACAGGTTGCTCCACGCACTCGGCTTCTTCGCATAAGCCGTGCTTGTGGCGGCCGGATCCTTCTTCGTGTACTTGTATGTTGCGGAGACCGTTTGGCCATCCGCATCCTTGCCCTGCAGCTTCACGGTGATGGTGTCACCGATCGCCGTGGAAGCGCCGATGGTGATGGTGTCGCCATCCTGATACGAGCCGGACTTGCCCTCCGAAGTGGTGTAAGTGGCATCGGTGACATTGTTCGCATTCAGGGTAACGGTAGTGGTGTCCGTCTTGAACGAGCTGTCGCCCGGGGTTGCGGAGACCGAACCGGAATTGTCGGTGAAGAACACACTGATCTTGCCGCCGGGAGCGGAACCGGAAGTGATCTTGCCGCCGGAAACGGTGATGGTACCGCCGGAGACCTGGTCCTTGTAAGTGCCGTCGTCAAGGTTGGTGGCAGTGCCGGACAACTCTTGCGTATCACCCATGTTGGTGATGGTCACGCCGTCGTTCTTGAAGTTGCCGTCCTTGATGTAGCGTTCCACCATGAGGCAGGAATTCGCGCTGCAGTTGCGCAGATACTCCGAAGCCTTGTTGTTGTTCATGGTATTACGGAAGTGGTTCACCGCCACGACCTGCGGATCTTTCCAAGAATCCGCACCGGCATCGCCGAGCTTGCTTTTCTCGGCGAACTGCGGCTGGCTGCCGCCGGAGCCGACCGGGCGGTCGAAGTACAGCGGCATGGTCTGGGAGCGGGAACCGATCACGCCCCAGCCCATGGTCATCTGCCACTCGCTCATGCCGGTGGATTCCCTATCGCTATTGGAATAGTTATCATGCGATTCCACCCAAGAGACAAGATTGCTCAGGCTGGCGGAGTTGCTCCAATCGGACAGGGTGCCGGCGTTCAGGTTCTTCGAATTCAGGGCTCCGCGCAGCTTGCTGCCGTAGGAGGATGCGGTGACGCCGCCGCCGTTCTTGCTGTGGCTGGAGAACAGCTTTGCATAGTCGCTATCGCGGGAGACGGAATCCTGCAACACTTCGCCGTATTGGAACTGCGCGCCATTGTTAAGAATGATGTTCCAATACTGGGAGCCGTTATACTCGTCCGGCAGTTCGATGTGCTTGGCCGCATCGAAACGGAACCCGTCCACACCGTCGTTGACCGCTTGCACGAGGAAATCGTGCATCATGTTGGCGGTTTCGGTGTTCTCAGTGTTGATGTCATACAGGCCGAGCAGCTTGCAGTGGGTCACCTGATAGCGGTTGTTCCAATCCTGCACATCACCGTCATTGCAGTCGTGGTGGTAGTACTCGGACTTCTTCCAACGATCGGCGATGGCGCCCCAAGTCGCGGTCATATGGTTGGCTACCACATCGACGATGATACGCACGCCGTACTTGTGAGCCGTGTTGCACAGGCTCTTCAGATCATCTTCGGTACCCATCCCCAGTTGCCGATGGTGGTGTCGGTCGGCTGATACACGTAGTACCAGTTCTCGGTGAAGATCATGCCCTTGCCGCCGTTATGAATAGCGGAAATCGGCTCGGTCTGCACGGAGGTGTAACCGGCTTCGGCAATAGCGGGGATGTTTTCCTCAATGGTTTTGAAGCTCCACTCCCATGCATGCAGGGTGGCGCCCTCGCTCATTTGCTGCGCCAGTCCGTAATGCTTGCGCGCCTGTTCGAACGTGGTGTTTTCAACGGTGTCGGCGTAGCTGTCGCGATCGGTGCTGGCCTGTGCTGCGGTGCTGGCGATTGCCAGTCCGCCGAAGGCGGTCGCCGCGGCGGTGATGCCGACCACCACTTTCTTGCTAATCTTCAGCCCCAGCCTATGCCAGGTCGGTGCGGGTTTCCGATGTTTCATGACTCCTTTGTTCCTTACTGACGGCCCCTTATGACGGGGGTTTATCTTCCCTGATAACGTTTGCTCTATTGCGAACGTATGCTGTATATTCTATACCTTTTGCAGAGTGCTAAAGAGTGGAAAATGGCAGAATGTCAATGAAAATCGTTGCTGCAATAACAATGATTTTTGCAAAAGCTTGCCGTTGTTTTTTGCAGGGGTAGCCCCCGATTGAATGGCGATTTGTGGATGCGGAATGCGTAACGATTGCAAGTTGTGGTGTGGGGGAGTATTGAAAAGGGGTTTGCAAAAATTTTCAGTGGATGCAAACGTGAGTTCGGGGCCATTGGATAAAGGTTGTGTGAAATATATACATAAAACGTTTTCTCTTTCAGGAAAGTTTGCATATAACATCATGCGTAATGCGAATAGATGTTGTGTCGTAAAATCGGGGGTGTGGTTGAAGAGACGTTTACTCCTAAGAACATTATCGTGACCGGTGGATGTGGTTTCATCGGTTCGAATTTCGTGCATTACGTGGTGGACCATCATCCGGACGTGCATGTGACCGTGTTGGGCAAGCTCACGTACGCGGGCAATCCGGAGAACATCGCGGGCCTGCCCGAGGATCGTGTGGAACTGGTCGTGGGTGATATCTGCGATGCGGACCTGTTGGACAGGATCGTGCCTGGTCATGACGCGATCGTGCATTACGCGGCCGAGTCGCATAATGACAACAGCATCGCGGATCCGGAACCGTTCCTCAGGACGAATGTGGAGGGCACGTTCCGTCTGTTGGAGGTGGTCAGGAAGTATGGGATCCGTTACCATCATGTGAGCACGGACGAGGTGTACGGGGATCTCGCGTTGGATGATCCGGCCAGGTTCACGGAGCATACGCCGTATCATCCGAGCTCGCCGTATTCGTCGACGAAGGCCGCCTCGGACATGCTGGTGCGCGCGTGGGCGCGCACGTATGGCATCCGCGCGACGATCTCGAACTGTTCGAACAATTATGGTCCCTTCCAGCATGTGGAGAAGTTCATCCCGCGTCAGATCACGAACATCCTGGACGGTCAGCGTCCGAAGCTGTACGGCAAGGGACTGAACGTGCGTGACTGGATCCATACCGAGGACCATTCCAGCGGCGTGTGGACGATTCTGACGAAGGGTCGTGTCGGCGAGACGTATCTGATCGGCGCGGATGGTGAGAGGAATAACATCACCGTGTTGCGCATGATTTTGAGGATGATGGGTCAGGCGGAGGATGCGTTCGATTGGGTGAAGGATCGTCCGGGCCATGACCGTCGGTACGCGATCGATTCGACCAAGCTGCGCACCGAGCTGGGTTGGACTCCGAAGCATACGGATTTCGAGTCGGGCCTCGCGCAGACGATTGAATGGTATACGCGGAACCGTGCATGGTGGGAGCCGGCGAAAGGCCGCTACCGAGGAACGGTATAAGCAGCGGGGCCAGTGACCGCTTGGCGTCGCGCGTGGATGTCTGGGGTTCGTGTCCCTTATCATCCATGCATGCCGCGTGGTATGGGCAATAGCTTCTAGGGGTTGGAGGACGGTGCTGTGTACACGTATCTCGTGAACGCGCACCGGACTTGGAGCAGAAGAAGGCGCACACGTTCGTGAACCTCGCCGATCCGGAGTTGCATATCGATTGGCCGATCCCGTTGGAGGATTTGGATGAGCTGGGTGATTGGTGAGGAGCATAAATTCGTGAAGAATATCCGATGATCTACTATCCGCTGAGTGTGCTGATGATGGCCGGGATCCGTGACATCCTGATCATCAGCACGCCGAAGGACCTGCCGAACTTCCAGCGGCTTCTGGGTGATGGTTCGCATTACGGGGTGCGGTTCTCGTATAAGGTGCAGCCGGCTCCGGATGGTCTCGCGCAGGCGTTCCTGTTGGGTGAGGAGTTCATCGCGGGCGAGCCGTGCGCGCTGGTGTTGGGTGACAACATCTTCTACGGCAATGGCCTGGGCGCGACGTTGCGTGGCGCGGTCGCGAAGGCCGAGTCCGGCGGGGGCGCGAGCGTGTTCGGCTATTATGTCGATGATCCGGAGCGGTATGGCGTGGTCGAGTTCGATGAGGATAGGAAGGCCGTGTCGATCGAGGAGAAGCCGGCCCGTCCGAAGTCGCATTACGCGGTGACCGGCCTGTATTTCTACGACGAGCACGTGGTCGAGTACGCGAAGCGGGTGAAGCCGAGCCCGCGTGGCGAGTTGGAGATCACGGACCTGAACCGCATGTATTTGGATGCGGGCATGCTGAACGTGCGCACGTTGGGTCGTGGCTACGCGTGGTTGGATACCGGTACGATGGATTCTTTGTTCGAGGCGGGTGAGTTCGTGCGTACCGTGCAGCGTGCGCAGGGTCTTCCCATCGCGATCGTGGAGGAGATCGCCTTCGAGAATGGTTGGATCACGCGCGGCCAGCTCATGGAGTCCGCGGATCGTTACGGCAAGAGTCCCTACGGCCAGCACCTCAAGGGCATAGCCGACGGTGAGATCATGCTCGTGCCCAACCAAAAGAACTGACTTGATGCAGCGTTAAAAACATTGCATCATTTGTCATCTGAACGAGAGATCAGTGCAACCCATTCGTCGGTTGCACGGATCTCTCGTTAACGGAGTTTTGGCGCTCATATCGACCGTGAGTGTGTGCCGGTCAGATAACGTCCGAATTCCTGCGCACTTTCGGTTTTGTTCTTCGTTGAGATGTTGAAGCGGGCATGGCCCGCGTCCTGTGTACGATTTTCAGTCGCCAAACAAGAATCGCAATTGGAAAGCAGGACGCGCAGCCATGCCGACAGCAGCATCATACAGATCGACCAGAACCTGTTCGAGACCAAACTCGACCGGCTGGCCACCGAAGATGACCCAGATCCTCAACGCCATGCTCGACGCCGAGGCCGACGAGATCACCGGGGCCGCCAGATACGAACGCAGGAGGGGCGCAAGGCGTACAGGGCCGGCCACTACGAACGCACGCTCACGGCAAAGGCGGGCAGGCTCGAGCTCAGGGTGCCGAAACTCAAGGGCGCGGTCTTCGAATCCGCGGTCATCGAACGCTACCGCAGGCGAGTCAGCGTCGAGGAGGCGTTGATGGAGATGTGCCTGGCGGGGTGAGCACCCGTCAGGTCGACGACATCAGCAAACTGCTGTGGGGTGACAGGATGCCATCCCAGACCCTTTCCGACAAGCTCAAGCGCGTGTATGACGACATCGACCGATGGCGCACCCGGCCATTGGAATCCGAATACCCGTACGTGTTCATGGACGGCGTGTGGCACAAGCGCTCCTGGGGCGGAAGCGTGGAGAACGTCAGCGTCCTCGTCGCCATCGGCGTCAACGCGGAGGGCCACCGCGAGGTCATCGGCGTGACGGAGGGCATGAGGGAGGACGCTGCCAGTGTTTATGGTCAAATAAACGTGTACGGCGTCACCACCAAATCTGAATGGCATAAGCGTTCATATTGGACACGGACGGCGGACGGAAATGGCATCGGCGGAAGAAAAGCGCCGGTGCCGTACGGTTCCTGATAGATTCCCGAGTGCTAACAACCAACACATGGTCCTCGGGAGGAAAGGAATGACGACACCGGTGCGTATTCAACAGAGTATCAGGCAGCTCGAGACGAAAGGCCTGACGCATACGCAGATAGCTAGGGAACTGGGCGTTTCGCGGACGACCGTGGTCAAGTACGCGACCCGCGATTATTCGCCCGTTCCGCCGACCGGGGGAACTGCGAGCCGTTCCCTGGTCGCGGGCGAGTACGCGCGCAAGGCCGACGAATGGCTCGAGGCCGACCGGCGCATGCCACGCAAACAGCGGCACACCGCCCGGCGCGTACACGAGCGGCTCGTGGAGGAATGCGGCTTCGAGGGCAGTTATTCGTCGGTGCAGCGATGGGTCAAGCGCTGGCGCCAACGCCACCGCGGCGAGGCCGAGGGGTTCAGTGAGCTGGAATGGGCGCCGGGCAGCGCGCAGGTCGATTTCGGCCAGGCCCTGGCCGTGGTCGCCGGCGTGGAACGGACCGTGCATTTCCTGGTGGTCTCGTTCCCGTACTCGAACATGAGATACGTGGCCGCGCTGCCGGGAGAGACCGCGGAATGCGTGTGCCATGGTCTGAACAAGGTGTTCTCCCACGCCGGCATGGTCCCCCGCGTGCTGGTGTTCGACAACGCCACCGGGGTCGGCCACCGCAGGGCCGACGGGACCGTCACCCAGACGAGGCTGTTCTCGCTGTTCTGCGCGCACTACGGCTTCGAGACGAGGTTCTGCAACCCCTATTCCGGCTGGGAGAAGGGAAGCACGGAGAACGCGGTCGGCTTCCTGCGCCGCAACCTGATGGTGCCGACGCCGTCCGCGGAGGGATGGGACCGGCTCACCGACGCGTGGCTGGAACGCTGCGACGAGATCGCGCATGCCGACCACTACCGCGAGGACGTGCCGATCCGGGACCTGTTCGGGACGGACCTCGACCACATGCTCCCGCTTCCCCCGTCCATGTTCGACGCGTGCGACTGGCGCGGAGGTGAAGGCCGACAGGACCGGAACCGTCACGATCGACTCGAACCGCTACCTCGCGGGCCCGAAATGGCATTCCATGCGTCTCATGGCCGGCGTGCGGGCCCTGCGGGTCGAGCTGCGTTCCATGGACGGCGAGCCGATCGTCACGTTGGAGCGCAGGTGGGGGCGCAGCCCCGACACCGCGATGGACCCGCTGTCGCTGCTCGCCATCATCGCACGCAAGCCGCGTTCGTGGGGCGAGAGTCCCATACGCTCCGACTTCCCGGAGGAGACGCGCGTGCTGCTCGACCGGATGGAGCCGCGCGAACGCGGCCTGCTGGTCGACGACATCCGCCACGCGGCCGTGGTGAGTGGCTTCCGTGCGGCCGTCATGGCCGTCGTCGAGATCGTCGCCGCGGGCAGAAGGCCCGACAGGGCCGCGATCGACCAGACGGCCAGGCGGATCGCGCAGGGCGACGGTCCCGAATCGAGGGCCAGGCTCGACACGTACAGCAGGTTCATGAGGGAGGACGGCGATGAGTGAGTCGACGGACGCCGCGGCGGGCGGACGCAGGGGCGGGCGGACCGTGAGCAAGTCCACCCCGGACGAGGTCATGGAGCTCGCATGCGGGCTGCCGTTGACCAGGAGCGTGCTGCGTTCCGTGCTCGCGGGCGCCACGCCCGGCCAGCTCGGCGTGCTGGCCGACCTGTTCAGGGCCGAGAACGCCAGCCGGACGGAATCCAGGCGCGCCAGGCTGATCAGGAACGCGGGATTCCCGTGCGTCAAGGGCTTCGACGGATACGACTGGGGCATGGCGTCGTTCCCCGCCGACTGGGGGCGCGAGCAGCTCATGGACCTCGGTTTCGTGGACCGGGCCGAGGACCTCGTGCTCTACGGCGACGTGGGATGCGGCAAGACGCACATGGCGATCGCCACGGGCATGCTGGCGTGCGAGAGGGGCATGCCGGTGAGGTTCTTCACCGCGTCGTCGCTGGTGATGCGGTTGCGGCGGGCGAGGGACGAGAACCGGCTCGACGCGGAACTGCGCGCGATAGGCCGCGCCAGGCTGCTGGTCATCGACGAGCTGGGCTACCTGCCGATCGACATCGACGGGGCCAGGCTCCTGTTCCAGGTCGTCGCGGATTCCTACGAGAAGCGGAGCGTGGTGTTCACCACGAACCTGGAGTTCGGACGGTGGGGCGAGGTGTTCGGAGACGGCGACATGGCCGCCGCGGTCATCGACCGCATCGTGCACCACGGAAGGATCGTCAGGTTCCGTGGCGAGTCATACCGCAACAGCCACTCCCTGATGAAATAAACGAAAAGAGCGGAACCAACCCGGCCGCCGGTGACGGTGTCCATTTTGAACGCCGATGGTGTTCAGATTAACTGGTGACGACACGCAGATTTATTTGACGAAAGACACTCGTGGTCGGCGACCGGTGCGCCGGACTGGTGGCCACGGTCGGCTCGATGCTGCCCAAGGCGAAGTACCAACGCTGCATGGTGCATTTCATGCGCAACGTGCTCTCCAAGGTCCCGCCGATCCACAGGGAATGGGCGTCCGCCGCCCTGAAGGCGGTATTCGCCATGGAAAGCCGGGAATCCGCGCTGGACAAAGCCGAACAAGTCGCCGCGGAGATGAGGTCTAGGAGGCTGAGGGCCGCCGCCAACTGCCTGCGGGAGGGCGTCGGCGAGACGACGACCTACCTGCTGGACGAGTTCCCGGACGGGCACCGCAGGCGCATCCGCACGAACAACATGATCGAGCGGTTGAACAGGGAGATCCGCCGGCGCACGCGCGTCGTGGGCGGCTTCCCCGACGGGAACAGCGCGCTCATGCTCGTCTGCGCGCGCATCCGGTACGTCACCGCGAACGAATGGTCGACCCGCCGCTACCTCGACATGTCCCGGTTCGATGACAACCTCGTGGAAGCGAACTGATCATCGCTCCATGGACGGCCATGATCCAAAGTGCGCAACTTTTCGGGCACTACCGTATTTTTATATCGACATAGCAGAGAACGGACCAATATTTTATCGTATATTGGCGAAGTTTACGCATTAATTTATTATCTGGAACCGTTTCTGTTATCTGCTAATGCATAGCGGGGGAAGGAAAGAAGGTCCATTGTTGGGCTTTCGAGTTGTTCGATGTCCAGAGTTGTACGTTTGTTCCGTTGGTGGTTTCGCCGTATCTCACGTCCAGAACGAGGGATGAATTGAGTGCGGAGACGAATTTGTAGGATGATCCGTCTTGTATGGCGATCCACTTCTGGGATCGAGTACCGTTCGAATCCCACTGCTGTATGCTTGTTCCTTCATGCGCCTCGCCGTATCTCACGTCCATGGGCTTGCCGGAACCCGTGTTCGTCAGGGTCACGTAGCCTTTCTTGTCGTGGGACATCATCCACTTCTGGGCAGTGGTTCCATTCGACGTCCACAATTGCACATTCGCTCCGTTGTCGTGGGAACCATTGGATACATCCAGGACCTTGCCGCCGTCCAGGGCGGAGGCCACGACATACGTGCCGTCGGCCAAGTCCGAACGATGCTTCTTGGCCAAAGCATCCAACACATCACGGGGTGTGGTGAAGGTCCATTGTTGCGCTTTGGAGTTGTTCGATGTCCAGAGTTGTACGTTTGTTCCGTTGGTGGTTTCGCCGTATCTCACGTCCAGAACGAGGGATGAATTGAGTGCGGAGACGAATTTGTAGGATGATCCGTCTTGTATGGCGATCCACTTCTGGGATCGAGTACCGTTCGAATCCCACTGCTGTATGCTTGTTCCTTCATGCGCCTCGCCGTATCTCACGTCCATGGGCTTGCCGGGCAGTCCGTCTGATACCACTGTCCGTCCAGCTTCATGGCATTCCAGGTGTGTCCATCATAGGTATCCCTTGTCTCGCTGTTTTCTATTCCTGCTGCAGTAAGGAGCTTTGCATATGCACTCTCATACGACTGACATGTGCCAAGTTCTCTGGTCAGCGCACTCTCAGCCGAAGACCATTTAAGGGTGTTATCATACTCAAGCTGGTCAAGCAGCCAGTC
>VOFH01004033.1_pt1 | contig 32240 bp, 52 predicted proteins | sample 5384091 | NCBI WGS metagenome assembly VOFH01 (sample SAMN12384727, study PRJNA508395) | human gut metagenome | isolation source: healthy gut G | host: Homo sapiens
CATATTGGCAGGCTCGACCAGGAACAGCACATCCATTCCTTTCTCCGCCATAGTGGATTTGACTTTTTGAACTCTCTCCTGATACTCTTCTTTGGTAAACGGCAACATCGTTAGTTCCTCCTCATCTGATTGATTTCAGGTTTTTGCGCAGCACTGCTGCCAATATTGCTCCGCGCACTGTCCTGCAGTTGTGGTACATAGTCCTCCGCGACCCGTGCAGCGGTGTTCCTCCGCCATCAGCCTGCCGACGCTGGCCATAGCGCTGATTGCTTGATCCAAAGGGATATAGGGATCGAACCCACTTAGCACCAGATTCGCTGACAGCACAGCATTGACGGTTGCCATGGAGTTGCGGCTGACACAGGGGATATTGCCAACACCCGCGACAGGGTCGCAGATCAGACCCAGAATATTTTCCAACGCCAGAGAACCGGCAGAAAACGCTTCATCCGCGCTACCACCCAGGAGTTGTACCAGGCCTGCTGCAGCCATAGCACTGGCAGACCCATTTTCTGCCTGACAACCGCATATCTCAGCAGCAAAGGTCGCACCATGATCAATAAATACACCAACCAAGCCGGCAACCAGCATTCCCTCGCGGACTTTCTCTTTGGATAGCCCTAGATCCTCGCCGATGGAAATGATTGCCGCCGGCAGAACTCCACAGGAGCCGCCCGTCGGCGCGGCCACACAGCGTCCCATACAGATATCATACTCCATAGTGGCTGCAGCCCAGAGGGATGCCTTTGTCAAAAGTCCCATGTCAAACACCTTGGCTCCGGGCTGCTTCATATTTTGGGCAACCTTACAGGTCTGTGGAGGCAAAAAGCCGCGCTGCCGATAGCCGCCTGCGACACCCCGCACAGCAGAGTCACGCATAATTTCCAAAATATGATCCATTAGGGCAAAAACCTCCTCACGAGGTTTGCCGCTGATCGCCTCTTCATAAATACAGGCAAGTTCCCAGGGCCGCAGATGATGTTCGCCGGCATAAGCAGCAGCTTCTTCCGCTGTGCAAAGGGCACCTGCGCATCCCGCCGCTTGACCACCGGCAGAACAGGCCCCAGCTCCACTAGTTCCCCAATGTGGGCAACGCCTGTAGACGCCGGATCAGTTCAGGCAGTGGCTCTCGATCAAGTTTCAGCTGTACCAGAACTTGTTTGCCACTTTTAGAGGAGCCTTCCGTCAGCTCACACGTCTGCAGCGCCTGTACGCATGCCTGGACTTCCCCGTGAAGACCTGCGCCACCGATCAGAAGCAAGTCATAGCTGTCGCCCTTGAGACTAACGGAAAACCCTTGATAGGAGACCACCTCAAACATACCTCCGCCAGTGGATATGGCTGTAAACTCCACTACACGGCCGTGCTCACCGGTCAAGGTGATTTCCGCCTGATTGGGGTGGACCACCTCTTTTAGTGGTTCTTTCAGAAAAGAGACCTGCACGCCCTGCTGGGCGGCAATCTCAGGGCACTGCGCATGCGGTCATCCGAGGATCAATTCCGAGCAAGCCGCCTACAAAGCCAAAATCTGAACCTTTGGGAATTATAGCAGGCGGCAAAGGACCCCGCCGGGTCGAATCGGATAACTATTTTTTTGACCGGTTCACCCAAAAGCTGCCATCCCATCTTCCCAATGCGTGCTGGGCCGGCGGTATGGGAGCTGGAGGGACCAATCATAATGGGGCCGAGAACTTCATTGAAAATACTGGCGTTCATGGCTGTTACCTCCTACGCGGATCATTGTACTTCGCACCAGTCCAAAATGGTGGACGCGATAACTTTGGCCACCTGCAGGAGTTTTTTTCTCCTCCACGTATTCGTTTGCCTGGTGAGCCTTGGCGTTTTGGCCCCGGGCCAAAGACCACAGTGGGAATTCCGCCGACCCGGATCATGGCGCCGGCGTCCGTGCCCCAGGGGTTCCGGAAATCACAGGCGGCTCGCCGGCAACCTCTTCATATGCATGGCAGACGGCTGTTGTCAAGGGATGATCTGTGGGAATCTGACCGGAATTCAGGCAGAAGCTATGCCACTCCACCTCTGGCGGATGCTCCCGCAACCAGGAGTCCTGTTCTGCGGCCTTCACCACCGCATCTTCTACGACCTTTTTGGCATCCACAACATCTTCGTCAGGCGAGAATGCAATTCGTCCCTCAATCACAACCTCATCCGGAACGCTGGTTGCAATGGTACCTCCGTGGATCTGTCCCATGTTGATGTTAAATGGATTGTGGTTATCTCCGCAGTAAAGCGGATGCTGGACCCGCGTCCGCTTCTCTTCGTTACAGGTGTCCAATGCCTGGATGATGAGCGTCGCCTTGCTGATCGCATTGACCCCAAGATAGGCGTTGGCGGCATGAGCAGCCAGGCCCTTCACGCGAATCCGGAACCAGATGACGCCCAAGGAAACTGGACAGATATTCAGATCACTGGGTTCTGGTACAATTGCACCATCAGCCCGATAACCACGGCTTAGCATAGACAGAGTCCCCACTCCGCCAGTTTCTTCACCAATGACGCTTGCCAGAAGAACATCGCCTTTCAGCTTGATACCGGATTTTATGATGGCATCCATGGCCATCAAATTGGCAATCAGCCCGCCTTTCATGTCACTGGAGCCGCGGCCGTAGACGCGGCCCGTTTTGCGAAGGCCACCCACGGGCTGTCCTCCCAGTCATTTTTTCCCGCTGGAACAACATCCACATGGCCGTTCAGAAGCAGGGACCGGCCCCGCCGGAGCCCTTGCAGATGCCGACAACGTCAGGACTTCCGGCATAATCGTCGCGGCAAGGCAGGAAGTAAGGATTGCACGCCATATCCTGTGGCTGCGGATACAGATCAACCTCCAGCCCCAAGTTCTGGAGCAGCTCTGCATAATATTGCTGGGCACTCTCCTCCTGGCCCAAGGTGCTCGGATGGTGAAGAAACTCGCCTAAGTAACGAAAGTATTCTTCAGCTCGTTCATCCAGCAGTTGATACACTTTTTCTTTGATATGTTTTCCGTTCATGATACCTTTTCCTTCATGGTATAGCCTTTGCTGCCGCTTAAATCAGGCGGTCTTCCACGTGTTCAGCCCGCGGTGCCTTTTCAGCATCCCAATCGTCGGGGCGAACGTGAGTCACCCACGCTTTATCCTGCTTCATCATTTTGATTCCGGCAAAGATAACCAGGAATGTGATAACAATGATGGGAACCCCCGCGATGCCGCTGACTACCTCCAGTGGACCGAGCCCGCCGACTTTCATCATAGCCAATGCGGAAACGGACATCAGAATCGCCCAGAACAGCCGGGAACTCTTTGATGGCGCAGACTTGGCAATATCTGCCTTGCTGGCAAATGCGGCTAGGGTATACGTGGTGGAGTCCATGGTCGTAGCACAGAACGTCAGCGCCAAAAGGAAGAAGACTACCATGATCACCGGCGCCAGCTTCTGGACGGAGAGAACTTTTTGCGATTGCAGGACCAGCTCCAGCTTCCAGCGCGGCAAATACATCCACTGCACCTGTCAGCTGGGAGTAGACCGCCATACCGCCCAGAATGCAGGAGAGCGGAACTACTATCAGGAAAATGGTTCCAAAGTAATACAGGATGACTTCCTTCACGGTTCTGCCCTTGGAAATCAAGGCACAGAAAATACCCTGAATAATGCCCCAGGTAAAGCAATACGCCCACCAGAATACGGTATAGCTCTCTGTATAGCCTGTACCGCCAAAATTTAAAGAGTCGCTGTAAAAAAAGAGAACAGCAGCAGGTTGTCCAAATACTGGCCGAGAGACTCCACAGAAAAATTCAGAATGAACAGGCCAGGGCCAAAGATCATAATCAGAACGACCAGGCCAATCATCAGATAGATGTTCAAATCACTCAGCCGCTCAATTCCCTTTTCAATCCCCAGGAAAGCGCTGGTGGTAAAAATAACAATCATGGAGACGGTCATGATAAAGTCCAGGCCAAAGCCGGGTTCCAGGTGAAACAGTTCCCCAAATACCGCGCTCAGAACGGGAGATGCCAGTCCGATGGTGGTAGCGGCGCCCAGAACCAGGGCGATGACGAAAATAATATCCACCATTTTGCCGAGAATACCGTCAGCAAACTTGTCCCCCAACAGGCTGCGGCAGAGCTGGGAAATTTTCACGTTATTTTGGCCGCGGACATGAACAAAATAGGCAACGGCCGGAGCGGTAATCACATAGATAGCGGCCAGCTGAAGTCCCCAGAGAAAAATAGAATAGGCGGAGCCTGCCAAAATGGCCGCATTAGTATAGGGCTCAATGCCAAATGGAGGGTCCTCCGCGATGTATGCCCATTGAATGGTGCCAGTGCGCATGATGGTCGCACCATAACACATGGCCATCAGCGTTGCGATATAAGTGAAGTTGCTGATGGCGGGTCGCTCCTTCGGATCGCCAAGAACAACCTTCCCATATTTGGAAAAAGGCCATCCAGAGACCAATGCCGATCAGAAATACAGGGATCACAATGTAGAAGGCACTGGTGGCTTCTACAAACGTATTGAAAAAAATTGTTGACAAAGGTGCTGGTCTGCTCTTCAAAAGAATTGCCGGGAGTGCTATGAGCGCTACAATGACCAGGGAAGGGATTGCGCAGTTCCAGTCAATATCTGCTAAAAGTTTTTTCTTAATCGTCATCTCTTTCTCTGACATAAACGTTCCTCCCAATATTAATAAACTCCGATGATCTCCATGTATATGCTGAGAGTCCCTTGCTTTCGACGTATTCCCCCTTCTTAGAATCCTTTTCCTGTTTTATGCGCCTCTTTTCTGTAATCATGTATGAATACGAGTAATTGGTGGCGTAATTTCTAAAAAAATTCTATTTAATAAATTTTTAAGTTATTAAATAGAATTTTATAATTAAAATATATGATAAATTACAGCACGATGTCAACAAGTTTCTAAAATTTGATATATAGATTTTTTTATTTAGAAATTGACATTCTAAACAATTTTCTATATACTCAATTTGAACAGATTATTTAGAACGGGTTTCACAAAGATTTAGAAAGAAGTCCTGCTTACTGCATGCTTTTTAACAGGTCCATTTTGCGTTTGGAAACAACTATCCATGTTAGCGGCAACATTTTCGCGCCTCGTTATAGAGGGAAAAGTAAATATAAGATGGGGAGTCGTGATGGAATTACATTCCGATTATAAAGCGAAATATCCGGTCTTGACCCTGGAAAAGGCAATCGATGTCATGAAATATATGTCTGCGAATGCCTCACCGGAGGGAATCACAATCACGGAATTGAGTGACAATTTAGGCCTGAGCAAAAAATAATGTCCACCGGATTCTAGATACGCTCCTGGCAAGCGAACTTGTGGACAGACTTCCCGGCAAAGCAGAGTTATATGCTCGGATGGGGGCTGTATGAGCTCTCAAAAACAGTTCCAACCTACCATAATATCAATACATCAGACTACATAAGCGTTATGGGAGACCTGTGCTCACGTGTGTCAGAATCAGTGAACATGGGAATTTGCAGCGGAAACAATGAATGCATTATTCTCTGCAAAGTAAACCCGAACCGATCTACATTGATCAGCACCCAAGTGGGGTCTGTGGAGCCCCTCCATGTAGCTGCACTGGGGAAGGTTTTTATGAGTGAATGGCCGACAAAGCAGATCGTTGATTATTTTGACACCATCCGCACAAAAAAAGGTTACGCAGAAGTCCATCGACAATGCAGAGCAGATGATTTCTGAGTGCCTGGAAACGCGTCGCCGCGGTTATGCAATTGATGATGAAGAAAATCTTGATGGGATTCGGTGCGTCGCCATGCCTGTGCGGGACTACACAGAAAAATTGTGGCATCCATCAGCGTGAGCGCCCCGGCAAGCCGGATGCCGTTGGACCGCATCCAAAAGATCGTGGAAGAACTTGCACCTGCCTGCAGAAAACTCTCAATTCGTCTGGGGTATCGGGGCCAATCATGACGAACGCTCTCAGATTTAAAGAGGTAGAAGGGTGATCGGCAGATTCTGCCTGTTCCCGCAGTTCTGCTAAGACCCGACAAAACGATAAAAATCTGCCGCCTCACCATACAGAGAGGCGGCAGATATCTTACGGGTTTGAGCTAGGTGATGCTGCCAACCACAGAGTTTGGCATTTTAAGCGGGCGGGGGTATAGTACTAGATGGTGAAGTCTGCTGCGGGGTGACTGCGAAATCATCTATGTTCCTGTGGCCGGAGAAATGAGATTTTCAAACAGGTTATCAAAATTGTATTCAAAATTAGTACCTGCCAATGCCGCGATTATCGCCACATCTAATCTATTGTATACTGTAAGTAACACGATTTCCGAACCAATCACTGACAGGAGATGGATCTGGTTTTCGAGGTCAAGACCTCTGATTTGTCGAGGCTCAGATATCGGTTTTTCCGAGGTCTGGAAGCCGGAAAGGTCGAGGTCTGCACCTCTGAGCTCCTGGCTGGGCAGACGGTTCCGGGACCGTCCTGGTGGTGAAATGTTTAATGCGTATCTCTTGGTCGGCCTCCCTTGCCTCTGCTTGATACGCTCGATCAGCCCAAAGCCTTTCTTCACATCCAGCTCTGCCAGCAGTTTCAGCGCCTTATCATTGCCGCAACGCAGGTCCTCACGGGTTTCCTCTGCAGTGCAGTAGATATAGACCCGCCCCTGTTCGTCATACCAGCTGTTTTTTACGGGCAGGCTCATACGGTTCAGCATAAGGTCGTGCAACAAACCTTTGAAACCGCTTGTCACGGATCAAGGGGCGAGATGCGTTAAAAACGAACTGGCTCTCTCGTCATCGTAGCAGTAACCGAAAACCTGTTGTCGCTCATTCACGGTTCTCCTGTCCTGGAAAGTAAAAAGAGGGTGTTCCTGCCCTCCTCTACGTACGTAGTGACATTATGGTTATGGATTATAGCATAATTTCATAGTCAATCTTCTGATATTCGAGCATAAAAACGGGCGTTTCTCCTGGAACGCTTGTTTGGGTGAGAATGCAAACTGGCAGTCTGCGACATGTCAATCTGCCGGATGGAGAGAAAGGGAAAAAGCTCGCTTTGACTTTCATCAAAACGAGCTTTCCCAATGGTGGAGATAAGCGGGATCAAACCGCTGACCTCTTGACTGCCAGTCAAGCGTTCTCCCAGCTGAGCTATACCCCAATTGTCTCTGCCGCCCCTTGTAAGATTATGAAGATCTTTCCCACACTCCTTGAGCTGCAGATTCCGAACCGAACAGTTGATAGTATAGCAGGAATCCGCCACATTGTCAACAGATTTTTTCAAAAATACAGTATCTTTTTCATTTTTTGGCTGCGCGGTCTAAACTCCTTTGATACAAAGGTTTGCGCCGCGCCAGTTCGGTTTCACTCCTGATTTTCCATCGTGTGTCGGACGTTTTCCAGAAGCATCTCCCGCTCATTGCGCAATTCGTCATTTACTACCGCATCCAGCAACCTATCTAATGTCTGGCCAATGGCTGGCCCTGACAGTCCCATTTGCAGCAAATCCCTGCTGTTCACTGCCAACTGCTTAAGAGAAAAGCAGGCAGACTCCGCGAGGAGTTTCTCTAAAATCTCCTCCGCCCGGTCCAGCTCCCGCTGACGGTCCCAATAGGCCGGTGCCTGAGCCAGATTATCCGCCCGCTTGACAGCTATCAGACGGCGCAGGTCCTCCGCCCAAAATCCGCAGTGCCCGCCGGATGCTCTTCTCCGTCCGGGGAATGTTCCGGTCATGCCAGTCTACCAGCCGTGTTACGGTCTCGAAACTGGGTGGAGCATTTTAAGCGCCGCAGCATCTGGTCCGTCAAATCCCGGCTGACAGCTCCGTGGCCGTAAAAATGCCCTATGCCATCTTCATCCACAGTGAAACAGGAGGGCTTACCGACATCGTGCAGCAGCACCGCGCAGCGAAGGATTGCCTCCGGCTGCACCGCTGACACCGCGTGCAGCGTGTGCTCCCACACATCATAACAGTGATGCGGATTTCGCTGGTCCAGGCCCACCATCGGCAGCAGCTCCGGCCAGAATACGCCGAACACCTCCGGATAGGCCCGCAGTACCTTCGCCGCGTCTCCACCGCACAGCAGCTTCCACAGCTCCGCCTGAATCCTCTCCACAGCGATGGCTCGGAGTAACCCACGCTTCCGGCACAGGCTTTTCCCGGTAGCAGACTCTACCGAAAATCCAAGCACCGCCGAAAAACGAAGGCAGCGCAGGATGCGCAGTGCATCCTCGCCAAAGCGCCGGTCTGGGTCCCCGACACAGCGCAGCATCCCCTTCTCAGGTCCTCCTGGCCATGGAACGGGTCCCGCAGCTCTCCCCCGCAGGCTGAATGCCATGGCATTTACCGTAAAGTCCCGTCGTGCCAGGTCCTCTTCCAGTGAACGGGTGAATGAAATGGTGTCCGGCCGGCGGTGGTCGCTGTACGTCCCATCCAGGCGATAGGTCGTAACCTCCACGCTTGAATGGTTCGCCCGCACTGTGACCGTCCCGTGCTGCACCCCCGTTGGAAAGGCATGGGAGCCAAAGAGCGCCATGGTCTCCTCCGGCAGCGCGGAGGTGGTCACATCCCAGTCCTCCGGCGTCCGGCCTAAGAGCGCATCTCGGACGCATCCACCTACGCACCAGGCTTCGTGGCCCGCCGACTCCAGCTTCTGTAGCACCGTTTGCACAGATTCCGGCATGTCCAGCATCCTTTCACCTACTTTCCTGTTGCATTCCCCCTGTTTTTTGGAATATAATAAGTTGCTTTTGATTATACTCTGTTTTCCCGGTTTCGCAATGCGGGAAATCAGTTTTGGAAAGGAAGTCCGCTGATATGATGCACAATTCCACCTCCATCGAAACCTTTTTGGTCCCTGACAAACGAGTCCATCTAGCAGGGATCGGAGGCGTTTCCATGTGCCCGCTGGCGGAGGTTCTCCAGGGCATGGGGCTGCATGTCCAGGGTTCTGATATGAATGACAGCGCCACAGTGGAGCACCTGCGCCCCTGGGTATCCCTGTGGCTGTGGGCCACAACGCCGAAAAATCTGGGGGAGTGTGATCTGGTCATCCGCTCTGCCGCCATTCACGACAATAATCCGGAGATTGCCGGCGCTATCGCCCGCCATATCCCCGTCTATGAACGCGCCCAGGCCTGGGGCGCCATCATGCGCCGCTATCCCAACGCCCTGTGTGTCTCTGGCACCCACGGAAAGACCACCACCTCCTCCATGTGCGCCCATATCTTCATGGCGGCGGAGAAGGACCCCACGGTGATGATCGGCGGCACGCTGCCGCTGTTCCACTCCGGATATCACGTGGGCCATGGGGACACCATCATCCTGGAGTCCTGCGAATACTGCAACAGCTTTCTCTGCTTCTTCCCCACCGTGGCGGTGATCCTCAACATCGAGGCCGATCACCTGGATTTCTTCAAGGATCTGGACGACATCAAGCATTCCTTCCGGCAGTTTGCGGAGCTGGTTCCTCCCACAGGGCACGTCATCGCCTGCGCGGATAATGCCGGCGCCATGGATGCGGTGGCAAACCTGTCCCGTCCGGTGTTCACCTACGGTCTGGATCGTGACGCCGACTGTACTGCCGCGATCCTCAAAGATACGGAGGGTACCCCCTCTTTTTTAACATCGTCATCCACGGTGAGACCTATGCCCATGTGCGGCTCCACGTCTACGGCCGGCACAATGTGCTCAACGCCTTGGCCGCTGCCTCCGCCGCCTATGTTCTGGGGGTCCCTGGGGGGAGGCTGTGGAGCGTGGGCTGGACGCCTTTTCCGGTGCCAGCCGCCGGTTTGAGCACAAGGGGACCTATCATGGGGCGGAGATCTATGACGATTATGCCCACCATCCCGATGAGCTTCATGCCCTGCTCACCACTGCCAAGGCGCTTGGCTATCAGCGCCTAGTGGTGGCCTTCCAGCCTCATACCTATACCCGCACCGCAAAACTCTTTGACCGCTTTGTGGAGGAATTGAAGCTGGCGGATCTGGCGGTGGTGGCGGGAGATCTATGCGGCACGAGAGCAGAATACTCTGGGTATCTCCTCCGCCGATTTGTGTGCCCGGATTCCCGGCGCCATCTATTGCCCCACTTTGGAAAAGGTCTCAGAGCAGCTGCGTCAGATCGCCCAGCCAGGGGACCTGAACCTCACCGTGGGCGCCGGCGATATCTACCGGGTGGGAGAAAAGCTGCTGAAGGAGGTCTGAGCCGTGCGGGTTTCTCAAGTTTATACTGCGGCCCCTCAGAGGAGCGCTGCGCCGTGGAGATGGAGACCTTTGCCCTGCTGGACCGCCTTGGAATCCCCTATACTTGGGTGGCCCACGATATGGCCAACACTATTGAGGACTGCGCCGCCGTGGATGCGGCGCTGGGTATCTCCATCTGCAGAATCTGTTCCTGTGCAACCGGCAGAAGACGGAGTTCTATCTGCTGGCTATGCCGGGGACAAGCTCTTTCAAACCAAGGAGCTGAGCCGCCAGCTAGGCACTGCCCGTCTCTCCTTCGCTCCGCCGGAGAGAATGGAGGAGCTGCTGGGTTGCGCCCCTGGTTCTGCCAGTGTGCTGGGAATGGCCTACGACAAGAGCCATCAGGTTCATCTGCTGATGGACCGGGAGGTCTATGAATCGGAGTGGTTTTGGTTGCCATCCCTGCAAAAGTGATGCCACCTTGCGCATTCAGACGCGGGACCTGCTAAACATCTTCTTCCCCTATACGGGACATCCCATCACTGTCGTGGATTGATAAGGTGTGGAGGTCTGTACGTATGCTGGACGATCTTCTCGAATGGGTTTTGGGAGTGATTTTGGAAGGAGCCTCAGAGGCTGCTGGGTCCCAACGCTTCCCCATGCCGGTGCGCGTTCTGCTGGCTGGCATCCTGCTCGTCTTCTATTTCGGGATTGCCGGACTGCTGTTTGGGGTTGGAATTGTCTCTGAAAGCACAGGGCTTGTGATTCTGGGCACCACTTTTTCGTCGGCTTTGCAGTTTTATGCGCCCACAAAATCAGACATCGGCGCAAACATCGCTGACACTCCCCGCCATGCTTCCCCATTTCAAAACGATAAGAGAGCCGCCGCGTTGTAGCGCAGCGGCTCTCTTGCCATTTTAACAACCGGCTTCCTCCAGCAAAGAAATCGCTTGTTCCAGCGTCCTCTCATAATCATTGTCTATCACGAGGCAGGGGCACCCATACCGCCGGCATAGCTCCAGACAGCGGGCATTGTCCTCTAGCACGCTCTTTCGTGCACCCAGAGTCCTCTCTAAGCGGTGTTCCACCACATTGGCAAAGCGCAGGATATCGTCAAAATGGCGTTCAACATATGCCGGCGTCATCACAAGGCAGCATCCCCGGATTTTTCCTAGATATCGCTCGTCAAAGTCCTCTGTCCAGTTCAGGGGATCAAGATTCCCTCCACAATCAAATTCTGATCGTTTTCAATCGCCGTTTTGATCAGTTCCCGGACTATGGGCCAGAGGTACTCTCGCAGGCGGTCGTCCTCCTCCGGCGTCAGGGTTGTTTGCCCGCTCCGGATGAACCCCATCTTGAGAAGATCCAGGGAAAGATATGGATGCCGGTATCGCTCCATCAGTCTCTGCGCCAAAAGCGTTTTCCCACGTGGGAGGGACCTGTCAGCAGATAAACCATACCTGCCTCCTCATCGCACCCGCTCTACCACAGAGCGGTAAAATTGCGGGTCCTCCTGCACCATCCGAAACTCGCCCCGCTCCAGCAAAACCCGGAGCCGGTTCGCCAGCAGGGTGTCTCCCACGCCGGGCTGCTCCCGGCCCAGGATTTCCCCGATCAATCTTGCGACCTTCTTCCGTCCCATAGGCAAGGTGCGGCGAAGGCAATCGTCATAGAAGTCCGCATCCACGCTTCGGACACGGCCGTTGACCACCGCCCGGGGGGGGCATTCTCCTCCTGCAGATGGTGCCAGCGGTCTGAGAGCATCCGGAGGACGATGGGCGTCAACGGCTGCTCCAGCGGCAAAAAAGCGCCGAATTCCTCCGGAGAAACCTCTCCCCAGCCCTGGTAGATCTCCACGATTCCATCCAGCCGTACCTTCCAAGGTGGGAGAAGCACCACAGAAATCTGTGCCCGGGTCCCTGCCAGGAGGCTGGCGGCATGGAGCAGCCCGCAGGCGCTATCCGGCAGACCGTCTGCCCAGATACGGACAGTCTCGTCCGGGCCGCAGTTTTTCAGACGCTCCGCCGCCTCCAGAGTTCTCCGCCAATCCCGCTCCATGATCTCCTCATACCAGTGCTCCAGCAGCATCCGGCGGGTCTCCCCATAGGTTCCCGGATATCCCCCATGGAGAGGGCGAGGCAGCGCCAGCACATCCCGCGGATTCCCGCCCAGCGGTACCGCCTTTCTCCGCCGCTCCGCCGCCTCCCGTCGTGCCCGCTCAGGGCCGCCTCTTGTTTCTCCGGCGGGACAAAGAATCTGTCGCCCTTCAACAGCTCCATAGACCAACCCCACAGTGCTCACGCCTCCGCAGTGCTGCGCCATCTTAAGTCCGCCTTGCGTGGACTGATCAAAAACACAGCTCCAGCAATCCACTCCTCCCCACCACATGAAATTGCCTGTGCAGGCTCGGCATCCCTGTGTGCCTGCCTTGTTCCGGCATTTCTCAGGTGCCTCGACTCTCTTGCGTCCTACTCTAGCACACAGCTTGAAAACAAGACGGGCGGCGTTGCCGTCCGTCTTGTCCCTCTCATGCGCTTATGTCTTGCTCAGAGCCTCGTCGATGGCCTTGGCGGCAGTCTTGCCTGCACCCATAGCCAGGATGACGGTGGCCGCACCGGTGACGGCATCGCCGCCGGCGTAAACATGGTCGCGGGAGGTAAGGCCGTCCTCGTTCACCACGATGCCGCCCTTCTTATTGATCTCAGGCCCTTGGTAGTAGACTTGATCAGAGGATTGGGGCTGGTGCCCAAAGCCATGATCACGCAGTCCACGTCCACGTCGAACTCGCTGCCGGGGACCTCCATGGGCCGGCGGCGGCCAGAGGCGTCAGGCTCCCCCAGCTCCATCCGGATGCAGCGAATGCCCTTGACATCGTCGTTCTCATCGGCCAAAATTTCCACCGGGTTCGAGAGGGTCTTGAAGATAATGCCCTCTTCCTCCGCGTGCTCCACCTCTTCCTTACGGGCGGGCAGTTCGTCCATGCCGCGGCGGTAAACCACGTAGACCTCAGCCCCCAGGCGCTTGGCGCAGCGGGCCGCGTCCATAGCCACGTTGCCGCCGCCCACGACCGCCACCTTCCTAGGGTGAATGATGGGGTGTCGGAGTCCGGCAGATAGGCCTTCATCAGGTTGATACGGGTGAGGAACTCGTTGGCGGAGAGGACGCCCTTGTAGTTGACGCCGGGGATGTCCATGAACATGGGCAGGCCCGCGCCGGAGCCGATGAACACGGCCTCGAAGCCCTGCTCTTCCATCAGCTCGTCAACGGTGATGGTGCGGCCCACCACTGTGTCCTTCATGATCTTCACGCCAAAGTGCTCCAGACGGGCCACTTCATTGGCGACAATTGCCTTGGGCAGACGGAACTCGGGAATGCCGTACACCAGCACGCCGCCCACCTGGTGCAGCGCCTCGAACACGGTGACGTCATACCCCTTCCGGGCAAGATCTCCGGCGCAAGTAAGACCTGCGGGACCAGATCCCACGACCGCCACCTTGTGGCCGTTGCTCTCCGGTACAGTGGGGGCGCCGCCCTGGTGTCCGTGGGCGTTGTGATAGTCGGCCACGAACCGCTCCAGACGGCCGATGCCCACCGGCTCGCCCTTGATGCCGCGCACACACTGGCCCTCGCACTGGCTCTCCTGGGGACAGACACGGCCGCAGATGGCGGGCAGACTGTTGGTAGAGGTAATAACACCGAAGGCCTCGTCAAACTTGCCCTCGGCCACCTTGGAAATGAATTCCGGAATATGTACATTCACCGGGCAGCCGTTCACACACTTGGGATTCTTGCAGTTGAGGCACCGCTGAGCCTCGTCGATGGCCATCTCCGCCGTGTAGCCCAAGGCCACCTCGTCAAAGTTCTTGTTCCGGACGTCCGGCTCCTGGGAGGGCATGGGGTTCTTCTTCAAAGACATGTTCGCCATCTTATTTGGCCTCCTTTTTTTTTCAGCAGATTGCAGGTCTCCTCGTACTTGTGCTTTTCGAAGGCCTGATACATCTGATTGCGCTTGACCGCCAGATCCCAGTCCACCTTGTGTCCGTCAAAATCCGGGCCGTCTACACAGGCAAACTTCATCTCGCCGCCCACACTCAGCCGGCAGCCACCGCACCTGCCGGTGCCGTCGATCATGATGCGGCTCATGGAGACCGTGGTAGGAATACCATAGGGTTCCGTGGTCTTGGAGACAAATTTCATCATCACCATGGGACCAATGGCGAACACCTCGTCATACTGGTTGCCCGCGTCGATCAGCTCTTTGAGCGCGTCTGTCACCAGGCCTTCTTTTGTCCATAGGAGCCGTCGTCTGTGCAGATCTTCAGCACGTCGGAGGACTTGCGGAAGTCATCCTCCAGAATCACCAGGTCCTTATTTTTAAAGCCCACCACGGCATGGACCTCGGCCCCGTCGTCATGAAATTTTTTGAGCACCGGATAGGCAATCGCACAGCCCACGCCGCCGCCGACGCAGACCTTTTTCTTTCCCTCCGTCTCGGTGGCCTTACCCAGGGGCCCACGAAGTCCTGCAGACAGTCGCCCTGCTGGAGCTGCTTGAGCTTTTCCGTGGTAGCACCCACAGTCTGGACAATGATGGTGACAGTTCCTTGTCCGGGTCATAGTCATTGATGGTAATCGGAATCCGCTCTCCCTGTTCGTCCACCCGCAAAATGATGAACTGGCCAGGCTGGGCGGGCCTTCTTAGCCACCAGCGGCGCCTCGATCTCGTACAGTGTTACGGTGGGCCTGAGCTCTTCTTTTCTTACGATACGAAACATAACTGAATCTTCCCTCTTTCCCAAATGATCAATTTTGAGACATAGCGGTCGTGTCTGCAATTGCCATATCGTATGTATTGTAATACGGCGTCCCAACTTCGTCAATCTGTTTTTGCAAGATTGATAAATTTCAGACAATTTGAACGACTATGCTAACAGGGTGATTCTGCGGCCGTCCGACTGGGTCACTCCTCGGTGCGCAGGCGTTTTAACTCCCGCATCATGGCGCTGCGGTCCGTGGCAATATAATCCGCCAGCGTGCTGAGAGAAAATGGCAGTGTGAAGCTCTCTCCCCCTCCTGATCTGCAAGCTGGCGGAAATAGCACAGCAGCTTTTCCCGGATGGACCGGCGGGAGAGCACATCCACCCGGCGGGAAAGTCCCTGAGCCTTGTCGCTCATGAGCTTCAACATATTTTGTACCAGAAGGCTGTGATGCGTACAGGCGTTCTCACATCGCTTGAGAATATGGGCGTAGTCAATAAACAGCACATCGCAGGGGGTACGGCAGATCACCTCCAAGCTGTCGCGAGCTGTGCCGGAAAAGGCCAGCGTCCTGCCAAAGACGCCGCCGGGACCCAGCTCCTCCATCACAGTGGAGACCCCATCCTCATCAATCCGAATCAGCGCCGCCTCTCCCCGCTCCATAATTCCGACGGCATCATTTTTAGGGCTTCCGAAGTCATACACCAGCTCATCCGGGCGAAACGTCCTCTGCACGGCCTGAAAGCAGGTCAGCATTCGGCAGTACTCCTGATAGCTGATGTTTTCAAACAGCGGGCTTCGTTCCAAATCCTCTTGTGTCAGCATGATACCCCTCCCTAGTTGTTGCATATATCACAATATAATTTTATCAAGATTTCATGGAAATGTAAAAAACATTTCATCAAATTTCATAGATTGTTCACCAACTGTTTCCATGGACCTTGTATATTATGAATAGAGGCCGCAAGGTCCAAATTCAGGCGGACCCTCCGTCTATGAGAAATGAGGCAGACTGGTGAATATTGCTTATTTTTTACTCCCCAAAGCCCGTGTCGCCCATGTGTACGACGACAACACCTTCCGCCAGGGTCTGGAAAAAATGCGTCACCACGGCTACACGGCCATCCCTGTGATCTCCCGCACCGGGCAATACGTGGGCACTGTCAGCGAGGGGATTTCCTCTGGCGGCTTCTCAGTGAGGAGGAGGGCAGGCGCTGCACGATGAAGGAGCTGGAAAAGCTTCGGGTGCGAGATATCCTTCAAGATGGAGCTTACCCGCCCGTGCGCATCACCGTCACGATGGATGAACTGCTGGACAGCGCAATGAATCAGAACTTCATCCCTGTCGTGGATGACGTGGGCAGTTTCATCGGCATCGTCACCCGCAAGGACATCATCCGCCACTTCGCGGAGCAGGACAGCCTGCCAAGGAACCTGCGCCAGATCGTATGATCGGATGGTATCAAAAAGAGGCCCGACAGTTGTCGGGCCTCTCTTTACCGCCTCCGGCGGAGGGCGCGCCGCATCAGCAGGGCGGCAAGTACCACGGCCAGAATCACTACAGCCAACACTGCCAGTGTAGTCCATCCCGGATTTTTCATCAGCTCCACCACATTCCAGCTCTGGCTGACCTGCTTGCGGCCGTCGCCGCTTTCATTGGCGTACTGCTCGGGACACCCTCCTCTCCAAAGGATTCAAGGTATGATGCAAGGGCATACCACTCCTTTGATCTCATTGCCCGCCGCGTCATAGAGGATGCAGTCGTTGAAATCCCTTACCGGCGTGCCGTCGGCCATCTTTGGCTCCAGGGATAAGAGGCCCAGGGATTTGGCCTTTACCGTCCCCAGCATCTGGGCGGAGTACATTCCGGTGACTACTCGGTAAAAGCTGGTCATCCTTCAAGTCAGAGAATGCCTCACTGCCGGCAAAGGGCTCAGTACAGCCGCGCCGCCATCACCCGGTCAAAAAACATCCGGTGCGTGTTAAAGGCATACTCCATACCCCGAGATACAACTGAGCCTCCGGCATGATGGGGGTCACGGAGGCATCCACCTCCGCAGCGGCTTTCAGCTCCTTTCCCCGTCAAATACACCCCCCACCAGGGGAAAGCCTGAGGTACCGTCAGCCCCACGCCCATAGAAAGCACATCGAATGCCTGGGAAACCGTGATTTCTCCGGCATGGAGAGGCGCGCGCAGCACACCGGCCGCGGTGACACTGACGGTCTGCACATTCGGTGCGCCGGCTTCCAGGCGCTCGGCCGCCCACAAAAAGGCGTCCGCAGCCAGATTTCCCAGGTTGTTCCCCTGCTGAATCCCCGGTGCCGGGGTGGACAAGTCAAATTCCGCCGTAGTCAGCACCTGGTCATAGGTGAATCCATAGCGGTCCAGGTACGTCGCCCACCTGGACCTTCCACGCCTCCACCAGGGCGTTGATATCCGGCGCTTCCGGCAGCGTCTCGTCAATGGGCGTCAGGTGGTAGTCCACCAGGGTCTTGGCGCCGGAGGAGTCCTTCCGGAGAGTGAGGGACCCCAGGTTCTCACAGTACGGCCCAGCGGAGACGAGATAGGTGTCGTTCACCACCAACGGCTCTGTCAGTGTGGTGTGGGTGTGGCCGGAGATGATCACGTCAATGCCGTCCACAGCCTTCGCCAGCAGTTCGTCCTCAGAGCGCTTGGGGTTTTCGTTTGTGCCGGAGTGAGACAGACATACGATCACGTCCGCCCCCTGGGCCTGGAGGGTCTCCACGCACCGCTCCGCCGCCAGAACGGCGTCTTCCAGCACAAAGCCGGAGGTGGGCGCGCAGTCGTGGGAGTCCTGCCCCATGAGGCCGAATATTCCAAAGGAGACGCCGCCCCGCTCAATGAGCTGGGTCTCCGCCATGCCATAGCGGTCCATGGCCTCCTGGATATAGGTCCGGTCGGGGTTGTCCGGGGCCGGGGTGTAATTGGCCGTCAGCAGAGCGGGGAAGAAGAACGTCGCAGGACCGTACAGCTCCTGGAACACCTCAAGGGGCCCCGGCTGGTCCGGCTGGGCCTCATCCAACGCCGCCCAGGCCGCGTCCCGGGCGTCTGCGGCGGCGTTGAGCATCTGGGCAAAGCCCAGGCCGGTATGGTCAAACTCGTGGTTTCCGATGGTAGCGGCATCATACCCCAGCGCCCCCCATGGTCCGCAGCTCCGCAGCCTGGGTGGTGTAGAGGGTCTGGATCAACGAGCCGATGGAGAAATCCCCGCCGTCCACCAGCAGCGCATCGGGGTGAGCCGCCTTTTCCGCGTCAATGGCGGTTTTTAGCCGGGCGTAGCCGCCGCTCTCCCCGCCGTCCTCTGCCCGCTGGGGCAGAAAGTGGGAGTGGAGGTCGTGGGTAAACAAAATCGTGACCTCCTGAGCATCCGCAGCCGCCCCCCAGGGTATACAGCCCATGGCCAGCAGCAGCGCCAGAGCCAGCGCACAGCAGCGTTTCATAGCCTCATCCTTTCCCGGGAAACAAAGTGCCCGCCGCCGGCCGGAGAGCTGGCGACGGGCCGATATGCTATTCTACCACAATTCCGCTGTCGGAAAAAGCCCTTAAAAGCGCGTTCATGTCGCCGGGGATGGAGATCGGCTCGCCGCAGGCCTTGATGGCGTTGGCCACGTCCTTGAGGCCGTTGCCTGTAACCACGCTGACCACGGTTTCCTCCCGCCCCAGGATACCCTGCTCACAGAGCTTCTTCACACCCGCGGTTGCAGTGACACCCGCCGGCTCACCAAAGACCCCGCAGCTTCTGCCCAGGAGCTGCTGGGCCTCCATGATCTCCCGGTCGGAGACGTTCACCGCAAGGCCCCGGGACTCCCGGATGGCCATCAGCGCCTTGTCGCCGTTGCGGGGGACTCCTACGGCGATGGAGTCGGCAAAGGTGTTCTCCTCCATAGGCTCCCAGCCGCCGCCCCGGACGACGGCCCGGTTGATGGGGCAGCAGCCCTCCGCCTGAGCGGAGATCAGACGGGGCAGGCGGTCGATGAGCCCCGGCATACAGGTCCTTGAGGCCCTTCAGAGTCCCGCGATGGTGCAGCCATCCCCCACGGAGATGGCGATGTAGTCCGGTGCCTGCCAGCCCAGCTGCTCTAAAATCTCATAGGCCACGGTCTTTTTTCCCTCAGAGAGATAGGGATTGATGGCGGCGTTGCGGTTATACCAGCCCCAACGGTTAATGGCCTGTCTGGAGAGCTCAAAGGTCTCCTCGTAGCTGCCCTGGACGGAGATGACAGTGGCGCCGAAGGTCATGAGCTGGGCCACCTTGCCCTTGGGCGCCCGGGAGGGGACGAAGATGTAGGTCGCAAGGCCCGCCGCCGCTGCGTTTCCTGCGAGAGATGAGGCGGCGTTGCCAGTGGAGGAGCAGGCGATCACCCCAGCCCCGGCCTCGCGGGCCTTGGCGACGGCCATGGCGCTGGCCCGGTCTTTAAGGGCGCCGGTGGGGTTCAGTCCGTCGTCCTTGACCCAGAGCTGTTTGAGGCCCAGCTGCGCGGCGAGGCGGGGCTCGTCATAGAGGGGGGACCAGCCCACCCGCAGGGGGGTAGGCTCTGTGGTCTCCTCAATGGGCAACAGCTCCCGATAGCGCCACATGGTCCGCTCCGTCCGTTCCGCCAGCACTGCCTTGGTCAGCCGCTTTTTTGATCTCGTCGTAGTCGTAGACAATCTCCAGCACGCCGCCGCACGTGCAGGTGGTCAGGTCCGGCGTGGCCGGATAGGTTTTGCCGCACTTGATACACTGGCCGTATTTGACGTTTTTCATAGCGCAACTCCTTTCCATCAATAACGAAATGAAAATGGGCGGGCGTAGGCCGCCCGCCCTACTCCCTTGCATGTTCCTGGGAGTTCTCCGCCAAATTCTCCAGAGCCACCCGTGTGGCCTCCACAATAAAGTTTGAGAATGTGCAATCTGTTCCACGAATCGCAGTCTCCACCTGTTCGATCACATCGTTCGGAAACCGAACGCTTTTACTGGTCGTCGGTGGATTTTTGGGAATGTGGAACTTTCGCACGTCTATCAGCCTCGCACTTGTTGATACGATCAATTGTAATGCAACTAACTCCCTGAGCCTGCATCACATTTATGCTACAATTGTCGTACAGAAACCTGTGTCTGTCTGCATTACAATTTGTACGATGAATCGTATGACAGATGCTTATCTGAGGTGAGAGAAATGGAGAACTTCCCTGCTTATTATACGATGCTTTTCAATGCCATCACGGAGGCCCTTCGGCTCATAGGAGAGAGCCGGTATGCCGATGCCGCCCTGCTGCTGAAAGACGCCCAAATACGCGCAGAGGACGCCTATATTGAAGCCGACAGCAGCCCGGCATCCCCGGAGGACTGACGGGGGATCGTCTCCTGCGGCACCTCCTTTTCCTACCCCGGCACGCCGTTTCATCCCGGCGCGCCACCGTGGGAGACGATACCCCGGTCAGCCCCCATACAACCGCCGCAGGGCGGGGCAAGGCCCCGCCCTGCGGTTTTCTTACAGCGCTTTTAAAAGGCCCGTGGCCTCGTTAAACGCATCAATCAGCTCGTCAAGGTCCTTCGCCTGGGCATGGACGGCATCCCAGATTCCCTCGTACCACAGGGCATTGAGCTCCTCCACGGTCTTGCCCTGCTGCTCCACCCAGGTATAATATTTCAAATTGTGAACCCGCTTGCGGTCCGCATAGGTCAACTCCTGCATGCTGTCCGTCTTGACGGCCAGCATATGGACGCCGTGGTCCAGCGCCGCCTCATGAACGGTATAGGCGCCATACTCCCCGTTCAGCTCCCCGATGCGGCTTTGGTACATCGCGGCGGAGTCGGTGAGGACAGTGCCCACCACATCCCGGCTGGTGAACTCGTAGTACTTGGCCATCTTGATGCAGCAGAGCACATTGGCGATACCGGAGATGCCAAGCCAGGTAAGCTGCTCCACCAGCTCCGGGCCCAGGCGTAGCTCCTCTTTTAGATACGTCCGGCCCTCCGGGGTGTTGAACAGGCGCAACAGCCGCTGGCTGTCCTCATCGTCGATGTCGATCACCATGTCGGTGTTCTTCACGTTGTGAATCCAGGGGATGTGCTTGTCGCCAATGCCTTCGATCCGGTGTCCACCAAAGCCGTTTTCCAGAATCGTGGGACACTGCAGCGCCTCGCCCACGGCCAGTTTCAAGTGGGGATACAGCTCCTTGAGCCGGTCGCCGGTGGAGAGGGTACCAGCGGAGCCGGAGGTGAAGCAGGCTCCCGCGAACCGGTCGCCGGGGCGCTTGATGGCCTCGAACACATCCGCCAGGGCGTTGCCAGTGACATTGTAGTGCCAGAGGGGGTTGCCCATCTCCTCAAACTGGTTGAAAATCATGTAATGGGGGTCCTGCTTGAGCTCGTTGGTCTTGTCAAAAATTTCCTTGACGTTGGACTCGCAGCCAGGGGTGGCGATGACCTCTGCGCCGATCTCCCGCAGCCAGTCGAAGCGCTCCCGGCTCATCTCCGCCGGGAGAATCGCCACGCCTTGGGCCCCCAGCAGCGCGGAGTTAAACGCGCCGCCCCGGCAGTAGTTGCCGGTGGAGGGCCAGACGGCCTTGTGGGCCTTCACGTCAAACTGGCCGGTGACAAGCCGGGGCGCGAGGCAACCGAAGGACGCGCCTACCTTATGGCAGCCGGTGGGGAACCACTTGCCCACCATGGCGATGATCCGGCAGGGCACGCCGGTGAGCTCCGGGGGCAGCTCGATGTAATTGGGCACCGCCTGGAAGAGGCCCCCACTCTCCTTCGCCTCGTTCTTCCAGGTGATGCGGAAGAGATTCAGGGGGTTGACCTCCACAGTCCCACGCTCTTGAGCCGCTCCTGAATCTTTTCAGGGATGGTCTCTGGATGCCGCATCTGGGCGATGGTGGGGATGATGATGCCGTTCTCCCTGGCGTTTTGGATGTTGTGGTCCAGGCCCTCCCGGTTGATGTGCAGATCAATCATGTTTACCCTCCTGCTGTTTTGTGTCAATGTAAGAATATAAGGTGTACTTGGAAATTCCAAAATACTTGGCGATCTTGTCGCCGGACTTTGTCACTAAAAACGCACCGTTCTGGCTGAGAAACTGGATGGCACGGATTTTGTCCTCCTTGTTCATCAGCACTACGGGCTTACCCACCAGAGCCACGGACTGCTGAATCAGCTCCTCCAGCAAATCGTTGACATTAACGATCTTCTCCGGCTCCGCCGGCTGAGGGGTGGAGATCAGGTCCGCGATGGCGTTCTCCACCATCATGAGGCGGGAGATGTCGTAGTTGATGGCGAGAATGGCCGCCACCTTTCCCCGGCTGTTGCGGATATAGATGGTGGAGGACTTCAAAATCTTTCCGTCCGGCGTCTTGGTGAGATAGCACAAGTGGTCTTTGGTGGTCTGGTCCTGGCTACGCAGCTGTTCCAGCACCACATGGGACGCGCCGTCTCCCACCTTCCGTCCGGTGACATGACCGTTGAAAATGGCCACGATGGAATGGTCTGGGTGACGGCTGAGGTCGTGGACCACCACCTCGCATCCGCTGCCGAACTGGGCGGCGATGCCTGCGGCCACCTGCCGCAAAAGCTCCAGTCTTTTGCTCTCCGTGAGGCCCCCTCCTCTCTGCATATTCGCACAATCTATCCTCTTTATCATATCATAGTTTTTATGGAAATCAACCGCTTTTCAAAAAATTTTTTTGCGTTTCAAACTTTTTGTTTGACAAGTGCTGTTCTTATGCTATGATAGAAGAAGGTACACATAGGCATTTCAAATCTATCGAATATGAACAAAGATGATGGAGGGTATCGCGATGGATTTCGAGGCAGTCAGACAGGCAGCGGAGAGTTACAAGGCCGATATGTCCCGCTTTTTGCGGGACATGATCTCCCACCCCAGCGAGAGCTGTGGAGAGCGGGAGGTGGTCGCGTGTATCCGGGCGGAGATGGAGAAGCTGGGCTACGACAAGTGTGGAGGTAGACGGCCTTGGCAACGTAATCGGTTATATGGGCCAGGGCGACAAGATCATCGCCTTTGACGCTCACATCGACACCGTGGGCGTGGGCAACCGGGACAACTGGGAGGCAGACCCCTACCAAGGCTTTGAGACGGACGACATCATCTACGGCCGGGGCGGCAGCGACCAGGAGGGCGGCATGGCTTCCGCCGTGTACGCCGGGAAGATTATGAAGGATTTGAACCTGATTCCGGAGGGCTCCAGATTATGGTGGTGGGCTCCGTTCAGGAAGAGGACTGCGACGGCCTGTGCTGGCAGTACATCATCAACAAGGACTTCCCAGCAAGGAGGAGGCCCAGCGGCGCATTGAGTTCGTGGTATCCACCGAACCCACCGACGGCGGCATCTATCGTGGCCAGCGGGGCGCATGGAAATCCGGGTGGACGTAAGCGGCGTATCCTGCCACGGCAGCGCCCCGGAACGCGGCGACAACGCCATTTACAAGATGGCGGACATCATCCGGGATGTCCGTGCTCTCAACGAAAGCGGCGACGGCCCCTCCAACCCCATCAAGGGCCTGGTGAAGATGCTCAACCCGGCGTTCAATCCCCAGCACGCCGAGGACGCCCAGTTCCTGGGCCGGGGCACCTGCACCGTCACCCAGATTTTCTACACCTCGCCCTCCCGCTGTGCGGTGGCGGACAGCTGCGCCATTTCCGTGGACCGCCGCCTGACCTTCGGCGAAGACAAGGATCTCGCCATTTCCCAGATTGAGAATCTGCCCTCGGTCAAGGCCGCCGGAGACAAGGCCAAGGTGTCCATGTACACCTACGAAGTCCCCTCGTGGACCGGCCTAGTCTACCCCACCGACTGCTACTTCCCCACGTGGGTCCTGCCCGAAGACCATGTGGTGACGAAATCCACCGAAGAGACTTACCGCAGCCTGTTCGGACGCGAACCCCGCACCGACAAGTGGACCTTCTCCACCAACGGCGTGTCCATCATGGGCCGCTACGGGATCCCGTTCGTCGGCTTCGGCCCCGGCCCGCAGTGAAGCTCTACAAACCCGAAAATCGGACCGGGGATGTCTCTGAATTCCGCCAGGGTCTAACGGATAACAACATTCAGTAAACCTGGGGGGCATACTTATGACAACAGTGGATAAAGCCTGGATGCGAGAGGCCCTCCGGCTCTCCCAGCAGGCTGTCGCCCACGGAAACGAGCCCTTCGGCGCCGTGCTGGTCAAGGATGGCGAACTGGTCTACTCCAATGAAAATCAAATTTACACCCGCCATGACCCTACCTTCCACGCGGAGGCGGGCCTCCTGCGGGAGTTCTGCCGGGAGACCGGCATCACGGACCTCAGAGCCTATACCCTCTATTCCAGTTGTGAGCCCTGCTTCATGTGCAGCGGCGCCATGGTGTGGGTGAAGCTGGGCCGGCTGGTTTACGGCGCCAGCAACCGGGATCTGGAAAAGATTCTGGGGCAGGAGGCTGCGACTGCAGCAGTATGGTGTTTGCCCACTCCGGCCACTGCCCTGCCGTGACTTCAGGGGTGCTCCGGGAGGAGTGCCTTCAGGTTTTAAAATATTATTTTGGGCAGCCAAAGTCTGCCCCTGAACTTTAAGCGGAAAGGAAGCGCATGACTATGAGCAAAACTGTCAAGCTTGCCCAACATCTGGAACAGCTGCACATCAACAACATGTACAAAAAACGATTTCTACTGGACCTGGGACAAGACCGACGAGGAGCTGGAAGCCATCTTCACTGTGGCCGATGCCCTGCGGGACCTGCGGGAACGAAACAGGTCCACCCGGATTTTTGACTCAGGACTTGGTATCTCCATCTTCCGGGACAACTCCACCCGCACCCGGTTCTCCTTTGCCTCCGCCTGCAACCTGCTGGGACTCCAGTGCCAGGACCTGGACGAGAAGAAGTCTCAGATTGCCCACGGCGAAACTGTCCGAGAGACCGCCAATATGGTCTCCTTCATGGCAGAGGTCATCGGTATCCGGGATGACATGTACATCGGTGAGGGCCATAAGTATCAAAAGACTTTTATGGATGCTGTAAAGAGGGTTATCGGGACGGTATCCTGGAGCAGCAGCCCACCCTGGTAAACCTCAGTGCGACGTGGACCATCCCACTCAGTGCATGGCTGACATGCTCCATATCATCCACCACTTCGGCGGCGTGGAGAATTTGAAGGGCAAGAAGCTGGCCATGACCTGGGCCTACTCCCCCAGCTACGGCAAGCCCCTCTCCGTCCCCCAGGGCGTCATCGGCCTGATGACCCGCTTCGGCATGGACGTGGTACTGGCCCACCCAGAGGGGTACGATGTAATGCCCGAGGTGGAAGAGATTGCACGGAAGAACGCGGCGGCCACCGGAGGTCCTACAAAAAGCCGCCTCGATGGAGGAGGCCTTTGACGGCGCCGACATCGTCTATCCCAAGTCCTGGGCACCCTTCGCCGCCATGGAGCAGCGCACGAAGCTCTATCAGGCTGGGGACCAGGCGGGCATTGATGCGCTGGAGCAGAAGCTTCTGACCCAGAACGCTCAATATAAGAGCTGGACCTGCAGCGAGGAGATGATGAAGCGCACGAAAAACGGCAGCGCCCTGTATCTCCACTGCCTGCCAGCTGACATCACCGGCCTGAGCTGCCCTGAGGGCGAGGTTGCGAACTCTGTGTTTGACCGCTATCTAGTTCCTCTTTACAAGCAAGCCAGCTTCAAGCCCTATATCATCGCCGCCATGATCCTGATGAGCAAGGTCAAGGACCCAGTCTCCGCTCTGCTGGCCATGGACGCCGGCGGCAGGCGCAAGGTGTTTTAACGGCAAAGCCAGCGGACGCCTTCCCCATTAACGGCTCTTCCTGCCAAACAGGGAGAGCATTCCACAGGCCAGGCCTACCCCCAGCATGGTAAAGCCGCTGTTGAGGTCGAGCTGTTTCATCATGGACAGCACCGCTACCGCCACGCCCATGGCCAGAGCCACCGCCCGGAGCGCCAGAACGGTGATCTCCCCGCGTTCTGTGCATCCCGCCTCGGGCGGAGTCTGCGACTGAACCTGCATCAGTTCATCCACCGATACACAGAACAGCTCCGCAAGCTTGGGCAGCGTCTCACGGAGAGGGGCAGGACAGGTCCCGCTCCCATTTGGACACAGCCTTGTCCGTAACACCCATCCGCTCCGCCAGCTCCAGCTGGGTCATTCCCCGTTCTTTCCGCAGGGACGCAATCATCCGTCCCAAGGTCTGCCCTCATGTTCCACATTCCCTTTCCATCATGGTCTGTCTGTTACCCTATCATAATCCGCCGGTTTCCTCAACCGACCGCCAGTTCCTTTTCCGGAAACTTCCGGTGGAGCAGCAGGAAACCTGACTTTCTCCGTGAGGTAATTGTATCATGGGTAAACGTGTTGTCATCGCCCTGGGCGGTAACGCCTTGGGCAAGCCTCTCGAACAGATGGCCGCGGTAAAACACACCGCCGAGGCCATCGCTGATCTCTTGAAGATGGCCATCAGGTGGTCGTCGCCCACGGCAACGGCCCCCAGGTGGGCATGATCCAAAACGCCTTTGCCGCCTATCACCGCCAGGAGCCTCAGAGCGACGTGATGCCACTGTCCGTTTGTGTAGCCATGAGCCAGGGCTACATTGGCTACGATCTGCAAAATGCCCTGCAAACAGAACTGCTGGACCGCGGCGGCATCCAAAGGGCGTGGCCACCGTGCTGACCCAGGTGGAAGTAAACCGGGACGACCCGGCCTTCCAGAACCCCACAAAGCCCATCGGCGCCTTCTAACGAAAAAGAGGAAGCGGAGGTCCTGGTCCGGGAAAAGGGCTATCCAGGTGGCGGAGGACGCTGGCCGGGGCTGGCGGCGGGTCGTGGCCTCCCCCCAACCTCTGGCGGTGGTGGGCTATCCACCATCCAGGCTCCTGATGGACGCCGGCTCCGTGGCCATCGCCTGCGGCGGCGGCGGGATTCCGTCTTCCTTCAGGATCGTCATCATCTCAAGGGGCGTTCCCGCCGTCATCGACAAGGACCTGGGCGGCGAGCTGCTGGCGGAGCTGTTGGATGCCGACATACTGATCATTCTGACGGCGGTGGAAAAGGTGGCCGTCAATTTTGGAAAACCCGACCAGCAGTGGCTGGACCGCCTGACTCCGGCGGAAGCCCCTTGTCTATGCGGAGGAGGGCCAGTTCGCTCCCGGCAGCATGCTGCCCAAAGGTTCAGGCTGCTGTGAAATTTGCTCAGTCAAGCCCGGTCGGGCCGCCCTGATTACTCTTCTGGAACGGGCCATTGACGGCATCCGCGGAAAAACCGGCACCCTGATTTCCATGTAAACACTTTCCTTGCAAAAGCCAGGGACATTCCTTCAGAATGTCCCTGGCTTTTTCATACACCAAATCCCCTGTACTTCTCTGTTTACCATCAGACGTATTCCGGGCGCATGCGGCCTGGTGTTTCTAACACAGCAGTCTTGTAATTTTCCTAGCATTTAGTTGTCCTCTCTCAGCGGCCATTCTGCTGCTCGGATGTTTTCTCCACAACCTCCGGAGTGTCATTTTTCCCAAAAAGCTTCTAAAATGATAAGATTATAGTTGAATTTTTTTTGTGACCTTGTATGATGAAGGCAGGCGGAGTTCTTTCCGCCAAATTTTATCAAGAGTGATTGATAAGGAGGAAAGTAGAATGAAGAAGTTTCTTGCGCTGCTCCTCTCCTGGCCATGGCGCTGAGTCTGGCCGCCTGCGGAGGAAACGACACCACCACGGATGATACCACAGATGACACCACGGAAGAGGGTTCTTCCAGCGTAAAAATTGGCTTGATCTGCATTCACGATCAGAACTCCGGCTATGACGCAGCCCACATTGACGGTCTGACCGCCGCCTGCGAGGCTCTGGGAATCGACGCCAGCGACCCTGAGCAGGTCATGATGCGCTACAATATCCCTGAGGATGAAACCTGCGAGGACGCCGCCATTGACCTGGCAGAAGCCGGCTGCAACATCATCTTCTCCGACTCCTATGGTCATCAAACTTACATGCTCAGCGCCGCCGAGCAGTATCCGCCGTCACGTTCGTGGCGTGTACGGGTGATCAGGCCGGCGTTGCTGGTCTGGACAATTTCAAGAACCTCTTCACCAATGTCTATGAGTCTCGCTATGTATCCGGCGTTGTGGCCGGCATGAAGCTCAAGGAGCTGATGGATGCCGGTACCGTGACAGACCCCTATGTGGGCTATGTGGGTGCCTTCCCCTATGCCGAGGTGGTATCTGGCTACACCGCGTTCCTGCTGGGCATTCAGTCCATCGTGCCCGAGGCTCACATGGACGTTCAGTACACCAACAGCTGGTATGATCCCCCGGCGGAGAGCGAGGCAGCCAACATCCTGATGGCTCGCGGCTGCGTTATCATCGGCCAGCACGCCGACTCCACCGGCGCTCCCTCCGCCGTGCAGGCTGAATACGAGGCTGGCAAGACGGTTTTCTCCGTTGGCTACAACATCGACATGCTGTCTGTCGCCCCCACTGCCGCTCTGACCTCCGCCCAGAACAACTGGTCTGTCCTGTACCAGGACACCTTGGAGAAGTTCATCGCCGGTGAGGAGGTTCCCTCCAACTACGCCGCCGGTATCGCTGAGGATGCCGTGATGATCTCCGCCTTGGGTCCCAACTGCGCCGAGGGCACTCAGGAGGCCGTTGACGCCGCCTGGTCCGCCATCAAGGATGGCAGCCTGCATGTCTTCGACACCAGCAAGTTCACCGTTGGCGGCCAGCCGGTAGAGAGCTATGAGGTAGATTTCTCCATCGTGGACTTTGCCACCGGCAATGTCATCTTCGAGGGCCCCACGGAAAACGTCATTGTGGACGGTGCTTTCCAGGAGTCCACCTTCCGTGCCGCTCCCTACTTCGATCTGCGGATTGACGGCATTACCGAGCTGAACAACAACTAATTCTCCACCCACTGGCGGGGCCGCGATGCGGCCCCGCCTTTGTGCTTGTTAAAATGGGTACCAACTCTCCCTTACTCAAATTTTTTGTGTGCAATCCTAACAATTTTTTTTGCCATTTTGGATTTACAGCAGATGCAATCCATGGTATACTTGCCATAGAAGCCTTTCCCAGGCGCTGGGGTCCTCATCGCACCGGCGCCTTTTTGAATTTATGCCCCGTGGCAGAAAGGATGGTCTTCTTTGGAAACTGTTGCAGCGGTCCAAATGAAGCACGTGACGAAACGATTCGGCAGTGTTATTGCCAATGACAGCGTCTCCTGATATCAACAAGGGGGAAATCCTTCTCTACTGGGAGAAAATGGAAGTGGCCAAAACCACCCTGATGAACATGCTGGCAGGCATCTATTTCCCCTGACGAAGGGGAGATTTTGGTAAACGGCTCCCCTGTTACCATTGCCTCGCCCAAGGATGCCTATGAACACGGAATCGGGATGGTCCACCAGCATTTCATGCTGGTGGATGTTTTCACCGCAGCGGAGAACATCGTCTTGGGGCTAGAGCACGAGGGAAAGTTGGACTTAAAGTCCGCCTCTGCCAAGATCACGGAAATTTGTAAAAAATATGGGTTTCACATTGACCCCTCCAAGAAGGTCTATGACATGTCTGTATCGGAAAAACAGACGGTGGAGATCGTCAAGGTGCTGTATCGCGGCGCGGAGATCCTGATTCTGGACGAGCCCACCGCTGTGCTGACCCCGCAGGAAACGGACCGGCTGTTCCAGGTCGTGCGCAACATGCGCGCCGACGGCAAGGCCATCGTCCTCATCACCCACAAGCTGCACGAGGTGATGGATGTATCTGACCGGGTCGCCGTTCTGCGCAAGGGAACGCCCAAATACATCGGAGACGTACCCACAGCAAGCACCAATCCTCAGTCTCTCACCGACATGATGGTAGGGCGGGCTGTCACGCTGAATATTGACCGGCCGGAACCTCAAAACCCCACACCCCGGCTGGAGGTTCAAAATGTCACCGTTTATGATGCCATGGGTGTCAAGCGCCTGGACCAGGTGTCCTTCACCGCCATGGGCGGGGAAATTCTGGGCATCGCCGGCATCGCTGGCTCTGGCCAGAAGGAGCTGCTGGAGTCTATCGCTGGATTACAGCCCATGCAGCCCGGCGCCTCCATTCTCTACCGTCCCCTGGGGACCGCTCCGGAGGCCCCGGGCATGGAGCTGGTGGGGAAAACGCCTTTGCAAATCAAGCGAGCCGGTGTGTCCTTGGCCTTTGTACCAGAGGACCGGCTGGGCATGGGATTGGTTGGCACCATGGGCATGACCGGCAACATGTTGCTGCGCAGCTACCGGAAGGGCCACGGCGCCTTTACTGACCGCAAAGGCCCCCAGGAAGCTGGCCGAGCAGGTCAAAGAGGAGCTGGATGTCATCACTCCCAGTGTCAATTTTCCCGTCCGGCGCCTCTCCGGAGGAAACGTGCAGAAGGTGTTGGTGGGCCGGGAGATTGCCCAGGAGCCCACGGTATTGATGACCGCCTATCCCGTGCGCGGCCTGGACATCAACTCGTCCTACACCATCTATAATCTGTTAACAGAGCAGAAGATGAAGGGCGTAGCTGTGGTGTTCGTGGGTGAAGATTTGGATGTGCTGTTAGAGCTGTGCGACCGCATTCTGGTCCTGTGCGGCGGTAAGATCAGCGGCATCGTGGACGCCCGCACCACGACAAAAAGAAGAGGTAGGGCTGTTGATGACCCGTTTCAAAAAGGAGGCTGCTGAGGTATGAGTCATGTAAAATCTCATAGCAGAGAGCCTCTGCTGCGGATTGCCAAACGAGAAGGCATCTCGTCCCAAGGCTTACGGCGTCCGGGCTGCTGCGGTACTGTTGTCTCTGGTGGTCAGCGGCATCTTCATCTTCACTGTCACCAAGCTCAACCCCATCGCCGTGTATGAGGGGATTTATGACGGCGCTTTCGGCACCTCCCCGCCGTTTCTGGGCCACAATCCGGGATACCATGATGCTGCTGTGCATCGGTGTAGGCCTGGCTCCCGCATTCAAAATGCGCTTTTGGAACATCGGCGCAGAGGGGCAGATTCTCATTGGCGGCGTCATTACCGCCGGATTCATGCGGTTTTACGGCGGTACAATTCCCACCCCCGTCCTACTGGTCTTGATGGCCGCCGTCTCCTGACGGCAGGCGGTGTCTGGGGTGTGATTCCCGCCACCTTCAAGGCCCGCTGGAACACTAACGAGACTCTGTTCACCCTGATGATGAATTATGTCGCCATCCAAATCACCAGCTATTGTGTGGCCCCTATGGGAGTTTCCCGTCGGCTCCAACACGGTGGGTGTGATTCACCAGCAGACCAAATACGGCTGGTTTCCCCTGAAATTTTCGGTCAGGAGTATGGTCTGAACGTCATCCTGGTGATGACATTGACGGTGGGCATGTACATCTATTTGAAATACTCCAATCACGGCTATGAAATCACCGTGGTGGGCGACAGTGAGAACACTGCCCGCTACGCTGGCATCAGCGTTAAAAAGGTCACGGTCCGGACTATGGCCATTTCCGGCGCTATCTGCGGTCTTGCAGGCTTCATCGCCGTGGCCGGCGTGGGCCACACGATCTCCACCTCCACTGCTGGCGGCCGGGGCTTTACCGCCATCATTGTAGCGTGGCTCGCACAGTTCAACACATTTGTGATGATTCTGATTTCTTTGCTGCTGGTCTTTCTGCAAAAGGGTGCTATTCAGATTGCCACTCAGTTCGGTCTGAACGATTATGCCTCCAACATCATCACTGGCATCATCCTGTTCTTCATTCTGGGCAGTGAGTTCTTTATCAACTACCGTGTGATTATCCGTTCCAGAAAGGAGGGTGCGAAATGAGTCTGGGCTCTGATTTCATGGATCTGTTGATCCGGCTCCTTCAATCCGCCGTGTGCTTTGGCACCGTCATCATGTACGGCGCCCTGGGCGAGATTCTGACGGAGAAATCGGGCAACCTGAACCTGGGCACGCCCGGCATCATGTATCTGGGCGGAATCGCCGGCCTTGCTGCCTCCTTCTTCTATGAGTTCAACAACCCCCCCCCTCCCCGCTGATATGCCTGCTGTTGAGTTTTGGGGCGGCGTTTCTGGCTTCGGCCCTGGGGGGGGCTGCTATACAGCTTTCTAACCATTACGCTGCGGGCTAACCAGAACGTCACCGGCCTGACACTGACCATCTTTGGCGGCGGCATTGCCAACTTTTTCGGTGGAAGCCTGAATACGATGGCCGGCGGCGTGGGCCAGATTTCTGTGGCCGCCACCAGCGCCGTTTACCGGGCCAATCTCAACAACTCTACAGACCTGGGCGTCTTCGGCTCGCTGTTTCTCAGCT
>VOFH01002458.1_pt1 | contig 32176 bp, 49 predicted proteins | sample 5384091 | NCBI WGS metagenome assembly VOFH01 (sample SAMN12384727, study PRJNA508395) | human gut metagenome | isolation source: healthy gut G | host: Homo sapiens
CACTGCTTAAGTTCCTTATTTTCTGTCTGTGGGATCATATCCCCGAACATTTTTAATTCACCGTTGACACCGGTGAGGGCATCGGCAACCATTGTCTTTTCGTTCATGATCATTCCTCTTTTCTATTTCATTTTGGAGTTCCCTGCTGAAATTTTATGCTGTGGACTGAAGCTGTTTATAAAAATTTCATCAGTTCCTGCTTATTTTTCATTGCGGAATCTGCCGCATCCTGAAATAATTTTTTGACTTCCGGGTCTTCTGTCTGAGAAGCGTAGTCTGTCATTTTTGAATAAGTTGTTGCATATCCGCCAATCAGATGGCGGAGATTTGCAGATCGAGAATGGATATCTCTCCCATGGTTTACTTCCTCCTTGTCAGTCAGTTTTAATTATGAAGATACGATCAAAAGATCCGGTGGATCTTTTCGGTACGGGAATAGTATGGTTTATTTTGCAGAAATTATTCACCGGAAACAGAACAATGTTCTACAAAATTTTTAAAAGTGTCCGCATTTCAGGAGAAGTGCGGAACATGCATTCAGGATGCCATTGGACACCGACACCAAAAGGATAATCTTTCAGTTCGATCCTTCAATCGTTTCGTCACAGGCACGGGCAGTGACTATGATGCCTTTTCCGGTGAGATTGACAGCCTGATGGTGGAAACTGTTGACATAGAGAGAAGTTCGAGACATTTCCGTAAATGTCCTGTCCTGCCGATACGGATTTTATGACTGATATCACTGCGAACATCGGTTTGTTGCATATGATCCAGTGTCTTTCCGGGAATCAGAGAAAATCCTGCCAGATCGTCCCACCACAGGCAACGTTCAGAAGCTGCATTCCCCTGCAGATGGCGAAGACAGGTTTACGGGAAGAAAGAATCTGTCTCATCAGATGCAGTTGAAAAATATCGGTAGAGATGCTTGTACGTCCTTTCCCGGGAAGAGGGGATTCACCAAAAGGAGCGGTGTGATATCGCCGCCTCCGCAAAAGAGAAACACAGAGGGAAACATACTGATTCAGCAGATCTTCTGAGCGTACCAGAGGCAGAAGAAGGGGAAGTCCATGAGAATACCGGACAGACTGGATATAAGGATTGGAGACAAACTGATGATTTCCCTCCAGTCCGCAGATGACGATTCCGATTTTTGGCTGCATAAAGATCCTCCTGTTCTGATGACTGCCGGTGTCCGGCAAAAATTCTGTTATGAAACTGTGGATTATGATGTATGATAGAGTATGAAAGAAATGAAAAAATATACATAGGACTGAGGTGAGCGTCATGAAATGGATGGATATGCATTGTGATACAGTAAGTGAATTATTTAGAAAGAGAAGTGAAGGAACGCTTTGGAAAAATAAATTGTGTGTGGATATCGAGAGATTGAAGAAAAGTGATTCTGTTGCACAATTTTTCGCATGCTATGTAAATGCAGCGGAATATCCGGGATGGGAAGAAGCTTTTGATGCAGCAGAAAAACTGATCCAGTCGGTGCAGAAGAGGAAGCGAAAGAATTTTTGTGTTGCAGGATCAGGGGCAGAACTGGAAGCAGCGGAGCAGGCAAAGAAGTATGCAGGGATACTTACGGTAGAAGAAGGTGGTGTGCTGAACGGAAAAGCAGAACGGGTGGAACAGCTTTATGAACAGGGCGTCAGATTACTCACCCCTGACCTGGAATTATGAGAACTGTATCGGCAGTCCCAACAGCAGAGATACAGAGGTCATGCAGCGGGGGCTGAAGCCATTTGGAATCGAAGTGGTCAGACGAATGAACGAACTTGGGATGCTGGTGGACGTATCCCATCTGTCGGACGGAGGATTCTGGGACTGCATCCGGTACAGTACTGATCCTATTGTAGCGTCTCACTCAAATTGCAGGGAACTTTGCAGACATCCGAGAAATCTGACGGATGAGATGCTCCGTGCAGTGGGCGAAAAAGGCGGTGTTGTGGGATTGAATTTTTATTCTGCTTTCCTGACTGAAAAGAAAGAGAGGGCAGGACTGGAAATGCTGGCAGAACATGCAAAGCGGATGATCCGGATGGCAGGAGAAGATGCAGTGGCACTGGGAACGGATTTTGATGGATTTGAAAGAAAAGATCTGCCGGAAAAGCTGGAAGGAGCAGAGAGGATAGAACTGGTATGGGATGCATTTCAGAAAGCGGGGATCACGTCACGGCAGACAGAAAAGATCGCTTATGGGAATCTTTTTCCGTGTGATAGAGGCAGGATGTGGAAAAACATCAGTATCCTGAAAAAAAAAGTGCGGAAAAATGCAGGGAAAAAAAGAAATACAGTGAGAAAAAGTCCTTTTTGGTAATGATAAAAAAAAAGTAGTCAGGTAAGCAAGGATATGGTAAAATAAAAAAGTGATTTGATAGTGCAGTTTTCATATTCTGTGCAAGAGGATCAGAAGAGAGAAGAGGAGGAAATTGTAACATGGAGAACAAAAGAATTATTCAGGTTGATGAGAAAGTTCCATTTAAGATGCTTGTTCCATTGAGTATTCAGCATATGTTTGCGATGTTCGGTGCTTCAGTACTTGTGCCATTTGTATTTGGAATCAATCCGGCAGTTGTATTATTCATGAACGGTCTTGGGACTTTATTATTCATCCTGATCACGAAGGGAGAGCACCGGCATATCTTGGTTCGTTTCGCGTTTCTTGCACCGGCTGGAATTGTTATCTCAAAATGGGGATACAGTTATGCACTGGGAGGCTTTGTTGCAGTCGGATTCTGCGGATGTGTTTATCTCTGATTATTTATAAGTTTGGATCGGACTGGATCGATGTGGTACTTCCACCGGCAGCCATGGGACCGGTAGTAGCACTGATCGGTCTGGAACTTGCAGGAACAGCAGCATCAAATGCAGGACTGAAAGATGAAGTGATCGACAGTAAGAATGTGATTGTGTTTTTAGTAACGTTACTGACGGCAGTACTTGGATCGGTTGTATTCTGCAAGTTCCTTGCCGTGATCCCGATCCTGATTGCGATCATTGCAGGATATGTTGCTGCGTTGCTCTGCGGAATCGTAGATTTCTCAGAAGTTGCTGCAGCACCGCTTTTTTCACTCCCGAATTTTTCAACACCAAAGTTCAAATGGGAGGCGATCGTGATCATTCTTCCGGTACTTCTGGTCATTGCATCGGAGCACATCGGCCATCAGATCGTGACAAGTAAGATCGTCGGAAGAGATCTTTTAAAAGATCCGGGACTGCACAGATCTTTATTCGCAGATAACTTTTCGACTATGATCTCCGGCCTGATCGGTTCTGTACCGACAACGACTTACGGAGAGAATATCGGAGTTATGGCAATGACAAAGGTTTACAGTGTCTATGTGATCGGAGGAGCAGCGGTGCTGTCCATTATCTGTTCCTTTATCGGAAAGATGACAACTCTGATTAATACCATTCCAGGACCGGTTATCGGTGGAATCTCCTTCCTGCTGTACGGTATGATCGGTACATCGGGTATCCGTATTCTTGTTGAATCTCAGGTGGATTATGGTAAGTCAAGAAATATGGCAATGACATCCGTTATTTTTGTAACGGGATTGTCAGGCATTACGGTACAGTTTGGAAGTATCCAGTTATCAGGAATGGTACTGGCATGTGTGATCGGCATGTTGATGGGACTGATGTTCTATGTACTGGATAAGCTGAAACTGACGAATGACAGAGAAAGTGAATAGATAGAAATTCTATGAAAACTGCTACAGAGCAGTGATACAGACGAAAAAAAGGGAACATTTCTTTATGGATCGGTATAGGCACACACCATACCAAGATTCATAACAGATGTTCCTTTTATTGACTTGACAGGGAAAGATACGGAGAAAATAATTGAAATTGAGAAGGAGGACCGAGGGATGAGAGAGTTAAACTTATCAGAGCAATATGCACTTATAGCATTGGAAGGGCAGGAAAGCCTTCACAGATCCGTGGCAAAAAGTGCGGTGCTTCGTGCGGTCACGGCAGCGGAAGTGCTGATGCCGGTTTTGGAAAAAGAAGGATGTTCTTTATCTGAATTTGCTGAAGAAGCGGAGAAAGCGGGTACAGGCAGCTAAGAATATGAATAAAAAAAAAAGAGCGTCAGATTGAGCAGAAAGTGAAAGAATCTTTGGAAAAGGAAGGTCTGTTGTGCGAGATCCCGGATCTTCTTTGGGTGCGATCTGAATTATTATTCATCAGGGATTGAACTGAAATCATATCGGAGTGAAGAACAGACTTATTTCAGGATCAGGGAATGTCTGCGGGCAGAAATCCTGGATGACGGAGAAATTACGATGGAGTGTCTGAGTCTCCTGTGGCTCCTGCGTGAAAGCGGCTGTATCCATGATCTGTTTTCAGCAACGGAACAGGAAAAGGGTACTTGAACGGGTGAATGGAATGGCTGCGGAGAACGAATATTGCAGAATCTTGTGGGAAAAAGAATTTCACAGTATTTTTGAGAGCTTTACAGGGCGTTTCCTGCGGGCAAAAAGTAAACTGTTTGAAAAATCCTTATTTAGAGGGAGTCAGTCTGGCATTCCCATATCTGGAGAGAAGAAAAGCAATCTTTATTGACTGTGGTATTTGGGACGAATGTGAAGAACGGAGAATGCAGTTGATTTTTTTGAGAAAGATGGGACATAATGTTGAGGAAGTCAGATCAGGCAGCGAGACGCTCCTGAAAATAGACAGGCATGTATTATCGTATTTTTCCCGGCAACAAGAAGATCCTATAAAGTGCCGATCCAGGGCGTAAATCTTGTTCCGGGTATACTGGTAGAGAAGAAAAGGTGAGAAAATGTCCAGACAGAGAAGCATGGAAGTGATAGAACAGTCAGAGTATGTAACAATGGGGAGCTTGTCAGGCTGACCGGTGTGAGATACAGTACACTGAAGTTTTATACGGAAGAAGGGATGCTGCCATTTGAGCAGGCAGAGGAAAATCTGACCCGGCGTTACAGACGGGAAGAAAGTATAGAGATGATCTATAAGATTCGGAAAATGCGAGAAGAAAAAAATGACGATCCCGGAGATAAAAGGGAAAATAAAAGGATAAAATTCTTTGAAGAAAAATCCAGGACAGATCGTGAGAAAGCTGAAAGTAAAAAGAAAAGTTATTAAAAGGAACGCAACTCCCAGCGTGGTTCGTGACAGGTATTTATATGATTATATAATCGGAAGATTTATCGGAAAGAATTATTTCTTCTGAGTCTCAACTTCCCTGCATCTTAATTGCACGAACCTTCAGTGGCAGTCCGAACAGATTGATAAATCCGTCAGCATCATGATGGTCATACAGATCACCTGTAGTGAAGCTTGCAAGAGATTCACTGTACAGAGAATAAGGAGATGTCTCGCCGGCACGGATGATATTTCCTTGTAAAGTCTGAATTTGACTTCACCGGTCACATACTGCTGCGTTACATCGACAAATGCCTGGATGGCTTCACGCAATGGTGTATACCATTTTCCCTCATATACGATCTGTGCGAATTTATTTCCAAGGTCTTTTTAACTTCATATGTAGCACGGTCAAGGACAAGCTCTTCAAGCTGTTCGTGAGCAGCCATCAGGATCGTTCCGCCAGGAGTTTCATAGACACCACGGGATTTCATTCCAACGACACGGTTCTCAACGATATCAACAATACCGATTCCATGCTTTCCGCCAAGTTCGTTCAGCTCTCTGATGATATCAGAAACTTTCATTTCTTTTCCGTTGACGCTCTTCGGAACACCGGCTTCAAAAGTCATTGTAACGTATTCATCTTTGTCAGGAGCTTTTCAGGAGTCGTGCTTAATACGAGCAGGTCATCGTAATTTGGCTCGTTGGCAGGATTTTCAAGCTCCAGCCCCTCATGGCTGATATGCCATAAGTTTCTGTCACGGCTGTAGCTGTGCTTTACGTCAAATGGAAGATCAATGCCGTGCTGCCTGCAGTATTCAATCTCGTCTTCACGGGACTGCATTGTCCATACATCTGTCATACGCCATGGAGCGATGATCTTGATGTCAGGAGCAAGAGCCTTGATGCCAAGTTCGAAACGAATCTGGTCATTTCCTTTTCCTGTAGCACCATGGCAGATGGCTACCGCACCCTCTTTTCGTGCGATCTCAACAGTTTCTTTTGCAATCGCCGGACGGGCCATGGATGTTCCGAGAAGATATTTGTTCTCATAAACTGCACCTGCTTTTACGCAAGGTACAATGAAGTCATCACAGAACTCATCAACGATATTTTCAATATATAATTTAGAAGCTCCGGAAAGCTTTGCTCTTTCATCCAGTCCGTCAAGCTCTTTCTCCCTGTCCGCAGTCGATGCAGCAGCAGACAACATCATAATTAAATGTCTCTTTCAGCCAGGGAATGATCGCTGTGGTATCAAGACCACCGGAATATGCCAATACAACTTTTTCTTTACTCATTTTTCATGCCTCCTGAATGTAATTTATACCTCTTTGGTTCTGGGTAAGATACCGAGAGGGGATCCTGCGAAAACCGCAGTCCTGTCAATCTCCGCTTCGATAAGCTACAGAATACTATACACTAGATTTTATAATTATGCAAGAGAAAATTTATAAAATCAATTAATATACATAAAATATGCAAATATATGCATAAAAATACAAAAATATTCCTGCATATGCATAAAATTCAGAATGACAGATGCAGGAATGAGTGACGATCCGGTGATTTAACGTACCAAAGAAGAAGCCATTCTGCGGTAAGTATGCCTTTTTCCACGGATTGCAACGCTGTATGCCGTAATATTTTCCGGCAGTGCCATTCCCATGTACCCACTATCTCCTATATGATGGATGTCTGCCCTGCCATTTTTGCACATCAGAGCAATCTGACGGATTGTTGCTTCGTCCGCTCCCTCCTGGGAAGTACCGATCGTAGTCATGGCGAGAGCTTCTTTTGCATGGGCCTGACGGATCAGGGTACGTGCATACTCCAAAGTGATGCCCGGAACAGTTCCGGGAGCCGGAAGCAGGATCACATCAGCTCCGGCTTCAATAAACTGATCCACATCTTCCGGTGTGAGAATGTTTTCACCTGCTTCAGAAGCAATACCGGAAGCGTGCATTTTTCCGGCAGTCAGGATGACCCGGTCACCAACTGCTTCTTTCAACTGGGTAAGTGCGTGGATGATGGCCTGATTTTCTACCCCGATTCCCGGATTTCCGGTCAGAATGATCATATCAACCCCCATGTCAGCCGCCTTTTTTGCATTTTCCACCGTGGCACAGCGTCCTGAAGTAAGATCCCAGACAGATTCTTCTCCCTGACCGGATTTTGGTGCATACGCAACAGGCTCCAGATTGATGGCAACCATTTTCCCGGTCAGTCTTTTTGATTTCCCGGATCGTATCCTCCGGGGCAACATCAGGAAGTCCCTGGATTATTGGGTGATTCACATCAAAGATATTGAGCATGATCAAATCGGATCCCAGCGAAGCAACAAACTCTGCATTCGTGATATTTACAAGCATGGGTGTAACCGTTCCAATCGTTTCAGTAGCAAGTACGCGGCCCTCACTCTCGGTGATCGCCCTGAGCAGATCCTCTTTTGTATAAGCTGCCAGTTCACGGGCAGTACAGTCTATCAGTCTTTTTTCATTTTACAGATCCTTCTTTCTTTTTTAAAATATTGGGTATCTGAGTATCAGTATATAACAGATGAATGCAGAATGGGAAAAATAATAAAATTACCCGGGGAAAATACAAGGTCGTTGCAAAAAATCTGAATCCGATAAGATGATGTCGGGGGCTTTTGACTCCGACATCATCTTATCATAGAAGAGCAAAAAAAGAGGTCAGGAAAATGAAGGAAAAATAAAATGCACGATCCGGTACAGCGTTCTGGCACTGGTCACCGGAGTGGCAGTCGGTGCCATTGATACAATCTTCGGAAGAGGACTTTTTATGGCTGTCAGATTTCAGGACAGCTCATTACAGATATCTGCTGCCATTTCTTCCGGTTGCAGGACTGCTGATCGTGTGGATGTATCACCGGTTCAGTGAAGAAAGTCTGAAAGGAATGACGCTGGTACTGGAAACCGGACAGAAAAAAGAAAATCGATCCCACTGGCACTTGTTCCACTGGTAATCGTTGGAACATGGCTGACGCATCTGTTTGGAGGAAGTGCGGGAAGAGAAGGAGTGGCAGTACAGATCGGTGCTGTGATATCCCACGAGGCAGGAAGAAAATTTCGCTGCCCGGAAAATGACAGGATTATGCTGGTTGCCGGAATGGCAGCAGGTTTCGGAGGACTTTTTTCAGACCCCGCTGGCAGCAGTCTTTTTTGCAATGGAGGTGATCGCTTCAGGATATATGCAGTATGAAGCATTACTGCCGGCGATGATCAGTGCTTACACATCCGCTTTTACCTCTCATATACTGGGACTGGAAAAGTTTACAGCAGTGATCGGTGAGAAGCTGGATCTGTCAGAGACAAAGGTGATCCTGAGTCTGATCGTTCTTGGAATTTTGTTCGGGCTGGTCGGAAGACTTTTTTCAGGAACACTGCAATGGATGAAAAAACGGATGGGCAATGCCATAAAAAAATCCATACATAAGGATCGGAGCAGTGGCAGTATTTCTTGCAGTTCTTTTGTTCCTTTTTCACGGAGGCAGATACAGTGGACTGGGAACGAACCTTATTTCAGCGGCCTTTGAAAATGGAACGATCTATGGGTATGACTGGATATTGAAGCTGGGATTTACGGTTCTGACACTGGCAATCGGCTTTCAGGGCGGAGAAGTGACACCGCTTTTCTCTATCGGGGCATCACTTGGAATCCTTGCAGGAAATCTGCTCGGTATTTCCCCTGTGGTCTGTGCAGCACTTGGCTATGCGGCTGTATTTGGCAGTGCGACCAATACACTGCTCGCTCCGGTTATGATCGGACTGGAAGTATTTGGAACAGAAAATGCAATTCCGCTGGTAGTTGTATGTATCCTTGCGTATCTTATGAATGGAGGAAGTTCTATCTATACTGCACAGCAGCGGGCAGTCCTGAAGCTGGATGGAGAAAGAAGCGGTCAGTGAAAGAGGGGCAACGGAAAAGCAGAAAAATAAAGCAATGAGACAGTGAAGGAGCTAAGAAGAGCAGGGATGGAAAAGAAAGAAATAAAATCTTCCGGGCGGGCAGAGAATCGCTGGAAGAAGCGGTCCGACTGGTACAGAGTACGGAAGAAAAGATGAAAGAAAAAGCTGGTTTGTGGCAGAAAGCCTGGAAGAATTTGACCGGTGGATGAGGAAAGATCAGGGATGGCTGTATGTGGCAAAGGATTGCAGCAGCGGACAACTGGCTGGAATGTTTTTTGTTGTCCTGCCGGGGATGGAAGAAGAAAATCTGGGGTACGATATCGGTATGCAGGGCAGGCAGTTGTATGAGTGTGCCATTATGGATACGGTTGTGGTACTTCCTGAATACAGAGGAATGCATTTACAATATGAAATGATGCAGACTGTGGAGCGAAAGCTTCACAAAGAGGGTTATCGTTATCTTCTCTGTACGGTTCATCCGGAAAATAAATTCAGCAGGGAGAATGTGAAAAGACAGGGATACAAAAATACTGACAAAAGAAAAATATGGTGGATTTTTGCGGGATATCTGGATGAAAAAACTGTAAAATATCTGAAATTGAGATTGGTTGCAGAAAGGCAACTTCCGTTGCAAAATGGCAACAAAGATTGCGATTGACTAACCCTGCGGATCTTTTCTAAAATGGACATAAGGTGGGATTGTTATGCAGGCGTTATCAGATGCAAAAGCAGGGGAGAACTATACGATCAAGTGGATGTTCGGACTTCCGGAAGTTTTGGAGTTCCTGCACAGTCATCATGTAGAAGAAGGATGTGATGTGCAGGTAATCCAGAAGATGACAGACGGGTGATCATTGCAGTACAGGATACGAGATTTGTACTGGGAAATGAGATTGCAGACCGGATCCAGGTATGATAAAATAGGTTTCAATCAGAAACTGAAAGGAGACGGAATGATGGAAAGTTATATGCAGATGCTGGCAAAGCGTTCCAAAGATGCATCAAGAAGTGCTGCGAAGCTTGGCACAGCGGATAAGAACCGGGGACTGCTTGCAGTAGCAGATGAGCTGGTAGCAGAGCAGCAACTGATCCTGGATGCGAATGCAAAGGATATTGAAGCAGCGAAGGAAAAAGGGCGTGAAGCAGTCGCTGATTGACCGACTGGAGCTTTCAGAACGGCGGATCGCAGATATGGCGGAAGGTCTCAGGCAGATCGCAGCACTGGATGATCCGGTGGGAGAGGTTCTCTCGATGAAGACGAGACCGAACGGTCTCAGGATCGGACAGAAAAGAGTGCCGCTGGGAGTGGTCGGGATCATTTATGAGTCCAGACCGAATGTGACAGCTGATGCATTTGGACTTTGCTTCAAGACCGGAAATTCAGTGATCCTCAGAGGCGGCAGTGATGCAATCTATTCCAATCAGGCGATCGTCCATGCAGTGAAGGACGGTCTCAGCAAAGAAAAGCTCAACCAGGATCTGATCATTCTGGTTGAGGATACGGACAGGAAAGTTGTCAATGAGATGATGAAGATGCATGGCTGGATTGATGTTCTGATCCCAAGAGGCGGGCAGGGCTGATCGCAAACGTAGTTGCGAACAGCACCGTGCCGGTCATTGAGACGGGAACCGGAAACTGCCATATTTATGTAGATGAATCTGCGGATATCAGGATGGCAGCCGAGATCATCGAGAATGCCAAGACGCAGAGAATGGGTGTGTGCAATGCCTGTGAGTCACTGGTGATCCATTCCAGGTATTCTTTCAAAGGCATTGCCGGAGATCGTGAAGAAGCTGAAAGCACATAATGTAGAGATACATGGAGACGAGAGAGGCCAATCAGTGAGCAAAGAGATCATCCCGGCAACAGAAGAAGACTGGGGAACAGAGTACCTGGATGCAATCATTTCAGTTAAGACAGTGGATTCCATCCGGGAGGCAATCGATCATATCAACCGTTATAATACAGGACATTCAGAATCGATCATTACCAAAGATTATGCAAATGCATTGCAGTTTCAGGATGAGATCGATGCGGCAGCAGTTTATGTGAATGCGTCCACAAGATTTACGGATGGCTTTGAATTTGGATTCGGGGCAGAGATCGGAATCAGTACGCAGAAACTTCATGCAAGAGGTCCGATGGGGACTGAATGCACTGACAACAACCAAATATATTATTTTTGGGAATGGACAGATAAGAAAATAGCAGAAAAAATATAAGGGTGAGACAGGAAAAGGCAGACACATTAAAGTGGTGTGCCAGAAGCCTGTCCACCCTTATTTTGAAATACTACTTGCATAATATACATATAAGATGTATAATTATGCAAGTAAACCGCATGATATGCCAGATGAAAGCAGAGAATGGACTGAAAAGGAGAGGCAAATTTTTAGAGACAGTTTTTTTAATGGAAATACTTTTACTTCCTATAAAAGGTGGTATATCATAAATGATATGGCATATGGCAGTACGTTACCATAGCATAGTAAAAATGAAAGGACTTGAGAAGAATTATGATTAAAGTAGGAATTATTGGAGCGACCGGCTATGCCGGCGGGGAGCTGGTCCGTCTTTTATACGGGCATAAAGAGGCAGAAATCAAATGGTACGGATCCAGAAGCTATGTGGACCAGAAGTATGCAGATGTATACAGGAATATGTTCCAGATCGTGGATGCAAAGTGCATGGATGATAATATGGATGAGCTTGCGGAGCAGGTGGATGTTATCTTTACCGCCACACCCCAGGGGCTGTGTGCATCGCTGGTCAACGAGGAGATCCTGTCAAGACGAAGATCATTGATCTGAGTGCAGACTTCCGCCTGAAAGATGTCAATGTATATGAAGAGTGGTATAAGATCGAACATAAAGCACCGCAGTATATTGATGAGGCAGTTTACGGACTTTGTGAGATCAACAGGGATCTGGTAAAATCCGCAAGATTGTTGCAAATCCGGGATGTTATACAACCTGCTCGATCCTGACAGCTTATCCGCTTGCAAAGAAGGTCTGATTGATATGAGTACTTTGATCATAGATGCGAAGTCCGGAACTTCAGGAGCAGGAAGAGGTGCAAAGCTTCCGAATCTCTATTGTGAAGTGAATGAGAATATCAAAGCGTACGGTGTTGCAACGCACCGGCATACACCGGAAATCGAGGAACAGCTTGGCTATGCATCCGGTGAGAAAGTGGTCTTGAACTTTACACCACATCTTGTGCCGATGAACAGAGGAATCCTTGCGACAGAGTATGCAACACTGAAAAAGAAAGTTACATATGAAGAAGTAAAGGCAGTTTATGATCAGTACTATGCAAAAGAAAAATTTGTCAGAGTGCTGGATCGGGATGTATGCCCGGAGACGAAATGGGTAGAGGGCAGCAACTATGTAGATATCGGATTTAAGATCGATCCGAGAACGAACCGCATCATTATGATGGGGGCGATCGATAATCTCGTAAAAGGCGCGGCGGGACAGGCAGTACAGAATATGAATCTTCTGTTCGGTCTTCCGGAGGATGAAGGACTGGAATTAGTTCCGATGTTCCCGTAAAGCGATAAAGGTGGTATATAGATGATACGTGTAATGACGATTGATGATTATGACGGGGTCTATGCACTCTGGAAAAAGATCAAAGGATTCGGAATCCGCAGTATTGATGATTCAAGAGAAGGTGTAGAGCGTTTCCTGAAGAGAAATCCGACGACAAGTGTGGTCGCTGTGGAGGATGGAAAGATCGTGGGAAGTATTCTCTGCGGGCATGACGGACGCCGGGGGTGCTTATATCATGTCTGTGTGGATGAAGCATACCGGAGACATGGGATCGGAAAAGACATGGTCGTATATGCCATGAAAGCATTGCAGGACGAGAAGATCAATAAAGTATTCCCTGATCGCATTTACCCAGAATGATATAGGAAATGCGTTTTGGAATACGATCGGATGGACAGAGCGTTTGGATCTGAACTATTATGATTTTACATTGAATGAGGCAAATATAACTGCATTTAATGAGCAGTGAGAAAAGTCTGCCGGTCAGGTGGCAGTGAGGAGAAAGGAAGCGGATACGATGGAGATAATCAAAGGCGGAGTGACGGCTGCAAAAGGATTTGAGGCAGCGGCAGTGGCAGCACAGATCAAATATCAGGGACGTACGGACATGGCACTGATCTACAGTGAAAAGCCATGCAAGGTTGCGGGAACATTTACGACGAATGTAGTGAAAGCTGCACCGGTCAGATGGGACAGGCAGATCGTGGAGAATAAGCAGAAATCACAGGCAGTGATCATTAACTCAGGGATTGCCAATGCATGTACCGGTGTAGAGGGAATGATGTACTGCCAGGAGACAGCAAAAGAGGCGGCAAAGGTACTCGGAATCGAAGAAGCGGGCGTGCTGGTCGGATCTACCGGTGTCATCGGAATGCAGCTTCCGATCGACAGGATCAAAAGCAGGTATCTCAGAGCTTGCAAAAGTGAAAAAGGCTGGCATTGAGAGCGGAACAGAAGCAGCAAAAGCGATCATGACGACGGATACAAAGAAGAAAGAGGTTGCTGTGCAGTTCCAGATCGGAGATAAGACGGTAACGATCGGCGGAATGGCAAAGGGATCAGGAATGATCCATCCGAATATGTGTACCATGCTTGCATTTATTACAACGGATGCAGTTATTTCAAGAAAAGCTCTGCAAAGCCATGAGCAATGATGTGGAAGAAACTTATAATATGATCTCGGTAGACGGAGATACATCCACGAATGATACGGCTCTTCTGCTGGCAAACGGAATGGCAGGAAATAAGAAGATCGAAAAAAAGGAACACCGGAATTTGAGGTATTCCAGGAGGCTCTTCATTATGTCAATGAGACACTGGCAAAGATGATGGCAGGAGACGGAGAAGGTGCTACGGCATTATTTGAAGTAAAAGTGGTCGGTGCGAAGACGAAAGAGCAGGCCAAGACTCTCGCAAAGTCGGTTGTCTGCTCCAATCTGACAAAAGCAGCGATCGCGGGACATGATGCCAACTGGGGAAGAATTTTATGTGCAATGGGATATTCGGGTGCAAAGTTCGATCCGGAAAAGGTAGATCTGTATTTCGAGAGTACAGCCGGAAAACTGCAGATCATCAAAGACGGAACAGCCGTGGACTACAGTGAGAAAAAAGCAACAGAGATCCTTTCACAGGAAAAGGTAACAGCAACGGCTGATCTGAAGGCAGGGGGAAGCAGAAGCAACAGCCTGGGGATGTGACCTGACTCATGGATACATCGACATTAATGCAGATTACAGAAGTTAAGGAGAATTTGAAAAATGAACGATAAGATGCAGAAATATCTTGAGAAAGCAGAAGTCCTGATTGAGGCACTGCCCTATATCCAACGTTTTAACCGTAAGATCATTGTGGTGAAATATGGTGGAAGTGCCATGGTAGACGAAGAACTGAAACGTCATGTGATCGAAGATGTGACACTTCTGAAGCTTTGTGGATTCAAACCGATCATTGTGCATGGCGGAGGAAAAGAGATCAGTAAGTGGGTCGGAAAAGTCGGAAAGGAACCGCAGTTTATCAATGGCCTGCGTGTAACAGACGAAGAGACCATGGAGATCGCTGAGATGGTACTGGGACGTGTCAACAAAAGCCTTGTCCAGCTTGTAGAGAGCTTAGGTGTGCGGGCAATCGGGATCAGTGGAAAAGACGGAGAACTCCTGAAAGTAGAAAAAAAGAAGCTTTCAATGGAGAAGATATCGGATTTGTCGGAGATGTCAAGCAGGTCAATGCTCAGATCCTTTATGATCTTCTGGAAAAGGATTTTCTTCCGATCATCTGCCCAATCGGAATGGATGATGATTATAATACCTACAATATCAATGCAGATGATGCGGCATGTGCCATTGCACGTGCGATGCAGGTAGAGAAACTAGCATTCCTGACAGACATTGAGGGCGTTTACAAAGATCCGAAAGATCCGTCTACACTGATCTCAGAGCTGGAAGTCGAAGAGGCAAAGCATCTGATCGGAGATGGATATATCGGAGGAGGCATGCTTCGAAGCTGCAGAACTGTATCGATGCCATTGAAAGCGGAGTATCAAGGGTACATATCATTGACGGAAGAATCCCACATTGTCTCCTCCTGGAGATCTTTACCAATAAGGGAATCGGTACAGCAATTTTGAGCAGGAAAGAAAGTAGGTATTACAATGGTGAACAGTAAGATACAGGCAGCAGAAGAAAATCTGATCCATGTATACAATCGTTTCCCGATTGCATTGGATCATGGTGAAGGAATGTATCTTTATGATACAGAAGGAAAAGAATATCTGGATTTTGCAGCAGGATTTGCAGTGTCAGGTCTCGGATATGACAATAAAGAACTGAATCAGGCATTAAAAGATCAGATTGACAAGTTATATCATACATCCAATCTTTTATTATCATGAAAGCTGCGGAGAAGCTGCACAGGAACTGAACCGTATTTCAGGAATGGACAGAGTTTTCTTTACCAACAGTGGCGGAGAGGCAAATGAAGGTGCATTAAAAGCTGCAAGAAGATATCTATACAAAAAGACCGGACGCTATGAATTTATTGCAATGAACAATTCTTTCCATGGAAGAAGCTTCGGTGCTGTATCAGTGACAGGACACGATTCCTACAGAGAACCGTTTGAACCGGTAGTTCCCGGAGTGAAATTTGCTACGTTCAATGATCTTGACAGTGTAAAGGCACTGGTGAGCGATAAGACCCAGCAATCATTTTGAGCCGCTTCAGGGAGAAGGTGGAATCAACCTTGCCACGCAGGAGTTCATGGAGCGAATCCGTAAGATCTGTGATGAGAATGGAATCCTGATGATCTGTGACGAAGTACAGTGTGGTATGGGAAGAACAGGTTCTATGTTTGCATGGTTCTGATATGCCGGTGGTTATGCTGACTGCAAAAGTGAAGATATGGACAAGATCCTGGGACTTGAATATGGAGCAGATGATTATATCACCAAGCCATTTAATATTTTGGAAGTGAAGGCTAGGATCAAGGCGATCATGCGGAGAACCGCCAAAGAAAAGAAGAACCGGCTCAGAGTCCGATGCTTGTCAAAGGCAATATGAAGATCGACTGCGAGGACGCAGAGTCTTTATCGGGGAGAAAGAGATCAATCTGACAGCGAAAGAATTTGATGTACTTGAGCTGCTGGCGATGAATCGAACAAGGTCTACAGCAGGAAAATCTTCTGAATCTGATATGGGGGTATGATTATCCAGGAGATGCAAGAACGGTAGATGTGCATATACGGCGTCTGCGAGAAAAGATAGAGATGAATCCAAGTGAACCGAAATATGTACATACGAAGTGGGGAGTGGGTTATTATTTCAGGGGTAAATTTACGGTCAGACTAAAAGATAATATTTTTAAAAATCTGAGATTCCGGGTATTCCTGGTTGTGATGCTTGCCGGACTGATTCCCGGCAGTGCAGCATTACTGGGAATTGTGAAGGTTTATGAGACCCGTGCAGTTGCCCTCCGTACAGCAGAGATCCAGAACCAGTGTACGATTGTGACGAATCAGATGAGTACGAATCACTATTTTTCTGATACATCTTCAGAAGTGATCAATTCGGATCTGATCCAGTTGACAAACATCTATAACGGACGGGTTATGGTGATTGACGAAGATCTCAATGTAGTGAAAGATACTTACGGACTGGATGAGGGCAGGATGGATGTATCGGAAAATGTGATCCGGTGCATGAAGGGAGAAAGCACGAACAGTTACGACAAAAGAATCATTATATTGAAGTGACTGCACCGGTGACAGAAATCGGAAGCAGACATACGATCGGTGTGATGGTGGCGAGTGTATCTACAGACAGCATCGAGGACTCTATTCATATCCTGTATACCCAGGGAGGACTGATCATCGGATTATGTATGATCCTGCTTGCGATTGTTGCGGTTATATTTGCAGACAGGGTAGTAAGACCATTGCGGAAGATTACTTCAGCGATTGAGAATGTCAGTGCAGGGTACAGTGACGATATCCTCCATGTAGATACTTATACAGAGACGAAAAAAATATCAGTGAGTCGATCAATAAGATGATGGGACGGCTGAAGCTTCTGGATGATTCAAGAGAAGAGTTTGTATCGAATGTATCTCATGAGCTGAAGACACCGATGACTTCAATGAAAGTCCTGGCAGATTCTTCTGCTGGAGCAGGAAAATGTTCCGGTAGAGATGTATCAGGAGTTCATGGGAGATATAGCAAAAGAAATCGACCGTGAGAATAAGATCATTACAGATCTGTTATCTCTTGTAAAGATGGACAAGAAAGGGCAGACACTGAATATTGAGTCCATGAATATCAATAATCTGTTAGAGCAGATCCTGAAACGGCTCAGACCGATCGCCCAGCAGAAGAATGTTGAGATTGTAATGGAGAGTTTCCGCCCTGTTACGGCTGAGATTGACGAGACAAAATTCTCACTTGCGATTTCCAATTTAGTAGAAAATGCGATCAAATATAATCGTGACAATGGCTGGGTGCATGTCTCACTGAATGCGGACCATAAGTTCTTTTTATATAAAAGTAGAAGATTCAGGGATCGGAATACCGGAAGAAGATCAGGCTTATATTTTTGAACGGTTTTATCGCGTGGATAAATCCCATTCAAGAGAAATCGGAGGAACAGGTCTGGGTCTGGCAATCGTAAGAAATGCAGTGATCGTGCATCGTGGCTCGACAAGGTGTACAGTGCAGAGGGAGAGGGAACAACATTTACAGTGCGGATTCCTCTGATCTATGCGGCATCATAGGAGGGCATATATGAAAAGGAAAAAGAAAAAGCTCTTATTCTGAGTGTCTTCATGATCCTGCTGCTGGCAGCCTGCTCAAGCAGAACGAATGTCAGGGACGGGGATGATTATATCTACTGTCTGAATCCGGACAAGACCGGACTGGTGAAAGTCAGTTATGAGGTTCAGGGGAGGATGTAATCGAAGAGGCGAAAGACATTTTGAGGGAAATGCAGAAGCCGGCCGACGAGACCCGGTATACACCGGCTATTTCCAAAAAGATCAAAGTACAGGACTGCAAACTCAGGGGAAGTATCCTGGATGTTGATTTCAATAGCGAATACAGATCGGTAAAACCACTGGAAGAAAAGCTGATGCGTGCAGCAATCGTCCAGTCGCTTCTGAGACTGGACGGAGTGAATGCAGTCAGTCTTTCTGTAGACGGCGAACCGTTGAAAAATGCAGACGGAGCGGTGATCGGTCTGATGAATGAGGATGATTTTGTAGAGAATACCGGATCTTCTTTAAGCTCCTATCAAAGTGGAACGCTGACTTTGTATTTTGCAAATAAAAAGGGGATAAGCTGGTCGAGCAAAAGATGGATGTCCGTTACAGTAATGTCCCAAAGGAAAAGCTGATCGTGGAGAAGCTCATGCAGGGTCCGACGGGGAACAGGGCGTACCCGACGATCAATCCCGATACGAATCTGCTGAGTGTTACGATCAAGGATCATGTATGTTATGTAAACTTTGACAGTACCTTTCTGACGAGTGTGTATGATGTACTGCCTGAGATCACGATCTATTCTCTGGTGGACTCCATCATAGCGGGAACAGAAGCCACGCAGGTACAGATCACGATCAATGGAGAGACAAAGGCTGTCTATATGGAAAGATCGATCTTTCGCAGCCTTTGGAAAAAAGATATGGACTGGGTCGCAGTAAATGACGACGAATGATCAAAAGAAAATTAGTAATGGCATGTCTGTTTGTACTGGCCGTTCAACTGGCTCGTGTCTGCCTGCTGGCAGATACGAAAGACCAGCAGATGACCCTGGCAGAAGAAATTCCTGACGGAACAGAGGTTTCCGTCAGTGGTACAGTGGAGTGGGTCAGGGAAAAAGAAAAGATAACGGCAGTCTGTCTCAGAAAAAATCAGGTGAGATACGCCGGAACCATTCTGAAAGAATCGAAATTAGTGGTCTGTATCAGACCGGATCAGCTAAAAAGAACAACTGAATATAGGAGATAAAGTGATCGCGGAAGGGAAAAGGAATCTTTTGATGCAGCACGCAATCCCGGTAATTTTGATCAGAAAAGAGTATTACAGAAAGCAGGGTATTCATGTAAAGGTCAGGGCGGATACGCTGGAGAAACAATCGGAAAAATCTTTGCTGTATGACCGGATAAAAAATGAAATGTGGAAGTGGAGAAAAAACTTTCAGGACAGCTTCAGACAAAGATGGGATCTTATTATGGCGGGACGATGAGTGCCATTTTACTGGGAGAAAAGAGCGGGCTGGATGAGGAGATGCGGAAACTGTATCAGAAAAATGGAATGGGACATCTTCTTTGCGATTTCTGGCCTGCATATGTCATTGATCGGAATGGGACTCTATTCCTTTCTGCGAAAAGCCGGTACTTCCTTTTTCACTGCGGGGATGGCGGGCAGTAGTTTCCCGTTATTGTATACCGGGATGACAGGGAATGGAATTGCAAGTCAGAGGGCATGGATTATGTTTGCAATGCGAATGGGAGCAGAAATAACTGGAAGAGAATACGATGCACTGACCGGACTGGCAGCAGCCGCAGTATGGATCTGCCTGAGACAGCCGTTGTATCTGACAGATGCGGGATTTTTACTTTCTTTTTGGTGCAATTTTGGGGATAATTCTGATAGAACCGGTGTATGCGGGGGAAAAAAAGCGGAGAAGGAAAAGAAGGAGCGGGAAAAAGAAGCCGGTTTTCCTGAAAGGACTTTCAGCAAGTTTTGCAGTGAATACGGTACTGATGGGACCGGTACTCTGGTTCTATTATGAGATTCCGGTATACTCGGTCATTCTCAATCTGGTGGTAATCCCGCTCCTGCCGGTTGCCATGGGAGCAGGGCTTTTGGGGTTGGGAATCCTCCGGTTTTCAGAACGGGCAGGTGGTGGATGTCTGAATCTCTGCAAAGCAATTCTGTGGATCTATGACAGAATCGGAGAACTGGCTGCCCGGCTGCCTGTCAGCCGATGGGTTACAGGAAAACCGCCACTGTATCTGCTTGTGATTTACTATGGGCTGATACTATGGATCTGCATCTGGTTTTACCGGCTGAAAGAACGAAGAACAGAAAAGGAACAGAGAAAACAAAATCGAGAGAAAGATGGATGGGGGTGCCGGGAATCCTGCTGGTGTGTCTTAGTGTACTGCTGCCAGGAAGCTGCTGGCTGATGCATCAGGTGCAGGGGCAGGTCACAGTGACAGTACTGGATGTGGGGCAGGAGATGGAATCTGTATCCGGATGCCGGGAGGAAAGAACTGTCTGATAGATGGTGGAAGCAGTGATGTCAGTTCCGTCGGAGCATACCGGATCGAGCCATATCTCCTTTATTGTGGGATCAGAAACATTGATTATGCATTTGTGAGTCATGGAGATGAGGATCATATCAGCGGAATCCGTGAACTGCTGGAAGATCAGAGGCTTGGGATCGGAATCAGGACGTTAGTACTTCCGGCAGAAGAATACTGGGATGAGAAATTAAAAGAACTGGCTGTGCTGGCGGCAGAAAATGGAACAAGGATCGCAGAGATACATGCCGGAGAGCAGGTCGTGGACGGAACAGGAGAACAGAAGATGAGCCTTCGATGCATCGGCCCGGAAATGGGACTTTCCGAAAGTGGAAATGCTGCATCCATGGTACTGCAGGCAGAATATGGAAACTTTTCAATGCTTCTGACCGGAGATGTGGAAGGAGCAGGGGAGAAACAACTGGTCAAAAGTGGAAGACTCGGAAAATGCAGGATACTGAAAGCAGCACATCACGGTTCAAAAAATTCAGGTACAGAAGAGTTCCTTGATGCAGTTGAGCCGCAGATTGTTTTAATTTCAGCAGGACGGGGAAACCGTTATGGTCATCCACATGAAGAAACGCTGGAACGGTTAAAAAGCAGAAACTGTCAGGTTTATTCAACACAGCAGTGTGGAGCTGTCACGATCCAAAGTGATGGAAAGAAACTGTTTTTCAGCAGAAAATGTGGTGGCGGTGGCAGTGACTGAGGAAAAATATCTTGCGTGATATCCCTTGTCAAACTGTCTGTTTATCTTATATAATAGAAGAGCTATGAAAAAATTGAATGAAGATTTTAAGAGTGGAAAATTTGAGCAGGTATATCTTTTTATATGGTGAAGAGGGATACCTGAAGAAGCAATATAAAAAACGGTTTATCAAGGCGATGATCGGAGGGCGATACGATGAATTATGCCCATTATGAGGGAAAGAATATTCCGGTCAAAGAGGTGATTGATCTGGCTGAGACGATGCCTTTTTTTGCGGAAAAAAGGCTCATCGTATTTGAAAATACCGGATTTTTCAAGACTGCGGCAGGAGCAGAACTGGCAGATTATATCAAAGAGATGCCGGAGACAACCTATTTTATTTTTTGTAGAAGAGGAAGTCGACAAGCGGAATAAACTTTATAAGGCTGTGAATACAAAAGGATACGCAGCGGCAGCTGACCATGCAGGATGAAGAGGTCCTGAAAAGGTGGATCGGGCAGATCTTACGCAGAGAAGGGAAAAGAAATGTCCGGAGCGACCATCTCTTATTTTTGGAAAAGTCGGAACGGATATGGAAAATATCCAGAGAGAGCTGGAGAAAGTCATCTGCTATGGGATTGACAAAGCTACACTTACCAGGGAAGAGATTGACGCAGTGTGTGTAACGCAGCTTTCCAACCATATTTTTGATATGGTCAATGCGGTAGCGGCGGGGAATCAGAGAAAGGCACTGGATCTTTATTATGAGCTGATCGCACTGAAAGAACCGCCGATGCGGATTTTGTATATGCTGACGAGGCAGTACCGAAGCCTTTATTTTGTAAAAGCATTGATGAATCAGGGTATGGGAAAAAAGAAATTGCATCCAAAGCCGGACTGCATCCGTTTGTAGTCGGGAAAAGTATGGTACAGTGCAAAAGCGGTTCAGGATGGGACAGCTCAGGCAGAGTATGGAAGAAGGAGCCGGACTGGAACAGGCTGTGAAGACAGGAACTTTACCACACTGGCAGACCGTATCATTGAGATGACAGGACTTCTGACCAAGCCGTGAGATGCAGGAACAGGTGCTGGATAATATGGATCTTGCGTGAACGTGGAATCACGATCAAATCCCAGGCTGTGCGTACTGTTTACAGGGCAAAAGATGGAGAATGAATACATTTTTAACCTGATTGACACACCTGGACATGTGGATTTTAATTATGAAGTTTCCCGAAGCCTGGCAGCCTGTGACGGTGCTGTGCTGGTAGTCGATGCTGCCCAGGGAATTGAGGCCCAGACGCTGGCCAATGTATATCTGGCATTGGATCATGATCTGGATGTGATGCCGGTCATTAATAAAATTGATCTGCCGAGTGCAGATCCGGACCGTGTGGTAGAGGAGATCGAAGATGTTATCGGAATTGAGGCGGAAGATGCACCGTTGATCTCGCAAAGACCGGACTGAACGTGAAGAAGTATTGGAGCAGATCGTGACAAAAGATTCCGGCACCAAAGGGAGATCCAAATGCGCCTTTACAGGCACTGATCTTTGATTCTGTTTATGATTCTTACAAGGGAGTTATTGTCTTCTGCCGGATCAATGGAAGGAACGGTCAAAAAGGGAACACCGATCCTGATGATGGCGACAGGGGCGAGGAAGAGGTTGTGGAAGGTGGATATTTTGGTGCTGGGACAGTTTATTCCATGTGATGAACTGGAAGCAGGTATGGTTGGATATATTACAGCAAGTATTAAAAATGTAAAAAGATACCCGTGTAGGAGATACGAACAGAATGCAGCAATCCATGTGCAGAACCATTGCCGGGATATAAAAAAGTAAATCCTATGGTTTATTGTGGACTGTATCCTGCAGATGGAGCTAAATACCGGATCTGAGAGATGCACTTGAAAAGTTGCAGCTCAATGATGCGCATTGCAGTTTGAGGCAGAGACTTCTGTTGCATTGGGATTTGGATTCCGTTGTGGATTTTTAGGACTGCTTCATCTGGAGATCATTCAGGAACGTCTTGAGAGAGAATACAATCTGGATCTTGTAACAACAGCACCAGGCGTTATTTATAAGATCCATAAGACAAACGGGGAAGTGATTGAACTGACAAATCCGACCAATATGCCTGATCCGGCAGAAATTGAATATATGGAAGAACCGATGGTAAAGGCGGAGATCATGGTAACATCTGAATATATCGGAGCCATCATGGATCTTTGTCAGGAACGCCGCGGCGTATATCTTGGAATGGAATATATTGAAGAGACAAGAGCCTTATTAAAATATGAACTTCCGTTAAATGAAATCATTTACGATTTCTTTGACGCTTTAAAATCACGTTCCAGAGGCTATGCTTCTTTGACTATGAGTTAAAGGGCTATGAGCGTTCCGAACTGGTAAAACTGGATATCCTTGTAAACAGGGAAGAAGTGGATGCCCTTTCCTTTATTGTTTTGCAGGGACTCTGCTTATGAACGTGGAAGAAAGATGTGCGAGAAGTTGAAAGGAAGAGATTCCGAGACATCTGTTCGAGATTCCGGTACAGGCTGCCGTCGGCGGAAAGATCATTGCTAGGGGGAGACAGTTAAGGCAGTGCGCAAGGATGTGCTTGCCAAGTGCTATGGCGGCGATATTTCGCGTAAGAAAAAGCTTTTAGAGAAGCAGAAGGAAGGCAAAAAGCGTATGCGTCAGGTCGGAAATGTAGAGATTCCGCAGAAGGCCTTTTGAGCGTGCTGAAGCTGGATGAAGAGTAGAACCAATGATGCTTCTTGTTTTGTGAATAGGGAAACAAGAAGAGAACATGGCTGAACCAGCTTGAAAAAGATTAATGATGATAACAAACATGAAAAAAAGCCCATTGAACTGTATATCCATCCTTTTGCGTGAAAAATGTGATTACTGCGATTTCCTTTCATTTCGTGCCCTGTCTTCGGTCCATGAGGCTTATGTACAGCAGGCACTGATCCGTGAGATCAAGGGCCCAGAGCTGTTATTGTACGGACTGCCAGGTAGTAAGACGTATTTATCGGAGGAGGAACCCCTCCTTTTAGAACCTTCCTGTATCAGCCGGATCATGGAAACTGTATTCAGCTGTTTTCAGGTAGAACCGGAGGCGGAGATCACCATTGAGGCAAATCCGGGAACACTTTTTAGGGGAAAAAACGGAGACATGTTTACAGACAGTGTGGGGATCAACCGCGTAAGCATTGGCTTACAGTCTGCGGAAAATACAGAACTAAAAAATGCTGGGAAGGATCCACACATTTGAAGAATTTTTGGAAACGTACCGGAGCGCAAGAAAGGGCTTTTTCAATCTGAAATATGGACCTGATCTCGGCGATCCCGGGACAGACCCTGGAGTCCTGGAAAATACATTCGAAAAAGTGGCAGACCATGTTAAAACCGGAACATATTTCCGCATACAGCCTGATCGTGGAAGAGGGAACCCTGTTTTATGCGTGGTATGGAGAAGAAAGTAAAGGGAAGAGATCACAAGGAGCGGAAGCAGATCCGGACGGAATCGATGGATGGAAACGACTCCCCTCTTCCGGATGAAGAAAGTGAGCGCAGGATTTATGAGGAGACGGAAGAGATCTTAAAAAAGAATATGGATATTCGCGTTATGAGATTTCCAATTATGCAAAAGAGGATATGAATGCCGTCATAATATCGGATATTGGCGCCGGACGGAATATCTCGGTCTTGGACTGGGAGCATCTTCGTTGATTGAAACCGACGATTTCAGAATCTTTTCCGACTATGCAGCGTATCAAAACGCTGTACAGAACGGCAGCCATATTGTTAGGGAAGAAGAGCGGCTGACGCAGGAAGACGAGATGGAGGAATTTATGTTTCTGGGACTTCGGATGGCGGCAGGGATTTGTCGAAGTGATTTTCGGAATACATTTGGAAAAACAGTGGAAATGGTTTACGGTGATGTCATTCAGACGTTGGAAAAGCAAGAACTGCTGAAATGTGAGGAAGACCGGATCTTCCTCACAGCTCGCGGAGTGGACATCAGCAATTATGTGTTTGAACAGTTTCTTTTTATAAGAATATTTTAGCGTCGATGTACAAGGGGAAACACGCCTCAAACCGCGTAATTTCGGTGATTTTAGCGTTATCCTCAATCAGCGTACGTCCAGTACGCTTCAATCGTCTGCCTTGAAAATCACCGAATTATCGGCGGTTGAGGTCGGTGAGTCGAGAAGAGACAAATCTAAAGCCTCTTTTAGGCACTTGAACGACGCGTACAGAGACGTACGCGGGTGAAAGTAACAACAAAGAGGTTTAGATTTGCTCTTCATCGACCGTTTTTCCCCTTGTACACCGACGCTATAATTTCAGAATGATTCCGAGAACTGCACCGCAGGCGATCCAGAAAATCGGATGGATCTTTTGCACGGCTTCCACTGAAAAAGAAGAAGCAGCAATGTGCAGATTACGATGGCGTCATAATGAAAAGAATAGTGGGACCGCTTGTATCCGCAAATGTGATGACTGCGATCTGCCAGACTGCATAGCCGATCAATGCGGCGATCATCGGGCGGATGTAAAAGGCGCCTTTTACATATTTATTTTCACTGAAACTGGACATAAATTTCGCGATCAGGATAATGATGATCCATGCCGGTAAAACAAGGCTGAGCGTCGCGCAGAGAGCGCCGGGGATTCCGGCGGCATTAAATCCGGCGTAAGTTGCCATATTGATGCCGATCGGTCGGGGAGTGCTTTCTGCTGACGGCGATCATATTCGTAAGATCTGCCATCGTAAACCACGAGTATCGGCTGGTCAGATCCATTAAAAAAGGGATCGTTGCCATCCCGCCTCCGACCGCAAAGAGACCGATCTTAAAAAATTCATAGAAAGCTGTAAAAATATACCGGTGATAAATCATGAAGAGATGAGTGAAAGAAAACTGAAAATACTTCATGCAATCATCCAGAATTATCTGGAGACAGGTGAACCGGTTGGTTCCAGAACGATTTCAAAGTACACGGATCGAATCTTAGTTCAGCAACGATCCGTAATGAGATGGCGGATCTGGAAGAGATGGGATATATCATCCAGCCTCATACGTCGGCAGGACGGATTCCTTCGGATAAAGGATACAGGCTCTATGTAGATATGCTGATGGAGGAGAAAGAGCAGGAGCTGAATGAGATGCAGGATCAGATGCTTGACAAAGCAGATAAGATGGATCAGCTTTTAAAACAGGCAGCAAAGGTTCTTGCAACGAATACCAACTATGCAACGATGGTTTCGACTCCGATGAACAATTCAAACAAGATTAAGTTCATCCAGTTATCTATGGTAGATGAGGAACAGGTGATCGCAGTCATCGTACTGGGAGGCAATGTGATCAAGAATAAGATCATTAACATTGATGAGCCGATCAGCAATGAGAATCTGTTGAAGCTGAATATGCTGCTGAATACAACACTGAACGGCATGTCGATCGAAGAGATCAACCTGGGATTGATCGCCAGATTAAAGGAGCAGGCAGGAATCCACAGTCAGGTAGATCGGATATGTACTGGATGCAGTTGCAGATGCGATTCATGTAGATGATGATATGCAGATCTACACAAGCGGCGCAACGAATATTTTCAAATATCCGGAGCTTAGTGATAAGCAGAGCGCACAGGAGATCATCAGTGCATTTGAAGAGAAACAGCAGCTATCCGAATCTGGTTACACAGACCCTGGCACAGATGAAGAAGAATACCGGCATACAGGTATACATCGGAGATGAAACTCGGTTAAGACCATGAAAGACTGCAGCGTTGTCACCGCTACTTATGAGTTGGGAGAAGGCATGAAAGGAACCATCGGAATCATAGGTCCCAAGAGAATGGATTATGAACATGTCATGAAGACGCTGAAACTCTGCAAAGTGAGTTGGATGCGATTTATAATAAAGAACCAAAAAGAATAGGAATAGAAAGCTGGTGACAGAGAACATGAAAAAGAAGATATGGTGAAAGAGGCTGTAGAAGAGGCGAAAATAAAAAAAAGATGCCGAAGAAACTGAAGAGGCAGAGAAGAAGAGACAGAAGATGAGGAACCCGTGAAGAAGGAAAACAGAAGAAAGGCAGAGAAAGCAGGAAAAGATCAGAAAGAAAAAAAAAGAAAAAAAAATTTTTTCGGAAAGAAAAAAAAGAAAAAGACAAAAAGACGAGAAGATCGAAGAGCTTACAGATCGTAAACTCGTCAGATGGCAGAGTTTGATAACTTCCGCAAAGAGATCAGAAAAGGAAAAGTCCCAGATGTATGAGATCGGTGCGAAAGATATCATAGAAAAGATTCTTCCGGTTGTAGACAATTTTGAGCGAGGTCTTGGATTCCACGGTGACCGGAAGAAGACAAAGAAGATCCGTTCGTTCAGGGAATGGATAAGATCTACAAACAGCTGATGACAGACACTGGAGGAATCGGTGGTAAAACCGATCGAGGCAGTTGGTCAGCCATTTGATCCGAACTTCCACAATGCGGTGATGCACGTGGAGGATGAAGAAGCTGGTGAGAATATTGTCGCCGAAGAATTTCAGAAGGGGCTACATGTACCGTGATGGTTGTAAGACACAGTATGGTAAAAGTAGCAAATTAATAATTTGATTTCACAAAACCAGAAGAGAAAAAATCAGAGAATAAATAGAGGAGGAAATTTATCATGGGAAAATCATTGGTATTGACTTAGGTACAACAAACAGCTGTGTAGCCGTAATGGAAGGCGGACAGCCAACAGTTATCGCTAATACAGAAGGCGCAAGAACAACACCATCAGTTGTTGCATTCACAAAGACCGGTGAGAGACTGGTCGGCGAGCCGGCAAAACGTCAGGCTGTAACAAACGCAGAGCAGAACCATCCGTTCCATTAAACGTGAGATGGGTACTGACTATCGTGTAACTATAGATGACAAGAAATATTCCCCACAGGAGATTTCAGCAATGGTTCTCCAGAAATTAAAAAAAGATGCAGAGGGATATCTTGGTGAGAAAGTAACAGAAGCAGTTATCACAGTACCTGCATATTTCAATGATGCTCAGCGTCAGGCGACAAAAGATGCTGGTAAGATTGCAGGTCTTGATGTAAAGCGTATTATCAATGAGCCGACAGCAGCCGCTTTAGCATATGGCCTTGATAATGAAAAGAGCAGAAGATTATGGTTTACGATTTAGGTGGCGGTACATTCGACGTATCTGTAATCGAAATCGGTGATGGAGTTATCGAAGTATTATCTACAGCCGGTGAATAACAGACTTGGTGGTGATGACTTCGACCAGAAGATTACAGATTATATGCTTGCTGACTTTAAAGCAAAAGAAGGCGTAGATTTATCTACAGATAAGATGGCACTTCAGAGACTGAAAGAAGCAGCTGAAAAAGCAAAAAAGAACTTTCTTCAGCAACAACAACAAACATCAACCTTCCGTTCATCACTGCTACTGCAGACGGTCCGAAGCACTTCGATATGGATCTGACAAGAGCCAAATTTGATGAACTGACACATGATCTTGTAGAAGACATCTGAGCCGGTACAGAAGCATGAACTATCAGATGCAGGTATCACAGCATCTGAACTTGGCCAGGTACTGTTAGTAGGTGGATCTTCCCGTATCCCTGCAGTACAGGATAAAGTAAAACAGTCTGACAGGTAAAGAGCCAAGCAAATCTCTGAACCCAGATGAGTGTGTAGCACTTGGAGCATCTGTTCAGGGCGGTAAACTTGCAGGAGATACAGGCGCCGGAGACATCCTTCTTCTTGATGTAACACCACTGTCACTGTCCATTGAGACTATGGGTGGTATCGCTACAAGACTGATTGAGAGAAATACAACGATCCCGACCAAGAAGAGCCAGATCTTCTCTACAGCAGCAGATAACCAGACAGCCGTAGATATCAACGTAGTACAGGGTGAGAGACAGTTGCAAGAGATAATAAATCACTCGGACAGTTCAGACTGGATGGAATCCCGCCGGCACGTCGTGGAGTACCGCAGATTGAAGTTACATTTGATATTGATGCAAACGGTATTGTAAATGTATCTGCTAAGGATCTTGGAACAGGTAAAGAGCAGCATATTACAATCACAGCTGGTTCCAACATGTCCGATTCTGAAATCGACAAGGCAGTCAAAGAAGCTGCTGAATTTGAAGCACAGGATAAGAAGCGCAAAGAGGCCATCGACACAAGAAATGATGCAGACTCTATGGTATTCCAGACAGAAAAAGCAATTCAGGATGTCGGAGATAAACTGGATGCAGCAGACAGTAAGGCAGCCGTAGAAGCTGACGTTAAAGGCACTAAAAAGATATCCTTGCAAAATCTGCACCGGAGAGAGACTGACAGAGAGCTCAGGTTGCAGAGATCAAAGCTGCAAAAGAAAAAATGATGGAAAGTGCTCAGAAACTTATTTACAAAGATGTATGAGCAGAATGCAGCAGCAGGTGCAGGAGCACAGGGCTGGTCCTACACCGGGAGCAGGTACGGCACCGGAAAGTTCTCCAGCAAATGATGATGTAGTAGACGGAGATTACAAAGAGGTTTAATCTGATTCATGTAATCTGAAAGATTTACATCAGAAAAAGTATGAAGATAAATTAACGAAGCTGTAGGAATATTTTTCGTAGAATTTCTTTGAGGTTATAGAAAGGTAAAGTAGTTGTATTATTGGCAGAGGCAAAGAGAGATTATTATGAGGTGCTCGGCGTAAGCAAAGATGCAGATGATGCTACAATAAGAAAGCATACCGCCAGCTTGCAAAGAAGTACCATCCGGATATGAATCCGGGAGATAAAGAAGCAGAAAAAAGTTTAAAGAGGCTTCCGAAGCCTATGCGGTTCTGAGTGACGCTGACAAACGTCGTCAGTATGATCAGTTCGGCCACGCTGCATTTGATGGCGGTGCCGGAGGTGCAGGTGGATTTGGCGGCGGATTTAATGGAGCTGATTTTGGAGACATTTTCGGAGATATCTTTTGGTCCGATGAAAGGTGCCAATATCAGAAAAAGTGTCCGCATTACGTTTGAAGAGGCAGTACATGGATGTGAAAAAGAGCTGGAGCTGGTTCTGAAAGATCCATGTGAAGACTGTCATGGTACAGGTGCAAAGCCGGGAACTTCTCCTGAGACTTGTCCAAAGTGTGGTGGAAAAGGGTCAGATTGTTTATACATCCCAGTCTTTCTTTGGTACTGTACAGAATGTGCAGACCTGTCCGACCTGTGGCGGTTCAGGAAAAGTTGATAAAAGAAAAGTGTCCGAAATCGTGCAGGAACCGGATATACCGCAAGTAAGAAGAAGATCAAAGTTACTATTCCAGCAGGAATTGATAACGGACAGAGTATCCGGATTCGCGAAAAAGGCGAGCCGGCGGTGATGTAAGTTCCGACCGTAGACGGCGATGTGATCTACACTGTAAAACGGAACAAAGACCGACACGAAAGTACGTCTGAAAGGAAAGGGTGTTCCGTCTCTGCGAAATGCGCAGGTGCGGGGAGATCATTATGTGACGCTTGTGATCCAGACACCGGAAAAGTTAAGCGCAGAAGCAAAAGAGGCGCTTCGTAAGTTCGATCTTCTGCAGGCAATACGCTGAATCAGGAGACATCGGAAGACGGAAAAGGCAAAGGAAGAAAAAAGGCTTCATGGATAAGATGAAAGAAGCGTTTGAAGAATAGAATAAAATGTGAAATGGAAAGGACGGCTGCATATGAAGAGCATCCATGATTGTTACACACATTAAATAACGGAGTTCAGATTCCATGTGTTGCATTCGGCACATACAAAGCCGCGGCGGATGAGAGCACTAAGGTGATCCGTCTCATGATCGAAGCAGGATATCGGTATTTTGACACAGCGTCTTTTTATGGAACGGAGAAATATTTAGGTGAGGCGATCCGGGAGAGTGGGATTCCAAGATCCGAGTTTTTCATTACTTCCAAGGTGTGGAAAACAGAGATGGGATATGAGGAAACAAAGGAAGCGTTTGCAAGGACGCTTGACAATCTCGGAACAGATTATCTGGATCAATATCTGATCCATTGGTACCGCTTCAAACGCCGGATTATGCAGAGTGGAAACAACTGGATGTCGATACATGGAAAGCATTGGAAGAGTTTTATAAAGCGGGAAAAGTACGCTCGATCGGACTGAGTAATTTCCTGCCGCACCATATTGAGAATCTTCTGGAGCATTGTGAGATCGCACCGATGGTGGATCAATTGGAATATCATCCCGGATATGCGCAGGAAGCAGCAGTGCAGTATTGCAAAAGAGCATGATATTCTCGTACAGGCATGGAGTCCGATTGAAGAGGCAGGATGTTTGGAGATCCGTTGTTCCTTGAATTGACCGAGAAATATCAGGTGTCCCCTGCCAAATTATGTCTGCGATTTGCGGTTCAGAACGGCGTGATCCCTCTGCCGAAATCTTCTACGGCGGAACGGATGAAAGAAAATCAGGATTTATTCTCTTTTGAAATCTCCAAAGAGGATATGTACCGGCTTCGCACGATGCCGCAGTCTGATGGTCGGGAGAGCACCCGGATCGTGCGCGGGTATACGAGGGGATTGAAAAGGAAATCCGCAATTAAGCGTGTATTTGCTGATAAAAGATGCTTGCAATTTTTCCATGAAACAGGTAAAATAAAACACAGTTGCGAAAAGAAAAGTCGGTGTGTGCCGAAAATCATATTTCCGGTATACACCGATGTTTTGCGGTGAACAATAAATCTGAGCAGCCAGCCGGATTGTTTTGAGAGATACAAAAGAAGATGGAGGAAGTGAGAGAGTATGTTTAAAAGTAAAAATACGCGCATCTTGGAATTGACTGGAAACAGTTTTATCTCAGCGTGATCGCGCTGGTGATCCCGATGGCGCTGCAGAATCTGGATCAATGTGGGCGTGACGGCAGCGGACGTTGTGATGCTGGGACGCGGGGGAGACAGCCTCCGGCGCGTCGCTGGCCGGGCAGATCCAATATATCATGACCCTGTTTTATTCGACTGACGTCCGGCGCGACGGTGCTGACTGCGCAGTATTGGGGAGCAATACGTAACTGAACCAGCACAAC
>VOFH01002550.1_pt1 | contig 32176 bp, 44 predicted proteins | sample 5384091 | NCBI WGS metagenome assembly VOFH01 (sample SAMN12384727, study PRJNA508395) | human gut metagenome | isolation source: healthy gut G | host: Homo sapiens
TGGATCGTGAATTGCTCGAAAATCGTTCCGCGCTTAAAAATAGGCGCGTTGTTGATCGTGCAACCGATAACCCGCTTGAAGTCGCCTAATTCGTAAGTAAGCGTCGCGGAATACTGCGGATTTAATATCCGGTTCAGATTGCGGCGCAATTCCTGTATAGCGATCTTGTCCCGCTCCTTGATATGTCCCACGATGTCAATATCGCGGCTTTCAATGCGGTATCCTAAATACGTATCTCCGTCCTGCCCCATACTGTTTGTTGAATAAATAGCGTTCTGCACGTCGGACAAGCCGGAAACGTCCTTGAAGTTTACGTGATACGAAGAAACAGGGGAAAAGACAATGCTTTCCCCCCGCTCGTTCGTGTAGGTCAATTTCTCTTGTACTTTCATTAGGTCATTACCTCCCGCGCAATCATTCTGAACTGCCGCGCCGCCTCCCGCTGTTGCTGGGCGTAGGAAGTATCGTTCGCGTAGATGTTTTGAACAACCTTGAACGTCGCTTCCTGCCCGCCGCCTGTGCGCGGGCGCGGTTCGGGATCGTCCGGAACGGCGCTGTCGGTCGCCTTGCGGATCGTCTTTTCAACGTTCCGCATTTCACGCCCGAAGCCTTCGCCAAGCCCCTGCGCCATATATTCGCCGATACCCGCAAACACTTTCGACGGGGAAGCAATATCCATTTCATCTTCAACCGCCGCGACAATCTCGCGCATCATCGAACGCACGCGGCTTTCCAGCCAGCTCGACATATTTTGAAAGCCCTGCCAAATGCCGCGCACCATCTCTTCGCCCGCCGCTGTGAAGTCGGATACGAAGGAACGAAGCTCCGTCAAGATAGGCTGTACGATCTGCGCCACCTTGCTTGTAATCTGCGGGATACCCTGCACCATACCGGAAGCGATATTGCGGTCAATCGTAACGCCCGCGTCGATGAACTTCTGATTTTGCGCGTTGAAGGCGGTAATAATGCTTTGCGTGATCTGCGGGATCTTCGCGGTAATCTGCGGGATACCGTTAATCAGTCCGGAAGCAATGTTGTTCCCGAAGTCCTGTCCGGCTTGAATAAGCCGTTGCGCCTGTGCGTTCAGTCCGGTAATAACCTTCTCGACGATCGCGTTTATCGCTCCGGAAAGCCCTTCGATATTCGCCATAATGCCGTCATTCACGGCGCGCACCGCTTCGGCGGCGGTAAGCTGTCCCGCTCCGCCCATTGCGGCGGTCATATCAGCCGAAACGCCGTCCATACTTTCGCCGAAGCCTACGCCCACGCCTTCGCCCATATTCGTACCGATTTCGGCGAACACGGTTGAAGGGGAGTGAATGCCGAAGAAACTTTTAATCCCGCTCACAAGGGAAGAAGCCCAGCCGGTTACTTTGTCCCATAACCACGAAGCCGCGCTTGAAATACCTTCCCACAAGCCGTGAAGAAGGTTTGCGCCCGCACTCACCATTTCGCCGCCCAAACTTGCGAACGCCTGTACGATACCGGAAACGATCTGCGGAACCGCTTTGACAATTTCAACAATGATCGTCGGCAAATTCTGAATGAGGGAAACGAACAACTGAACGCCCGCTTGAATGATCTGCGGGATATTCTGCACAAGCGCGTTTACAATCCCGCTGATAATCTGCGGGATCGCCTGTACGATCGTCGTTATGATCTGCGGAAGCGCCTGTATCAGCGCCACAAGAAGGTCAATGCCCGCTTGAACAATCTGCGGGATATTTTCAAGAAGCGCTGTAATGATCCCATTTATGATTTCCGGAATAGCCGAAACAATCGTCGTAATGATTTCCGGAAGGGCGGAAATAAGGGAAGTCAGAAGGTCGATACCCGCTTGAATAATTTGCGGGATCGCCGCCAGCAGTCCATTAACAAGGCTCGTTATCACTTGCGGAAGCGCCGCTACAAGAACGGGGATCGCGTTAATGATACCCTGCGCCAGCCCTGTAATAAGCTGTAATGCCGCGTCAATCAGCATAGGGATATTGTCGATCAGCGTTTGCACCAACTGCGTAATAATCGAAACGATCGTCGGAACAAGCGTCGGCAAGGCTTGCGCGATACCTGTTGCAAGCGTCCCGATCATCTGCAAGGCGAATTCAAGGAAGGTCGGAAGCATCGTCCCAAGCTGTTCAACGATGAACGTTACAAGCCCCAGCAAGCCTTCGGAAAACTGTTGCGCCGCGCCTTCTGCGCCCTCCAGCGCTCCTGTCAGCCCTGTTCCGATAAGCTCGACGAACGGCGTTATCTGTTGCAGAAGATCCGCCGCAAGCTGTTTCAGCTTCGTAACGATAGGTTCGGCAATCGCCCCCAGCGCCGCCATAGCGCTGTTAAGGTTCGCCGTTGCCTTCTGCGCTTCGATAATATCGCCGTTTACCTCTCTGTAAGCCTCCGCCGCGTCTGAATAAAGCCCGTTCAGCGTTTCCGTAATCAGCGCTTGCCGCTCCTGCTCCGAAGTGCAAGCGTCCAGCTTTGATTGAAATTCATCTTCCGAAACGCCCGCCCAATTCAAAGCGTCGGCAAGCCCGCCCGTAATCTGTCCGGTTTTCGCCGTTTCGTTCGCGGCTTCCGTCAAGTTTTCGATCGGCAAACTGTCGCCGAAGGTCGCGTAAACGCCCGTCGCTATATCCGTCCACGTCGCCAGCTCCTGCTCGTTGTTCGTAAGCTGTGCAAGGTGTGCGGCGGCTTCGGTCGCCTGTCCGTCGTCGCCAAGAATGCCGTACAGTTCGGTATAGGTGTTCTTCGCGTCCTCTGCGGAATGCCCCGCCGTCGTGAAGCCCGCTTCCAGCTTGCCCATATTTTCGCGGGCTTCTCGCGTGCTTTCTGCAAGCCCTAAAAACGCGCCCGCCGCCGCTCCAATCGCCGCGCCCATTGCGGCAACGCCCGCGCCGATTGCCTTTCCTACTTTTCCTACGGTGTCGCCGACGCTCTCCCAATCCACCTTTGAACTTTTCAGCTTCTTTGAAGTGTCGTCCAGCTCCTTCTGAACCTTCACCATTTCGGCTTTTGTATTGTTAAGGTTCGTTTGCATTTTATAGGCGGGATCGGTAGGATCGATCCCGCCTTCGCGCATTTTCTTCAAGGCATCTTCTGCGGCTTTCGCTTTCTTTGCCTGTTCGTCAAGCTGTTTTTGTAAAATTTCCTGCTTCCGCGTAAGTGCTTCGATACTCTCCGCATTGTCGCCGAATTCCGCCGTCGCCAGCTTCATTTCCGATCCGATTTCGCGAAGGGAAGTGTTGATACCTTTACAGGCGGCGCGGTATTCTTTTTCGCCTTCAAGAATGATTTGCGATTTGATTTGCTCTTCCTTCGCCATTTACAACCCTCCTAACACGTCGTCAATATCGGCTTCCGGCTCTTCCGGCTTGAAGCGATCCGGATTAAATTGTTTGTGTATTCTAAAAAGCGTCAAGATTTTATACGGTGTCATTCGCCATACTTCGGCTTCGCTCCACCGAAGAAGCGTAACGCCGATATAAAGAAGGCGGGCAAGGTCGATTATTCCTTGCCCGCCGCCGCGTTTTTTCTGATTTCGTTTTCCTCTTCGTCGTCCTCTTCATCGTCGCGGGCGGGCGGCTCTTCCGTGCCGTTGTTGCCCAACGAAAACGCCTTGAAGATCGAAGATTTTACTTCGTTGAAGTTTCCCGTATGAATAAGTTTCCCCACCTGTTTTTCGGTAAGCTCTTCGTCGCCGTCGTCTGCGCCCTCGTTCAGAAGCAGGGTAAGAAGCCAACGAAGGTTCTTCACGCTGTCTTTTCCGGAAAGCGCCTTGTCCAGCTTGTCAAAGCCGCCGAATTTGTCCTGCATTTCGTCAATTACGTTCAGACTGAAAAGAAGGTGTCTTTCCTTGTCAAGTGTAATCGGGAAACGCCCGTCTTTAATTGCGCTCATAAAACAATAAGCGGGAAGCCGTTTCCGGCTCCCCGCTGTACCCCCTTTCTATTTCGTTTAAATTTCTGTATTGTTCGGTTCTCTCACCGTAGTAAACCAAGCCGCCGCTACGCTCTCGGTCGGCAATGCAACGTGTTCCGCCTTCCACAAGCCGTCAGAACGCTTGATGAACTGCCCGACGATCTCCGGCGTAGTAAATTCGATACTGTCGCCCTTCGTCTGGTAGCTCTCGGAAGGGATCGAGAACTTCACCTTGTAAAGCCAAATGTACTTGTAGGTTCCGCCCGCTTTCTTCGCGCGGAAGCCGATTGCGAAATAAGGCGGTTCGTCCGTATCCGAACCGTAAACCACCATATCGTCGTCCTGCTGTTGCCCAAGCAGGGCGGCAAGGTCAGCCGGAAGAAGATCATTGACGTTCAGCGTCAATTCTCCCGAAACAAATTCCTTTACAACCTCGTCGGCTCCGTCGTCCGCGTAAAGGATCGCTTCGGCAACCTCCACGGAAAGCTCCGCCGAAATTGCCTTCGCCATTTTTACGGGCGTGCCGTATTCCTCCACGCCGCCGTCGCCGATCGTGATAGGCGCGCGGTAAAGGTCGCGCAATCCGATTGTAGCCATATTCGTTATACCTCCATATACTTGAATTCCACGGGAACGTGATAATAGCCCGTGTTTTCCTCGAACACTTCCGGATCAAACGTGATCCCGTAGAACCCCGCTTCCTTCAATGCCCGTTTTGCGCTCCGCATAAGGGCGATATAATCCACACGGGAATAAATATCCGCCCTGTACGTGAATTCCTCCGCGCCGCTTTCATCGTCCGAAAAATGGGTATCCAGCCCCACGACAATCTGATACGTGATAAAGGTTTCTGCCTTTCCGGTGTAAATCAGCCGTTCGACGGGATAGCCCAGCTTTTCAAGCGTCGTTTTTACAAGTGTATCAACGTCCGTCATTTTGCTTCGCCTCCCATACGCGGCGCATTTCATCGTTTACAGCGTCCGCCGCCTTCGTATTCGCCGCCGTGAACCACGGGCGCGCTGGCATATTCTTTCGTCCGTATTGCAGGACGAAGCCTTTTGTCGCGTTCCGTACCCCGTGCCTGTCTTTCCCGTCCGGATATACTTCAACCATCTTTCCGCCGTCCCGATCCTTGACTTTGGAAACGGTTATCGACGCGGCAAGATCGCCCGTGCTTCTGCGGCTCCGGAACATAGTTCGGATTTCCGCGCGCTGTGCTTCCTGCATTACCGCGCCGCCAGCTTTCAGCATTTCCGGTACTGCTTCTTCCGCGATCTCCGCACGTTGAAGCATTTGTTCCGCTACGTCGTCAAGCCCGACAACGTTAAACCGTGCCATTTCCGCCGCCTCCTTCCGTCGTGCCTCCCGCCGCGTTTGCGGCGCTCTGCGCTTCGGGGAAGCTGGAAAGCGTCAATTCTACAAGCTCTCCGTCGTCGTGAATGTAAGTGCGAAGAATTCGATAGCGTTTCCCGCTCGAAACGGGATATTCCGCGATCGTTTCCCCGCTATATTCCATTGCGTAAACGTCGAACTTGATTTCGGCGGCGTGTCCCGCCATTTCCGCTTTGTAGAACTCCGAATACCCTACGGATTTTTTATCAGCGAAAACCGTTGTCGCCGTTTCCGGCTTCCTTGTAGGGAAGCCGTGTTCGTTTGTCCGCTCCGAAGGTTCGGAAAGCGCGATCAGCGTTATTTGATCTCTCCAGCCCATTATCCGCCACCGCCTTCCGTGTATTCGTCAGACAGCGACAAGGCGCATTTCAAGTAATCGTATGCTTTCCTGTGCCTTTCGCCTTCGCCGCCGAAGTTATCTTCGGATTTCGCGTACAGAATGATTGCGCGGTCTAAAAGGGGATCGCCCAGCGTTTCGCTGGACGATCCCGCATTTTCCGGAACGTTGATACCGACAAGCCGAAGATCAGCGATACCGGAAGTAATGTAATCTTCGATTTCGTCGTCAAATACGGCGGCTGTTTTTCGCAAAGCCAGCTTTACCTTGTCAAGCATCATCGTTCAACCCTCCATTACGCGCCCGCCTTTACCAGCTTCACGAAGGCTTCGCCGATTGCGGGCTGGCAATCAAAGATCGCAATACCGCTGTATTTGTAGCTGTTCGTGTCGATGTCATAGGCGTTCTTGACGTTGATACTTTCCGCAAGGTTCGCGCAAACCTTCTTGAAGTCGCCCAAGAAGGCTTCGTGTTCCTTCACGTAATCGGACAGAAGAACCGGATAGCCGTAAACAAAGTAGCTGTTGCCCTGCACGGTTACAATATGGTTCTTGCTGGTATCCTGCAACGGCATAAAATCGGTGAACAAGGTTCGCTTGCTCATAACGAATTTTGCGTTGCGGTCGTATCCGGCGTTCAGAAGCCCGATCAGCGTCTGGACGTTCGCGGCGGTAAGGGAAGCAGAAGCGCCTACGGTAACGCTGTTCGTTGCGCCCCAAGTGTTCGCCTTGTCAATGCCCTTCGGCTGGGAAGTGCCTGTGCCGTTGATGAAGAAATCTTCAACCTTGCGGGCGATTGCTTCCGCAAGCATATCAACGATCCAGCTTTCAAACGCCGCAATGCTCATTGTCATAACGGTATCGGAAATCTGAACCAGCTTCACGATCTCGTACCCGCTCAAGGTTACGGTGGTAAGGGTATCGGCGGCGGGAGTGATTGCGGCGTTCTCGGTGTGAATAGCCGCATCGTTGTTCGTGCCTTCCACAACGAACTTCACCGCGCCTTTGACGTGAAGAAGGGTAACTTCATTCAGCATAGGCGCAAGTTTCTTTACCTTGCTGATAATCTCGTTCGCGGTCTGCGTCGGCACAACCTCCGCGCCCGTGCCGCTGGCGTTCGCATAGGCGCGCTTCTCCGCGTCGGTAAGGGGAAGGCGGCGAAGGTTTTTCAGCCACGCGGAACGATATTCGGGCGTGCCGTAAGGATCGTCCGGATCGGTGTTACCCTCTTCCTTTTTCCCGAAAGAACGGACAGAAACGCCACCGCCCTTCGCGATATTATCCAGAATGCCGTTGCGCTTCTCGGCGGCGGCAATCAGTCCGGCGCGCTCTTCGGTAAGCTCCTTTGTTTCTTTCTCCAGCGCGTCGATTTCCTCGGCTTTCATAGCGTCGCCGCGCTCTTCGATCTCCTGCTTGATAGCCGCAAGGCGGGCTTCAATCTCTTTAATTCTCATTGTGTTAAACCTCCATCATAAGTTTGATTTTAAGAATTTGCTTCCGGCGCTCCAGCCGCTCCTGCTGTTCTCTTTCGATCACTCCGTCGAAATAGGAACGCGCCGAAATATCGGTATCGGCGTTCGCCGGATAAGATACCGCCGAAACGTCGTAAACCTTCTTGATCTTCAAGATCGTTCTTGTGTGCGTGTCTTTGTTGTATGCGTCCTCCGATACGGTGAACGCCCACGACATTTTGCAAATAAGCCCCGCGTCGATACTCGCGTAAAGGCGTTTTGCCTCTTCGGTAAGGCTCAAATTTGCGGCAATAAATAAGCCGCCGTCCTGCGGTTCCAGAAGCAGGGAAGGCGGCTTGTTCTTTGCCATCTTGTTTCGGGCGAATACCATTCCGGAATGATCGAACTGCATAATCACGTCGGACAGGTCAGCGCCTACAAGCGCGTTCCGGTCGATCATTTCGCAATACTTGATCCCGCCGTATTCGTACATAACATACGGCTTATTGAACGTTGTTGCGAAGCCTTCGACGTAATAATCGGTGTCAAACCTCTTCTCCGTTGTCCCCTGCGGGATCATCAGCGGCTGGAACATTTGACGGTATTCCCGTTCCTTCACTACTGGCATTCGGTGTAACCTCCTTTCCTAACTCTGATACTTCCGCGTATTCCTTGCGAATATAATATTTGTCCCCGCCTTCGACGTGCGACATATTCCAAATATCCATAACGCCGTTGCGCGTTAACAAACCACGGTCAAATAATTGTGTACTGATATTCAGCTTCGTATTGTTGCTTGCGTATTGAAGCCTGTTCGCGGTAAAGGTAATCGCATTCCCGAAGGATAATTCCCGCTGTGTGTAGGTCATATTCGACATAACCAGCGAAAGCTGGATCGCGAAAGGCTCGATTTTCCCTTCGTAATAGGCGTTCCACTCATCTTCGGTGAAGGTGTTTTGAATGATTTTCGCGTTCGTGCCGAAGTAATTAAAGACATTCTCGTTGATCTGCGCCATCTGCGCGGCGTTTACGGTGAACGGCTTGCTTTCGATCGGCTTTACGTCCGCGAATTTGCTATCATAGATCACCATTCCGGATTGATTATCCGCCGAAAGGTTATCCGCCGTGAAGCGCTTGCGCTCTTTTGTAATATCTTCCGGCTTTAACATATTCGCAACTTTCGCCAAGAACCGGACGGAAGCTGAATTTTTAACGCCGTTGATAATTCCTTGATTTTGTGTATGGATCAACTGCATTGTAGGACGAAGCGCGGCGTTACTCTCTCCGAAGAAGTCGTCGCTATACTGAAATTGCGTCATAACGCCGACGCGCTCGAACTCGATTGCCGCCCGCTGTCCGTTCGCGAAGGTGTATCGCAAGAAGGGCGCGCCCTTGTATTCGACAACTTCGCAACGCTGGGGAAGCAGGGGATAATACCCCGCGATCCCGCCGTATTCATCTTCGATCGGAACAATGAACGCCGTGTTATTCACCGAAAGGATCGTCGCGATCCGGTAAATGAACTTCGACGTATCCATAAACGGATTAGGGCGGAACTGCAATACCCTTTCAAGGTTCTTGTACGCCGTCCCGCTGATTTCCGGTTTCAACTTTGAACAGAAATTCGCGAACGAATGAATAGCCGCCCGCGTAAGCTCCATTTCGTAAAGGCTTTCCGGCGCGTTCGTGAAAACGGGCGAATACCCGTTAAGCATTTTGAAGTATCCTTCCGCTTGAATATCCGAACGCGGTTTTCGGAAAATCGTTTCAAAAATTCCCATATTTTTATCACCCCGCATTTTTCAGCATTTCGCCGATCTCGTTATAATATTTCTGCCGTACCGTCATAGCGTCGATCACGGAAACGAAGCCGTCGATACGCGCCCGCTGTTCGATTTTTACCGGACGGAACTTCCGCGTTTCCATATTGTGCTTTAACGCGACGTTGAGGAAATGCGCTTTCAGAAGGTTATTATCCGCGATCTTGAAATTGCCGTCTTTGATTATGCCTTCAAACTCCCGAATAACGGGCGCAAGGTTTTCACCCTGCCATACGTCGTCCGTCTGGAAGCCCGCCGCCTTCAAGTCGTCGATCAGATATTGCGCGCTGTAACGGTCGTAGCCGATTTTTAGAATATAAATGCCGTACTGATCCCGAAGGGCGGAAAACCATTCGTAAACGTCCCTGTAATCGACGTGATTTTCGCCGGACAGCTTCACGATCCCTTGCTTGACGAATATATCATACGGCACGCCGTCCACCGCTTGCGCGGTTTCAAGCCTGTTCGCAGGCATAAAGAATTGTGCGAAGGCATAAAGAACGCCGCCGCGCTCGATAATCACGCTTGCGGCTGTAAGGTCTGTTGTTTGCGATAGGTCGATACCGCCCACCGCGTAACTGTCTTTGAAATCCTCCAGCTTTATTTTTTCTCCCGCTCGATCTACGACGACATAATCAAGCCAAGCGACGGAAGAATTCTGCTTGATATTGCAGTATTTGCAAAGGAATTCCGCCCGCTTTGAAAGGCTCATTTCCGCAACGGCGATTTCCTCTTTGAAGAACTCCGGCGAAACGGAAACGCCCATATTCGGATTTGCCTTTTTTAAGCTCTTCAAGGTCGTTCCATTTCTCCACGTCGTCGATCATATAAAGCAGGGGAAGAAGGCGGCGTTCTTTGCTTCCGCCTTTCAGAAACGCCGTAGATCGCGCCATCAATTCGTCGAAAATACCGTCGTTTTCGTATCCCGCCGTACTGATAGACAGGATCAGCGGCTGGCGGCGTGCGCCAAGCGCGGATTTCATTACTTCGTATTGCTTCAAGCCGCCGTCTCCGCGCCAAGACGCGACTTCATCGTTCACGACTAAATGCGGATTGAAGCCGTCCGATTTCTTCGCATTGAACGCCAGCGGCTTTATTGCCGTGTTGCTTTCCTCGATGTAAATATCCGAACGGCGCTTCTTCGCAAGCTCCGAAAGCTCCGGTTCTTTTTTAATCATCTGGAAGAAGTTATCGTAAACGATGTTCGCTTGCTCCAGCTTCGGCGCAAGGCAATAAATCTTTGCCCCGTATTCACCGTCAAGATATGCCATATACGCGATCACGGCGGAAGCGAAAAGCGTTTTGCCGTTTTTCCGCCCGATCACAATAAACACTTCGCGGAATATCCGCACGTTATCTTCATCAACAATCCCGAAGATCAGCGATACCGCCGCTTTCTGCCATAACTCCAATTTCAGAAGGTCGGTTCGTCCCTCGCAATGATGGCAGAAGTTTTCGATAAAGCGAATTGCCTTGTTCGCCTTTTTTGCGTTGAAAAGAAAAAGCCCGTTTGAAGCCCGCTAACGATGTATTCATAGATCAGCCGCACCCATTTTCCGACGACAATTTTTCCCGTCGTTATGCCGTCGTAATACTCGTAAATGTAGTTTGAAAACGGCATTTTTATTCGTCCCGCAAGGCTTGCAGACGGCTTTCTTTTTTCTTTTCGGGCGGCACAAGCTCGCAAAGCTGTTTGATTATGGCGGCGTGATTTTTCGTCATAGCGATATGCGTTTTTACTGCGTCGCTCTGTTTTGTCCCGCTCTGATTTGCGCCGTTTTGGTATTCGACGGTGTATCCCTCTTCGTTAATAATTTCCTGTAACTCTTCAAGGGATACCGCCATAAATGCGGCGTTGCGGATAAGGCTTTCTACGGTCTGCAACTTGTTTTTATCCAAGTCGCGGAAAACCCGCTTCAACCTGTTTATCTCTCTCTTAATCTTTTGATCTTTCGTTAAGTCCTTCTTTGTCGCCATAATTATCACCCCTTTTCGGCGGATACCTACACCCCTTTTTCGCGTACACCCGTTATGCGCGCGCCTGCGGAGTAAAATTAACCTCCCGCCCTCGGTGTTTCACCCTCCCTAAATCCTCGGCGAATAGGGGGGAGTATCACGTTTCCGTTTTCGTCAAACGAATATCGCTTTTTCCGCTTCGATCGATGGTGTTCTTTGTTATGGCAATCTTGACAAAGCGCTTCGAGATTATCCCACGAAAGCGCAATGTATGGATCGTTTACGTTTTGCTCTGTCAAGTATGTTTTGTGATGTGCAATCTTTGCGGCGACGGATCGTCCGGTGTAGAACAACGTTCGCACAAGTAGCCCTTTGATTGCAAGAAGGCATCACGGCAAGAACGCCAAGCGTCGCTGTTGTAGAACTGTTCTGCCCACGGCTTCATACTCGCACCTTCCTTTCCCGCGCATAATAAAAGCGCCCTTCCGGATTGCTCCGAAAAGGCGCTATTCGTGCGCTTGCGTCTTGCGTAAGAATTCATCGTAAACAGTATAGCATAGATATATTCCCCTTGCCACCCCTCGATATTGTCGCGATATTGTCATTTATTCGCCCGCCTTGCGCCTGTACGTTGCCGCACTCACCGCCGCCGCGATCCCGAATACGCATACCGCCATATCGTTTACGATCTTGTTCCGCCATCTGCACGCGGTCTTTACGCCCTTCAAAACGCCCGCTTCTTCAAGGTCGAAGGCTAATTCCTCCCACGTGTAGGGCTTGCCGCTCTCGCGCGGCTTGCCTTCGTAATCCTCGCCGAAGTAGTACATACGAACCACCGTGAATTCCTTGCGGTCGCGGTAAAGGTTTATAGCCCTCTCCAGCCGCTCGAAGCCGTACTTCGTTTCCCGATACTGCCGCCTTTTTTCTTCCCGCATTTCCTCGACAATATCGGCTTCGGTTCTCTGCTCATAAAATCCCGTGCTTTTGCTCCCCGCCGCGAAGGTCTTTCGCCCTGCGTGATATTCCACTTCGCAATAGGCTTCTTCATTAGCGACAAGCGCCGCCAGCTTCTTGTAGTTATACAAAAGCGTTTCCATAGCCTTGAAGTAATTGACATACGCGCCCGCCGTGTCTTTGTATGCTTCATACGCACCCGCGCGGGCGGCTTCGTTGATCGCTTCGCGCAACTCTTCGGAAATGCCCGTTTTTTTCTTCGCCATTTTTCAGCCCTCCGTTTTCCGCTGTAAGTAGTCGATAATCACGCTTGCGGCTTCCTGCCAGCCCTTGCAGATTGCCGCCGCGTAACCCTGTTCTAAAGCCCGTCGATCCAGCGCACCTGTTCTTCGCTGATCCTCCCGCCGCGTTGCCGTTTAAGCTCGATATAAAGCCCGTGATTTCCGCCTCGTGCAACGGGAAGGCAAAGATCCGGAACGCCGGATTTCACGCCCTGCGCCCGAAGGCGTGCCGCCTCGATCTTGTTTCTGCTCCCGCCGTTCGGAACGTGATACAAAAGCGCCAATTCCGGAAAGCGCCCCGATTGAAGCGCCGCCCACTCGAAAAGCGCGATTTGTTCGTCCGCTTCCGTAGGAACAGGAAGGGAAGGCGTGTTATTTTTCCGCATTTTGCTTCGCCTCCCAATCGTTGAAGAAGAAAAACGGCTTCTTCTGCGCCACCGCTTCGCCGAACTCATATTTTGCGCCCCTGCTTTCCGTCCAATCCGGAAGGAAGCATACTTCGTCGCATTCGTTCAGCATTGCGCCCGCCATTCGCATATACGCTTCCCACGTGAAGCCCTCCGAAGGCAGTAATGCCGGATTGACGACAATAAAGCCGCCTTCCTCCAGCTTCTTCTGCGCTTCATAGAATTTTGAGCGGTAGAACGGATCGCCCGTAATCTTCCCCGCAAGGTAAACTGTCTTTTTCTGCATTGTTTTTCCTCCCTTCGTCAAAACAGCGTTGTTTGCGTTGCCTTTTCCTGTTCCTCCAGCAGATCAAACAGGCGGATTTGCGCTTTCTCTTCTTCAAGCCGCCTGTTCGCCGCCTCGAAATATTTTGTATTGATTTCAAAGCCCACGTAATCAAGCCCGCCGATCCGCTGGCAAGCGACAAGGGAACTTGCGCTTCCGGCGTGCGTGTCTAAAATCTTCATACCCTTTCGGGCAAACAGGGATAAAACCCATTCATACAGCTTCACGGGCTTTTGCGTAGGGTGGATCGTCCCTTCGATCTGCAATTCCACGCGGTTAAGCGTGAAAATCCGTGTCGGCGTGTCGAAGCTGGTGTATACAAGCTCACAATCAGACATTGAAAGCCCGCGTTGCCCCTTGTCCCATACAAGCCAGCCTTTATGCGCCTGTTTCAGCATCGGAACAAAGTAATTCCCGCCCCAAATGATTTGTTCACGGGATACCCGTTCAAGCTCTCGGAAATATTCTTCGGTCGGCGGCTTGTTGTCCCAGCCTTCCCGCGAATGCTCCTTCCGGTTATGCTTCGGATTTCTGCAAACGCGCTTCCGCTGTCCGTCAATCCCGATCCCGTAAGGCGGATCGACGATCGCAAGGTCGAAGAACCCGTCCGGAAATTCCTTCATTCCCTGCATACAGTCCAGATTATAAAGCCTGTTCAATTCAAGCACCGTCGATCGCCTCCTTCCTCTCTTTTTTCTCCCACCCCTCCGCCCCTCCCGCTGGGAGGGGAACAGGCTCAAAGGAATAAACCCCGCGCCCGATCCTTTATGCACATTTCCCCAGCCTTCATTGTGGAAAAGTGCAAGCCGCCTTGATAGATTTTCTTTCCCCGTCGCCGCCCTGTTCCTATCACTCACGCTTCACCCCGTAAAGGTCAAGCGGCTTCGCCGTGCTTCGCAACCTTGACGGGCTGAACCGTTCGTGATCTCTGATAAACAGGCGACGGGGAATAAACGAAAATCTATCTTCAAGGCTTCTTCTGTGATCGAAGCTGTGCTTCGTCGCCAAACGTTACACATTTACAAGGCTTTAGAAACGCTGATCCGAAATCAGCTTTTGCCGTCCTTCGCCGCTCGTTTCCGCTTGCGCTTCGGCGGCTCTAACACATACTTAAAATAAAGGTATCCATACTTCGTACTTTTCGTTTCTACTAATATATAGCCCTTCGGCGGGCGCGGCGGCTTGCTCTCCGTGTAAACCCTCTTTGCAACGGTCGGCGTTTCCCGATCCGGCTTCCGCGCGTTGCGCGTCTGCTTCCAGCGGTGTCCGCCTTGTTCCTTCGTCCAATGGTCGAAAAGGTAATTTGCAAGCCCTGTGTAATCCTGCCCGTGATCTACGCCGTCGTAATAGTTATGTTCGCGAAGGTGGTTGATCCGGACGATATTTCCGTAAATCCATTGTTTCTTGATTGCTTCTTCCGGCACGCCGTCCGAAAGCATATGCGCGTGAATTCTGTTCGTGTTCTTGCCGCGTCCTAAATAAATGAAGATCACGGCATCGGGGAAGGCGTATTTCAGCCGCCGCACGAACAGATCGCGTATCCGCTTCGCTTCCTTGAAGGTATGTACTTCGTTTTCATCGTCCAGCGTCAGCGTGCTATATAATGAACGCGGGGAAAAGTTTTCGTTTACCAGCCGCGCGTGTTTCCTCCTTGAAATTCCGATCCTGTGTTGTTCTCGTTCTTCTTCCGTCTTGAAGCGCGGGCGCGGTTCAGCCTTCTTTATATCGGTAAGCCTGTCCGATATGTTGAAAACCTCCTGTTCGCACACAACGCCCGAAAATATCCTTCTTTTTACCCTCTGCATACGTCAAGCCGCCTTCCTTTGACAAAAAGCCGCTTTCGTGCTATACTATCTAATGTATTGAATAGCCTTATACGGCAACCCCGAACGGGGAAGAACCGTCCTGTACGCCCATACAGGACGGTTCTTTTTTATTTATCCATTGTTCAGCCCTTCGCCCTGCACGAACTCTTCGCATTGCGGTTCCTCGCAAGGCTTGAAGCGCATTCCATTTTCGCAACCTACGCACGGGGAAGGGCGCACCCCGTCCGGCGTGAAGCCCTCGCGGATCTTCTCGCATTCCTCCAGCCGCGCGCATTGATCGCACCAGCACTTCCGGCAATCGCCGATTTCCGTTTTAACGGAACGTTCCCGTTCCTCTTCGGTTTTCCGGATTTCGCGGATCGCGGTTTCCTCCTGCATAACGTCGTAAGCGTCCATACCCGCTTGAAAGCCTCTAATCAGCGCCGCAACCGCGAAGCCCAGCGCCGCGCCCGCTTCTTCCAGCGCTTCTGCGTCCAGCTTAATTTCGCTCATTCCCGCTTCTCCTTTGCATATCTGCGTTGTAGCTGTATCCGGTATTCTTCTTCGTGCCGCGCTTCCCGCAAGTGCGGAAGATCGCGACGATCACACAATAGACAACCAAAACCGCCGCCGCAATGCAGATAATCCCGCAAAGCAGGAAAAAGGCGTTTTGCATAAAATCAAACATCGTCATTAAGTACAACCTTCCTTCCCTCCATTACGCCAGCTTCTTTTAAGCGCTTGCGTAAATGCTTTTGCTGTGCAAGGATCGAAAGGGCGCGGCGCTCGTTCTGTCTGTACTGCTTCGCTATATCCTTTATATCCTCGCTTTGATAGTAGCCAGCGCCGTCCTGCGCGTTAATGATAATCGCGCCCTTGCGCCTTGCCTGTTCGATCTCTTCACGTATCTTCCGATCCGGCAAGCCCGTTGCCGCGCGAAGGTGTGCGCGCGTTACCGCGTTTTCCTTGCCGATCGGTATATAATCTGTAATGCTTGCCGCCCGCATTTCCGTTATTCTCCTTTCCCGAATACCTCTTCCGGCTTGATATTCCACGCCGCCGCAATATGCTTCATCATATCGACGGCTTCGGCGCGTTTCTTCATATCCCCGTCAAGGTAGGATTTCAAGATTTCAGATTTCAGAACGCAAAGCGGGCGAACGCCGCTGTCCCGAGGGACGCGTAGCTAGAAGTTCAGCGTACCGTCGGAATCGACGAAGCGGACGTGTGAATTTTTCGGGCTGTCCGGTGTAGCTGTCCACCACCAAGTGTCCGGAAGCTCCGGAATGTTGCCGCGAAGAAGCCTATATTCGTCGCACGTGATAAGCCCGACGCGGACGCAATCGCCGCCGTATTTTTTAAGCCGTCGTCGGCGGTCAAGTCAACGTTGAAATACTCGAACATTGCTTCCGGCGCTCCCGCCCGATCAGCTTTTGCAGGAATTCGCCGTTCAAGAACTCGCGAATATCAGACGCGGCAAAATCGTTCCTGTTCTGCGTGTCAAAAGCGCCTTCGCCAACGCACTCCGAAGCAATGCACTTCACCCAGCTTTCGGCGGTCTGAATGATCGTGAAGGCGATCCCGCCGATCGTGATTTCCTGCTTCGGCTCGAAGCCGTGTTTGTTTTCCGTCATATCGAAAAGCCCCTTTCTTTCTTCGGGCGGTTTTCCCGCTCGATCGATGATCTTGTTAATGTACCAAATAGCCTTTTGTAAATCCTCTTCGCCGTTCTTCCGCTTCCAGCGCCATAAGTATTTGATCGCGTTTGCCGTGCAGAAGGCTTCGATCCCTTCAAGCCCGATTGTCGCCGCCTCCAGCGCGTCGATACACTCGATCCCGCCCGCGTTGTAATGCGCTGGGTGGTTTACCCGCTCCGCCATTGTCAACACTTCTTCCCGCCGTGCCTGTAAGGGCGCGTTTTGTTGAACTCGTGCTTCTGCGTAATAGCCGCGTCAATGTCAATTCCGGCATACCCGCAATAATCGAAAACGCGGATAATCACGTCGGCAAGCTCGATCGGTATTCCTTCCGGCTTCCCGTTGTTTCCGGTGTAAACCTCCGTAGGCAAGCGCCCGTTGCGGTATTCCTCCAGCGCTTCGGATACCTCCGAATGAATGAGCGCCAGCACTTCGGGGAAGCCGCGTTCTTCGTCCCACCAGCCGTGATCGACGGCGTTTTCGTGAATTTGCCTTGCAACCTCGTTAATTCCCGTCATTGTCGTTTTTCCTCTCTTTCTGTTTGTCTTTCGGCTCTCCGCCGTCGTTGTTCGTGTTCCTACAATCGCACGTTTCCCCGTTGTCAAGGTGTGCGCCGCAATGGTCGCATACTTTGTACTTCATTTCTTCGTTACCTCCGTTCTTTGGAATAATCAGACGGCGCAACCCGTCCGCGCATAGCGTCAAACCGTGTTCGCGAAGATAGGCGCGGCGGCGTTCCGCTTCCGCCGCCTCCCAGCCGCAAGTAGGGCATTCGGAAGCGTTGCATTTCTGAACCTTTTTCGGATCAATCCCTAAAAGGCAGATATATTCGTGTTTCTCACTCATTTTTCACCCGCTCCCCGTTATAGATAACTACCATAGAAGGGAAGGGCGCGGGATCGCTGGCGTTCCCTTCGTCGTCTGTGAAGCGAAGCCGCCCGCGAACGAAGCGGATTTCTGCTTTCTCGTATATGTAATCGTGAAAATAGGCTGTATCCGTTCGAGCGGGAATAAGCAGTACAATAGCGTACCCCCCCCCCGCGTGCTTCTTCGTATGCCTTCTTTACCCACTTTCCGATCTCGCGTCCATAAGGCGGATTGCAGAAAACCGCGCCGCCGCGATCCCAGCTTTGCGAAAGCCCGTCCGTTTCCGGCGTGTAGTATAGCGGGCATTTTGCCGTTTTGTCGGTCGCCGCCGCGTCAAGCACGAAGCCGAATTCTTCGTTCAAACGGTCGAAGAAGTCTTGCGGCGTACACCAGTCCATTTTCTTTGAAGATAGAAGCGCACTATTCACCGCCGCCAGCCTCCTTTTCGTCGGAATATACGCGGACAACCGCCGCCACCTGTTCAAAGTCCAGATAAACGGGCTTGTTTTCCGTGATCCCTTCAATGTTGTATCCGGTCGCCTGTCCGAAGCCGTTTTGCTGGATCGTGAACTTGTCGCACTTGATAGCGAATTCCGAACCGCTCTTCAAGATAACGCGAATCGTCATTTTAGGCATTGTCCGCCACCTCGCTTTCTTCCTCGACGATCTCGCCCGTAGCAAGATCGACGTTCAAGGAATATTGTTCCGGCTCTGCGGCTCGTGCCAGCGCCTTCTCCCGCTCCCGAAGATCAAGGGAAAGAACGCATTGTTCCGTAAGCCTCTTCAAGTTATCGACAAACTGCTGGCTAATCACGTCATACGGCATAATCACCGCTTGAAGCAGGAAGCCCGCCTTTGCCACAATGTATGGTGTCCCGCCGGGCGTGATCCGCTCGTATAGCTCCAGCACGTCCAGAATATCGGATACGGGCGAAAGGTAGCGGCTTTCGATAAACACAAGCCCGCGCCGCGTCTGCAATGGCTTCAAGGTCTTTCCGGAATAGGCGATCGAAATTGCTTCCCGCTCGACGGGCTTTTCGTTTGCGTCCATATCCTCGAAGCTGATTTCCGAAGGAATGCCCGCTACTTGAACGAACCAATCTTCCCGCTGTTTTTCCGGAACGTCGAAGATCGTTAAAAGGCTTTCTTTATCCATCGCCGGAAGCCCTGTTACCGGATAAGCCGCCGCGCCGTCGCCTATGTACTGAATAACGCCGCCGCTTTCGCCGTATCGCTCATAGATAACGGCATATTTGTTTTTCTTGCAGATCGCCGCGATATTTTTAATCTTCATCTTCCGCCACCTCGCTTTCGTCTGCGTCGTCCCGCTCCGTAATCGGCGGAAGGTCAACGCGGGGAAAACGTACCGCAAGCGCGATTTGACAACCGCAACGCGGACAATCCATAGCGCTGAACTGTAAAGGCGGTTTTGTCAGCGCGTCCACAAACGCGCGCGGTTCCTCTGCAATGTAGATTTCTTCTTTTGTCGGCGTTGCGCGGTATCCGCAAACGCCGCACGTCTGTTTTCTTGTAAACATATTGAATAGCCCCTTTCCGGTTAATATCTGCCGTAAACCCGAACAACGGTGAAGGGCTTGTCCGCCTTCGTCGCCGTTACGATTGCCGAAGTCATAAAGGATACGCGCAAGAAGTCCCGCGCCGCCCGCTTTGCAAGCCTCCACGTAATCATTCGGGCGTTAGGTTCCTGTATTGCGTCGCCGTCCAGCGGATACTCGCAAATAAGAACCGTATTTCCGAAAGGTCGCCGCGCTGGGCGTTCCTTCATAAATTCTTTGTTGCCCTCTTTGCACTTCACAATTTCAAGCGCCTTCGGGAACTGCCAGCCGCCGTCCTGCTTCTTCTCTTTTGTCATAGTGTTGCGCTTCCTTTCTTTGCCATTTATACGCCTTGCGGGAATTGAACCCGCTCCCGTTCGGTTCGGCTCCGAACGCTCTTTCCGTTGAGCTAAAAGCGTATATTCGTAGTCCTTAACATTCATACGGATTTTTCAAGCTCCAATCCCACGTTTCAGCATCTTTCCAGCCGATCGTGAAATGATTGTTCCGCCCGTCCCCTGTGAAGTACAGGTATTCAGCCGGAAGGACGCGCCCGACGTTTTCTTCCCCGTTTTTCTCTGCGTGATAGCGTTTCAGCACGTCAGCCGCCAGCGTCGCAAGCTCCGGAAGAACGGGATAATCCGCCGAATATCCGGCGAACTGATACGGCGCTTCTAAAACCTCCAGCACGGTATCCGGAAATCGGGGATCGTCAACGCGGTTCAGCACGCACCAAACGCACGCGGCTTTTTCCATATCCGAAGCGATCCCGCGCGCTTCCCCGTAAAGCATCTTCGCAAGCGCTTCAACCTCCGCCGCGTCCGGTATGTATTCCGTCTCTTCCGGTTCCGGCGCAAGCGTCAGGATCGGGGAAGGGGATAGAAGCGGCGTAGGCTCCGGCGCCGAAGGCGGTATTTCTTCCGGCTCTTCTGTCCCGCTCCACGGCATAAAGGCGATAAACGGGATCGCGACGATCACCAGCGAAAGAACCGCCGCGAATTGTCGTTGTATTCTCTTCACATTGCCACCCCGCTGTCCGCTTCAAGGGATAGCCACCATTCGGGATTATTCCGGAAGCGCTCATTCCTGCAAGCGTCGCAATTCTCCGCCCCGCACCCGCTACAATACCGCTTTTGAAATTCCGTGTCCCACGGCGCTTCTAATATCGGGAGGGAACGCAAGAACCGCCCCAGCTCTTGCGCGCCCGCCGCGATTGCTTCAAAGTTTGTCGGCTTCGGATCGTTCTTTTCTTTGATTGTGGCATCTTCAATCACGCACCCACTCGCGATCCGCTCCTTCACTAACTGAATATACGGAAGCGCTGTTGTTACGTCGGTAGAAGCGAACTTCCTTTCCGCCTCTTCGTAATTCTCGAAGATTTCCACTTCGGTAGAAAAACTCTCGCCGTCCCAATTCCAAAGCCGCACTTTATATCTTGTGTATGACATATTGAATAGCCGTCCTTTCCTTTACTGATTTGCGGCGCGTCTGCCCCTGCGCCGGATATTTTCTTGTGCGGTCTGCTGTGCAAGGTCGGCGCTATAAACAGGACGCTTGTTCCCGTCAAGCTCTCCCGTGTATCCGCGTTTAAGCTCTTCGTAAATAGCGGCGACGCTTCTTCCGATCTTCGCGGCAATATCCACCGCCCGCTCCCCGTCGCTGTAAAGCGCTTCGATCTCGCGGCGCGATTTGGGCGAGGAAGAGGCCGTGCTGCTGATGGGGCACGGCACGGAGCACGATGCCAATGCGGTATACGCCGCTCTGGACTACCGATTTAAGGATATGGGAAGAGACCGGTTCTATATGGCGACCGTGGAGGGCTACCCTGCTCTGGAACAAGCGTTGCGGCAGATGAAGGCAAATCAGAGGCTGCAAAAGGTGTATTTGGTTCCGTTCATGATTGTGGCGGGGGACCATGCCAAGCATGATATGGCCGGGCCCAAGCCCGACTCCTGGAAGCGCATGGTGGCGGACGCCGGCTATGAGCCCTGCTGCCTGCTGCGAGGCTTGGGAGAGCTGCCGGAAGTCCGGCAGCTGCTGGCGGAGCACGCCGGGCAGGCGGAGGCCCGGCAGTCGGCGCCTTTCCGGGGGAAGCTCACCGGTGTGGGAGTAGGGCCGGGAGACCCGGAGCTTTTGACATACAAGGCCATGAAGCACATTCAAAATTGCGACCTGCTCGTTCTTCCGGACTCGGACCGGGGCAATTGCGTGGCGTATCAAATTGTGGAAAAGGCCTGGGCCGGAGTCCGGAACAAGCCCGTTTTGCAGGTGGCCATGCCCATGACCCATGACAAGGCCCGCATGGCTGAAAGTCATTTGGCAGCGGCTCGGGCTGTGGAGCGGCATTTGGACCAGGGAAAGCAAGTGGTTTTCTTAACCCTGGGGGATCCTTCCGTATATTCCACGTATTTCTATCTCCACCGGCAAATTACAGCGGACGGCTACGAAGCGGAGATGGTACCCGGCGTGCCCTCTTTTTGCGCGGCGGCGGCTCAATTGGGCCGGAGTCTGGGAATGGGGACGGAGATGATCCACATCATTCCCTCTTGGCATGGCGTGGAGCAGGGCCTGGACCTGCCGGGTGTGAAGGTACTGATGAAGGCCGGTTCGCAGATGGGCCGGGTGAAACAGGCGCTGCTGGACCGGGGGATGGAGGCCGCTATGGTGGAAAATTGCGGCATGGATGGCCAGCGGTGCTTCCGGAGCACGGCAGAGATCCCGGAGGACGCCGGGTACTTTTCCCTGCTGCTTGTCCGGGAGGAAGGAGGCGCGCGATGATACATTTTGTGGGAGCGGGTTCCGGCGCGGTGGATCTGATTACGGTCCGGGGGCAAAGATTGCTGTCACAGGCGGACCTGATTGTTTACGCGGGGTCTCTGGTGAATCCGGCCTTGCTGGAATATGCCCGGCCGGACTGCCGGATTTTGGACAGCGCTCGGATGACCTTGGAGGAGGTCGTTGCCGCCATGCTGGAGGCGGAGAGAGACGGAAAGACCACAGTGCGCCTGCACACCGGGGACCCCAGTATTTACGGGGCCATTCGGGAGCAAATGGACCGGTTGGATGCAGCCGGGGTCTCTTATGATGTGTGCCCCGGTGTCAGCGCCTTTTGCGGCGCGGCGGCGGCGCTTCATTTGGAGTACACGCTGCCCGGGGTGAGCCAGAGCTTGGTGATCACCCGGATGGCAGGCAGAACGCCGGTGCCGGAGGCGGAGTCCATCGAGTCCTTTGCGGCGCACAAAGCCAGTATGGCCATATTTTTATCCACCGGGATGCTGGAGGAGCTGTCCCGCCGCCTGGTGGCCGGGGGATATGACGCAGACACGCCCGCCGCCATTGTATACAAGGCCACCTGGCCGGACGAGAAGGTCTGCGTCTGCACCGTACAGACTTTGGCCCGGACCGCCCGGGAGCACGGGATTACCAAGACGGCCTTGATTTTGGTGGGCCGCGCGGTGGCGCACCAGGAATATAACCGGTCGGAGCTGTATCACCCGGCTTTCTCCACCGGATTTCGGAAGGCCAAGCTATGACGATTTGGATCATCTCCTTTACCCTTCGGGGGGCGCATCTGGCGGCCCGGCTGGCCGGGCGCCTGCCGGAGGCCAGAGCCTTCGGTATGGCGAGATATGCGGCCGGGACGGGGACCGAGCCGGTGGAGGAGCTGGCTTTGTGGTGCCGGACAGCCTGGGAGCAGGCGCAGGGTTTGATTTTTGTGGGCGCGGCGGGCATTGCGGTGCGCTCTGTTGCGCCGCTGCTTCGGAAAAAGACGACCGACCCGGCGGTGGTGGTGATCGACGAGGCGGGCCGGTTCGCCGTTTCCCTGGTCTCGGGCCATGTGGGCGGAGCGAATGAGCTGGCGCGTCAAGTGGCGCAGTGCCTGGATGCCGTTGCGGTGGTGACCACCGCCACAGATGTCAATCAAAAATTTGCCGTGGATGTATTTGCGGAAAAAAACCGCATGGTAATCCATTCCATGGCGAAAGCAAAGGAGATCTCCGCCGCCGTTTTGGCCGGGCATCCCGTGGGCCTGCATACGCGGCTGCCGCTTTGTGGAAGTTTGCCGCCGGAGTTGACCCCGGGCCGGGTTCAAAGGGAAAATATCGAGATCGGCTATTGCGCCCAATATGCCGACAGCCTGCTGCTGATTCCCCGGAGCATTTATCTGGGAATCGGCTGCCGGCGGGGGACCGGCGCGGCGGAAATTGCCGGAGCGGTGGAATCGGCGCTTTCTGCCGGCGGGCTTCCCCGGTGCGCCTTGGCGGGAGCGGCCAGCATCGACTTAAAAATGGGAGAATCGGGTCTTCTGGAGTGGGCCCGGGGGGAGCAGCTCTCCCTGTCTTTTTATTCTGCCGAAACGCTTCAGACGGCGCCCGGATGCTTTTCGGGTTCCGAATTTGTCAAAACGGTAACCGGCGTAGACAATGTATGTGAGCGGGCGGCGGTATTGGCCGCCGGGGGCGGCCGCCTGATCTGCTCCAAACAGGCGTTCGGCGGCGTGACGGTGGCGGCTGCTGAAAAAGAAATGAGGATTGTGTTATGAAGAAATTGACGGTAGTGGGCATTGGCCCGGGGGCCTATGAGCAAATGACGATACAAGCCGCTGCGGCGCTGGGGCAGGCTCAGGTCATCGTGGGCTACACGGCGTATGTGGATTTGGTGCGGGATCATTTCCCGGACAAGCGGTTTTGCGCCACGCCGATGACCAAAGAGGTGGAGCGGTGTGAGCTGGCGTTTCAGGAGGCCATGGCAGGGCAGGACGTGGCCGTGATTTGCTCCGGCGACGCCGGGGTGTACGGAATGAGCGGCCTCATTTATGAGGTGGGGCAGCGATATCCCCAGGTGGAGATCGCGGTGGTTCCGGGCGTGACCGCCGCCCTCAGCGGGGGCGCGGTGTTGGGCGCGCCGCTGATTCATGATTTTGCAGTCGTCAGCCTCAGCGACCGGCTGACCCCCTGGGAGAAAATTGAAAAGCGTCTTTTGGCGGCGGCAGAGGCGGATTTTGTCGTCTGTCTGTACAATCCGGCCAGCCGGACGCGGCGGGATTATCTCCAAAGGGCCTGCGCCTTGCTGCTCCGGTTCCGTGAGCCGGAGACGGTCTGCGGCGTGGTGAAGAACATCGGCCGGGCGGGGCAGGCGTCCCAGGTGTGTTCTCTCTCCCGGCTTGGGGAGCTGGAGGTGGATATGTTCACCACGGTTTTTGTGGGGAATTCTCAGACCCAAGAGCTGGACGGCCATATGGTCACGCCCCGGGGATATCGGCTATGAGACAGGCGCTGATTTTTTCCGGCACCAGCGACGGCAGCAGCCTGGCCGTTTGCCTGGCCCGCCGGGGATGGCAGGTGACCGTGTGTACGGCTACGGCCTATGGAGCCAAGGCGCTGCCTGCCATCCCCGGAATCCGGCTCCGGACCGGCCGTATGGACGCGGCGCAGATGGAGGCTTTTTTGAAAGAATATCCGTTTGACACAGTCGTGGACGCGACCCATCCCTATGCGGCGGCTGTGTCTGAAAATATCCGGCGGGCTTGTCAAGCCGGGCAGGTGCCGTGCCTGCGCTTGCTGCGGCGGGATCAGAGCTGTCAGGGCGTTGTGGAGGTTCCCGACACAGCGGCGGCGGCTTGCTTTCTGAACACGGTTTCCGGCAACGTGCTGCTCACCACCGGCAGCAAGGAGCTGGATGCCTACGGGGCTGTGACGGATCAGAGCCGGCTCTATGCACGGGTTCTGTCCACACAGGAGTCGGTGGCCCGGTGCCGGGCGCTGGGGTTTGAGGGAAAGCGCCTGATTGCCATGCAGGGGCCCTTCTCGGAAGAGTTGAATCTGGCCATGTTGCGGCAAATTGGGGCCAGGTGGCTGGTGACCAAGGCTTCCGGCAGCGCCGGTGGATTCCCGGAAAAGCTGGCGGCAGCCCGACGGGCCGGGGTTGGGGTGGTCGTCATCCGAAGGCCCCTGGCGGAGTCCGGCCTGTCTTTGGACGAGATGGTCCAAGCGCTCACGGGTATGCCCCAGGAGCGGGAGGTGAGCCTGGTGGGCATCGGCATGGGCAGCCCGGAGTCGCTGACCGGCGAGGCGGTGCAGGCGCTGGAGGAAGCGCAGGTTCTCTTCGGCGCGCCGCGTATGCTGAAGGCGGTGGAAGGCTTCCCTGGTTTGAAGATTCCGGAATATCGAGCTGAATTCATAGCCCGGGAGATTCTCCGCCGGGAGGAGAGCCGGTTTGCAGTGGTCCTTTCCGGGGATCCGGGCTTTTACAGCGGGGCGGCTCCCCTCCGCGCGCGGTTGGCGGGAAATCCTGCGGTCCGGGTGCGGGCGGTTTGCGGGCAGAGCTCGGTTGCTTACTTATGCGCCAAGCTGGGCAAGTCCTGGCAGGATGCCGTGCTGCTGAGCCTCCACGGGCGACCGGGGAATCTGGCCGGGGCCGTGCGGCGTAACCGGAAGGTTTTTGCACTGGCTTCCGACAATGTGAGGGAACTGCTGGAGGAGCTCTGCCTCTGCGGCCTGGAAGACGCCCAGGTCTCGGTGGGCTCCTGTCTGGCCGGTCCGGAAGAAACAATCGTCCAGGGCGATGCCGCTTCCCTGCGGAGCCGGGATTTTCCCCCGCTGTCCTGCCTGCTGGTGGAGTACGATCAGGGCGGGTGCCTTCCTGTGACGCCGGGGCTGCCGGACGAGAGCTTCCAGCGCGGCGGGGTTCCCATGACCAAGGAGGAGGTGCGCGCCGTCTCCTTAGCCAAACTGCGCCTGACGGAGAAGGCCGTCGTTTACGATGTGGGAGCCGGTACCGGCTCGGTCTCCGTGGAGGCGGCTTTGCAGGCCTGGCGGGGGACGGTCTACGCCATTGAGCGAAATCCGGAGGCCTGTGATTTAATCGCGGAGAATTGCCGCCGGTTTGCGGCGCGAAACGTAACCATAATCTCCGGCAGTGCGCCGGAGGCGCTGCAGGAGCTGCCCGCGCCCACCCATGTGTTTCTGGGCGGTACCGGCGGGTCCATGGCCGGAATCCTCCGCTGTGTTCTGGAGAAAAATCCCCGGGTTCGGGTGGTAATCGATGCCGTTACCCTAGAGACGGTGACGCAGATCCTGACGCTGACCCGGGAGCTGGCGCTGCCGGATCGGAGTTGGTTCAGGTTACGGTGGCCCGGTCCCGACGGGTGGGCGGCTATCACATGATGAACGGCGCCAATCCGGTATTCATCTGTTCCTTTGGAGGAGACACGCCATGAAAAGACCCAGATTCCTGCTCGGCGGCGTGATGAGCGGCAGCGGAAAAACCACGGTAGCCTGCGGACTGCTGCAGGCGTTTCAAAATCGGGGGCTGCGGCCTTCTTCCTTTAAATGCGGCCCGGATTACATTGATCCCATGTTTCACGCCTCCGTCATGGGAGTAAAAGCGGAAATCTGGACGGATTTTTCACGGACGGGCAGACCATGCAGTTTCTGCTGGACCGGGGAGCCGCCGGCACGGATCTTTCCGTGCTGGAAGGAGCCATGGGCTATTATGACGGCATTGCTTCCACAGATCAGGGCTCCAGCTATGCTGTGGCGGCTGCCACGCAGACGCCGGTGATTTTGGTGGTTCCGGCCCGGGGAATGGGGTTGTCGGTTGCGGCGGTGATAGAGGGCTACTGCCGGTTCCGGCGGGATAGCCGGATCCGGGGCGTCATTTTTAAACCGGATTTCTCCGGGTTTGTATCAGGAGCTGAAGCGTGAAATTGAGGCGCGCTGCGGCGTTCGGGTCTTCGGCTATCTTCCGGAGCTGCCGGAGCTCACCTTGGAGAGCCGCCATTTAGGCCTGCACATGCCCGGGGAGGTCGGAAGCCTGCGGGACAAGCTGAACCGTCTGGCGGCACAGATGGAGCGCACTTTGGACTTTGATGGGATCCTGGCGCTGGCTCAGGAGGCGGGGCCTCTGATGGGAAGAGGACCGGAGCTGAACCCGGGCAGTCCCGTGCGCCTGGCGGTAGCCAGGGATGAGGCCTTTTGCTTTTCCTATCGGGAGAATTTAGAGCTGCTCCAGGACCTGGGGGCGGAATTGGTTCCGTTCTCGCCGCTCCGGGATGAACAGCTGCCGGAAGGCGCCGCGGGTCTGCTCCTGAACGGCGGTTACCCGGAGCTCCACGGACCGGCTTTGGCAGAAAATCGGGCCATGCGCCGTGCCGTTCGCGACCGGATTCAGCAGGGCCTTCCCACCGTTGCCGAGTGCGGCGGCTATTTGTATCTCCAGCAGACGCTGGAAACCGAAGAGGGCCGGTTTCCCATGGCGGGCGTTCTGCCTGGAACGGGATGGAATACGGGCAAGCTTTGCCGGTTTGGCTACCTCACCCTCCGCTCCCGGCGGGACAGCCTGTATGGACCGGCCGGTACGGAGCTGCGGGCCCATGAATTTCACTATTTCGACACGAATGACCCGGGGGAGGCCTTCGACGGGGTGAAGCCCGTCCGGGGCACGCATTGGCGCTGCATCCACAGCCGGGGCAATTTGTTGTGCGGCTTTCCCCATGCCTACCTGTACGCCAACCCCTCCTGTGCCGTCCATTTCCTGGAGGCCTGCCGCCGGTGGGAAAAGGAGGGGAGGCAATGAATTGGATTTTATGCCGCGCCGTGGCTTTGTTAATCGGCTTTTTGGGGGAACAGCAGATCGGCTGGCCCCGGAAATGGTACCACCCCATTATGGCCGTCGGCTCGCTGATCTCCGGTGCGGAGCGGATGCTCCGAGCTTGGTTCCCCAAGAGCAAGGCAGGAGAGCGGGCGGCGGGGATTGTCATGGCGTCGGCTTTGCCTCTGCTGACGCTGGGCGTGTCCGGAGGTGTGCTGTATTTTCTGTACCGCTGGAGCTGGATTGCCGGTCTTTTGGTGGAGAGCGCTATGTGCTGGAGCATTTTTGCCTCCGGCAGCCTCCGAGACGCGGCGCAGGAGGTGGAGACGGGCCTGTCCCACAGTGTGGAGGCGGGCAGGCAGGCGGTGAGCAGAATTGTCGGCCGGGACACCCGGCAGCTGTCCCAGGCAGGTGTCGTCCGGGCGGCGGTGGAGACGGTGGCGGAAAATCTCTCCGACGGCGTCCTTGCGCCCTTGGTCTTTACGGCGTTGGGCGGGGCGGCCGGAGGCTATTTCTACAAAACGGTCAATACGATGGATTCCATGGTGGGCTACCGAAATGACCGGTACCGGTATTTCGGCACCGGAGCGGCCCGGTTGGACGATGTGTGTAACGCAATTCCCGCCCGGCTGTCGGCGATTTTGATGGTGCTTCTGGCGGGCTTCTGCGGCCTGGACCGGCGGCGCGCCTGGCGGACGTTTTGCCGGGACCGGTACTGTCATGCCAGCCCGAACTCCGCCCAGACGGAGTCGGTGATGGCCGGAGCGCTGGGCCTGCAGCTGGGCGGAGATGCCTGGTATTTTGGGCAGCTGCACAAAAAGCAGACCATCGGCGATGCCCTGCGGCCTGCAGAGCCTGAGGATATTGCGCGGGCGGTTCGTCTGATGCTGGCGACTTCCGATGCGGCGGTGTGCTTGGCCGTGATGCTTTTGGTCTGGATTGGAGGATGAGACATGAAGACGGAATTGGAACATGTGCATCCGGCGGAGATTGAGCGCCGGAGCTTTTCCATCATTTCCCAGGAGCTGGGGCCCCGCACTTACGCGGGACCTTATGACGAACTGATTTTAAAGCGTGTGATTCACGCCAGCGCGGACTTCGATTACGCAGATCACCTGGTCTTTTCCCCCGGCGCGGTAGAAAGCGCCATGGAGGCCATCCGGGCCGGTGCGGACATTGTCACAGATACCCAGATGGCGAAGGCCGGGATCAACAAGACCGCTCTGGCCCGGTTCGGCGGGCAGGTGCGCTGCTTTATGTCCGATCCGGACGTGGCCCGGGAGGCGGGGGACCGGGGGACGACCCGGGCGGCTGTCTGTATGGAGCGGGCGCAGGCGCTGCAGCAACCCCTGGTTTTTGCTGTGGGCAATGCGCCCACGGCGCTGGTTCGCCTGTATGAACTGGTGCAGGAGGGGAGACTGACGCCGGCCTTGATCATCGGCGTTCCGGTGGGCTTTGTCAACGTGGTGGCCTCCAAGGAGCTGATTGAGCAGGCGGGAGCTCCCTACATTGTGGCCCGCGGGCGAAAGGGCGGCAGCAATGTGGCCGCCGCCATTTGCAACGGAATCCTATACCAGATGAAGTGAGAGACAGAACATGAACATACAAATGATTGGTGTGGATCACACCCTGGCGCCGGTGGGGATCCGGGAGCGCTTCTCGTTTACCAGTACGGCGGCGGAAGCGGCGATGCGGTCTGTCTGCAGGCGGGAGCAGGTGGAAGGCTGTGTCCTTGACCACCTGCAACCGGACGGAGCTTTGGCTCAGCGCCCAGGGGGGAGCTGGAGCTGCCGGAGCTGCTGTGTGGACTCAAGGGGCTGAACCCGGCCGCCTATCAGCCGTACCTGGTGTGCCGCCGGAACCGGGAGGCGGTGCAGTACCTGTTTTCTCTGGCAAGCGGACTGAAGTCCATGATTCTGGGAGAGGATCAGATTTTGGCGCAGGTCAAAGCAGCGCTGGCCCGAGCCAGGGAGCTCCAATGCTGCGGCAGTACCTTGGAGGTGCTGTTCCGCCATGCGGTGACGGGGGCAAAACGGGTGAAGTCCCAGCTTCTGCTGTCTACGGCAAACGCCTCCGCTGCGGAATTGGCCATGGAGCAAATGCAGGTGCAGGGGTATGCGTTTTCCGGGAAGCGGTGTCTGGTCATTGGAAATGGGGAGATGGGCAAACGGGCGGCGGCGGCTTTATTGGCAGCCGGCGCTTCGGTGACGGTGACGGTGCGGCAATACCGCAGCGGCCTGGTGGAGGTGCTGCCGGGATGCCGCCGCATCGATTACGGGCAGCGGTATGAGTATCTGCCGTCCTGCGACCTGGTGGTCAGCGCCACCAGCAGCCCGAATGTGACGATCCGGGCGGAGGAGCTGGCCCGGTGCGGGCTGGACCATGACCTGTTGCTCCTGGACTTTGCCGTACCCCGGGACATAGATCCCGCCGTCGCGGCGCTGCCCCATGTGACGCTTTATAACATCGACCGGTTCTCCCTTCCCCAGTCCGGAGAGCTGAAGCGTCAGCTTCAGGAGGCGGAGGAGCTGCTGCAGCAGGAGCTGGAAAAATTTGAGGCGTGGCAGGCCTGCCGGGATTTGATTCCCCAGGTGGAGGCCTTGGGCGCCTATATGGCCCGGGAGGTGGACTTCCGGATCGGACCGGCGGTCCGGGGGCTGGCTCTGACCAGAGAACAGGATCGGAGCCTGACCCAGGCGGTGGAAAGCGCCGCCGGTCACGTACTAAAAAAGCTGATGTTTGCGGTCCGGGATGAGGCGGGCGCGGAGGTGCTGCGCCAATGCCTGGCGGCAATGGAGCAGGTGGCGGCCTATGAGTGAGAGAAAATTCCCCTTGTTTTTGAATCTCACAGGCAGAGAGGTTTGGCTGTTCGGCGGCGGGGCGGTGGCGCTGCGCCGGGCGAAGACGTTGCTTGCTTTCGGGCCCAATCTGACCGTTGTGGCGCCGGAGCTGGACCCGGCGTTTTTGGAGCTGCCGGTGCGCTTGGAACGCCGGGCCTACGCGCCGGGGCAGATGAACCGTCCCTTTCTGGTGCTGGCCGCCACCGGCGATGCAGCGGTCAACCGAGCCATTACAGCAGAGGCCCGGTCCAAAGGGGCCTGGGCCAATAACGCCTCGGACCGGCGGGATTGTGATTTTTTCTTCCCTGCCGTCATTCTGAAGGAGGACATCACCGTGGGCCTTACGGGAGACGGGCAGGATCATTCAGCAGTGCGCCGGGCGGCGGCGGCAATCCGGGAGATGAAATTATGAGCCGAATCATTTGCATTGGCAGCCGGGAAAGCCGGTTGGCCGTCATCCAGACCCGCCAGGTGGCGGATTATATCCGGCGGACGATGCCGGAGGCGGACGTGCGGTTGATCACCATGAAAACAACGGGGGACCGGATTTTGGACCGGTCTTTGGAGGCCGTGGGGGGCAAAGGGCTGTTTGTGAAGGAGCTGGACCGGGCGCTTTTGGAGGGCCGGACCGAGCTGTCCGTTCACAGCTTAAAGGACCTGCCCATGGAAACGCCCCAAGCGCTTCCCATTTTGGGCTATTCCCGGCGGGAGGATCCCAGAGATGCGCTGATTCTTCCGGCGGGGACGACCCAGTGGGATCAGAGCAGGCCCTTGGGCTGCTCCAGCCGGAGGCGGATTTTGCAGCTCAAACGGCTGTATCCCCAGGTGCAGACGGCGTTGGTTCGGGGAAATGTCCTGACCCGGCTGCAAAAGCTGGACCGGGGGGAATACGGGGCGCTGATTCTGGCGGCGGCGGGGCTCAAGCGGCTGGGGCTGGAGGACCGAATTAGCCGGTATTTTACCCCGGAGGAGATGCTGCCGGCGGCGGGACAGGGCATTCTGGCGGTCCAGGGCCGGGCCGGTTTGGATTACGGCTATTTAGACGGCTTTTTTGACCCGGCAGCGTCTGCCTGCGCCCAGGCAGAGCGCGCTTTTGTTCGCGCCCTGGACGGCGGCTGCACCGCGCCCATTGCGGCCTACGGACAGGTCCGGGGGCATATTCTGACGCTCACCGGGATGTACTGCCGGGACGACGGCAGCGACGATTGGCGGGGGTCCGTGCAGGGCGAGCCCCGGGAGGCGGAGCAGCTGGGCTTGACCCTGGCGGCGATGTGGAGGGATGCATATGGCGGGTAAAGTTTGGTTGGTGGGCGCGGGTCCTGCAGACGGCGGCCTTCTGACCTTAAAAGGAAAGGCGGTTTTGGACCAGGCGGAGGTGGTGGTTTACGATGCTCTGGTGGGGGGAGAGATTCTGGCATGGATTCCCCCCCAGGCGGAGAAAATCAACGTGGGAAAACGAGCCGGCTGTCACCGGAAGACACAGGAGCAGATCAACGAAATTTTATGGACCAAGGCGCGGGAAGGAAAGCGGGTGGTCCGGTTGAAGGGCGGCGATCCGTTCCTGTTCGGCCGGGGCGGGGAGGAGCTGGAGCTCCTGACGGCTCATGGGGTGGACTATGAGGTGGTGCCCGGCGTCACCTCGGCGGTGGCGGTTCCGGCTTACTGCGGCATTCCGGTGACGCACCGGGATTTTTGCTCCTCCGTCCATATCATCACCGGCCATCCACAAATGGGACGGAAGCCGTATTCCTTATGGGACTGGCAGCCCTGCCGGAGATTTGCGCCGGTCTTCTGGAGGCGGGCATGCCCCCCGATACCCCGGCGGCGGTTTTACAGCAGGGGACCACGGCGGAGCAGGCGGCTGTGACGGCGGATCTGCAGAGCTTGCCCAGCCGGGCGGCCCAGGCGCAAATCCGGCCGCCTGCCATTTTCCTGGTGGGCGGCGTATAGCGGTTGCCGGGAGAAATTTGCCTGGCGGGAAA
>VOFH01002953.1_pt1 | contig 32166 bp, 62 predicted proteins | sample 5384091 | NCBI WGS metagenome assembly VOFH01 (sample SAMN12384727, study PRJNA508395) | human gut metagenome | isolation source: healthy gut G | host: Homo sapiens
TCGACATGCACCGTCTCGCAAAACTGATCCACGCTGCAGCTGCGCTGAACCTCATAACCAGCTGCCAGAAATGCTGGTAAATCTCTTGCAAGACTTGTTGGTTTGCAGGAGATATAGACGATGTTTTCTACCCATATGCCAGGATCTTCGGCAGCGCTTTTGGGGTGGATTCCATCGCGAGGGGGATCCAGAATGATCATATCTGGTTTTTCAGTAAGATTGTCTAGGACTTTCAGGACGTCACCTGCGATGAAACGGCAATTGGTGAGACCATTTAAGGCGGCATTTACTTTTGCAGCTTCCACAGCTTCCTCAACAATTTCCACGCCGATAACCTCTTTCGCAACAGAAGCAAGAAGCTGGGCAATAGTTCCAGTACCGCTGTAGAGGTCAAATACTTCTTTATCCTTGGTGTCACCAATGTAATCACGCACAATGGAGTACAATACTTCGGCTGCCAGTGAGTTTGGCTGGAAGAAGGAAAATGTACTAATCTTAAACCGCAGACCCAGCAACGTTTCATAGAAGTAATCCTGTCCATAAAGAATTCTTGTCTCATCGCTCTTCACGACATCAGACAGAGAATCATTGATAATGTGCATAATTCCTACGATTTTTCCCTCCAGCGGAAGAGCCAGAAGCCTTGATACCAGCGGCGCATAGTCGTACTCTGCCTGGTTTGTGGTGATCACATGTACCAGAATTTCACCAGAGGTCACACCACGGCGCAGAAGCAAGTGGCGCAGATATCCCGTATGCTGCATTTACTTATAATGCACAGCCCCAAGCTCTGTAAAAAAGTCCAGCACACTGGAAAGGATCGCCGTCATATCCGGATGCACCAGCTTACAGTCAGACGCTGTCAGTACGTCGTAAGTGCTGCCTTTCTTGTGCAAACCAAGAGAAAGAGGACCATCCTTATACTCATCGCCAAAGGAAAACTCCATCTTGTTGCGGTATCCAAACTCGATAGGACTTCCGTAGATTCCATCCCAGTGAAGGTCTGTACCAATACCTACTGCCTCCTGGAGAAGTCCTTTCACCTGAGTTTCCTTCATTTTAACTGTTCTTCGTAGGACATTGTCTGGTACATGCAGCCACCGCATGCTGGAAAAATCTTACATACAGGCTCTCTTACCTCAAGGGTAGAATTCTCCAGAATCTCCAAAAGCCTGCCTTCTGCCCTGCCCGAACGCTTTTATTGATCATAAAGCGAACTTTCTGACCTGGAATTCCATTTTTACAATTACTTTTTCTCCATCTATGTTCACATATCCCTTGTTAGGGAAATCAACTTTCTCGATAATTCCTTCGTAAATTTCACCTTTTTTCATAAATCCTCCATAAAATAATTGTATATAGATCGTAACTATTCCGCAGCTGTCTTTTATATATAATACTGTCGCCAATAGATTACTGTTCACTGGTAACGTTCCATGAGGTGTTTTTGTGAACAAAGTTCACAGAAAACCCGAAAATTGCGGCGCGAAATCATGCGAATGCATGATTTCTGTGCAGCGCGAAGCGTATTACTATGAAGATACTGAACAGTTACCTTAAATCAAAAATAAGGTATACGGGGAGCATAACTGCTATATGCCCGTATACCTTTTTCATTTAATATGCACTCACTTATAAAAAAATCCCCGAAATTATCCACATCCAAACCAGATTTGTATTCCAAAAATTGTGGACGACCGTGGATATCCGCTAAACGCCTTACTTATTTCTCCTCATCCTCGAAATAATCGTCATAATCATCATCAAAATCTTCTTCAGAAATCTTCCAGGTAATCCGGAGCGAAGAAACGATATACTGCAAATGCGATTCCTGCAACTGCTGCAACTGCGCCGATGATCGCCAGTACCCAGAGGACTGTATTCTTCTGCTTCTCATCTTCTTTTTCTTAAGTAATGATAATAATTCCTCGAGCTTATCCATTTTAATGTTCATGTGATACCATCCTCTCTTTCAAAGTACTCATTAGGTTTATTTATTATACCACTTTTGCAATTATTTTACCATAGTTAATATATTAATTTTAAATTTTTCCAAACCCAATTTCCAATCAAATTTTCTTCAGCTTGGCAAAGCTTGCGAACATCTTCTTCACACCAACCTTATCAAACTCCACTGTAACCTCATAATCACGACCGCCTTCCACGATTTCTTTCACAATTCCAACGCCAAATTTAATATGGCGAACCGTATCTCCCACCTCATAATCCAGCGAATTGGCTTTGTTACTTTAAATTCTCTTGGCTTGTAATTTCTGCCCTGGAGAATTTCTTTCATCTTGGAGTATTTCGCCGGTGTTGGGATTAGTTCCTCCACTTTCGGCTTCTTCTCCTGAATAGTGTGTCCCAGATCTACCAGTTCTCTTGGAATCTCTCTCACAAACCTGGAAACCCTGTTATACTGAGTCTCTCCACGGATCATCCTCTGCTGGGCGCAAGTCAAAGTAAGGTCTTTTCATTGCACGGGTAATTCCCACGTAACATAGTCACTGTTTTCGTCAAAACTGTCAATATCCGCAACCAGAGCGACATTTTCCAGAAAGCCGTTTAAGGTCGGAGCTTCTTCCCCCTCCGCATAATCCACAGCTTTGCTGATCAATTCGTCAATATTTTCGATTCTTGCCTCTGCCTCATCCGTTCCCTCTGCTTCGAGTTCTCTGACATAACCGGTCGTTTCAATAACTTCCTGCAGCAGATCTGCCACGGAAAGCAGCTTTGCCTTTGCTTTCATAGACTGGATAAACAACACAAACGGCCGGATCTTTGCTGCCGCTTTGCCCAGCCCCGGTACCTGTTCTGCCACACAGAGCGCATCATAAAAACTGATCTCCTGCTCCTGGGCATACAATGCCACTTTGTTGATCGATGCCGCACCAATTCCACGTTTTGGGATGTTGATGATACGCCGCACCGCCAGATCATCCTGCCCATTGTCGATGGTCTTTAAATATGCCAGCAGATCCTTCACTTCCTTACGGGCGTAGAAATTTACGCCTCCAAAAATTTTATATGGAATATTTGCTGTAATAAAACGTTCCTCAAAGAGACGGGACTGTGCATTGGTACGATAGAGAATGGCACAGTCTTTATACTGATACTCTCCTTTGCGTACCCGCCGGGCAATATCCCTTGCCACAAAATCCGCTTCCTCTGCCGCCGTATCCAGCTGCTCAAAGGTGATCTTGTCCCCGGCTCCATTGTCCGTCCACAGACGCTTTTCCTTTCGCCCCTGATTGTTGGCAATCACAGCATTGGCTGCATCCAGAATATTTTGCGTGCTCCGGTAATTCTGCTCCAGTTTGATCACTGTGGCATCCGGAAAATGATGTTCAAAATTCAGAATATTGTAGATATTCGCTCCCCGGAACTTATAGATAGACTGATCATCATCACCTACAACACAAAGATTCTGGTATTTTAAAGCCAGCAGACGGATCAGTTCAAACTGTGCGGTAGGTATCCTGATACCAGTTTACAAGTAGTTTTAAAAACTATATAATAAGGAGCAGAGGTGATAAAAATGACAGCTGATGATAAATCCATATTAAAGAGCATTCTGGAGCACATTTCCGGAATGGATTATATAAAACCAGAAGATCTTCCAAACATCGACCTGTACATGGATCAGGTCACCACGTTTATGGAGGATCAGCTTGCGTCCACAAAGCGTCACGATGATGACAAGATCCTGACAAAGACCATGATCAATAACTACGCCAAGAATAACCTGCTCCCTTCCCCTGAGAAGAAGCGCTATTCCAAAGATCATCTGCTCATGCTGATCTTCATTTTATTATTTTAAGAATATTCTGTCCATCACAGACATCCAGAAGCTTCTCGGTCCCATCACAGCGAAATACTTTAAAGGTGAGCCAGGCAAGGACATGACCTATGTATATAATGAAGTTTTTGGAATGGAGAACCGCAAGATTGACCAGTTGATCAAGAATCTTCTGAAGGATTACCGTTTCTCCAGCGCCACTTTCCAGGATGCAGATGAGGAAGATCAGGAATTTCTGAAGCGATTCAGTTTTATCTGTCTCATGAGCTTTGATGTCTACATTAAGAAGATGATCATTGAGAAAATGATCGATGACATTTCCCCATCTGAGCCCAGGGACAAACATAAGAAGAATAAAGACAAATAACAGTACAAAACCCGCGAAATTATCTCATAGCACAATTTCGCGGGTTTTCTTTCGTATATTCTATTCTATTTCGATTCAGATCCTCTTGACGCTTATTCGTCCTTCTGATCCAGAGAACGGTTCTGCTCTTTTTCTCTTCCATTCTCTTAAATACCATATCATAACCGTCATTGCCATAATTCAGAGAACGGTTTACACGGCTGATCGTGGCTGTGGAAGCACCGGTCTTCTCAGAAATGTCAAGGTAGTTCTCTTATCCATCAGCATTTTTTGGCCGCTTCAAATCTCTGAGATAAAGAAAGAAGTTCGTTAATGGTACACACATCCTCAAAGAAAGTGTAGCACTCTTCCTTATCCTTCAGACAAAGTATGGCCTCAAAAGATGGTCCAACTGCCTCAGTTCTGATATTTTACTCATTTCGCTACTCCTTTTCTCTATATTTAATGTTTATTATTCTTTTTCAATGATTACTATTTTAACACTCTGACGTGTGATAAGCAAGGACTTTCTATAAATATTTTTGTGAAGATTATATAGTTTTTATGTTTTTTTATTTTCAAATTGCTTTTTTTTTCACAGATTCGTTATACTATGTGATAAGCTCATTAATGCTATATACAAAATAGAAAAGAGGAATTTTTGAATGGATCGTTTTTTTCAACATGGATAACAAATTTTTTCACCTTCATGAGCAGGGTGGCAGATCTTATCATTCTGAATCTGCTTTGCATTGTCTGCTGCATTCCCGGTGACCATTGGACCTTCCATTGCCGCCATGTTCTACGTCACTTTGAAAATGGTTCGTAATGAAGAGTCTTATATCGTCCGCGGTTTTTAAATCCTTTAAACAGAATCTGAAACAGGGTATTGTGATCAATCTGATCATGCTTGCGGCTGCCCTTTTGCTGTACTTTTGACATTAGCATCTGCCGCAGCACACCTGGCACCATCGGTAAGGTTCTTATGGTATTATTTATGATGATCCTGGTCGTTTACCTGATGATCTTCCTGTACATCTACCCGGTTCTTGCGAAATTTTACAATACCATCAAGAATACTTTTACCAACGCATTTTTGATGTCCATCCGCCATCTTCCATATACAGCACTTATGATCCTTGTCACTGCTGCCCCGGTTCTTGTATTTTTATTCCAAGTGCCCAGTACAGTCCATGGTCATCCTGCTGCTGGTGCTCATTGGATTTTCCGGAATTGCATACATCAATTCCCATTTCTTTGTGAAAATTTTTGACAAATATATTCCGGAAGAAACCTCTGAGCCGAATCCTGACAGTGTAGTAGACCACAGTCTTGATTCCGACAATAAGAATTTATGATCACCAGCTGGAATGGAAAGTCCTATCACTCCCTTGACTATATGCTAAAGGAGCGCTTCGGGGAAAAGGTTTATAAAGTCACCTTTAAACGGCGGCATGAGCTGTCCCAACCGCGATGGTACAATAGGACACGGCGGCTGCATCTTCTGCAGCGAAGGTGGCAGCGGTGATTTTGCCGCCAGTGCAGCCCCTCTATCCATGAACAGATAGACAGCCAAATTTGCCATGCTTTCCGCCAAAGACCTATTCACAATACATCGCCTATTTTCAGGCTTACACCAATACTTATGCTCCTGTGCCTTATCTGGAAAAAATTTTTCAGGAAGCTATTTCCCATCCGGGAATTGTGGCACTTTCTATTGGTACAAGGCCGGATTGCCTGGAGGACGATGTAGTAGAACTTCTTTTTCCCGGCTAAACATGGTTAAACCAGTCTGGGTAGAACTGGGACTTCAAACCATTCATGAATCTACCGCAGCTTATATCCGGCGAGGTTACCCTCTGTCCTGCTTTGAAGACTCCTTAAGAGACTCTGGGCAGCTGGTCTGGAAGTAGTAGTTCATACCATTCGGGCTTCCGGCGAATCCAGGAAGATATACTGGCTACTTTGGATTATTTAAATACCCAGGATATTCAGGGAATCAAGCTTCAGCTGCCACGTTCTGAAAGGCACTGACCTTGCATATGATTATCTTGCCGGGGAAATTTATGCTGGAACGCACCGAATATTGACCTTGTAGCAGACTGCCTGGAAACATCTGGATCCATCCATTGTGATCCACCGGGTTACCGGGCGATGGGCCCGAAAGATCTGCTGATCGCCCTCTATGGGCCAGCAGAAAAAGAGAAGTGCTGAATCTGCTCCACCACCGTTTGAAAGAGCGTCAGAGTTTTCAGGGCAAAGCATTAGAGCGTGTTTGAAAAAGGCTTTCTGCAAGATGTGCGTCACAATTTGTGGGAGATTTTGTCCGATTGAGGGAGGCTAGCGGGCTACGCCGACTGAAAGAGGGCAAAATCTCCCGCAAAGTGGGGCGTGCGGATTGCGGGAATGATTTTCAAACACGCTCCAGAGTCTGTTTGAAATATTTCCCGCAATCTCCCGCAAAGTAATACATCTTGCAGAAAGCTTTTTCAAACACACTGAATTTAGAACATGCAATATTTCACCAGAAGGGAGGCTGGAAAATGGCTACACCATTTACTGTTTACAAACTGATCATCCTATATATGCTTGGAATTCTTCGTCCCCCATCACTAATTCAGAAATTTCAGAATTTATTCTGGACCACGAGTACACGAATTATTTCCATTTGCAACAGGCCCTTTCCGAGCTTGAGGAAACAGAACTGATTGAGAAGCGTACCATTTCAATACTTCCTACTATTATCTTACTGAAGATGGAAAAACACGCTCACCTATTTCGAGAATGATATTTACCTCCGTACTGAAGTGCTCCAGTACCTTGCAGCCAGAGGTGCCTCCACAAAAGAATCAGGTGAAAGCTCAAGCCGATTATTACATTAATAATCAGGGAGAATATGTGGTTCACCTTCAGCTTTTGCAGAAGGGTGCTTCTGTGATCGATCTTTCTCTTGCAGCGCCATCTCTTTCCGCTGCAAGGCCATTTGCAGGCAGTGGCCCAGAAATATGAAGAAATTTATGCAAAAATAATGGAGGGGCTTTTATAAAGCTCCTCCACTTTTCATTTCAGATTTTGTAATTATTCAGTACCTTCACAGCTGCATGCTTGAAAATAGCACTTGCTGATAACTACTCAATATTTATTCCAAACGCGTGTTTGAAAAAAAAATCATTCTTCCAATCTGCATGCTCTTTTATAAACTTCATGTGTTCCTTCAGTTTTCTTCTCATATCCCATATCTGACAGCTCATAGAATTTCTCTCCCTGGATCTCATCTGGCAGATACTGCTGCTTTACATAATGATTTGGATAATCGTGGGCATACTTATAGCCCATTCCCATAATGGGCATCCTGAAGATGCACCGGAACAGTCGTCCTGGTACGCTTCACACTGTCCATTGCTGCAAAAATAGCATTCACCGCTGCATTACTCTTAGGTGCACATGCCATATATGCAGCAGCCTGGGAAAGAATGATCTGGGATTCCGGCATTCCCACCCGCTCAACTGCCTGGGCTGCTGCGGTTGCCACTACCAGGGCCTGGGGATCTGCATTTCCAATATCTTCAGAAGCAAGGATCATGATCCGTCTTGCGATAAATTTCACATCTTCACCTGCATACAGCATTTCGCCAGATAATAGACTGCAGCATCCGGATCGGAGCCCGCGCATACTCTTGATAAAGGCAGAAATGATATCATAATGATTGTCCCTGTTCTTGTCATAGCGCCCCACCAGCTTTTGGATACACTCAGAAGCTACATCCAAGGGTCAGATGAATCTTGCCGTCTGTATCTTGTGGTGAAGATTCCCAAGTTCTATGGCATTCAGGCGCTTCTGGCGTCTCCTCCTGCCATATCTGCCAGAAACTCCAGGGCATCTTCATCCAGAACCGCATTATAGCTTCCCATGCCCTTTTCCTTATCGTTCACTGCCCGCAGGAGCAGTTCTTTAATCTCCGGTATCTCCAGGGACTTCAATTCAAAAGATGATCGATCTTGAAAGGAAGCTCCGTTTACCTCAAAATATGGATTCTCTGTTGTGGCCCCGATAAGAATGATGGTTCCGTCCTCCACAAAAGGGAAGAAGATAATCCTGCTGTCCCTTATTAAAGCGATGAATCTCATCAATAAACAAAATCGTCTTTTTTTCCATACATGCCAAGGGCATTCTGAGCCTGTTTTACCACTTCTTCCATATCTTTCTTGCCTGCTACGGTGGCATTGATCTGGGGTAAAGTCTGCGCTAGTAGTGGTGACTTTTGCCAGGGTGGTCTTTCCGGTTCCCGGAGGGCCGTAAAAATAACAGAAGTCAGCTTATCCGCCTTGATGAAAACTGATAAAAAGCAATTTATCTTTTCCTACGATGTGCTGCTGTCCCACTACTTCCTCCAGTTTCGCGGGCGAAGCGATGGGGCAAGTGGGGATTCATTCTCCATTGTCCTGGTTCGCATATTCAAATAAATCCATGTATTTTCTCCAATTCAAAAAGTAATTTTCCGTACATTTGTTCTAATTATAATCTATATTTCTCATTTAGAGCAAGTTTATAAAGCTATTTTTTAACTGTTCGCGGAACATTACATTACTGTTCACTGGTAACGTTCCGCGAAGGCGCGTTTTTGTGAACAAAGTTCACAGAAAAATCCGAATTGCGGCGGTGAAATCATGCGAATGCATGATTTCTGTGCATCGCGAAGCGCGTTACTGTGAACGGGTGAACAGTAACACATTACCAATGAACATCTTTAACGATCTTTACGGCAATATCAGCTCCTCTACAGTCACGAATTCATATTCTTCTGCCATCAGAAGATCCACAATCTGAAGCGCTGCATCTACTGAGCTTTGGTAAGCATCATGCATCAGGATCACTGCCCCGTCTGACGCTTCCGACCGCACAATTTTCATAATCGAATCACATTTTTACTCTTCCAGTCCAAAGTATCCATCCAGAGTACAGGAAACATCTCCACATAAAAATCCAGATTTTTCGCCGCTCCCCATAGGCCGGGTACCATACCGGGTACCAGCGATTTCAAAGATTTTCTGGTTGGTTGTCTCAATTTCTTCTTTTGCTGCCTCCTTTGAAATCTTATCCAGCTGTACATGATTATATGTGATTCCCGATCAGATGACCTTCCTCCTGTATTTGCTTCACAAAGTATAACCCTCAATATTCTTCCCATGAGAAAAAAAGTAGCATGAACCCCTCTCTCCTTCAGCCCTTTCCAAACAGCAGCGTATATTTACTGTTAGGGCCGTCATCAAAAGTCAGAGCTGCTTTTTTCTTTTCCGTCACATTCTTTCCAAAGTATCTTCCAGCTTCTTTTCTGACCTTCTATTCCTAGCCCTATCACTTTGTGCGACAGTTTTTTTCTCTCTTTTCCCGTTCCCCTTCTACTTACCTTCCTGTTCCCGCCCGGCACAGGTATATTCCTCACACTTCTTTTGCATTCTCCAGTTCTCCACGGTTTCCAGCCTTGCCAGCAGCACCGCCAACGCGATTCTCCACATCACCAGATGTCTTTTTTCCTTCATATCCCGCCGCCCTGACATCTGTCTTTCCTGATAATATATGTTTATGAAATGAAAAAAGAATCCTGCTTGCAGGATTCTCCGCCTGCGGCGGGGCGCCCGAGCGACAACTACCTTTTCCGCCGCAGTGCGATCCTGCCCGGTAGGGCTTTAATGTAACAGGAAATCCAACGGAATTTCCTGTTACATTAAAAAGCACTGGCAATCTCTTTCAAAATCACCAGTGCTCTTTCTTTTGTTTTCACATCATATGCTGCTATGTGACACAGCCTGTTATTATTTCAGCAGCTTCAGCTGATTTTCAATTCTTCGATGCATTTCCATATCCAAGCTTGTTGCTATCCAGACACAGGTCATACTGGTGGCATCCTTCCATTCCTCACCTGTGAATCTGCGGTAATACTCATCCTTACGTTTGTCATCCTTCTGAAGGAATTTTTCGATCTCTTTCTGGCTCATGCTCAGCTTCTCAGCAGCCTTTTCCATTCGGAAATCCCAATCGTGGATAAATACACGAAGCACATTTGGATAATCCTTCAAAATATAGTTGGAGCATCTTCCGATGATCACGCAGGATTCCTTCCCAGCCAGTTCACGGATGATCTTTGCCTGATAATTAAACAGGTTCTCATCAGAGGTGAAGTCCTTACTCTGAGGGCGAGATCAGCTCACCGCTGTAAATTCCATTCTTCCCGAAAAGCGGTTTTTGCGCTGGAATACTCATCTACTCTTCCAAAAAGAGTTTCATGAATTCCACTGTCCTCAGATGCCATGCGGATAATATCCTTGTCGTAATATCCAATCCCTAATTTCTTCGCAAGCATTTCACCAACGGTACGTCCACCGCTTCCGTACTGTCTTGCAATTGTAATTACGAAATTGTCCATTTTCTCCTCCTTATTACACTGGCCAGCTTTCTAAAGCGTTGTTTTTCCATTCTTTCCGGCAACAATAAAAATCACCTGACCAGATTATTTTCCTAAAACCCTTACTGTTCACGACCTGTCCAGTAACCCTTCGTGATGCACCAGATTCCGAAATTTCTGTGAATTTTTGTTCAAAACGGACATGTCGCCTGTCAGCTGTCAGATCTGCAAATTTTATTCACCCAGATAAGCCTTCTGTACCGCTTCATCATTCAGCAGGTCGCTTGCTTTTCCACTCATTGTGATCTTGCCAGTCTCAAGAACGTATGCACGATCTGCGATAGAGAGGGCCTTCTTCGCATTCTGCTCTACAAGAAGTACCGTAGTACCACTTTCACTTACCACACGGATAATATCGAAGATCTCATTTACAAAGATTGGGGAAAGTCCCATGGATGGCTCATCCATTACGATCAGTCTGGGTTTACTCATAAGGGCACGCCCCATGGCAAGCATCTGCTGCTCACCACCAGAAAGTGTGCCGGCACGCTGTCCTTTACTTCTTCCAGACGCGGAAACCTTTTATAGACTCCTGCAAGGCTTTCCTGGATCTCAGCTTTATCTTTTCTCGTATAAGCACCCATGATCAGGTTCTCATATACACTTAAATCTGAAAAAACACGTCGTCCTTCCGGAACGTGTGCAATTCCCATTTCAACAATCTTATGGGCCGGAACCCTGGTAATATCTTTTCCTTCAAAAACAACGGAACCTTCTTTTGCTGAAAGAAGACCTGTAAGTGTCTGCAGGGTAGTTGTTTTACCTGCACCGTTTGCACCGATCAGAGCAATAACCTCGCCCTGGTTTACCTCAAAGGAGATTCCCTTTTAATGCCTGGATTCACCATAATATACGTGTAAATCTTTTACTTTCCAACATTGCCATTTCTTTTTTCCTCCTTATTCGCCCAGATATGCTTGATAACAACAGCAGGATTTTTCAGAACCTTTGCTGTCTCACCCCTGACAGAGAACCTGTCCGAAGTTCAATACAGTCAGTTCCTCACAGATACCTGAAACCAGCTTCATATCATGCTCGATCAGAAGAATGGTCATATCAAAGTTATCACGAACAAAACGAATGGTATCCATCAGTTCCTCAGTTTCATTGGGGTTCATACCTGCAGCCGGCTCATCCAGGAGAAGAACTTCGGCTTTGTTGCCAGTGCTCTGGCGATCTCCAGCTTTCTCTGTTTACCATAAGGAAGGTTTCCCGCAAGAAGACCAGCCTCCTGATCCAGATTAAACACCTTCAGGATCTCCATAGCACGCTCGTTCATCTCTTTTTCTACGTTTTAAAAATATTTGGGAAGTCTTAAGATTCCGGTTAAAGTAGAATATTTATAATGATTATGCAGACCAGCCTTTACATTGTCCAGTACGGTCATATCTTTTAAAAAGTCGAATATTCTGGAATGTTCGTGCAATTCCAGCTTTATTAATATCGATAATACTTTTTCCGGTGATGTCCTGGCCGTCCAGTCTGATGATTCCCTCTGTTGGTTTGTATACACCTGTGAGAAGGTTGAATACCGTTGTCTTACCGGCACCGTTTGGTCCGATCAGGCCGTAAGCTCGCCTTTTTCGATTTTCAGTTGAAAATTATCTACAGCATGAAGGCCGCCAAACTGTATGGAAAGATTATTTACCTCAATATTGCCATAATTAAGCTGCCTCCTTTCTTTTCACGTGACCTTTGATTTTTCAATAATACGGCTTCTGAAATCTCTTGCTGCAGGAGCCCAGTTGAAAAAGCATCATTGCGATCATTACGATTGCATAGATCAGCATACGGTAAGGTGGAGAATCCCACGAAGCAGCTCGGGAAGTGCATAAAGCACAATCGTTGCCAGAATACTTCCGCGAAGATTTCCCATACCACCAAGAATTACATATACCAGAATAGTGATGGACATGTTGTAGTCAAAAATAGAAACCTTCAGCATGGAAAGGTTGTGGGCATAAAGTACACCTGCTACACCGGCAATTGCAGCGGAAATAGTAAATGCAAGCAGCTTATTCTTTGTTACATTGATACCGATGGACTCAGCTGCAATACGGTTATCACGGGTAGATGTAATGGCACGTCCGCTTCTGAATTTACCAGATTCTGGATAATAAACAGAACGACCAGAATCAGAATCACACCGATCAGGAAGAAATAATCCTTAATATCTTTATATAAGGTTGCAGTGCCGGAAACCCGAGAGCACCCTTGATGATCTGTTTTTCCGCCTGGATCCATGCTTCAATTGGCTGCGCTTGTTGCAACGTGAAGCCCTTTATCATCCACACCAACATACAGAATATTGAAAGGTTCTTAATAATCTCACCAAATGCCAGGGTTACGATTGCCAGATAGTCTCCCCGAAGTCTCAGTACCGGGATACCGATCAGTACACCGAAGACAGCAGCCACAGCGGCACCTACCAGCAATGCAAGAATCAATCTTGGAACAGATGGAAGCACATCACTGGTAACATGGGAAAACAAAGCACTGAATATGCTCCAACGCACATAAATCCTGCGTGTCCAAGGCTCAGCTCGCCGGAATAACCGACTACCAGATTCAGGGAAAGAGATGCGATAGTGTACACAGATGAACAAAGAAGTCCGGTAAGCAGTCTGGACATATTTCCGCCGCTGGAGGAAAGGATCTGTACCACAACGAAATTGCGATTACCATTGCATATGTAATAAAATTTTTTTTGTTCTTTTTGTTCATTTTTTTTCATATCGGCCACCTCATACTTTCTCTCGGATGTTCTTGGCCGAACAGACCTTCTTTGGTTTTAGGCAAGCAGAACAATAATCAAAACTGCAAAACAATTGCGTCGGCAACCTGAGAGGAAATATAGGCCTTACCTGAAAATCTCAATGACACCAAGGAGATACCGCCTACCATGGCTCCCGGGATTGAACCGATACCGCCGAAAACTGCAGCCACAAAGGCTTTGATTCCAGGCATTGCACCTGTCTGCAAGGAGTCAGGTCGGATATGCGAGCAGAGCAGAACACCTGCAATTGCAAAGTCCGGAACCGATTGCAGCGTAAGGAAATGGTTGCATTTACGTTGACTCCCATCAGCTGTGCGGCGTCACGGTCCTCGGAAACAGCCTGCATGGCACGCCCCGGTTTTGTTTTCTTTATAAAAGCTGAAGACCGACCATAATCTGATACAGGCAAGGATTGTTACGATCGTAACACCTTTAATCGTAACTGTCCGCCAAACAGCTCCAGAGACGGAACATTGATAACCGAACAAAGCTCTTGGCATCTGCTCCAAAGATCAGAAGTGCCAGATTCTGCAGAAGGTAACTAACGCCAATGGCAGTGATCAGAACTGCCAGATTCGATGAAGCCTTACGAAGAGGTCTGTATGCAACTGCCTCAATAACAACACCGGCAACAGTACAGATCACAACAGAAAGAATGATTGCCAGGATTGGTGACATACTGGCTTTGGTAACTGCGGTAAGAATTACAAATGCTCCAACCATGATAACATCACCACAAAAAAGTTCAGCATTTTTGCAATACCATACCATTGTATAGCCGAGAGCGATGATCGCATAGATACTGCCCAAGCTGATACCATCTTTTAAATAGGATATAAAACTCATAATGCACCTCTTAACTGGATTTATTACTGTAGATAGTAACCGATTTTTCTTTTCACGAGCGTGTTTGAAAATTCATTCCCGGCTTTTTTTTCCACTGTTAAGCTTCCTGTCACTTTCTGACACAAAAAAGCGGAAGTAAATTTTCAGACACGCTCCAGCTATTTACTATGAATGTCCGGACGGCAGCTGACTTTCCTATATCATGATGTCGCCGACAGGCCACCTGTCCGTTTGTTGTCTCAGACCGAAACAACAATCATTTCTGTAATTGCAAAGAAGGAGACGGACCCACAGGTAACCGTCTCCCCTTTGCTAACGGCCATCCCTGCGCAATCAGGGAAATGGTTAAAGCCTGCCGTATGCCCGGCACAATGGCCTCTATTCTTATAATTACTCCATAGAAGCGTAACGCCATCTTTAATCACATAAGCCTTAGGTGCTTTATCACACTCACCGTCTTCTGTCCATTTAGCTTCTCCTGTAAGACCATCAAGAGTAATATTCAGCATGGAAGCAGACATTGCTGCACTGATGTCTTATTTGACATATCTGGTGTGATGCCAGCATCATTTTTGCTGCCTGCATAGCGTAAAGTACATCATAAGCATCTGCTGCGAACTGGTTTGGTGTCTCACCATTGTTTGCATCGCCATATGCTTTAACAAATTTTACAGTTGCCTCATCCTCGCCTGTAGCAGAGAATGGTGTCAGAAGCATAACGCCTTCTGCAAGAGATTTATCAAAGTTCTCAACATTCAGGATTCCATCCATACCGTCAACACCAAAGATCTTCATGTCAAGACCAAGGTCATGAGCCTGCTGGAAGGATCAGCGCATTGTCGGAATAGTAGTTCGGAAGGAAAAGAAGCTCAGCGCCACTGTCTTTGATCTTTTTAAGCTGTACAGAGAAGTCTGTATTGCTGTCTGCTGTGTAAGCTTCGTCAGCTACAACTTCAAGGCCGTAATCAGCGCGCAGGCTGCAACGAATGCGTCATGTACACCGGAGTTATAATCAGCCATGGAATCGTAGAGGGTAGCTACCTTCGTAGCAAGACCTTTCTCAGAAATATACTCAGCAGATTTCGTTCCCTGCATTGGGTCTGTGAAGCACATACGGAATTCATTGTCACCAGCGGTAATGCTGTCTACTGCTGTTGCAGACGGTGTGAAAGAATGTACTATCAGCTGCCTCTGCACCTACTGCGATACAAGCACCGGAGGTAACGGTACCGCAAAGCATCTGCATTCCTTTGTCAAGAAGGTCATTGTAGCGTTAACTGCTTTCTCCGGATCTCCCTGATCGTCACCAGCGTCAGGATCTCTACCTGATATCCATTGAATCCGCCGTTTGCATTGATCTCATCTGCTGCGATCTTAGCTGCATTATATACACCATTACCATACTGTGCATAATCTCCTGTCATAGGTCCGATGACACCAATCTTGAAGGTTTCCTCGCTCTCTGCAAATACAGATACAGGTGTTACTGTGGATACTGCCATTGCTGCGGCTGCAGTAATGCTGAGTACTTTTTTCAGATTTCTCATAATAAATCTCCTCCTTAATTTATGTAAGAGCTTCTGTCATCTCGCCTCTCATGGTGTCCAGGGCATATCCGAAAACATGGCATGCAGATTGCAGGAATGATTTTGGAACAGGTTCTGCAACACTGAGATAGTATAAAAGCCCACTGGTGGTTTCCCAGCCGGCTTTGGCTTCATAACTTCTTCTCTTTACTACTTTAATGTTAAGATTATAGCATTCTGTTTTTTTGATTGCAATAGAAAATTTTATAGTTTTTTAAATTGCAAAGAAATTTCCGTTACAATGACCAATTTTTCTGTTTATGTTATTTCTGCGACGTACAAACGTACGTTGCAGGGGCATACTTTCATGCTGATTTCATATTTTGTATTATACTCATATTGGAATGTGTTTAAAATCAATTCGGTCAAAATTAACTGCAAGGTGAGGCGTTCAGATTGCAGGAATGATTTTTTTGCAGGCTCTGGGATAAAAAGGAGATGGTCACCCATCTCCCATTCAAATATCCTATTTATTTCAATTAAGCAATTGCTTTCTTAGCGATCTCAGCAAGTGCTGCGAATCCCTGAGCATCATTAACAGCCATCTCTGCAAGCATCTTTCTGTTGATGTCGATGTTTGCAACTTTCAGACCATGCATCATTTTGCTGTAGGAAAGTCCGTTCATTCTTGCAGCTGCGTTGATACGAGCGATCCAAAGCTGACGGAACTGACGTTTTCTTCTGCTTACGTCCTGCATAGGAGCTTGGCAAGTGCTCTCATAACAGACTGTTTTGCTACTCTATACTGTTTGGAACGAGCTCCTCTGTAAGCCCTTTGCCAGTTTTAATGTACGGTTATGTCTTTTCTTTGCGTTTAATCCGCCTTTAATTCTTGCCATTTCTTATTTTCCTCCTGTTCGTCTTCTTCTATGCTATATCTTATAAATAAATTTTCTTCATGCTCTTAACATTAGTAGAATCAACAACAGTAGCTTTTCTGAGATTTCTCTTTCTTTTCTGAGATTTTTTAGTCAGAATATGGCTCTTGTAAGCTTTATTTCTTACTAATTTTCCTGTTCCTGTTTTTTGAAGCGCTTTGCTGCTGCTCTACAAGTTTTAATTTTTTGGCATTGTAATTTCCTCCTTAATATCGTATCTATTTAATGTCCCTCATCAGCCGACACCCTCAGGGTGTCTCTCCAAAATGAATGCAACATCCTAGTGTTTCTGTGCTAAAAACATTGTCATGCTTCTGCCTTCTACCTTAGGTGCCTTCTCAACTACAGCAATGTCCTTCAGCATATCGGCAAAATCATCCAGAACGTGCTTGCTGCTTGACATGTGCCATCTCTCTTCCGCGGAAACGAAGTGTAACCTTAACTCTGTCGCCCTTGCTAAGGACTTTTTTGCGCGCTGCCCCAGCCTTTGTATTCAGGTCATTCGTATCAATGTTCGGGGAAAGACGCACTTCTTTGACATCGATGGTTTTCTGCTTTTTTCTTGGCCTCTTTTTCTTTTCTGGCAAGTTCGTAGCGATATTTACCATAATCAATGATCTTACATACCGGCGGTTTCGCCTGTGGGGCAATCTTTACAAGGTCAAGTCCTGCCTCCTGCGCTTTCGCCATCGCTTCTCTGGCGGACACGATTCCAAAGCTGAGCTCCGTCCGGACCAATCAGGCGTACCTCTTTGTCTCTGATTTGTTCGTTAATCATTAAATCGCTAATTGTCGTGCACCTCCATACCTGATAGATGATCTGTTCTGATCCAGTTTTTAACTTCTGGACTCTCATTCCCCTTCGCAGGAAGAAATTCCTGCCTGATACCTGACGCCGCAAATATAAAAAAAGTGCGGACAGAATCCCACACTTCTCCTATTACACTCGCGAACTAAGTCACGCGCTGCTGTGCAATATGAACCCGAGCCGCATCTAAGTATGCGCTGAGGTGAGAGTGAACTCTGCTTTCTTTTTCATCACGTACTGTCGTATGATATCATGCCTTATTGTGAAAGTCAAGATGTTTTTTTATTTTTTCTAATAATTTTTTTTCTTATAAATTTGTGCATATTTTTTTGCAGGCACAGGAAAACTAAGACTGCTGCAGCGGTTTAGTGCCCTCATGAAATACGGTCTGCTGAACAACTGCAAATGTTTGCAAAATCAAGCATACAAAATCAGGAGGTAAAAACATGACAATTTTAAAAATGTTCCGCCTGCATCATTTGCATCCATTAAGGAGATATCTCCGGAAATATTAATAATAACGTGTGTTGCACCGTTAATGGTTGTCTCAAGCAATGGGCTGGCAACTGCAAGTTTTACAGCTTCGATCGCCTTGTCGTCTCCCTTTGCAGAACCGATACCGATATGTGCAAGTCCCTTGTCCTTCATAACAGTGGAAACATCTGCAAAGTCAAGGTTAATGAGTGCAGGTAAATTGATAAGGTCTGTAATTCCCTGAACTGCCTGCTGTAACACTTCATCTGCTTTCTTCAATGCATCCGGCATTGTAGTACGTCTGTCTACGATCTCTAATAATTTATCATTTGGAATGACGATCAGTGTATCTACGCTCTCTTTTAAACGTTCAATACCACCGGTTGCATTCAACATACGCTGTTTAGCTTCGAATTTGCAAGGTTTTGTAACAACACCTACGGTTAAGATTACCTGCTCTTTTGCGATCTTGGAAACGACAGGTGCTGCACCTGCACCGGTTCCGCCACCCATACCACAGGTAACGAAAACCATGTCTGCACCTTTCACTGCAGCCGATAATTCCTCTGCACTCTCTTCCGCTGCTTTGGTGAATTTATCAACCACTAATTTTTTTTTTATACTTTTTCGCGAAATATGATATTTTCCTCAGAGTGTGTTTGAAAAAGCTTTCTGCAAAGATGTGCATCACATTTACTGGAGATTTTCAGCCACTCTCTAATATTCCTCATCGTAACTGTCATAACCGCTGTCATTATAGTCTTCGCTGTAGTCCCCACTGTAATCTTCAAGATCCTCTCCGCTTCCATCTTCACTGGTTTCATTGGGATTGGGGCCTACATAATTTCCATCTTTATCCAGCTGTCCATAACCGGTATAGCTTCCATCTTCCATATATCCGCCAAGCCAGCTGCCATTTTGCAGCAATGCTCTCCCTCAGTAGGTCTGGAGCCTACATGGTTTCCGTTCTGATCATATTCCCTTCACCGGTATAGTCACCCTCCAGATCTTACCCTCCATGCCAGTTAGCCACTGCATTCTCGTAAGCAGCCGCAGTATCCACATCCGCAATCACACCATCTCGCCCAGATCCTGCTCGTAAGGTGATCGTCTTGGAATTGTCATTTACATTTCAGATGGAAGGATTCCCTTTTTCCGGAAAGCTTGGGCAAATTGCACTGACACGTGTCATCTTGTCCTCAAGATACTCGTCCTTTCCCAACATCCCGGATATCTCCATAAGTTAAAGTAATCTGATAACTGGTGTCAAATTCAATATGATCCGGTATGGCATCGTTCTTCTGGAAAATAGTTGCCAGCGCCACCGCAGTGGTAAGAACCGAACTTCCTTAATTGGAAGCTTCTCCCCTTCGATCACATGGCTTACTTCAATGCCGTCAAAAAAGGCACCAGTTCATCCCTTTGTATGGGAACTTTTCAATAAAAATACCGTTTCTGTCAAAATAAATATAGCTGTCCAGATAAGGAATGCAGCCTACCGCCTTCTTTTCCCGGACACTGATGCAGATACTGTTGTGAGAAAGCCTGTAATATGAAAGAAGCCTTCCACAAAAAGGCACACCCTCTACGTCCACCCTGGAATGGAGCAAAACTGCAAGAACGGAATTATCCGTAAAAGCCCCTGCAAAGCCATCTCCTTCACCTGTTCATCCGTGTAACGGAGGTTCCCATTACCTCCACCTTTGTCACATGAAAATAGGAAAAGAAAAAAGACAAGTCCTGCCAGCAGAACTGCCCCCAGAATTTTACCAGAATCGCTTTCTTATGTTTTCTATAGATCAGCTTCATTTTCAGTGATTTCATATATTGTTATTCCTGTATCCTTTTTACTGGTTGCCCCAGCGCATTAAGATCCTGGCAAATATGCTCATACCCCCCGCTGTACAAAAGAATATCCTTCCAGTACGGTAACTCCCTTAGCCCCAAGTGCTGCCAGGATCAGGGACGCACCGCCTCTTAATTCCTGCGCCTGCACAGCTGCTCCATGTAAAGTCTTTACACCGCAGATTACAGCCTCATTTCCCTGTACGCGGATCCTGGTTCCCATTTTCTGCAACTGGTCAGCTGCTTTATAACGGTCTTCAAAACCATTTCACGAATGCAACTTTCCCCTCTATGGTGGAAAGAACTGCCATTACATGGAGACTGCAGATCTGTTGAAATCCTGGATAAACACCTGTTTCCAGCAGTTTAACAGGACTTTGAACATTTTTTTCCATTGACTAATAGTTTACCACTGTTACCTTTATATTGTCCACCCATTTTCCTATATACTTCCAGAAAGGCCTTCAGTTCTCCTTCCTGAGGGTTTTCAAGAACGATCTGGCTTTCTGGTTATAGCTGCCGCACAGATATATAGGTTCCTGACACAATGCGGTCTGGCGGCACCTGAATGCACCTGGCACTTAGGCTTTTAACTCCCTGGATTCTTATTTCAGAAGTTCCATCCCCTGTATTTTTGCTCCCATGGAACGCATATACCTGCAAAGCCACTGTATTTCCGGCTCACAGGCACAATTTTCCAATACAGTCTCTCTCCCTCTGCAAGCACGGCTCCTAAATGCCCTGTTGGTAGCTCCCACACTTCTTTTTGAAAAAGAAACCACTGCCCTTGCAGATGAGGGGTGCTTCTGCCATCAAAACTCCCCTGTTCCTCTGTGACCACTGCGCCAAGCTTCCGAAGCACAAAAAAGATGCATATCAATAGGTCTTTTCCCTGATCACGCACTCCACCTGGATAGCCAAGGCTTCCTTTCCCATTTCTTGCGAGAAGCGCTCCAAGAAGAATCACGGAAGACCTCATCCTCCCTGTAAATTAAAAGGAACTGACCATTTACCGGCATTTTGCAGTCCATATACAGATCATGGTCTTCCCACCAGGTCACTGCCCCAAGCTTCTGAAGAATTTCCTCCATACAAAAACATCCGCGATCCGCGGACAGCCTTTGAGCACACTGACTCCCCTGATGTAAAAAAGAGACGCCGCCATCATAGGAAGCGCTGCATTTTTTGAGCCCTGTATCCGAATAGCACCCTTCCAGCTGGTGTCCTCCCCTCAATGTAAATCCGGTCATTCAAGCCATTCACTCCTAAAGGGCCTCTTACCTTTTATTGTATGCGAATATTTCTCTGGTGATAAAATTTCATTTTCTGCTTACGCTCAAAGCCAGCCCCATCTCGCCCAGAAGAAAAACACCACTGAGGTTCCGCCATAGCTGATAAAGGGAAGCGTGATTCCTGTATTTGGAATGGTGTTTGTCACCACCGCAATATTCAGGATCACCTGAATGGCCATATGGCTCATAATGCCAACGCATAAAAGTGTTCCTGCAGTTCCCGGCAGTGAAGGGCAATCACCATCAGTCTCACATAAGAAGCCCAAATATGCCAATGAGAAAAAAAGCTCCGGTCAGTCCCAGTTCTTCGCAGATAATGGAAAAGATCATATCATTCTGGGCTTCCGGCACAAATCCCAGTTTCTGCAGGTTGCTGCCAAATCCTCTTCCGAAAAGCCCGCCGCTTCCAATAGCATAAAGTCCCTGAATGGTCTGAAAACCCTTTCATACTTCTCCGGATTCCGCCATATGGCAAGCCTTTCCAGACGGTAGCTCTCTGCTGCCAGAAACACTGCGATCACTGCTGCACCAGTCACTCCCCATTCCAACAAATCTGGCATATCCCGGATCTGATATAAAAATCAGGATTACACCGATTCCAAGGATTATGATTGCCGTACTTAGGTTATTGGAGCCTACCAGTCCTACAATTGGAAGAAGTGTCAGCATTGTCCTGCACATAAACCAGAAGCCAGCTGTAGTCTTTTGCTTCCCTGGATCTGCCAGGTGAGAAAAAGGATCCTGCTGCTTTTGCAAATTCCGAAGGTTGAAAAGACAACGGTCCAAAATTCAGCCACCTTCTGGAGCCATTGATTTCCTGTCCTACAAATAAAACTGCTGTAGAAAGTCCCATAGATAAGAGATAAGCAGCCGGTGCCAAGCCGAACAAAGAATCTGTAATCTGTCTCTGCTACTATGTACATGGTCATAAGGCCCAGAGCTGTTGCAAAAAGCTGCTTTTTAATAATAGGCAGAGTCGCCGAAACGTACTCTGCCATTATATTCACTGATGGAAAACAGCATGACCAGTCCGAATACTGCCAGAAGCAGCACAAGGATCAGTAAGACCGTGTCTGTTTTCGTTTCTTTCTTTCGCTCCCGGATCATAGAGATCTGCTCCTGACGTCCCATGCCTTGGTTAAAGCATATGCCAGATCCGGGTATTCTATGAAATAAATCATAAGTTTCTGTACCTGCCGCCAATCACATTCTGTGGCTACGACAACCGAGTTCGAGTGAAATATACTGCAAAACGGAACGTGCAGATTACAGGAATGATTTTTCAAACAAGCTCCAGAGCATGCCTCCAAAAGCTTTCTTCAAGATACGCTGCAATTTGCGGTATATTACAGTGCTCTCACATACTCCTTAAACATCTGGCCTCTCTGCTCATAATTGTCAAACTGACCCCAGCTTGCGCATGCAGGAGATAAAGGACCGCGTCCCCGGCGTTTGATATTTAAAATAGCTGTCACTTCCGGCGGAAACTCATGTGTTGTCTCTAACTGGAAGCTGCTGATCTCTGCGACTGTCACAGTATCCTCTGTCGTGTCTGCCGCTACCGATGTGTATGGGATTCCAATATTGCCGACCACTTTCACATCATCGAAATAATTCGCCATGATCTCACCCACAAGCGAAGTTGTCGTAGTTTTTCCGTTTGTTCCGGTAATTGCAATAATTCTTCCCTTTGCAAAATGATAGGCAAGTTCGATCTCGCCCCAGATTGGAATCTGTCTGTTTCTAAGTTCATTGACCATCGGAAGGTCTGTCGGCACACCCGGACTCAGCACAACAAGATCAATGCGCGCCATATCTTCCGGTGCAAGTTCTCCCAAAAGAATCTCTGCTCCGGCAAATACCGGATTTTTCTCGATCAATGCTGTCACATCTAAATCTTTATTTCCATCAAAAAGTACAAATGTGATTCCTTTTTTTCTGAGCAGTTCTGCTGCTGCCGCTCCGCTTTTTCCAGAACCTACTACTAACACTCTTTTTCCTTCTAAATTCATCGTCTTATCCTTCCAATCTCCTGTCCGAATCCGGCAGGTCATTTTGCAATTTTCCAATGCGATTTATAAGCCTAATAATGCAAGCATGCAAAGCAGTGCTGTCACGATCGCAAACACTGCGACAACTCTCGTCTCTGACCATCCACCAAGCTCAAAGTGATGATGTAATGGCGCCATTCGGAAAATCCGCCTGCCGACACCTGTTTTTTTCTTAGTGTATTTAAAATAAGTAACCTGGATCATAACCGAAATGACTTCTGCCAGATAAATCAGTCCAACGATCAGGATATATAATGGCATCTGGAGCATATAGGCAGTTGCCACAACAAAGCCGCCCAGTGCCAGGGAACCGGTATCTCCCATGAAAACGCTTGCCGGATACACATTAAATAATAAGAATCCAAGCAAGGCTCCTGCTACTGCACAGGTGATTGGTGCGATCCCTGCATTTGTTCCGATCGCCACAACCGAAAAAAAGGTTGCAACCATGATCGTAACGCTTGACACAAGCCCATCCACACCATCCGTAAAATTCACACCATTTACAGTTCCGATCACTGCAAAATAAAGTAGCGGAATCGCAAGCCATCCGATATTCAAGATACTTTCCGCCGGAAAACGGAATCAACATAGTAAGTTCAATTCCGGAATAACGCACCATGTAAACTGCAAATACTGTTGTCACAATAAACTGTAAGATCATCTTCTGCCACGGGAGCAGTCCGTCTGATCTGCGGAGCACTACCTTCAGATAATCATCCAGAAAACCGATCACACCGAATCCTACGGTCATAAAAAGGATTGGGATAATTCTCGGATAATCTTTGACATAAAACAGGGAGGTAATGATAATACTTGCCAGTATCATAAGTCCACCCATAGTCGGGGTTCCGTTTTTCTTCAAATGGGATTCCAACTCTTTTCGCTCCGTCTGCCCCACCTTTAACCGTTTCAAAAAGGGATCACGATCGGTCCTAAATTATTTATCAACCCATAGCTTGGTTTTTGCAAGATAATATCCCCCACATTGTTTACTGCTTACTTCGTGACCGGTAACATACTTCTCCTTGCTCACAGCCTGACCGATCACCGAAGCTTATCTTTCTTTTTTCTGATTTAGAGCGTGTTTGAAAAGACTTTCTGCAAGATGTGCGTCACAATTTGTGGGAGATTTTGCCCGATGAGGGCGCCGTAGCGGGCTACGGCAACCGAATTCCGGGTGAAATATCCCGCAAAGTGGGGCGTGCAGATTGCGGGAATGATTTTTCAAACACGCTCTAGCACCGCCTCAAAAATATTCTTTATCACAGGTGCCGCAATGGTTCTCCGTAATACACGCCCCAGGGTCATGTATAATGCAAAGCCCCAGATCTGTGGATCTTCCGCAGGCATAAAACCAAGAAAGGAAGAAATATACCGGTTGGCACTTCTTGGCAAAGTCTGGGAAGTAGCCGTCTTGCCCCCCACTGCATCCTCGATCCGCATTTCTTCCGAACCTTCTTGACACTACTTTTCTCCAGAATTCCTCTTACTGTCTCTGATGTTTTTTTCCGAAATAATCCCCGTTTCCACCGGATATTCCAGCTTTCTTCCGCTGGTGCCATCTGAGCTCAGAACGGATACCCCAAAATGAGGTGTGATCCGCCTCCCCCATTGATCAGAGAACTGACTGTGGTCGCCAGCTGAATTGGCGTAATCTGAAAAGACTGGCCAAAAGCAACTGTTGCCAGCTCCACATTCCCCCATATTTTCCATTTTATGCATGATCGTTCCAGCCTCTCCCGGCAGATCTACACCTGTCTTCTTCAAAAGTCCAAACTCCTTGAAATAATGATAATAGTTTTCCACCCCAAGTCTCAGACCCACTTCAATAAAAACCGGATTGCAGGAATTCTGGGCACCTTCTACAAAACTCTGCGCACCATGTCCTGTTCTCTTTGCACAGTGGATCCGCCGGTCCTCCACCACCTTATAGCCCTGGACAGAAAAATCTGTCATTTACGGAAACCACGCCAGCCTCCAGACCTGCAGACATGGTAATGATCTTAAAGGTAGAACCGGGCTCATATGTATCGTTCAGGCAGGGATTCCTCCACATCTGGTTTAGAAGATCCTGTTTTTCCTGTTCATTCAGTCCTGAAGTGTCCACGTCCGTATTCAATATAAAAGGATCGTTCAGATCAAATTCCTGGCACATTAACACAGGCATAAATTTCTCCGTTCTGCGGATTCATAAGAAGTATGGAAACACGCGCAGCCTGTTTTTCTTCCATTACTTTCAGGGCCGCCTTGCTGAGCATACTTGCTGCAGATCCACATCCAGACTGATTTTCAGGTTTTTCCCCTGCCACCGGATCTTCCCCCTGCTTTCCCGATCTGGTCGATTTCCACGCCTCTGGCATCTGTTGTGGTCAGGATTTTTCCCTGCCTGTCCCTTTAAAAATTTCCTCATATTTCACTTCCAGGCCAATTATCCCTGATTGTCACTGCCTGTAAATCCTAGAACCTTTGAAGCCAGAGATCCGTAAGGATAATACCGCTTATAATCCTCATCCACTTTCACACCATCCAGTTCATACCCACGTATCACATCCCACAGATTTTTCCACATTTGTCTTAATTCGTTCAATTGAAGATATTTTTTTCAACTTTTACGCACTGTGTCAGTATCTATTTCCAACTCTTTGACAAGACCTCAATAATTTTCTGTGGGTCCTTTAATCTGACTGTGAATAATTTGGAAATAGTACATACAGTTTTATTATCTGCCAGAATCCTCCTTTGCATCCAGTATCTGTCCTCTTGCAGCCTTAATGACTCGTTTCTTTCATGAAGTTCTTCTGCTTCTGGTAATAGTAATCCGGACCGAACCCCCATCAGGTAAACAAGCCTTCCCACAAGTCCCAGGATATGCACATACAAGAAAAACCATCCATATTTTTTTCCTGTGAAAGGTCATAGTTTTTTTCATAAAAAAATCCCCCATCTGAAATCATCATAACTAATATATGATAATTTCAGATGGAGGTATGTGTTGTATTATGGTGAACAGTCTGTTTTTTTATTTCCGCCAATACTATGCCACCTATGGACAGTATTTAATCCAGTCCGGCTTCCTCGTTAGTCAGGCCTTCACTCTCCATATTGTTATCCTCAATGGGATCCGTGTTATCTTCCGGAGGTCCTGAACATTGGTATCAGAAACAGCCTCCCGGCAGAGTTTCCCCACTGAACCAGTGTAGGAATCGCTGATTCCATCAAGGTTAGCAGATTTTATATACTTCCGTTTGCATTGATCTGATAACTTCCGTCACTATTCAGCAGGTAACCATTTTCGTCAATCCGATTGCCATCCCAGTCAATGAGGTTGCCCTGGTCATCCACCAGATTTCCATTTTCATCAATCTGACTGTCAGATATAGTATTTACATGACCATTAAATTTCTCCCAAAGCTCTGTCTCCGGAACAGTTCCGTCTGTAGACTGATCGGGCTGAATATTCATGTATGGCAGAAGCTCGGAAAGAATTGCCTGTGCCACATACTGTGGATAAATACTGCTGGCCTGATCTTCTACATTTGGCTCGTCAATTACCACATAGATCAGAACCTGCGGGTCATCAACCGGGGCAAATCCTATAAAGGAAACCACGTATTTACCATTTCCACGGGGAATTTCTCCGCAGTTCCTGTTTTACCGCCTGAGCTGTAACCCCTGTACTTTTGACGTCATACTGGTACCCTGCTCTACACTGGCCTGCATATAGCTTCTGATATCAGCGGAAATGCTGGAAGAAATAGTCTGCTTCTGAAGAAGCGGGCTGATTGTTTCACAGTTGCACCGCTGGCGTCTTTGACTTTTGTCACAAGATGTGGCTGATAATAGTAGCCGCCATTGATAACCGAACACATTGCATTGATTTCCTGGATCATAGTACAGCTGAATCCCTGACCAAATGCAGAACACGCAAGCTCTGTCTCATGCATGGTATCAACTGTATGCATAATACCATATCCCTCATTTGGAAGATCGATTCTGTCCGGCTTTCCGAAATTGAAAGTACTCTGTGCTTTCAGAAAATTTTCAACGCCCATCTTTTTGCACCAATCTGCATCATGGCATCGTTACAGGAGTTTGCGATTACTTCCGCAAGGGTTTCCATTCCGTGTCCGTAAATATTTGCACATTTGATGGTGGTCATATTTCCTGGCACACCAAAATTCTGGTAACCATCACAATAGAAGGTATCACTGGCGGATATTTTTCCTGTTCCAGAGCAGCTGCCATAACAATGGGCTTCACAACAGAACCAGGTTCGTAAATGTCGGTTACACAAAAGTTATTCCACATGGCGCTTAGAGCATCCATGGTCTCACTGTCATTCATAGCAGCAATCTCATCTGCTGAATATATGAAGACAGATTACGTGGATCATTAAGATCATCGGTCGCCCCCATCCATGGCAAGGATTTCACCACTTGAAGGGTCTTCCACGATCACCCTATATTTTTGGCGCCAGTAGATTTCTTAAAGGCATTTTACCCATTTTTCCACAATCTGCTGTGTTCCAAGATCAAGGCTAAGTCCAGACTGTTTCCAGTCAGAAGCTTCGATAATGGTTTGCTCCACATTAGAATCATCACTGAAATATCCGTACTGTCGGCCATCAATTCCTGTCAGGCTGCTATTGTAGTAGCCCTCAATTCCATAGTCCGCAGTATCTCGGGAAAAGTAAATCCCAACGTATCACAGGCCAGCTCATTATATGGATAGACTCTCAATCTTCTTCAAACCATACACCCTGGATATTGTTTTTTCCTGAATTTCTTCCCTGTCATTTCCGTATCATCTGGTATGCTGCAGCAATCCTCGAATGCTTTCTTATCATCCATGGAGACCTGCTTTTTCATGATCTGATACTGACTCTCCTGGTCTTATCAGAAGTAAGCCTGGTACGGGAGTTCCTCCTTCATCAAGGCCAAATATGGTAAAACCAGAGCATTCACCGTAGGATCCAGATAATCCTCATCTGAATTTCACAGCTTTACAGTCCAGTACAACATTATACACCTTGTTGCTCGTTGCCAGAATGTTGCCATTTCGATCATAGATTGTCCTCGTTTCGCTGGCATTGTGCGATTCTGGTATTTTTGCTGAGCCTGACTCAGCACCTGTTTCTTTATATTTGTCACCACTTTGAAAATTAATATAAGTGATAACTCCCAATAAACGATTAAAGCTCCTAATACGCAAAAAGAGCAGTATTGACAGCTTTTTTTTTCATACTGTGATTTATTTTTTTATAGGTTTTCTTTTGTTTTTCTTTCAGAGTAGTCAATCAAACACCTGCCTTCATTCCCCATTTCGGTCACGTCCTGATACTGTCTTACGTAGCTGCCGCCTTCAGTCGCATAGGTTTCTGTCTGCTGGTTGCTTTGATATTTCATGCCCAGACGTCCGATGGCGATTTTCCGGATTCTTTCAAGGTCAACACTTGAAGTCACCTGGCTCTCTCATATGCATCGTTGTCTTCTTTCAGCTCGGCCAGTTGGGATTCAAGAGTGGCCAGCTGGCTTCTTTTTACTGGTGCATTCTGTTTTCAATTTCAGATAATTAATACTGCAAAACACAATAAGGATACCGCGCAGCCAGAAATATGGCAAAATTACGGTTCATATTATTGGCTTTCGCACGGTTTCTCCTGGCTGCCTTACTAAGCGGCTTGTTCCCGGACCTGCTGCTCTGGTGTGGTCAGCTCTGGTTTTGCCTTATTTTACGAACAGAATGCTCTGGCTGACGGTACTTCCGCTCAGGAACTTCCTGGACTTTTCGGACAGTGTTGCCATCAACATACACATTTTTGGACGTCTTTACCTGACACAGTATTCGTATGTCTGCCTGTCTCCGCCATTTTTTACCCTTTTTTTAAACTTTTTTTCAAAATTCTAAGCTTAGCACTCTTAGAACGGGTTTTCTTCCATTTCTTCATCACTTGAAGAATTGGCTTCCTTGTGATAACTCTCCTTGGATTTCTTTCCACACACATACCGGAAAATCCGGTGGACAGGTACACGGGGTTCTCATTTTTTCGAAAAAATTGTTTTACAATTCTGTCTTCCAGTGAATGGAACGTAATAATGCAAAGCCTTCGCCATCATCCAGAAGATCAATCATCCCATCGTGAATCACGAAAGAACATCCAGTTCCCTATTCAGCTCAATTCTGATTGCCGGAACGTACGCTTAGCCGGATGGCCTCCTGCTGCCTGTATCTTCATAGGTATGGATTCCCGGATGATCTGTGTAAGCTGGCCCGTTGTCATAATGGGGCTCTACTGTCTTGCTGCTACTATGTGTTTCGCGATATTTTTTCGCAAATTTATCTTCACCGTAATCGCGGATAATGCGATACAGTTCTCTTTCTTCATAAACCGTTAACAATGTCACTGGCAGTCTGTGTCTGTCTCTGATCCATGCGCATGTCAAGAGGTGCATCCACACGATAGGTAAATCCACGCTCTTCATTGTCCAGCTGATAGAGGATACTCCCAAATCCAGAACAATACCATCAACCTTGTGAATTCCCCTTGCGGCAAGTTCTGTACCATGTAACAATAATTGCTGCGAATGATTGTCACCTGGTCAGCAAGGCAAGCCGTTCACTGCAGCAATATCGCATCCTGGTCTTGGATCTATACCAATAAACTCCCTTGGCAGAAAGTTTCCTGCATACCTCAATGGTATGTCCTGCGCCGCCCAAAGTGCCATCCACATAGATTCCATCCGGCTTAATATTCAGCCCGCCAACGGTCCGTCCAGTAATACAGATTTGTGTTTAAATTCCATTTCGTCTCCTGTTGGATTTTCGCTTATTTTATGCTCAGATGACGATTCCTATGTTCTCCATGTCGGCAGCAATGTTGTCCATATCGTCATAATTGCAATTTCGCCCATTCTTTGCTCCAGACTTCTACCTGCTTAAGTTTCCAGCCAGAATAACATCTTTCTCCAGACCAGCGAACTCATTGTAACGTCTGTGGTACGAGAATTCTCCCGCTTGTCCAGTTCACATGTTGTTGCACCTGCAAAAGAAGCGCGAAAAGGCTCTAGCGTCTTTATTTGTAAGTGGTAATGCACGGAGTTTTCTTCAAAGGCTTCCCATTCATCCATAGGATAAATATAAAGACAACCATCAAGTCCTCTGGTAAGAACAAATTTCTCACCTAAAGGTTCCCCGAAATTTCGCCGATGATCAAACGCCCCCTTCTGCGTCGATTGTGTGATTGTACTCGCCCATGAACATAAAATCCTTACTTACTCGTGAAATACGAGTCTCCCCTCGTATCTCATGACGGGAAACAAACAGTTCTGCCACTTTGTCCCCATTTGTCACCACTTTTCTCCACTTCCTACCACTTATGAACCCATTCTAACCCATTTGCCCCTAAATTACAAGGTATGGGAAATTATGAAATTATTACATAATTCTGTTACAAAGTCCTTACAAACAGCGAAAATGCAGTCAAAAATTTTTATATACAAATAAATCCTGCCCTGCAGGACTTTTTATATTGCCGGAAATTCCAGCGAAATTACCTATTACACACAAAAACGCCACTCCAGGGGATTCGCTCCACCAAAATAACGTTTTTGTTTAGTCCAGATTCAGGTATCTGACAATCATATGATCAATCTTTCTGCTCATGGGCAGGTTTTTTCGCAAATCTGCGCGGCTGGCTATACAACCATTCATCTTCTTCTGAAGCTGTCGGACCCTTCTGCAGCAACAGTTTCTTCTTCAGAAATCCCGGCATTTTCTTCCACATATTCTTTTCTGTACCGGAAGCTTCTGGCAAAGCTTCCTCCTCAGAAATTTCTTCTGTATCTTTCTCTGAGTCCTTCTCATAGAAATCCTCAGCAACTGAATTTTCCTCTTCCACGATTTTCTCTGTGTTCTTTTCTTATCCTGAGGATCTTCTTCCGGATGCTCTTCTTCCACAGACGAAGTTTCTTCTGATTCTTCGGAATCATGTTCATAAGCAGATGCTCCGTTATAGACTTCCGAACACCTGCGGCATTCCATCTGCAAAAGCTCTCTCCAGTCTGAGCCGGTCTCTGTATTCTTCTGCTTCAGCTTTCTGGCTGCTCTTTCCTGCGCTCATAGTCCTGTTCTCCCTGCGTCTGCGCCTTGCCGCCCTCTTTTTCGCCATGGTTTCTTCCCAACTGCGATCATAGCACAGATTACAAACAGTGCTGCTGAGATCAGCTGGGAAATTCCAACAGAAGTTCCGGAATCATGTTTGTCTGTTCGAAGAAGTTCTATGCAAAATCGTCCGAGACCATATCCTGCCAGATACTTTTGTAGAAATATTCTTCCGTGGAAATGTTTTTGTATGGCCCCTGAAATTTGGGTAGCGTCCAATAAAAGCGCAATACCACTCAATTAGTAGCGGTTTGTTATTCGCCGTATACCTAGTCAAATTAAATGGTAAATTAAATCCAGCCTTAGCTGAAGAAATTTCATGGCGTTAAAAACTTACCATCCTGATTCATTAAACCTTTGAAGTAGACGATATGAAAGCCTTTGCTAAACATTATGGCTTCAAATCTGATGCATTCTTCTTGGGCTGTAAGCATCGATCATGCAGCAGCGATGGAAGGTGCCAGTTGAAAGAAATTTCTTACATCCACGCTGAAGCATAGTTGCGGCGAATTGAAACATGGTACACTGGCTCTTATCGAAGAGGGCGTACCTGTTATCGCATTGGTTACAGCGAGGATGTGCAATGATAAGATGATCAGCAACATCCGAGGTAAAGCCTCGTGAAGCCATTGTAATCGGTGCATTGGCATGAAAGGTGACGAGAATTATCTAAACACGTAGACCACATTAATTTATGTGCCTCGTGCGAATTTATCGTCTAATCTTTAGCGGTTGTACCATTGTAACCATTATGTATTATGCAGCAATATATAACCAACAGTGTCAAAGCACGTTGGTTTTATTTCAATATAGGAGGCAATACGCAACTGAACGAAGA
>VOFH01003608.1_pt1 | contig 32138 bp, 51 predicted proteins | sample 5384091 | NCBI WGS metagenome assembly VOFH01 (sample SAMN12384727, study PRJNA508395) | human gut metagenome | isolation source: healthy gut G | host: Homo sapiens
GGAACGCTGTCCGGTGCGCTTCATTAACCGCAAATGCAAACGTTGCCGCTTTTCACCGCCAGTGCCAGCTGCGTCGCTGGTCACATTCGGTTTGGCTTTCATAAATAATTGCTACCACTCCCATGGGAACCTGAGTCCGACATATAACCAGGCCATTCGGCCGGATCGTTTCCGGAAAGGATCTTTCCACCGGATCCGGAAGGGCTGCCACTGCTCGGATTCCCCGCGCCATGTCCTGGATACGCGCAGGAGACAGCGCCAAACGATCCAGCATAACCTCACTGATAAGGCTCCGCGCCGCCGTTAAATCCTCCCGATTGGCGTCTAAAATACCGCTCCTGCGCCTTTTCCAGCGCATCTGCCATGGCTAAAAAAGCGCATCATTTTTCTGTTCTGTGCCGGCTGATGCCAGGCATTTTTGGCGCCCTGCGCGTTTTTGTAACTGCCCCAAAGTCGTCATAAAAATTCTTTTCTTATCCGGAAGTGCCCTATAATTTCCAAAAGCAGACCGCCTGCCGCTTTTAAAAGCGTCCCCACAGGGCCCCCGCTATGATATCATAAAGCTTCTCCGGCTGCTGCCCGTTGGAAATGACCATGTCAAACCCGTTCTCCATCGCTGTTTTTGCCGCTTTTAGCTTGGTCTCCATACCGCCGCAAGCCAGATCGCTGCCTTTCCTCCCGCCAGAGCATAAATCTCCGGCGTTAATTCTTCTACCAGGGGGATCAGACGGGCATCGGAATCTTTTCGGGGATCGGCAGTGAACAGCCCGTCTATATCGCTTAATAGCACCAACAGATCCGCACTGGCACATTTTGCCACAATGGCAGCCAGGGTATCGTTATCCCCCACCGCAATTTCTTCCGTGGCAACAGTATCGTTTTCATTGACAATCGGGAATGCCCCAGCTCCAGCAGGCGGTAAAGGGTATTTTGAAAATTTGTCCGCCGCTCGCCGTTTTCCAGATCCTCACCAGTCAGCAGCATTTGGGCAACCGTGTGGTTATATTCTGTAAAAAGCTTATCGTAAACGTACATCAATTCACACTGGCCCACCGCGGCAGCAGCCTGTTTGGTCGGCATATCGTTTGGGCGCTGCGAAAGAGACAGCTTGCCCACGCCCATCCCAATGGCGCCAGAGGAAACCAGGATTATCTGATGTCCTGCATTTTTTCAAATCGCTTAGCACCCGGCACAGTTGTTCTACCCGCCGGATGTTAAGCCTCCCGGTCGCATGAGCCAGCGTAGATGTGCCGACTTTGACAACTACCCGCATAAAAACACTCCCTGTCATTTTTTGCAGCTGGCCTAAGCTGCTGGCCTTCAGGTAGGCATTGATAAACCCATCCAAGTCCTTGTCCATCACGGCACTGATATTGCCATTTCAAATCCAGTGTGGTGGTCTTTTACTAACGTATGGGGCATAAACACATAAGAACGGATCTGATTGCCCCAGCCAATATCCTTCTGGTCACCCTTGATGTCCTCGATCTTTCCAGATGTTCCCGCTCCTTAATTTCAACCAGCTTGGAACGCAGCATTTTCATTGCGACTTCCCGGTTCTGGTGCTGGCTACGCTCGTTCTGACAGGACACGATCACGCCGGTGGGAAGGTGGGTGATCGGATTGCATTCCGTTTATTCACATGCTGGCCGCCGGCGCCGCTGGAACGATAGGTATCGACCTTCAAATCCTCTTCTCGTATCTCTACGGCTGTATCGTCGTCGATCTCCGGCATAACTTCTAAAAAGCAAAGGAAGTATGCCTTCGACCGGAAGCATCAAGGAGATACCCGAACCAGCTGCCGGTGGACGCCAGTCTCCGACTTGAGATAGCCGTAAGCGTTCAACCCCTCCACCAATACCGAAGCGCTTTTTATGCCCGCTTCCTCTCCGTCGAGGATATCCAGGACCTTACTTTGAAGCCATGCCGCTCAGCCCAACGGGTATACATCCGCAACAGCATCTGCACCCAATCCTGGGATTCGGTGCCCCCGCGCCTGCATGAAAGGTCAAGATGGCATTTTTGCCGTCATATTCTCCGGACAGAAGAGTTAAAAGCTTCTGCTCCTCATAATAAGACGCCAGAGCTTGGTAAAGCGTCTGTATTTCCGCATAGGAGGATTCATCCTGTTCCTCCATGGCAATTTCAATCAGCGTGGCCAAGTCTTCGTAGTCGCTTTCCATCTTTGTATAGGTAGCGACCTTTGCTTTGATCTGGCTGATTTGCTGCAGAACTCTGGAGGAATTTTCTAAATCATTCCAGAAATTGGGATCCGCTGTTTTTCTCCTCCAGCTCCTGTTGCTTTTTTCACCAGGTCATCCATTCCAATCGCGGACCGATAATCGTCAATCTGCGGTTTTAATTCCAACAGCTTGCTTTTTCAGTTCTTCTAATTGAATCATAATATCTCCTTATGCCCATAAATTGATTACATTTAAAGCAACGCAAAAACTCCACAAGCCCACGCATACAAACACTCATAGAGGTCGCCTCTTTATATAACGTTTAAAACAGCCCAATGTGTTTCTCCAAGGTGCAAAATCGCTGCCATACAGCCATACCGAACAGCTGATACAAACATTTTTATTATAAGAAATATTCTCTCAAATGTAAAGCTTTCGCCGTGTCCCGGCAAATGTTTTCAAAGTGTTCAAAAATAGGTGCTTTTTCTCTGCTTTTTTCAGTTGGATTTTGTTGTAAAATAATAATAATCTTTTTACATTAAATCTGTTTTTCAATGTCCGCAACGCTGAAATGCTCGGCAATTGTAAAAAAATAGGTTTTCTCTTTTCTCATTTTTGAAAATCCACAAAGGAGTGGCTCTTGCTTGAATAAATATTCCAATGCAATCTGTTCTGTCTGCGGAAAGCCCTTTTCCGAAAACGACGATATTGTCATCTGCCCCGACTGTGGCGCTCCCCATCATCGGGAGTGTTATCGCCGTTTGGGCCATTGTGCGCTGATTGAAAATCACAAATTGGGGAAAAATTGGGAACCTCCTGCCGGGTCCAAATCAGAATCCGGCGCACCGGTCAAATGTCCCCGCTGTGGAGCAGAAAACCCAGAGGACGGGATCTTTTGCAGCAGCTGCGGCGCACGCCTGGCCGGCCAAGCACAAACCGGTAACGGGAATCCCCTCCTTTTCAGCAGCGCCCTCCTTTTTGGCGGTGGAATTCCCCATATGGCATCCCTATGGGGATTCTTATGGAGGTGCGAATCCTGATGAAGAAATGGACGGCATAAAGGTGGGATCTCTCCCAATTTATTGGTAACAACTCAGCTTATTTTTTGTCTAATTTTTGAGGATCAAACGATCTGGGCGGCCCATTTCCTTTAATTTTTCCGCTTTGTTTTTGGTTGGCAATATTTTTATATCGAAAAATGTACGGGCTCTCGTTCCTAATTTTTGCCGTCACTACCCTTTTGAATATCCCTTCTGCTATCTGCTTATATGAAGACCTGGCGGTTTCTTCCGGCTTGATGACCGGGTATTCCACCTCATTCGAGTCCATGCTGCTGGCCGCGCAAATCTGCAGTATCATCTCTACGGTCCTTTCCATGGCACTATGCCTGTTCTGTAACTGGCTATATTATCGCCATTGCATCCGAAAAATCCAAAAGATTCAGAATAAGGTTTTCGTTTCGCAGCAGGAATATTCTGCCACACTGGCGAAAAAAGGGCGCACCAATCTGTTTGCCATCGGTTTTTTAATGATGGTATATGTCGTGTTCTGCATGATTTTAATGCCACACCTGATCATTTGAGCAGAATTCCGCCTTTGTAACAGAATCCGGAATTGGAGGGTTTATATTAAAAGCAGTTATTGAAAACTGTTTTTTTACTGGCATCACCCTATCATTTAGAGGAGGAAATCGTATGAAAGTCACTAAGGCGATCATCCCTGCCGCGGGCCTCGGAACGCGTGTTCTGCCTGCTTCCAAGTCTATTCCAAAAGAGATGCTGCCTATTGTGGACAAGCCCGCTATCCAATACATTGTGGAAGAAGCGGTGCAATCAGGAATTACTGATATTCTCATTATTACCAACCGTGGTAAAAGCCCTATGGAAGACCATTTTGACCGTGCACCGGAACTGGAAGAACGCCTTTTGGCCTCTGGCAAAACAGAGTTGTATGACGAGATTGTATCTATTACTGAGATGGCAAACATTCAGTACATTCGCCAAAAAGGAAACCAAAGGTTTGGGCCATGCGGTTTTGTGCGCCAAAAGCTTTGTTGGCGACGACCCATTTGCAGTGATGTATGGCGACGATGTCATTATCAGCGATCTTCCCGCCTGCGGACAGCTTTGCCGTGCATACGAGGAATTTGGCCTTGCCACTGTAGGAATGAAGAAGTAACTGCCGAGCAGATTTTAAAATATTCTTCGCTCAAAACCGAGCCTATCCGGGACAATTTGTTCCGGGTCACCGATATGATTGAAAAACCCAGGCCAGATCAGGTATTGTCTTTGTATTCTATTTTGGGGCGTTGTGTGCTTCCCCGAAAATTTTTGACATTTGGAAAATACTGCCCCGGTGCGGGTGGAGAAATCCAACTGACCGACGCGATGCTGCAGCTGGCTCGTACCGAAGGCATGATCGGCGTCGATTATATCGGCACCCGTTATGATATGGGAAATAAGCTGGGAATCCTGCAGGCTTCAGTCGAAGTTGGACTGAAGCACCCAGAAATCGGCGCGGAATTGCGGGAATATCTGAAAAAGTTGGCCAAAACGCTTTGATCCGGGTATTTTTGCATTGACTTTACCTGGCAAAGCTGATAAAATAGTTTTGTTATGCGGCTGTATTAGCCTCTAACATCCTTGCTCTGCTCGAGAGGCAGGGCCTAATGTCCAAAAGGAGGTGTAACAAATGGCAAAAAACTATTCAACAGTATGAGACCACGATGATCCTGAACACCAAAATCGGTGAGGATGGTATCAATGCGTTGGTTGAAAAGTTCAAAACCTCATCAGTGAGAACGGTACAATCGACAATGTGGACGTTTGGGAAAACGCAGACTTGCTTATGAGATTGAGGACGAGCAGGAAGGTTATTATGTGATGATTACCTTTACTTCCAAGCCTGAATTTCCCGCTGAACTGGATCGTATCTACAACATTACCGACGGCGTTCTCCGTTCCCTGACCGTAGCAGTGGAAGAATAGTCAAAAAGAAAGGACGGGTTTTGCGATGTATAATAAAGTCATCATTATGGGGCGCCTGACTGCTGACCCTGAGCTGCGGCAAACCCCCAATAACATTTCCGTCACTTCTTTTACCGTCGCCTGTGACCGTGCCTTACTCTAAGAGTGCCGAGCGGCAGACGGATTTTATTGACTGCGTCGCCTGGAGAAGCACTGCTGAATTTGTTTGCCGGTATTTTCAAAAAGGCAAACCGATTTTAGTAGAAGGCCGCCTTCAGGTAACCAACTATACGGATAAAAACGGCGAAAAACGCAGACGTTATGAGGTTGTAACGGACAACGTGCATTTTCGTTGATGGCAGCAGAAACAACAATTCCGGCGATTCCAGCAATCCTTTCTCTACTCCCGCTACGAACGGCGCTAACACTGGTGTGGCCTATTCCAGCGGAAACACAGAGGATTTTGAAGAAATCAGCGGTTTGGACGATCTGCCCTTCTAGTTCTCATTATTTATAAAAGGAGGTTTTTATTTATGGAAAGACCTGAGAGAGGTAACCGCAGCGGCAGAAAAGGCCGTAAAAGGTTTGTGCTTTCTGCGCTGATAAAATCGATCATATCAGCTATTACAGAGATATTCCGAAAATCAGAAGATGCCTGTCCGAAAGGGCGAAGATTATTCCTCGCAGAGTTACCGGCACCTGCGCAAAACACCAGCGGCAGCTGACTGTTGCGATCAAGCGTGCAAGACATCTGGCTCTTCTCCCCTATACCAGCAATTAAATTCAAGCCCCTGTCCTAAATTGGACGGGGGCTTATTTTCTTTATCGTTAAGTTCTTTTCCATAAAGCCTGTAAAGAGTCCGCCCAAAATGGGAATTTCCATAAAAATAGTAACGAATAAGGTGAAAACTTGGTTGTTTTTCTATTTATTACTCTTTTTATTCGGAAAATGAGAGCTTTCACGTCATGTGCCTCAATAAAAAGTCCACGGCAACTTATTTACCGTGGACTTTTTATTTTCCTTTGCGAGCACATTCAAGTATTCAGGCAAATTTTAATCCAGTTGATTTAAAAGATAACGCATATAGGTGGCAAAATGAGCAAAGACAATTCCCGGTTCTTGCAGGTCAGGACACCAACGTTTCACCCATTCCAGCGAAATATAACCATCATATCCACCTTCATGCAGAATTTTCAGCGTATCAAACACCGGCACGTCGCCATAGCCCATCATCCGATACTCGACCTGCCCGTCCTTCATAACCGAATCTTTGACATGCAGATAACAGATCCAGTCTTTCAGATTTTCATAGGTTTCCTTTGGTGTCTCCTGGTAAAAACGGTATGGATGGTGGATATCCCACAAAACGCCGGCGCTGGGAGAATCAATCGTTCGCATCATTTCTGCCAACACTTGGGAATTTGCCAATGCGCCGTTGGTTTCGATGAGAACCTTAACCTCTTTTCCTCCGCATAAGCAAAAGCTGCGCATACAGATCCCGTGTTTGGGAGAGATTTTCCTCGCCTGTCGGCTGTGGAACCGAAGACACCATTACCCGTACATACGGAGATTTTACGATCTTTGCAAAATCAATATAGGCTTTTGCCTCCTGCATATATTTCTCTGGATCAGCCCCACCCAGGCAGGCGCCAGAAGTCAACATGGAAAGCTGCATGCCGGACTTTTCAATCCGTTCCAGCGTCTCCATACGCTTGCCCTGATTGAACACCGGTATCGCCGGCGCAAACATTTCATTGGCCACACCCCGTACTTCAATCCCTGTTCATGCCAAGATCCTTGGCCGTCGCGAAAATCTCATTCCAGGACCAACCGGGGCATCCCAGCGTTGACAAGGAAAGCTTCATACTGCATCATCCTTTCATCGTTTATGAGAACAGCCTCTATTCATCGTCATCATCATCTGGCCTCACGCCCACCGGGCCTCCGCTGAAGCTGCCGGAAGACGAAGAGGAGGACACTGTCCCTTCCTCTTTAATATACAGATAGATCGTACTGGTCTTTTTGCTGACCATCTCGCCCTCCGTCGGATAGGTACGGATAATCAAACCCGATTCGGCCGAGGCATCCACGATATATACCACTTCATATTTCAGTTCATTTTCGGTTAAAGTCTTAGTTGCAAATTCCAGGGTACTTCCCTGTCAGGCCCGGCATGGAAACCATTTCAGAGCCTTTGCTTACATACAACGTCACATATCCTTTATTCGGCATTGGCGTACCCTGTGCCGGTTCCTGATCGTATACGATATTTTTGGAATATTCTTCGTTATAATCCTCTTTTCTCGATAAACTCAAAACGGTCTGCATAGGCTGGATCGTTTTGATGACATCAATATCTTTTCCAACAAAATCCGGTACGCCGTCTGCCGATACAGCGGAATCCACTTCGGACGGCTGATCGTCCAGATAAGAGATCGTCTGAGACGGTCTGGACGGCTCTTCCTGGTCGAAAATTCCCAATGCATATAGCGCCCAGAACATCAGCCCCAACAAAATGAGCATGGTCACAAGCATAGCCCAAACTGCTACCCGTACTTTCCGATTCTTTGGCTTTTTTCTTTTTGATCTCCAGATTCACCTTGAAGATTCAAAAATCGCAGTATGGGTGTCCCCTTCTTCCAGTAAGAGGCCGGTGAACTCGTCAATATTTTGAACGCGTTTTCGCTGGAAACACTCATCCCAGCAAAATAGCGTCAGAAATATTGGCTGAATCTTCCCGTTCAGTTCGCGGGGAGGACATAAGTCATCGCTGATGCGGCGGCTGTTGCCATCCGCAGGGCGGGTGCCCGTAAGCGTTCGATACAGCACCGCAGAAATCCCATATACATCCGTCCAGCTCCCCCTGCCAACCGCTCAGGGAATACTGCTCTGGCGCTGCATAGCCTTCAAAAAAAGCGCCGCGCCTACATCGCCGCCTTCAGTCCGGGTATCCGCAATGCAGAAGCCGGTCAGCCAAAGTTTGTTGTCCTGATCTACCAAAATGGTTTCCGGGCTGATGCCCGGTGTACAATTCCCTTCTTATGTAACTGGGACAGTGTATTCAACAGTGGAGGAACATCTTTTGGCCTGTCCCCAGGTTAGTTCCCCGCTGTTACGCTGCAAAAAAGCGGAAAAGTTCAGCGCACGAATATAACGATATACTACATAAACCGTGTTGTTATCCACAAAGCGATCTATTACCGGTACTACGCCGCTAATCTTATCCAAAGCCAGCAGTTGGCGAGAAAGCTCTACAAAGTCCGACAGCGCTGTTTTAAATTGGCGTCATATCCCGTTTTAGGCCGGACGTACTGATTCGATTCATTTCTTTCTGCGATTTGATCCGGCATAAATTCCTTCGAATCAAAACTTTTTATCCTCTGTCCGGTCATAAGAAATATAGGTAGCACCTTCGCTGTTTTTTATCCATCACCTTGCCGACCAAATACCGTTCCTTTAAAACGGTTCCCGGCCGCAGATAACTCAGACTATACGGCACTCCCTCCTGGTAGCCGCAATGCGGGCATTCACTTGCCCCCTCCGGCAATGGATTCATGCAACCCATACAAAGCTTAACATTATTTGGGGTCATTCATTACACGCTCCCGAAAGCATTTTATGCAGTTTCAATCGAGGCCGCTTCCTGGAGATTTAAATATTCAACTGCCCATTCCTCAGCTTGAACTTCTGTATCTTCCCTGCCGCATTCATAGGGAAAGCTTCTACAAAAGCTACAAAGTTGGGAACCTTATGCCGCGCCATACTGGAACGGACAAAGTCTTTTACTTCCTCTTCTGTCAGCGTGCAATCCTTTTTTAAAATAATGCACGCCATAATTTCTTCTCCGTACCGCTTGCTGGGTACGCCGATCACCTGGACGCGCTAATGGACGGGTGGGTATATAAAAACTCCTCAATCTCCTTCGGATAGATATTTTCACCGCCGCGAATAATCATATCCTTGATTCGGCCTGTAATCTTATAATACCCTTTTCGTCCACAGTTGCAAGGTCTCCAGAGTGCAGCCAGCCATCTTTGTCGATCACCTGACGGGTGGCTTCCTCCATTTTGTAATAACCTTTCATTGTATTGTAAACCGCGGGAACAAAATTCGCCGGTCTGTCCCGGCCCCAGCGTTTCACCGGTTTCCGGGTCGACAATCTTCGTTTCCACATGTGGCATCGACCGGCCGACAGTGCTGACCCGAAGCTCCAGGCTGTCATCTGTCGTGGTCATCGTCGTTGCCGGGGAGGCTTCTGTCTGGCCATAAGTAATTGTAATTTCCGCATGTTCATCTTTTTCCACCACCTGCTCCATTACTTTGATGGGACAGGGTGAACCAGCCATGATGCCAGTACGCATGGGAAAAATCATATTTTCAAAATCCGGATGCTCCAGCATACCGATGAACATTGTAGGCACGCCGTGGAACGCCGTACATTTTTCATTTTGCAGCGCATCCATTACCTTAACCGGACTGTAAACATCTACCGGCACCATCGCGGTGGCATGAGTCAAGCAAGCCATCATGGCCAGCACCATTCCAAAGCAGTGGAAAAAGGGGACTACAATGCACAGCTTATCATCGTGGGTAAACTTCATGCAGTCGCCGATTGCCTTGCCATTGTTTACAATATTGTAATGAGTCAGCATAACTCCCTTTGGGGAAACCGGTTGTTCCGGAGGTATACTGCATATTGCAGATATCTTGCGGATTGATACTGTCATAAATCTCGCGGAACGTTTTATCATCAATTTTTTCCGCCTTTTGATACAGCTCTTTCCAATGGACCATGCCGGCAGGCGCTGTTTCCTGGGATTGCCGGCATAAACAACCGTTTTCAGATATGGCAGCATCGGGTTGTCGTACTCCCCCGGTTTGCAGTCCTTCAGGGTCGGGCACAGCTCATTGACAACCTGGACATAATCATTCTTCTTTAAAGTTGTCAATCATAACCAGCATTTTGAATCTGACTGACGAAGCAGGTATTCCAGCTCAAACACTTTATAGGCGGTATTCACCGTGACCAGCACCGCACCGATTTTGGTACAGGCGAAAAAGGTCAGCATCCATTCCGGCACATTGGTTGCCCAAATTGCCACATGGTCGCCTTTTTCGGATCCCCATTTCCAAAAAGCCCTTGGCAATGGTTTCCGCCTCTTCATTAAATTCCCTCCAGGTGCGGCGGTAATCCCGGTCGGTAAACTTAACCGCTTCGTCGTCCGGATACTTCTCCGCCACCTGTTCCAGGAGCTTGCCCACCGTAACGTTCATCATGTCATCCATTGCTCATTCTCCTCCCGTTACTTTTTCATTTTTGCCTAATAAAAGCCTTCGTCTTCTTACATAGAAGACGAAGGCGAAACCTCCGCGGTACCACTTCTGTTGACATAAAATATGCCCGCTTTAACGCGTCAATTAACACGCTTTCCGATATCGGCGGAAAAACCGTTCGAGCCTACTGGTTGACCGTTCAGCCGACCGCTCAAGGGTGAGTTCAGAAACCCCGCAACAACCGCCTTTCAGCTAACAGCGGCTCTCTGCGTATTGCAGCAGCTCTTACTAATCCCTATCAACGCGTTGACTTTATGAAGTTGCAACTATCTTAACAACTTTCAAAAAAAAAGTCAACAGCATTTTATAAATTTAACGAATTCCCCATGAAAAAATATAAAAATTGAAATCAAAATTAGGCAAATCTTTGAAATCCAGATGGTTTTTTGATTTTGCGGTATAAACGTTTGTTCTTTGCATAGAAGTACAACGCCGCAATTCCTGACTGCGACGGGTGCGACGCAACCGAATTTCCTCCAAACGGCAAAGCAACATACCGAGCATGCCGGAAAACAGAAAACCAATAGATGCCAATCCCTGCATGCAGGGCCCTTCCAACAATAATATTACCAACGTCACTAGCCCCGGCTGTACCAAACAACATGACTACCCCAATGGTAATTAATATCATAAAGACCTTTTTCATGATAATCTCTCCCCCAATTTTTAGAACATGTGTTCTTTATCATTATTATAACGTATGTTCTTTTTAAAGTCAAGAAAAAACGAACAAATATTCTAAATTTGAGGCAAAATTTTTGAAATACAGTTTTCCACACAAAACCCCGCCTGGAAACCAAGCGGGGTTATCTAAATCTAACCTTCGTAATCTTCTTCGTTATCCCAATTATGCCACACGTTCTGGATGTCGTCGTTGTCCTCCATCACTTCCAGCATTTTTCCCATTTTAACAATTAAATCCGGATCCTCAATCGCCGTCATTGTATTGGGGATATATTCCACCTCCGCAGAAGCCAGTACATATCCTTTTCCTTCCAATGCCTCCCGCACATCCCGCAAATCGGCCGGATCGGTAAAAATTTCAATAGAATCCTCTTCGTATTTAAAGTCGGCAGCACCGGCCTCCATACAGTCTTCCATGATCTTCTCTTCATCAATGCCGGTATTCTCAATGACAATGAGACCTTTCTGCTCAAACATAAAGGAAACACAGCCATTCTGCCCCAAGTTCCCGCCAAACTTGTCAAAGTAATGTCGTAAGTCGCCCGCCGTGCGGTTCCGGTTATCAGTCAAAGCCTCAACAATAACTGCAACGCCGCAGGGCCGTACCCCTCATAGAAAATAGTTTCATAGTCATTTTATCGCCCTCGGAACTGGCCTTTTTATAATACGGTCAATATTGTCGTTCGGCACATTATTCGCTTTTGCTTTCGAAATCAAATCGCGCAATTTTCCGTTTACAGCAGGATCCGGACCACCTTCCTTTACCGCCACGCTGATCTCTGCCAATTTTGGTAAAAACCTTCGCGCGCTGGCTGTCTGTTTTTTCTTTTTCCGTTTAATTGTGCTCCACTTTGAATGTCCGGACATAAGTCAAACCGCCTTTCATCTCTCGCTTTAACTTTATTATTTTATCATGGCGTTTTTTAGATTGCAAGCTTTACGCTCCATTTGCACAATACAAAAGGCCGGGTGAAAATACCGGCCTTTTGCATGCGGTAAAGATTACTCTGGGCGAACGTTTACTGCCCGGGTTTTTCCGCTATTCTTAGGATCTGCCTCGATATCAAAGGTCACTTTCTGCCCCTCGTTCAAAGTTTTAAAACCATCGATCAGGATCGCAGAGAAATGGACAAATACATCCTCACCGCCATCATCGTTGGAAATAAAGCCAAACCCCTTGTCTGCGTTAAACCATTTTACTGTACCGTGATTCATATTGGTACCTCCAAAAATATTTATTATATTCCGGGCAAAAGAAAAACTCACATGCTTGTGTAAACCATTCGACGAACAATGACTTACACAAACATGTGAGTTCAATTGTGCTTTAGAATACAAATATATTATAATAGATTTTCAATAAATTGTCAAGCAGCATATCCACAGAAAAGGAGGGCCTGTACCGTCTTTACTAACCCTATTTTTCAGCCTATTTGCTCATTTTCCGAGACTTTTCCATACAGGCATCCATTGCGGCAAATACTGCGCCGCGCAACCCGTTTTGCTCTAACGCTTCCACTGCCTCTATCGTAGTGCCACCGGGAGAACAAACCATATCCTTGAGAGCCCCAGGGTGCATTCCGGTTTCTAACACCATCTTGGCGGCTCCTAGCACAGCCTGGGCGGCAAATCGATACGCTTGTTCCCGGGGCATTCCCCCTTTTACAGCTGCATCCGCCATTGCTTCAATAAACAAATACACATAAGCTGGAGACGACCCGCTGACCGCACCAACTACGTCGATCAGCCGCTCTTCCATCACTTCTGCCCGGCCCAGAGCGGCAAATATTGCCCGGATTTCTTCTGTCTCTTCCGGCGTGACCCATCTTCCAGGAAGCACTGCGGACATCCCTTCTCCCACCAAGCAAGGGGTATTGGGCATTACCCGAACCAAATGGACAGGACCGTCAAAGCTTTCATCCATCATCGACAGCGTCACTCCTGCCGCGATGGACACAACGATCACTCCCGGCTTAATCTGATTCTTGATCTGCTCTATAATGGCCGTGATCAAATGAGGGCTTGACCGCCAAAACTAATATATCCGATTGGGCGGCAACCTCCTGGTTATCCTCCGTTATATGGATTTGGTAATCCCGTTGTAGTAAAGACAGGTGCGTCATGCTGGGTGCAGAAGCCCAAACCTGCTGCGGCGAAAAATCCCAGCCCGCAGAATCCCGCCGATAATAGCGCCTGCCATATTTCCTGCACCGATAAATCAATGCTTTTTTCCACACAAATTCCTCCCTTTCTTCTTGTAGCACAGGATAAAAAAAAAGGAGGGGTGTATTTCCCCTCCTTTTAGAAGCTATGTAAAAGCCCTTATATACTAATTTTCAATTAGTATTCCAGTTTCCACATATATCTTCTGACGGTTAACGGATGCTTTCTCTCCTCAGACAGCTTCTGAGCAAAAACGCGGATCGCATGAACGAGCAGCAACGGGTTAAAGAACTCAACAACTTTATCGTCAATGGTGTTGATGCCCAGCTCTTTACGTCTACAATCATCAGTTTCTCAGCATACTGTTTCAGGAAGTCCAGAGCTCTCTGATCCAGCGGACGGGTACGGCCCTCGCTCATGAATACGATAAAGGGAGTCTCACGGTCAGTAATCTCAAACGGGCCATGGAAATACTCGCCGGAGTGGATCGCAGAAGAGTTGATCCACTGCATCTCCATCAGCAGGCAGATCGCGAAGGAATAAGCAACGCTGTATGCAGAACCGGAACCCATGGTGTAAATGAGTTTCTCGTCTTTGTACATCTTCGCCCATTTCTCAGCTCTGGGAGCAATGAACTTAGTAGCATTGCCAACGATTTTTGTCAATTCTATCAAAGCCGTTGTACATCTCATCGTAGTTCTCGTAGCCCTCGGTCTGATTCAGGATCTCGACAGCCAGCTGCAAAGAATAGCCCTGTCCGCTGTTAGCAGTAGAACCCTTCTCAGGAACCAGGACATAATCGCCATTCTGAGCCAGAGGGGACTCGGGTTTATTGGTAATAACAATGGAAGCTGCACCGGCTTTTTGAGCGATCTCAGCAGCTTTTACGGTCTCAGGAGTATTACCGGAAGAAGACTGTGTGATAACGATAGAATGTTCGCCCAGAGATTTCGGGGTGGCATGGCAGAACTCGTTGGAGCTGTAATGATCTACTTTCAGCTCTTTGCTCTCGCTCTCCAGGAAATATTTACCCGGATGCAGACCGGCATAAGAACCGCCGCAAGCAACAAAGTACACGCTCTTGATCGTGCCTTTGGCTTTCAGGATTTCAGCAATAACGGATTTCGGACAACAAGCCATTGGAAATTCCTCCTTATAAATAATAGGCAATTTTCCGGCACAGCGAAAGCCGCGCCATATTCATAGGAGCCACGGAAAAACACAGAAAAATCCCATGGTTATCCTATAACGTCATATTATCACAACCATCCGCATTTGTAAACACAAAAACAAAAATCGTGAATTTGGTCAAAATTTCATAGAGATATGTGTATATTTTTTCGATTGTCCACGGAGACCGGAAAAACTTCTTTGCACCATTCTAAAAGCTGAATCGATAAGTCACACCATCCATATAAACAATATTATGATGAACGGGGTGATCTTCTTCGTCATATACAACCGTTCGCATCAAAAAAAGCGCCGCCCCTTTGTTGATTCCAAGCAACTGAGCCTGCTCTGCCGTTGCGTAGGCAATCTCCACGCTTTTTTCCGAGCGAACCGGAACCAACCCCAATTCTTCTTTCAAATGGCGTAGATCGATCCGCTGAGATTATGATGCAACAAAATTCATACTTTGGATAGGGATAATAGGAATGCTCAATCAAAAGCGGCACATCGTCCCGAAAACGCAGGCGCGTGATGTGAATCACCTTATCCTCCGCCGAAACGCCCAAGCGGCTGATATCATGTTTGTTTGCCTTATCCACCGTTACAGACAAGACTTGGGATTTGGCCACCTGATGATTGTCTTCGCAATCTTCCGTAAAGCTTTTTAGCTTTACCAACTCCCTGCTGGGACGCGTCTGGCTGACAAAAGTCCCTTTTCCCTGGCTTTTAATCAGGTACTTTTCATTGATTAATTCCTGGATGGCACGGCGGACGGTAATACGGCTGACATTATACTGCTTCATCAGCTCCTGTTCGGTGGGAATCTGCTGTCCCGGCGCATATTCCCCATTCACCACTGCAGTCCGAAGGATTTTCTTCAGCTGGAGGTATAGGGGTTCATTGTGATCCTGCAACAGCTCCACGATTCTTCACCATCTTTCTTTGCCAGTCTAAGCGATTCAAAACACAAAATATGCTATGATGTTATATCACATCATAGCATATTTTTTAGCCACTTGTAAACAGGTTTACTTCACTTTTGTCGATAAAGCCCCGGAAAGATCACCCGGCATCTCAAATGCATCCAATCCGTGCCGGTCGAAGTATTCCCATAGGCGAATGCTCCACACCTGCAAAACCGGAAGAAATTCTGCAAAATCCAAAAGTCCGTTTTGCGCGCTGTAAATCGTCAGGCTATCCCTGGTAAAACCGGGCATTCCCGCCTGAGTGATCTGATAAGAGGGTGCATTCTTTTCCTGCAGGAAGCTATGAATACGGGAAAGCTTCTCATGATCCATGCTCACCGAATCCAGCTGGAGCACTGCTGCTTCTTTCCGTGAAAGAAGCAGGTGCGGCCCATGCAGGTATTCTTCTACTTCAAAGGAATCAGAAGGAAGGAAGACGCTCTCCATCACCTTAAGGGCAATTTCCAGTGTCGTACCGGTAGAATCAATGTTGCTGATCAGCGAAAAAGAGCGGAAATGGCTCCACTCTTCTACATTGGAGGCGCACCAATCCTTAGCCAGATCCAGATTCTGCTGCATATGGGTGGCGATAAAATCAAAATCCGCCATGATTTTATCATAATCCTTCGGTGACAGGCGTCCGCTGGCCAAACCGTATTCCAAGCCGATCACCGCCATCATCATAGCAGTAGCCAGCACTCCTTTGGTCATCACACTGGATTTTTCCTCTCCGCAATGGATATCCACCGCCGCAGACGATTCCATTGCCAACGGAGATGCCAGATTCCCAGTCAGTCCTACCACAAATGCGCCTTTTTCCTTCAGTTCCTTGACCACGTCGATAGTCGCAGCGCTTTTACCCGACTGGCTGGCCGCAATCAACAGCGCATTGCCAAAACTTTGGCCATTACGGCACATTTGCTCGTACATGGCGGGAGATGCCACCAGCACATCCAGCTGCAGGGCCGACTCCAGAAGCGGTTTGACCATCAGCCCCGCATTATAGGAACTGCCAATGCCAAACAGCAAGATCTTGTCAAACTCTTTTCCCTGCACATTCTTTAAAAATTCAGCGCAAACTACTTTTGCGGTCAGCCAAAATGGATTGGGTGACCGGTACATTTTCTTCCACATAGCCCATAACCCGCTGGATATATTCTGCATTCTTTCCCATATGTTTCCCCTTTCTGACTTGTTCGCGTATCCGAAAAACTTTGGAAACAGTATACCAAATCCTGCGTCGGGTTGGCAAGACTACTTCCATATGCCATCTTGTTTCATCAAATAAGCGTAGCCCAAAATCGGGGAGACTTTTCGCGGATATCTTTCTCGCTGATCCCGCGGTATCGTGTCAGATCATCGGACAGCGCACCGCCGCCCTTTCCGTCGATTGCCATATACTCATGAGTTCTTTCCAGCACGACGGTCAGCGGATCAATCTCTTCTACCGGTTCCGGCTGCCCGCCGCGCCACCAGCCAGCCCAGCTCTCAACCAAGCGGGCCAACCGCCTTTTACGGACCGGCGGCCTGCTTTGCCGCTCCCGTTCCCGCAGGATCCGAGCGTTTTCCACCGGGATCCGGTATCCCTCAATCAGAAGGCCCAGCGCGTCTTCCGGATAGGCCAACGCCTGCTCAAAAGAAGTATCCTGCCGGCTCCATTCCTGTAACTGTGCCTTGGTAGGATTCTTAGGAAACGGCTGCCTGTCCACCAGCTCCGGGTGCAGGTTTAAAATGATATTGACTTTCGCGCTCTGCCACTGCCCTTTCGAAAGCTCGCAAGGCTGCGCGCCATAAACTTCACGCAGATACGTGACGGTTTCGGAAAAGCTTTTCGCACAGGGCCGGGCCAGTTTCTGAGCCCGATCCAAAAAAGCTTCCTGCTCAATCCGCCGTTTTCTATTTTCTTTTTCGAAACAACAAAAACCGCCGTTGCGCCGCCAATCACTCCAACAGAACTGGCCCGTCAAATTTTTTCTTCATTTCATTCTCCTTAAAATTCCAGCGTCAATTCCACTGGGCAATGATCGCTCCCCATCACCTCGTTATGGATTTTGGCATCTTTCATAAACGGCTCCAGTTTTTGGGACACGAGAAAAAATAATCGATCCGCCATCCAGCATTGTTTTCCCGCGCATGAAACATATAGCTCCACCAAGAATAAGCACCGGTCGCATCCGGATAAAAAGTAGCGGAAGCTGTCCAAATAGCCTGCCTGCTGCAGCGCCGTCATTTTTTCCCGCTCTTGCGGAGTGAATCCCGCATTGGCCACGTTTGTTTTTGGATTTTTCAAATCAATTTCCCGATGGGCCCACATTCATATCGCCGCAGATGATTACCGGCTTTTTTCCTCCAGCTGTCGGACATATGACAAAAACGCATCCTCCCACTCCATACGGTAATCAGGCGGGTCAGTCCCCGCTGGGAATTGGGCGTATAAACGTTTACCAAATAAAAGCGCTTAAACTCCGCCGTGATGACTCTTCCCTCTCCAGCGTGAGCCGGCTGCGGCAGTTCATATGCCACAGATAGCGGCTCTTCTTTACAAAACAGCGCCGTACCGGAATACCCTTTCTTTTTGCGCGCTGCACCAGTATTGATGATAACCTTCCAGCTCCAGTTCCAGCTGGCCGGGCTGCATTTTGTCTCCTGAATGCAGAACATGTCCGCATCGGCTTTATTGAAAAAAAATCCAAAAAACCTTTTCCCATACAGGCACGCAGGCCGTTGACATTCCATGAAATCAGCTTCATCTTTCCACTCCTTTTTTCCGGCCAGCCGTTTGGCCGTATGATAAAAAGGGCCGGAGCATTCTGCTCCGGCCCGCAAAAATGAGACAGAGATTGTTCCATCCCTAGCCTATCATTCCTTTTTCAGGCTGTCAATAAGAAGCTGGGTTGCTTTCGCTGCATCTGCACGGCCCCGCGTCTCCCGCATCACCGCGCCCACCAGCGCTTTAAGCGCCGTCTCCTTACCGCCCAGATAACTGTGCACCACGCTGGCGTTTTCCGCAATGACCTTTTGGCAAATCTCCCGTAGTCTATTTTCGTCGATCCCGGCAAGATCGTCTGCAGAAAGAAATTCGTGAGCACTCTTTCCGGTATCCATCATCTTCTCAAAGGTGGTTTTCGCCAGATTGCGGTTACATTTTCCGGATTCCACCAGCAAACATAGCTCATGCAGCTGCGCCGGGATGACTGGCGTCTCCCACGCATCCCGCTGGGCCTCGGTAGAATAGCGGTTAAACATCTGCCCTACGATAAACGCTGCGGCCGTTTTTGGCATTTTGAGCCCTTCGGCCGCTTCATCAAAGAATTCCGCCACTTTGCGGGACCGGATCAGCGCCGCCGCGTCGCCTTCATTGATCCCCATGGCCAGATATCGGGCCTTTTTGCGATCCGGCAACTCCGGTAAAAGCGCGCGCAATGCCTCGATTTCCTCCTGGCTGGTACGGATAGTGACCAGATCCGGTTCTTTGAAATAACGGTAATCGTGAGCATCCTCTTTGGAGCGCATACTCGGTCTCTCCAGTAACGTCGTTATACCGCAAGGTTTCCTGCACTACCGGCTCACCGCTTTCCAGCAGGTCCACCTGGCGCTCAAACTCATATTCCAACGCCTTGGCCATAAAAAGCAAAGGAGTTCATGTTTTTAATTTCCGTGCGGGTGCCAAGCGCTTGGCTGCCTTTGAGGCGCACCGAAATATTCACGTCGCAGCGCAAAGAGCCTTCCTGCATTTTGCAGTCGGAAACGCCGATGTACTTCATTAAAAGCTGCAGTTTTTCCACATACTCACGCACTTCATCCACTGAACGGAAATCCGGCTCTGTGACAACCTCGATCAGCGGAACTCCGCCACGATTGTAGTCCACAAAGGTATCTCCCCGCTCGTGGACGAGCTTTCCCGCATCTTCTTCAATGTGAATTCGGGTCAGACGGATTTTTTTCCCGCTGTCTAACGTAATATAACCGTCCAGGCACAATGGCTTATCGTACTGGGAAACCTGGTATGCCTTCGGCAGATCCGGGTAAACATAGTTTTTCGATCCATTTTAGACACCGGGTTAATCCGGCAGTTCGTCGCAAGTCCGGCTAAAATCCCGTAGCGCACCACCTGACGGTTGAGCTTCGGCAAAACGCCGGGCAGCCCAATACAAATCGGACAGCAATGGGTATTTGGCTCGCCGCCGAATGCAGTAGTACAGCCGCAAAAAATCTTTGTTTTGGTGGAAAGCTCCACATGGGTCTCCAGCCCGGCAACCAGTTCATATTCACGCATACTGACGGCACCCCATTCGGTCTTCCGGTAAATTTCCCCGGCCATTTCCTGTTCAAACCAATATGCTGTCTGAAGCAGTTTCGTTTCCTCAAATCGGTTTGCAATCAGCTGCATTCCAATCGGCAGACTTTTTTGATCATAGCCGCAAGGCATGCTCAAGGCAGGAATGCCTGCAATATTCACTGGCACCGTGCAAACGTCCGTCTGGTAGGTCTGCACCTGATCCTGGACGGCAAACCCTTTTGGAAAAGCCGTCATGGGAACGGTAGGAGCCAAAATAACATCACATCGCGCAAACGCTTCATTAAAGCCTTTGATAACCGCACCCCGCAGATTCTGCGCCTTTTTATAATAAGCGTCGTAATACCCGGCGCTCAACACATAAGAACCCAGCAGGATTCGTCTTTGAACTTCCGGGCCAAAGCCTTCGCTGCGGGTTTTGCAGATCATCTCATGGACGCTGCCATAATGCGCAGCCCGATACCCATATCGGATGCCGTCGTAGCGCCCGAGGTTGGAGGACGCCTCCGCGCAGGCCAGGATGTAATACACCGGTAATGCGTAAGAGACTGATGGTACAGACAGATCCACAATCCTAGCACCCATCTTTTTCATAGGTGCGTATGGCGCTTGCAATGCCTCCTCTACCTGTGCATCTACCCCTTGGAAATATTCCTTCACCACACCAATGGTAAGATTTTCCGGCCTTTTGGCCAATTGCGGCGCCACCGGTTCTTTTGTCCGACACTGGTAGAATCCATTGGATCCCGCCCGCTGATAGCGTCATAGACCAGCGCGGCATCGGACACGCTTTTGCAAATTGGTCCGATCTGATCAAAGCTGGAGGCATAGGCGATCAGGCCGTAGCGGGACACCGCGCCGTAGGTGGGCTTCAGTCCCACCAATCCGCAAAGCCCGCCGGCTGGCGGATAGAGCCGCCGGTATCAGAACCCAAGGCGTATACCGCCAAATTACCTGCAACTGCCGAAGCGCCGCCACCGGAGCTTCCTCCCGCCACATACCCTGTGCCAAAAGGATTTACCGCGCCGCCATAACAGGAGGTTTCACAAGAAGATCCCATAGCAAACTCATCCATATTGGTTTTGCCCAGCAGCACTGCATTTTGCTGTTTCAGCGTTTGCCAAACGGTCGCATCGTAGATAGGCGTATACCCCTGCAAAATTTTGGAGCAGCAGGTGGTTTCGATACCGCGGGTAGATATATTATCCTTGATGGTCATGGGGAATCCCTTCCAGCGGGGAGAGAAGTTCCCCTGCCGCAATTTTGCGGTCTACCGTTTCCGCCGTTTCCAGCGCCTGCTCTTTGGTGGTTCGAACATAGGCGTTGAGAACACTGTTATCTCGGGCGATTCCGTCCAGATACGCCTGTGTCAGCTCCCTGCAACTGACCTTTTTCTCTCGCAAAAGGCCGCTTAATCTTTCAATCGTACCTGTCATGATCTTCTCTCCTATTTGCGCTTTCGGACTGGAAAATATCCGTTCTCTCCTCCGCCGACATTCTGAAGGATTTCCTGTACTGGATAGGACGGTACCACTTCATCCTCCCGAAATACGTTGAACAATCCCTCCGCATTCTCATATTCTTCTGCCTGGGCTCGGCGGCATTGATGGAATCCGCGAAAGCCAGGATACTGTCCATATCTTTTGTCAGCGCATCCAACTGCTCTTCAGGGACATACAGCTTGCTCAAAAGGGCAATATCCAAAACCCTCTTCTTTTGTTATCATGTTCTTTCCTCCTAGCGCAGTTTGATATGCGCTTCCCGCAACTGCTGCAATGTTACCGGAGCGGGCGCGCCCATTAAAGATCCTGCCCGCTGCTGTTCATCGGGAAAGCAATGACCTCCCGGATATTCTCTTCGCCGGTCAAAAGCATCACCATCCGGTCAATGCCAGGCGCCATGCCCGCATGGGGCGGGGCACCGTATTGGAACGCACGGTACAAAGCGCCAAACTTCTCTTTCAGAACGGCTTCGTCATATCCGGCGATCAAAAAATGCTTTTCGCATGATATCCAGATCATGGTTGCGCACGGCACCGGAGGACAGCTCCACTCCGTTACAGACGATATCGTACTGATAAGCCAGTATTTCCAATGGATTTTTTTCTTCCAGCGCTTTCAATCCGCCCTGGGGCATGGAAAAGGGATTGTGAGTAAAGCTTACCGCGCCGGTTTCATCCTCTATTTCGTACATAGGGAAATCTACGATAAAACAAAAGCGGAATGCGTCTTTTCCAGCAAATCCAGCCGTCGCCCCAGCTCAGAGCGGATCTGCCCTGCCAATTTAGGCGCGGTGCCGCGGCTGTCGGCAATAAAATAAAGGATATCCCCTTCTCCGACAGCGGTGCGTTCTACCAGCTGCCTACGCTGTCCATCATTTAAGAACTTATCAATCGGCCCGGAAAAGGAAAAAAGCCCACTTTCCCCTTTGAGATAGCCCAGCCCCTTCATACCGATCCCCAAAGCATATTCCAGCATGGATTCAAAAATTTTTAGACTGGCTTGCTGCGCCTTTGACGCAAATACCCCGTACCGTCTGCCCGCGGAAAGGCTTAAATTCACTTTCTACAAACAGATCACTCAGCTCTACAATTTCCAGCGGGTTGCGAAGATCCGGCTTGTCGGTGCCGTATTTCAGCATGGCATCTTCATAACGGATCCGAGGAAAAGGCCCTTCTGTCACCTTCAATCTGAAAAGGTGCGAAAGGTATCTCCAATCACCTTTTCCGCTACTTTCAGTACTTCTTCCTGCGTGGAAAACGCCATTTCAAAATCCAATTGATAAAACTCACCGGGAGAACGATCCGCCCGGGCATCCTCATCCCGAAAGCATGGTGCAATCTGAAAATACCGGTCAAAGCCGGATACCATTAAAGCTGTTTAAAAATCTGAGGAGCCTGCGGCAGTGCATAAAACTGGCCGGGATGCTTCCGGCTTGGCACCAGATAATCCCGTGCGCCTTCCGGTGAGGACGCGGACAGGATCGGCGTTTGAATCTCCAAAAAGCCCAAATTGGTCATCTTCTGGCGCAGATAAGTAATAATCTGGGAGCGCAGGACGATATTTTGATGCACTTTGGGGTTACGCAGATCCAAAAAACGATAGGACAGGCGCAACTCTTCCTTTGTTTCCTTTGACTGGTCGATTTCAAACGGAAGCCCTGCGATCGCACGGCTTAATACCGTTAACGACTCGGCTGCCACCTCCACATAACCGGTCGGGATCTTGGGGTTCACCGTCTCAGGAGCCCGCTGAACTACCGTGCCGCCGATCGACACGACCGACTCTTTTGTTACACCCTTTAAAAGGGTTTCGTTATGGAAAACCGTCTGAACAACGCCGTACTGATCCCGGATATCCACAAATAAAACGCCGCCATGATCCCGGATTGTCTGAACCCAACCACATACTCGAACGGACGATCCGATGTTATTCTGTCTCAGCTCCCCGCATGTATTGGTCCGGTATTGGTTTTCAAATAACATCGTAACACCCTTTCTCATTTTTGGATTGATTTCACCGGCCACGGTCCTTATTCAAAAGGAAAGCCGGTTTTTCAGAAAACTTTTGTTAAGACATATGTATGTATACAAACATACATGTTATTGAATAATAATATTCTTTTCCGAAAGGAATTGCAATACACAAAAATGTAAAAAAGTTTTTCAAATTGCCTCCCCGTTTCAGAAAAAAACGCCAACTTATGAATAAATTTTAAAAATATCCTGATTTTTCTCGAATATATTGAATTTTTATAATATAGATTGTATAATTATTCAAAATGCAACTGGAGGAATTTTCATGTTTACCCACGCCATCGTAAAAAAGCCCTGCCATACCATGATCTATGGGATCACCACTGCAAATCTGGGACAACCAGATTATGATTTGGCGATGAAACAGCATGCCGCCTACATCGATGCCCTGCAGCAATGTGGTGTTCAAGTCACCATACTAGAAGCGGAAGAGGCGTTTCCCGATTCCTGCTTCGTCGAAGACACCGCTGTTTTGACACGAAAATTCGCGCTTATCACAAATCCCGGCGCACCTTCCCGCAAAGGGGAAATCGCGTCAATGATTCCCGTCATCAAGCAGTTCTATCCAGAAAATAACATCGAATATATCAAAACACCAGGCACTTTGGAAGGCGGAGATGTCATGATGGTAGGAGACCATTTTTATATCGGTATTTCCGCCCGTACCAATCGGGAAGGCGCCCAACAGTTTATCAACGCGCTGAAAAAAATATGGCATGAGCGGTGAAATGGTTCCATTATCCACTGTTCTGCATCTCAAAACCGGCCTTTCCTATATCGAAAACAATAACCTGCTAATCGGTGGAGAATTTTGGAAAATCCCGCTTTTTCCCATTTTCATCACATTGAGGTAGCCGCCGAAGAGGAATACAGCGCCAACTGCATCTGGGTGAACGGAAAGTGCTGGTACCTGCCGGATTTTTGCAAACGCAGAAAGCCATTGAAAGCCTGGGGTATGAAGTATTAACGGTAGATACCTCCGAATATCGAAAAATCGACGGCGGGCTGGAGTTGTCTCTCTCTGCGGTTTTAATGCCGTCTGGTCAGTGGTCAATAAAAAGTCTCTCCCATTAAAAGCGTAGCTTTAAGAAAACAAACAGGGGGACGGCTGTACGCCATCCCCATAAAAAAGTTTCTTACCTCGCCGCCCCATTTCGGGAGAGACTTTTTTGCAAAAAGCAGTACTTCCATTAGGCCGGCCGGCAAGAACGTTTATTGCCTAAAGAGGCTGTCGCGCCTATCACCAGCAGCACCCATCCCAAACGGGACAAAGGCTGTGCCATACCCATTAAATTGGACAACAACGAATAACTGGCCAACATCTGTGCGCCCTGTGCCGCATATCCCATATTCGTCAATACGGACAGGGAGATTGGACTTCCCGCCAAAATCAGGCCTCCAATGATAATAGAAAGAATTTCTCCCAATTTGAAGGATCGATTTTCCGCCTGGCTCCAAAGCAAAATAAACAGGCCGGTATGCAATGCCAGCATGAAAATTATCCGCGCAATATCCATGATGGGAAATAAGTTCTGTTCAAATACTTCCCATGCTCCAGTGCTCAACAGGCTTTTCAGTGGACGCTGCAGAACCAGAATGATCGCTTCCACTACTACATACAAAACCTGCAGCAAAAGCGAAATTCCCAAAATAGTTGCAGAAGTCTTGCAGCGAGCTGTTTTTTCCATATAAATCCTCCCTATTTTACCGCTTCAACAGCGGTTCGGATGCGATCATACGCAATTTCGGTGGGAAGCGTACAGTCCGCGCCCAAAAGGAATCGGTGGCCTTCCATTATATGCAGCACCTGGCGCACCTCCTTTTGAATCTGCTCTTTTGTTCCATCTACCAGCACGCCGGCACGGTCGTCCAGCCCTCCCAGAATCGCTTTATCTGGAAACATTGCCGCTCCCTCCAGCAAAGATGGGTTTCGTTCGTAAACGCCCCAATTGACCACCGCACAGGGGATACCCTTGGTACCGCTTCAAATTCAACCGATCTTTACAGATATGAAGCACATTATAACAGGATTTTTCCGCCGCCTTTAAAATTTTCAGGTCATGAGGCTTAATATAGGTTTCAAATTCTTCGTCGGTGAAAAGATAGCTTTCACCGCCCAAAGCCGCATAATAAATGCCGTCCGCTCCCGCTTCCAGGCAAGCCTGCGTCAGGATCTCCAACCCGTCGGAGATAATCTCCCAACCATAGGATACAGCTGACGGATTTTTCCGCAGATGCTCGGCTAATAGGCCGCTGCCAGTCTCATATCCGGCAGATCCTCCTCTGGCATGCCATGCGGAAGCAACGATACCGTGGATAGTCGCCAGCGTCAGCCCTTCGCCGCCAGTGCGATCCAGAATTCGTTTGATCATATCCACCTGGTTCACAATGAAAGGCGACTGGCGGTTAAAAGGCCTCAGGTTTTTCCAGTCCCCAGCCTTTTGAATCGGAATATCACAGGGAACCAGATTTTCGTTCATGATCTTTTGAATGTCCGTTCCGGTTTCGCGAAAAAAGTCCAGATGCGCCTGTACTGCCGCATCGCCATAAAAAGCAGGATTCAGGAAAATGCAGCCAAAAAGCCGGAAGGGATGTGATCGACCGGCTGACCTTCGATTGCCGCAATTGCGCGTTCTTTTTTGTCATCGGAAAACACACTCCTTTTTGCCGTCAAAGTCCGGGCGTTTGGAAAAACAGTATGTTTTTTCCAAACGGAAACAAAATTTTCTGAAATGATTGTACTATATCCATCGCTTTTTTTCAATCATTTCCCTTTTCAGGACGCCCGCCATACCTTCCAAAGCATCGCTTCTGCAAACCTCTTCAGGAACAGAGCCGCAGCCTCATATCTCTCCACCCCACATCGGATAAATGGATGATCCATTCTTAAGACACTCAAAGGCAAATCAAAAAATTTTCAAAAATTTTGCTGTGATAAAACCGGTTTTCCCGCTCATACTACTATTGCAATCTGCAAAGGAGGTTTTTGATTATGTCTGAGTACAAAGCAAACAAATCCATCGGTTGCACTGTGCAGCAGTGCGTGCATCACTGCGGGAATGAAAACTACTGTTCGCTCGACAGCATCAAAGTCGGCACCCATGAGACACATCCGACTATGGTCGAGTGCACAGACTGCGAGTCTTTCCGCGTTAAAAGCTCCTGCTGCTAGCGGGTTGCAAGCGAAAAAGCCATCCAAATGGATGGCTTTTTCTTATTGGCAGATCTCGATGATGGCCTGTGCGAAAATTTTCGCGCTTAAAATCAACTGATCCATTACCGCAAATTCGTCGGCGCCGTGCATATGATTGTCCACCAGCGGGTCGGGGTCGGCACAGCCAAATGCAACGCCATTTTTCAAATTATGAGTATAAGTTCCGCCGCCAATGGCCACACATTCGCCTTTTTACCGGTGTATCGTTCATAACAGCGCAGCAATGTCTGAATAAACGGGCTTTCGGCCGGTACATAGTGTCCCGGGCGCATATTGAGATTTCCCAGGCGAATCCCCTCTTTATCAAATGCAGCCGCCAGCACATCCCGCATATTCTGTTCATTTGCGCATAAAGGCACCCGGCTGTCGAATATACCAGTCAGGCCAGTCAAATGATACTCAAACACGGAAAAGCAATCGTCAGCGGACCGGATACCTCATCAGACATTTTAACGCCTGCCGCTTCACCCGCCCAGTCTCCGTGGGGGAAAATCCGGCTGACAGCGCACAATTTGGAAAACCCTTCCGAAGCCGCCATTGGAAGCTGGGACAGAAATTCCACCATCGCTGTCACCGCATTTGCTCCAACCTCCGGCGTAGAGGCGTGGGCGGCCCGGCCCGTAGCCTTTACAAAAACCCTGCCGGATTCTTCTGTTGCCTCAAAGCTAACGCCGCTTTTGGAGCCATAACTTCTGCAGGCGGCGCAAACTTCTTCTAACCGAATGCCCTCCAGCACCGCCTCGGCCTTATCCGGAATGACATTCCGGCGAAAACCGCCTTTGACAGACAAAATCCGAGGTAATTTTTCCTCTTCTGCCCACCGAGCGGTAAAATCACTACTGTAACTTCCCTTTTCCACATTGATAACTGGAAAAGATGCATCCGGAGAAAAGGTAGCGGGGCTTCCTCCTCCTTTTGGTAATAGTAAGCGATGTCGCTGCTGCCGCTCTCCTCATCGGTACCCAGAATCACCCGGCAGTTTTTAGACAGCGGAATCTTCAAATCTTTGACCGCTTTAGCAGCCCAAAGGCCCGCCATCGCAGGCCCTTTATCGTCGGCAGAGCCCCGGCCGTATAATCTTCCATCTACCATTTTCGGTTCAAACGGCTTGGTTACTGTCCAATCGTCTCCCGCAGGTACTACGTCCAAATGAGCCAGGATATCCAACCCGCGTTCTTTTTCATTCAGGTCAAAGGTTGCCACATAATGGTCGTAATCTGTTACATTCATCCCCATCCGACAGCCGATTTTCATGGCCGCTTCCAGCACTTTGGCCGGGCCTTCGCCAAAAAGGCATTCCGTCTCTGGGCTCTTGCCTGGTACTGGGAATTCGGATCAGCGTACAGATATCTTCTACCATTTCGTCTCGATGAGCTTCAAAATACTCTTCTAATTGCTTTTGGTACATGGGAAAACTTCCTTTCCGGTAAGCTGAAACAAACACTACAATACCTTCATTATAATTTCCGAAAAAAAGAATGTCAATCGATCCTAAAAAGCGCGGCCCGATATGGCCGCGCCTATCTTTTTTTATGCCTGCCGTGCAAGGATTTTTTCTTTGGGTTCCACAAAGCTCTTATTTTCCACGCTCCACTTTTCCACCGTAGCAGAAAACTACTGCACGGATACATTCGTCGCAGGCCATAGCAGCCCAGATTCCCACCAAACCCAAACCGGCTACTACGCCTGTCAGGTAACCTCCCAGCACTGCTACTATCCAAGCTGACAGAATGCCCAATGTCACGGGGAAACGGATGTCACCCGCTGCCTGAAGGCAGCGTACCATGACAATATTGACGCTTCTGCCCCATTCCAGGAAAATTTCAATCAACATAATCGTCGCGCCCAGTTGGATTACCTCCGGATCAGAGGTAAAATCCCAAAAATTGGTCTACTCAGTACGCACAAAACCGTGGCCACTGCCAGCGATACCAGCATGGACAGCTTACAGGTATACCAAACCTGCCGATCAGTGTTTTCAAGTCGCCCGCCCCCACCAGGTAACCAACAATTACCTGACTGGCCTGTCCAATGGCGGACGAAAAAGATAAGAACACATGGCAAACATGCTGGCATATACTTTTGTATTGATGGATACGGCGCCGAACAGATTCACAAAGGTCATAATGAACACCTGCGTCATATTGTAAGACAGCGACTCTCCCCCTGAGGGCAGACCAATATGCAGCAACTGCCGCAACATGTTTTTGGGGAACGGACGCAGATGCTGCAAAGAAAAAGCGGGCTCCCAGCTTTTTGTAGAACAGCCAAAACATAATTGCCAGGCCCACCACACGGCTGAGGTTGCTGGAAATCGCCGCACCGACAACACCCATGGCCGGAAATCCGAACATGCCGTTGATTAAAACCATATTACCGCCGATATTGACAATATTGATAACCACTGAAACGATCATGGATTCTTTCATCATGGCATGGCTGCGAAAAAAGGCAGAGAGCGTCAGCTGCATTGCCTGTAAAAACATGCAGCTTCCGATAATGCTGATATATTGCCGGGATTCTTGCATCAGTTCGGCTGGCACCTTCATCAACTGAAAAATTGGGCGGTTGCACAGCAGTAAAACCGCACCGATCACCAGGCTTAAAGCTGTGTTGACTACAAAAGACAGGGTATACAGCTGATGGACCTTCTGCTGTTCATTCGCGCCAAGGTATTGGGAAATCAGGATCATTGCAGCAGTACTGATGACACTGAACGTAATAATCAGCACATTGAGGATCTGATTCGCATTGCCAATCGCTCCTACTGACAGCTGAGAATACCTTCCTACCATAAACTGATCCATATTGCCGACAAGCATTTGAAGAATCAGCTCTATAAAGACAGGCCAGGTCAGCTTTAACAGGTAAGAAGGCTGAAGATTTTTCGACGTTTCTTTCATCCTATTTCCCCCCTTGTTTTTGCTTCAAGTACGGTCTTATTATAGTGAAACCCATCCGCTTGTCAATTATCTTCTGTAAAAATGGGTGTTTTGTTTATAAAACTTTGATTTTCTCTCTAAAAATTGATGATATTGAAAACTAAAACGTATCTTTCACCATCCATGACGTAGATTTTCCGGTGAGAAAATTTCTGCAACCCTCTTGATTTTTGTAAAAAATCAATTATACTTATATGCGTTGCTATTGAAAAAAGAAGATACTTGGGGGCGTAGCTCAGTTGGTAGAGCGTTCGGTTCGCATCCGAGAGGTCATGAGTTCGAATCTCACCGTCTCCACCACCAGACAAGGCTTGAAGCTGTTTTTCGCTTCGGGCCTTTTTACTCCAGAAAAGCAGCATTCGCGTCCCGAGAAATCCAAAACGTTTACTCCTGCGTAATGAAGGGCTTGATTACCGGCTTTTGCCTGAAAAAATACAAATTCCTTTTGAATTTTTCGGAATGGAGGTAAGCGAAATGAAAAATCCAACAAAATCCGCTTTTATTCTGATCGATATGGAACAGGGCTTTATCGATCCTGCTTCCGTCCACTGCATCAAAGGGGCTGCCGCTACGGTTCCCGCCTGCGAAAAAGCCATTCAAATCTCGCGACAAAGGGAATTCCTATCTTTTTTGTCAAACGCATTTACCGGGAAAATGGCAGCGATGTAGAGTGTACCCGCTATCAAAGCTGGATTGCCGGAGGACGCAGCATGGCGCCGGGCAGCTACGGCGCGCAGGAGCCGGAAAGCCTTCGTCCCCAACCCGGAGACTATACAATTATCAAACCCCGCTGGAGCGCCTTTTTCCAAACCGAACTGGATCTTATCCTGCGCCGCTTGGGCATTCGGACTGTCATTTTGGCTGGTACGACTACTCCAAATTGCATCCGCACAACCTGTTATGACGCCAATGCGCTGGATTACAACGTTGTGATTTTATCTGACTGCACTTCTTCCCAAACGGAAGAAATTCAGCAGGCAAATCTGGCTGACATGGAGCGGATGGGTGCTTTGGTGATAAATACCTGCGAATTTGAGCATTACGGGGAAAAAACTGTTTTTGGATCTGGCAGCCAGCATTCGCAGCGATATCGAAAAAAGATGATATTCCTCTTGTTTTGCCCTGTGTTCAGAAGAATCTCTCCGAAAGACCCGACGTCCCGCTACTGGACGTCGGGTCTTTCATCATCTCTTCCCGGCTTAAAAAACCAAAATCTTCAGGAAGATCCGCTATTTTATCTTTTTGCTGTGGCATCATCCCTTTTTTTCAAAGGGAAGTCGGGAAATTTGCATGGCTGTCTCTTTGTTTTTGGAAAATGGCGTGTTATACTATAATTTGATAATGAATATCAAATTGGAGGCATAAAAGTGAAAGAAGCACGTTCCTACCGCACCAAACAAAGGGAAATGGTTCTGCAATTTTTTTCTGCTCACCCCGGCAAATGTCTGTGCCAAAGAACTGATCGCACAAAAAAGCATACCGGTTGGATCCGCAACCTTATAGCGAACCCTTGCGCTACTGTGTCAGGGAAGGAAAACTGAAAAAGTATACTGACGTCAGCAGCAACAGCGCTTTTACCAGTACAACGAATCGGATTCCTGTCATTACCATTTTCATTTCAAGTGCCTGCGCTGCGGCCGGTTAATCCATATGGACTGCAGCTTTATGAAGGACATGCAGGAACATATCAAAACAAACCACGGTTTTCTGGTCGACAGTGGGAAAAGCGTTCTGTACGGTTTTGCCAGAAATGCCGTTAACCGGCCGGGCGTTTCAGTCACCCTTTTGCCTCCTCAATGATTGATCATATTTGTGAGGATGTTATGAAAAATCTAATCAAAATTCTGCTATGCGCAATTTTGTCGCATCTCTTTTCGCCGGATGCAGCGAAAGATCCCCTTCTTCGCAAAGCGATGGTCGTCTGCAGATTGTCTCCACCATCTTTCCATCCTATGATTTTGCCCGTGCCATTGCGGGGAAAACGCGGACGTTTCCATCCTGCTTGCCCCAGGGTAGAAAGCCACTCATATGAGCCAACGCCCCAGGATATTATACGGATTCAGAACTGCGACCTGTTTTTATATACAGGAGGAGAGTCCGATACATGGGTAGACGATCTTCTCGCCTCCTTTGATGAGCCGGTAAACACGGTGAAAATGATGGACTGCGTCGAGGTCTATGAAGAGGAACTCCTGGAAGGGATGCAGACGGAAGAGTCAACCGGAACGCAGGAAACGGAATATGACGAGCATGTTTGGACATCCCCCAAAATGCGGTCTTAATTTCGGGCAATCGAAAAGAATTTGTGTGATATCGACTCGGAGAACGCCGCGTCTATCAAAGAAAATGCCAGCGCATACATTACCCAGTTGGAGATGCTGGACCAAAACTCCGTGATTTCTTCGCCGGTGTTTCCAACAAAACAATGGTCTTTGGCGATCGTTTTCGCTATTTTGCGGAAGAATACGGGTTGGACTGCTTTGCCCGCCTTTCCCGGATGCAGCAGTGAGACAGAACCCAGCGTCGCAACCATCGCCTTTTTGACTGACAAGGTCAAATCGGAAAACATCACAACTGTATTTTATATCGAATTTTCTAATCACCAAGTGGCAGACAGTATTGCAGAGAAGCCGCTGAAAAATAAAACTGCACTGTTCCACTCCTGCCATAACGTATCCGAGCAG
>VOFH01000160.1_pt1 | contig 32001 bp, 53 predicted proteins | sample 5384091 | NCBI WGS metagenome assembly VOFH01 (sample SAMN12384727, study PRJNA508395) | human gut metagenome | isolation source: healthy gut G | host: Homo sapiens
CAAGCTCCCTTCTGCCTTTACACTCTTCGCACGATTTCCAACCGCACTGGGGAACCTTTGGGCGCCTCCGTTACTCTTTAGGAGGCGACCGCCCCAGTCAAACTGCCCACCTGACACTGTCCGGATGCCGGTTTACGGCACACCGTTAGAACCTCAACGTTACAAGGGTGGTATCCCAACAGTGACTCCTGAATACTGGCGTACTCATCTCATAGTCTCCCACCTATCCTGTACATGCAATGCCGAAATCAATATCAAGCTGCAGTAAAAGCTCCATGGGGTCTTTCCGTCCTGCCGCAGGTAACCGGCATCTTCACCGGTATTACAATTTCACCGAGTCTGTTGTTGAGACAGTGCCCAAATCGTTACGCCTTTCGTGCGGGTCGGAACTTACCCGACAAAGGAATTTCGCTACCTTAGGACCGTTATAGTTACGGCCGCCGTTTACTGGGGCTTAAGTTCACTGCTTCGATTGCTCTAACAGATCCCCTTAACCTTCCAGCACCGGGCAGGCGTCAGCTCCTATACATCGTCTTGCGACTTTAGCAGAAACCTGTGTTTTTGGTAAACAGTCGCTTGGGCTTTTCTCTGCGGCCTGTTTCGACAGGCACCCCTTCTCCCTAAGTTACGGGGTCATTTGCCGAGTTCATAACAATAGTTCTCTCGCTGGCCTTAGGATACTCTCCTCACCCACCTGTGTCGGTTTGCGGTACGGGCGCCTTTAAACTCGATAGAAGCTTTTCTTGACAGTGTGAAATCAGCTACTTCGCCCTAAATTTCGCTTCCCATCACATCTAGCATTGTCTAAACGGATTTGCCTATTTAGACTGCCTCAATGCTTGACCGTACATAACCAACAGGCGTGCTTGTCTATCCTACTGTGTCACTCCATCTCTCAAACGCTTATTGGCGGTACAGGAATATCAACCTGTTGTCCATCACCTACGCCTTTCGGCCTCGGCAGGTCCCGACTAACCAGGGCGGACGAACCTTTCCCTGGAAACCTTGGGTTTACGGCCCGTGGGATTCTCACCCACGTCTCGCTACTCATGCCAACATTCTCACTCGTATACTGTCCACATGTCCTTACGGTCATGCTTCAGCCTGCATACAAAGCTCCCCTACCCTCATAAATGATGCCGTAGCTTCGGTAGTACGTTTAGCCCCGGAAATTTTCGGCGCAGGATCACTCGACCAGTGAGCTATTACGCACTCTTTAAATGAGTGGCTGCTTCTAAGCCAACATCCTGGTTGTCTGTGCAATCCACATCCTTTACCACTTAACGTACATTTAGGGACCTCAGCTGACGATCTGGGCTGTTGCCCTTTTCGACTATGAATCTTATCACCACAGTCTGACTCCCAAGTAAAAGAAAACGGCATTCGGGTTTGATAGTCTTCGGTAACCGGTGCAATACCCCCTAGGACATTCAGTGCTCTACCTCCGTTTCTCTACCTTCCGAGGCTAGCCCTAAAGCTATTTCGGGGAGAACCAGCTATCTCCGAGGCTCGATTGGAATTTCACCGCTATCCACAAGTCATCCCCGAGCTTTTCGACGCTCGTGGGTTCGGTCCTCCACGAAATTTTACTCTCGCTTCAACCTGCACATGGATAGGTCACCCGGTTTCGGGTCTACAGCATGCAACTACGGCCCTTTAAGACTCGCTTTCGCTACGGCTCCGGTGCTCCAGCACCTTAACCTTGCTACTTAACGTAACTCGTTGGCCCGTTCTACAAAAAAGTACATGGTCACTTGCGCTCCCATTGCTTGTAAGCATAAGGTTTCAGGTTCTCTTTCACTCCCCTCCCGGGGTTCTTTTCACCTTTCCCTCACGGTACTCTTCTCTATCGGTCAATAGGTAGTATTTAGCCTTGGGAGGCGGTCCTCCTGCTTCACACCGGGTTTCACGTGTCCGGTGCTACTCTGGTGCCATCTCGGCCTTCTTCTGATTTCGCGTACAGGACTATTACCTTCTTCGGTTTGTCTTTCCAGACAGCTTCTGCTATCAGATTCCTGCTTTGTGAGTGGTCCGCAACCCCACACCAAGGTGTGGTTTGGGCTCTTCCCCCTTTCGCTCGCCGCTACTCAGGGAATCGATGTTTCTTTCTCTTCCTCCGGCTACTTAGATGTTTCAGTTCACCGGGTTGCCTCCGATAAAGCTATGGATTCACTTTACGGTGCGTGCGCATTACCACACGCGGGTTTCCCCATTCGGATATCTGCGGGTCGCAGGTTGTTTGCACCTTACCGCAGCTTTTCGCAGCTTGCCGCGTCCTTCTTCGGCTCCTATTGCCAAGGCATCCGCCTTATGCTCTTTGTTTCTTAACCTGTTGTTTGAGATACTATTGAAGTCTTCGTCTTTCTTTGAAAAAGACACTGATCTTCTCTCTTGAAATTGTAGTTAATTACCCTTGCTTTCGCTTGCTAATTAACTTTCTTTCCTCGATAATCTTCTATCTGTGTTTGATTCTTGATTTTTCATTGTTCAGTTTTTCAAGGTTCTTTGCATCCTTTTAAGAATGCTCTGGTGGGCCTGGGAGGACTCGAACCTCCGACCTTTTGCGTGCAAGGCAGGCGCTCTCCCAGCTGAGCTAAACCCCATAAAACACATAGTACAAAAACTTTGCTCTCCTTAGAAAGGAGGTGATCCAGCCGCACCTTCCGATACGGCTACCTTGTTACGACTTCACCCCAGTCATTGGTTTCGCCTTAGGTAATCTATTCCTCGACCAACTTCGGGCGCCCCCAACTTCCATGGTGTGACGGGCGGTGTGTACAAGACCCGGGAACGCATTCACCGCGGCATTCTGATCCGCGATTACTAGTAACTCCGACTTCATGCAGGCGAGTTGCAGCCTGCAATCCGAACTGGGATCGGATTTCGAGTTTCGCTCCACTTCACAGTCTCGCTTCTCTTTGTTCCGACCATTGTAGCACGTGTGTAGCCCAGAACATAAGGGGCATGATGATTTGACGTCATCCCCACCTTCCTCCGAGTTGTCCACGGCAGTCTCATTAGAGTTCTCATCTTACTGTTAGCAACTAACGACAAGGGTTGCGCTCGTTGCGGGACTTAACCCAACATCTCACGACACGAGCTGACGACAACCATGCACCACCTGTCTCCTCTGTCCGAAGAAGGAGCCGGTTAAGGCTCTGTCAGAGGATGTCAAGTCCTGGTAAGGTTCTTCGCGTTGCTTCGAATTAAACCCATGCTCCGCTGCTTGTGCGGGTCCCCGTCAATTCCTTTGAGTTTCATTTGCGTGCGTACTCCCCAGGCGGAGCACTTAATGCGTTAACTGCGGCACCGAAATCTAACGATCCCGACACCTAGTGCTCATCGTTTACGGCGTGGACTACCAGGGTATCTAATCCTGTTTGCTCCCCACGCTTTCGTACCTCAGTGTCAGTTACAGTCCAGAAAGCCGCCTTCGCCACTGGTGTTCCTCCTAATATCTACGCATTTCACCGCTACACTAGGAATTCCGCTTTCCTCTCCTGCACTCAAGTCTGTCAGTTCGCAAGGCTTACAATGGTTAAGCCACTGCCTTTCACCTTGCGCTTAGCAAACCGCCTACGTACTCTTTACGCCCAATAATTCCGGATAACGCTTGCCCCCTACGTATTACCGCGGCTGCTGGCACGTAGTTAGCCGGGACTTGCTCCTAAGGTACCGTCACTTTCATCTTCCCTTAGAACAGAAGTTTACGACCCAAAGGCCTTCATCCTTCACGCGGCGTTGCTGCATCAGGGTTTCCCCATTGTGCAATATTCCCCACTGCTGCCTCCCGTAGGAGTTTGGACCGTGTCTCAGTTCCAATGTGGCCGATCACCCTCTCAGGTCGGCTACTGATCGTCGCCTTGGTAGGCCGTTACCCCACCAACTAACTAATCAGACGCAGGCCCATCTTATGCCGATAAATCTTTGACCTTCCCTCCATGCGAAGAGAAAGTGTCATGAGGTTTTAATCCCGGTTTCCCGAGGCTATCCCTCTGCAAAGGGCAGGTTGCCTACGCGTTACTCACCCGTCCGCCGCTTTCCATCATTTCTTTCCTCCGAAGATTCCATCCATGACTTCTCGCTCGACTTGCATGTGTTAGGCACGCCGCCAGCGTTCATCCTGAGCCAGGATCAAACTCTTTAAAATGGTATCTTAACTTTTCCCTTTCAGGAAACTTAACATCAAAGTTTGAGCTCTCGCTCCGAAACGCTTTTGCGTTCGCTTGTTTCGTCTTTCCGTTCCCCTTTCGGGTTCCGGTTTCCGAATTATTGTTTTGTATTTGAGAATTGTACTGGTTCCCACTCAGCATATGCTTTTACCTCATATGATGAATGTGTTGTACATACAAAATTTCTGTACTATGTTGTTTTCAATGTTCACCGTTCACCGGGAAGCGTTTTCCCCAGCGAACTTTTTTTATATTAACACGCTGTTTCAGCCTTGTCAATATCTTTTTCTTCTTCTCTTCGTTCATTTTTCTTTCCATTCGCCGGACTCTTCCGACGATTTCCTGTATTTCAATTAATATACAGTTACTTTATTTTATCTTCCATACTATTACCTGTCAATTAATTTCCATCATTTTGTTAAGAACTATGTAACCGCATTTTCCCAGTCTTTTTAAATTGCTCGATGCCTTTATCGGTCAGCGGATGATGAAACATCTTTTTCAAAACGCTGAACGGCACCGTCGCTATATCCGCCCCTGCAACAGCACATTCCAGCACGTGCATAGGGGTTCGAATGCTGGCTGCGATAATCTCCGTACCGATGTCGTGAATCGCGAAAATAGCTACGATATCTTTGATCACCTGTATCCCCTCGTTTCCGACGTCATCCAGACGTCCTACAAACGGACTGACATAGGACGCCCCTGCGCGAGCTGCTAAAAGCGCCTGAACCGCCGAAAAAACCAATGTCACATTTGTCCTGATTCCTTCTTTTGACAGAATATTTACAGCTTTCAGCCCTTCCTGGGTCATCGGAATTTTAATCGTAATATTGGAATGGATTTTCGCCAGTTCCCGGCCTTCTGAAATCATTCCTTCCGCATCCTCCGAAAGAACTTCGGCGCTGACGGAACCGTCTACGATATCGGTGATTTCTCTTACGACTGTTTTAAATTCTCTGCCTTCTTTTGCAATCAGACTCGGATTTGTAGTTACCCCGGACAATATTCCCCAGGATGCGGCTTCTTTGATCTCTTCTACATTAGCTGTATCAATGAAAATTTTCATCTCTGCTCTCCTCCTTTTTCATACCATTTCACAACAATATATTTTAAAAGAGCGGACAGCAATGCCGCCCGCCCCGAAATTCCGATAAAATTTTTCTATCTTAAATTTACAGCAAAACACAAATCATTTCATTTGTATCTTCTCTGCTGCATTTTGTGTCTTCTTAAATATATATGTACCGTGTCGTCTCCTCAGAATCTTTTTACCGCTTTTCCGCCGGATCTTTCTTCGATGAAACGGCAATTTTCAAACACCGTCCATCCTTAAGATGCTTTGATTATTCGTCTTGCAAAATCCGTGTCCGGCGAAGGATATTAAGAATTCTCTTTAGAGGCCCTGGGCAATCATGGCTTCCGCTACCTTTTTAAAGCCTGCTACATTGGCGCCTACTACCAGATCACCTTCACAGCCGACTTCTTTTGCAGCCTCAGCGCAGTTCCTGTAGATATTTCTCATAATATCGTGCAGTTTTTCATCTGTTTCTTCGAATGTCCAGGAGAGGCGGATGCTGTTCTGAGACATTTCGAGACCAGATGTCGCTACACCTCCGGCATTGGAAGCTTTCGCCGGAGCGAAGAGAACGCCGGCTTTATGGAAAGCCGCTACTGCTTCCGGGGTAGAAGGCATATTCGCACCCTCTGCTACAGCCTTTACACCGTTTTTGATGAGAACCTCAGCAGAAGCTCCGTCCAGCTCATTCTGAGTCGCGCAAGGAAGTGCGATATCACAGGCAACATTCAGATGCCGGTACTTCCTTCCACATATTTTGCCGTCAGGACGTAATCGAGATAAGTCTTGATTCTCGCTCTCTTTACCTCTTTGATCTCTTTGATTACCTTATAATCAATTCCGTTTTCATCCACGATATAGCCGCTGGAATCACTCATTGCAACCACTCTGCCGCCCAGCTGCGTCGCTTTTTGATTTGCATAAATCGCAACGTTTCCGCTGCCGGAAATCACGACTGTCTTGCCTTCAAAAGAACTGCCGTTTGCCTTGAGCATCTCATCGGTATAATAACAGAGACCGTAGCCTGTGGCTTCCGTACGGGCCAATGAGCCGCCCCATTCAAGCCCTTTGCCGGTGAGTACGCCGGTAAATTCATTCTTCAATTTCTTATACTGCCCGAACATATAACCGATTTCGCGGGCGCCTACACCGATATCGCCGGCCGGAACGTCTGTATCTGCTCCGATGTGCTTAGAGAGTTCTGTCATAAACGCCTGACAGAACCGCATCACCTCGGCATCCGATTTCCCTTTCGGGTCAAAATCGGATCCCCTTTACCTCCGCCCATAGGCAGACCGGTCAGAGAATTCTTAAAGATCTGCTCAAACCCCAGGAATTTCAGAATGGACGCGTTTACACTCGGATGGAAACGAAGACCGCCCTTATAAGGTCCGATCGCAGAATTAAACTGTACGCGGTAACCTCTGTTTACCTGTATATCTCCTTTGTCATCTTCCCATACCAATTTAAACTGGATCAGTCTTTCCGGTTCGACGATACGTTCGATCACAGCATTTTTTCATATTTCGGATCCTTTTTCACCAGCGGCTGCAGAGATTCGAGAACCTCAAAGACCGCCTGCAGATATTCGGGCTGATATGGATAACGTTCTGTAAGTCCGTCATAAACACCTTTAAGATATGTATTAGTGAGTGCCATATTGTTGTCTCCTTTTTCATGTTAATATTCGCAGTCTCGGTCTGACGTCTTTTTCAGTTGAAAATCAACCGTCAGCCTCGGCACAGTTTCATTATACTCCCAATTCCGCCTTTGTGTAGAAGCAAATTCAATTTCGCATACTAAAATACATTTTTGAATATTGTACTGAATTTTTATCGGTATTTCATAAATTTTCATTATTTATTTTTGTTTTTTCTTTTTATTCTCTCTGTCATATGATTTAATTCTGAACATAAGTCCGTAATCAAGTTGATAAATCAGAAAACGTGCAGATGATCCTCTCCTCTGCACGTTTCATTTTTTCTATATTCTACTTAAGAAGGCTTCTTCTTACAGAGACAACAGAGCCTTGTCGTTGGCAAACTTTTCACCGCTGACCTGTTCGAATTTTTCAAGCAGATCTTCCACAGTCAGCTTTTTTTTCCTCTTCACCGATATCGAGAATCACTTTGCCTTCATTCATCATAATCAGACGGTTGCCATAAGCGATAGCGTCATTCATGTTATGGGTCACCATCATACAGGTCAGATGATTTTCCGCGATAATTTTCTCCGAAATCTCCAGCACTTTCGCCGCGGTCTTAGGATCCAGCGCCGCTGTATGTTCGTCTAACAGGAGAAGATTCGGTTTCTGAATCGTCGCCATGAGCAGAGTGAGCGCCTGCCGCTGCCCTCCGGACAGAAGCCCGACCTTGAAGTCATTCTCCTCCAGGCCGAGATCCAGCTGCTTGAGCAGCTCTTTAAACTGTTCCCGCTCTTTTTTGTAATTCCCCAACGGAGCCCCTCTGCGCTTTCCGCGCCTTACGGCAAGAGCCAGATTTTCCTGTATCTCCATAGTGGCGGCGGTTCCGTCATCGGATCCTGAAAGACCCGCCCCAGATACTTCGCGCTTATGCTCCGGCAGGCCTGTGACATTGATGCCGTCGATGATAATCGAACCGGAATCCACCGGCCATACTCCTGCTACAGCGTTGAGTGTCGTAGATTTCCCGGCGCCGTTTCCCCGATTACGGTGACAAAATCACCGTCGTTGAGTAAAGGAAACCCCGTTGAGCGCCTTTTTTCATTTACGGTACCTTTGTTAAAAGTTTTATAGATATTCTTGATCTCCAGCATCTTATTCCGCTCCTTTCTTCGCAGCCTTCATAAAAGACGTGCTGTACTTGCTTTTCAGATACGGAACCGCCAGGAAAACGGCTACGACAATCGCGGAGAAAAGCTTGAGATTCTGTGAGGACAGACCGATCCAGAGCACAAACGTAATGACCAGATAGTAAATAACCGCTCCCATCGCCGCAAAAAACAGCTTCAGCGCGAAGTTCATTCTCTTTCGGAAGACAGCATTTCCGATAACTTCGCCGATGATGACCGCCGCGAGACCGATAACGATAGCGCCGCGGCCCATATTTACGTCTGCGTTGCCGGAATACTGCGCCACCAGAGCTCCGGAAAGACCCACCAAGCCGTTTCCCAGCGCCAAGCCCACCACTTTGGCTTTATTCGTACTGATTCCCTGTGCTCTCGCCATTTCCTGATTGCAGCCGGTAGCCCGGATCGTAAAGCCCTGCTCTGTTCCAAAACCAGTACAAAAGAGCGATAATAACGATCAGGAATATCGCTCCCACTACGATAGCCTGCGAAATATATCTCAGAGAGACGACCAGATCGAAACGATCGACACTGACTGCCTGATTTGCCTTGCCCATTATGTTCAGGTTGACGGAATACAGAGCGATCTGCGTCAGAATCCCCGCCAGGATATCCGGAATTCTAAAGAGTATGAAGCAGGCCCGTGACCAGACCGGCCAGGAGCCCTGATATAAATGAAATGATAAGTACGAGATACGGCGGAAATCCTGCAAGTATGAGCATGACCGCTTACCGCGCCCCCGAGACCGAGAGAGCCGTCTACTGTAAGATCCGCAAAATCAAGAATTCTGAATGTTATGTATACCCCGATGGCCATAATGCCCCAGATCAGTCCCTGTGCCAGATCCCGGCATCGCCGGAACAGATCCATTATTTCAAGATCAAGCATATTTTTTCCTCCGTCGCAAAAACCAGCGATAAGTATTATTACTTACCGCTGGCTACAGTTCAGTTTTTAATTCGTAAATGAGTTACTGAGATTATTCTTCTGTGATCGCCTCATAACCGTCAGGGATAGTGATACTCAGAGCGTCGCAGATCGTCTTATTATATTTCTTCGTTACATTTTCCGCTGTTTTAATTTCCATCGTTGCAGGATCTGCACCGTTTACGAGAATATCATAAGCCAAGAGACCTGCTTCATAACCGATATCATAATAGCTGATCGTCAGTGTAGCGATACCGCATCCTTGCAGATACCTTCCTCACCGGCAATTACAGGAACCTTCGCAGGCTGTGCCACATTATTGATCGCTTCGGTATTCTGAGCCATCGTATTATCGGTAGGAATATAGATGCAGTCGGATTCGCTGACCGCTTTTGTCGTTACCGCCTGAATTTCGTTGGAATCAGCCGCAGCGTATTCGGTGTATTTGAGACCTTTTTCATCGAGATATTTTTCTACTTCCTTGATCTGATATACAGAATTCGGTTCTGCGGAGCAGTACAGAAGTCCGATCTGTTTTGCCTCAGGCACGAGTTCTGTAATCATGGCCACCTGCTGTTCCAGCGGAGCCAGGTCAGAAGTGCCTGTAATATTCGTACCTGAAACACCTTTCCAGTCCTCTATATTTAATGCGGTAGCATAATCCGTGATGCTGGTGGCCACGATAGGAATTTCGCTTGTAGCTTGAGATGCTGACTGTAACGCAGTCGTCGCATTTGCCATGATTAAATCCACATTAGAAGAGACGAATCCCTGGCTGATCGTAGCGCGGTTCGCAGCTTCATTCTGAGCATTCTGCAGATCGAATTCACACCGTCCTTACCGAGTTTGTCGGTCAGCGCCTGCTGAAAGCCCTTTGTCGCCTCATCGAGCGCAGGATGTTCCAGCTGCTGAACGATACCTACGTGGTAAACATCTGCATTTCCGGTATCCGCGGAACCGCCCTTATCGTCAGAAGAATTGCCGCAGCCTGCCAGAGCTGTCAGAAGCATTGCCATCACCATCAAGACGGCTGTAATTTTTGTTGTCTTTTTCATGCCTTTCACCTTTCTTAAACGTAATATCCCAAAACTAAATGTGGTTCTATTTACCGTATCCAGAAAATATGATTTCACTATTTTACTGTTATGCGATAAAGTAGAGAGGCAAAAATAAAACGCCTGCTGCTGATCGAAACAAGCAGGAGACAGGCGTTAAAATCCCCGGTCAGATTACCGTCCGTTCTGTCTTCTCTTACATTTAATTTTGTATCTATTATAAAACTTCATTTCACTCACGTCAACAGGTAAATTATTTCCCCCTGTGATTTTTAAAAGCCCGGAGAAAATCACTCTATTTCTGTTTTTCCGACGGATAAATGACAATTTTTCGGCTTTCGGTCGGGAAGCTGAGCCAGAATGATAGCTGCAAACATCAATATGCACCCAAAATTTCTCTCGGACTCATGACCTCACGAAGAATCACCCAGCCGGCGACAGCAGAGATTACAGACTCAGACTCAGGATAAGAGAGGCTACCGTAGGATTCATTTCTCTCTGCCCTACGATCTGAAGGGTATATGCCACGCCGCTGGAAAAAATTCCCGCATAGCATACAGGCAGCCATGCATCAGTACCGCGCCGAAATCCGGCTTCTCAAAGACTGCCATAAAGACAGCCGACAGCACCGCAGAGGTCCAAAACTGGATACAGGACATTCTGACGCCGTCCGTCTTCGGAGAAAAATAAGATATCGTCAGAATGTGAACGGAAAAGGCGATTGCGCAAAGGAAAATGATAACATCCCCTTTGTTAACGGAAAATCCCCCGCCGCTCATACACAGCAGATACAATCCCGCGACAGCGACGACAACGCTGATCCAGAGCTTTATCCCCGCCTTCTTATGCAGAAACAGGAAAGGACAGGAACCAGAATGATATACATCGCTGTGATAAATCCGGCCTTTCCCACCGTCGTGTACTGAATACCGATCTGCTGCAGATTGCTGGATATAAACAGTATCACACCGCAGGAAACACCTCCGGTCAGGAGAGTCTTTCGCTGCGCTCCCCCGGCTCTCCGGCGCTTCCTGCCCGGAGACAGAGTCCTTCGTTCTGCTTCCGCCAGCTCTCCGAAAACTGCGATCACCGGCAGCAGAAAAAGCCCTGCCAGAAGCGATCTTGACATATTGAAAGTAAACGGTCCCATATATTCGGTCCCTACGCTCTGAGCTACGAAAGCCGTACCCCAGATAAATGCTGTGAGCAGGAGAAGAACCGGACCTTTAATATTACTGGATCCCCTGATTATTCAACGTCGACTACCTTCTCCTGTCCGTTCTCCTGTATGTATATACAGTAAAACCGCTGTAGCTTAACTGCCCGTCTTCGCCGTCGCCCATGCAGCTCGGCGAATACTGAGCGGCAGAAGGGGCTCCTATCGCAGCGATCAGAGAAGATGCGCTCTTTCCGATATAAGACTGCGCGGTGGATTTGGAAGGTACCTTGGCGGCACCGGCATCAGAATTTGTATTTCCGGAGTCCGAACCGGAATTCCCGGTATTTCCCGTATCTGCGGAATTGTTTGAGCCTCCCGAAGGCTTCGCATCGGAATCTGCCGGTTTCGATGTCTTATCCGCACCGCCGGAAGACGCTGCAGACGAAGTGTCCTCTTTGTCCTGATCCGGCGTTCCGGGAGACGTCTTCCTTATCTGCGCTCATCCCGTCATCCGGTGTCTCCGCGCTCAATTCCTCCTGAATATTAGCATCTGACGATGAGGAATCGACTTCCTGATCGCTGCCGCATCATCTAAAGGTAAATACCAGTACTGCTGTCAATACGAGTTTGAGAATTAATGATTTCTTCATTTCTGCCTCCATTTTTCTGATTTTGCTCGTTTTGCTTCAATTTATTCCCAGATTGTTTCACAGGAATTTCTGTAGAATTTCCGTCTCTACAAAAGGATAACAGAAAAAATCTCTTCCCTTCAAGATGTCTTCGGAAGATACGCAGTGAAACAAGCGTCCGTCTGTCTCTCCTCCAGCGCGGATCCCACCGGGCAGGCCTCGTAAAGCATTCCCTCTGTCTCTATAAAAATTCTGGTATTCTCATCGATATTTTCCGCATCATACGTTTCCGAAATCAGAGCATATCCGGGCAATTCCGCAGATATGGAAACATCCGCCTGTACGTCAGTCTCCTGTTCCGGCAATCCGCACCGCACTCTTCAGACGCCGTTTTTCCGATTTCACATCGTCATTATACGATATGGCGGGCGCAGGCATAACCGGCGCTTTAACCGCCAGATTTTTCAGATTCCGCTCCACGATTTCCACTACGACATAATCAAAAATCCCCTCGAAAGCCAGTCCATCCGATAAGGCACCAGCCTCGAAAGGCGCAATAAGAAAAGGTATCCGCCAAAAAGGATATAGAGCATTTCCGAAAGAATCCCGGAACATCAGGAGATTTCCCTCATCACTTCCGGAGTTGATCGTCTCGATTTTGATCCGGTCCGGCTCCGGTCTGCTGTCGCTGTAATAATCAAACGCCGTCCTGCACCGCGTCTTTCGTCAACTGTCATCTGCCGGTCCGGCTGCGCGGCCGGCGGAAGATTTTCCTTCGAATCGAAGATATCCTCTGTAGAAGGAGGAGCAGGCACGGTCTGATCATTTATCGGATATCGAAAAAGAAAATTTCCTGTCAAACTCGATATTTTCATCCGTTTTTTCCTGCCGGATAAAGCATCTCATACAAATCCCCTTTGTGGTTCTTCACCTCCGGTAAGGCCCTTCCATCCACGGCCATATATCTACGCCGAGATGTTCCGCCAGTTCCTCCGCAGCGACAGCAGCTCCCATATTATTCCAGTGCGAATCGAGACGATGATAATAAGATTCGCCATCCGTCCCGGAGGACAACACCTGTGTCAGATCTGCATAACAGATATTCTGCGCTTTCATCGCCCGCTCCAGTTTCTGAAGATTTTTTCCTCTTTTCTCACTTTTCCGATATCCGGCATCTTTTCCGACGCCGGCGTGAGAGAATTTTATTAGGCGCTACGGTAAACAGAAAGGAGGTCCCCTGCTCCGATGCGTAATCCTGCATCAGAGTCAATGTCCTAACGATCCCCTGAATACTGCGGTCGCTGAGTGTGCTCCTGTGAAGAAAATCATCCGAAGTATCCTTATAAAACAGCCATCCGTCTTCTCCCAGGATTACATCTTCAGCAGAAGATTCCTGAAACAGAGCCGCCTGTATGGCCGCATATCCGGTAATCATCTCCTGGCGAAACGCAAAACGATCGGCAAAATAAGAGGTGAGATCGGCAGTGATTTCCGAATTAAATGTTCCGTCTTCCAAGATCAGCTCCGGCCGCTGCGCCAGAATCTCGTTTGCCGCCGGCTGAGACTCGCCTTTCAGCAGCATCCCCGCCGAAGGTACGAGGCAGACGATAAAAACGCTGCGATAAATATGTAATATGCGATTTTCTTTTCATCTGTAAATCACCACCTTAAAACTGGAAATAGATAAACGGATTGAAAGTCGCCTGTGACAGATTTAATATATCGTAAATAAACAATATAAAAACCGCAGCATAAGATACGCTTGTCCACAGAACTTGCTTCTCGACGGAAAGACTCCCGATTCTTCCCCGGATTCTCGGCAGCCAATCAACAGATAACACGATGGACAGGATGATCATAACGATATTGGTATTAGAAAGCAGATCGTGAAGAATCTGATCTGTCTCCGGTGTAAATCCAAACCCAGCAAACATCTGTGAAAAACATAATTCCCGCCTGCGACAGTGTCTCCGCCCGAAACAGCGTAAAACCGAGTATCACGATCAGCAGCGTATAGATATGTCCGACGATCCGCCCCTGAATCTTTTTCTCGGGATAATCCCTATGTCTTCCAGCATGGAGAATATTCCGTGCCACAGCCCCCAGAGCACAAAAGTCCAGTTGGCTCCGTGCCACAGACCGGTAGTAAAAAATACGACAAATTTATTGAAAACCGTCCGCGCCTTGCCGCAATAACTGCCGCCCAGAGGTATGTACAGATAGTCCCGAAACCAAGAAGACAGAGAAATATGCCATCTTCTCCAGAATTCCTGGATCGTAGTAGAGATATACGGATAATTGAAATTTTCAAGAAAATGAAATCCGAAGATCCTGCCCATTCCGATAGCCATATCACTGTAACCGCTGAAATCGAAATAAATCTGCAGAGTATAGCAGACAGCTCCCAGCCAAGCGATGCGAATATCCAGACTTCCCGCATCCAGCGCAAACACCTGATCCGCTACGGCGCCCGCCGTATTTGCCAGCAGAAGCTTTTTTTCGAGAGACCGATGATAAAACGTCTCAGACCGGAAGCCGTTTTTCAGCAGTACACTCCCTGCTATCGATCATCGCCGCTACATCATGGTACTTGATAATCGGTCCCGCGATGAGCTGAGGAAAGAAAGAGATATACAATATCAGCTTTGCAAAATTGCGGGTTCCCATGAATCGGTCCCGATAGACATCGATGATATAAGACATCCCCTGAAAAGTATAAAGGAGATCCCGATGGGCAGTACGATTCCCGGCAGAGGAACAGACATGCCGAAAAGAGAATTGATATTGTCCATCGCAAAATCGAGATATTTGAACACAGACAGCAGTCCTACATTCAGAAGAACCGCGACGGCCAATATCCCTTTCTGTATTTTTTTGCGCCGGTCAACGCCCATCCGGCCGCGTAATTGATAAAAACCGAGACCAACAGCAAAAACAGGTACTCAGGCTGCCCAAATGAATAAAAGACAAGACTGGCGACGATCAGTATGATATTTTTCGCCTTGAGGCCCGGCACGATATGGTACAAAATAAATACCGCGGGGAAGAAAACGAAGAGAAAGATCGCTGAGCTGAAAACCATTCGTAATCTCCTTTCTTTATTTCTATCATTTCTTTTCTGTACGATAATTCCGCATGAAAAATGCCTCGCCGTCCGGCGGCGGGGCTTTCCACTTAATTATCACGTTTTACGATGTTTTACCTGCAAATACGGATACGGGCAGCGCGATCCGCAGCAGTCAGAGTTAAAAACAGATCTGACTTCTCCTCAAATCTCTTCATAAATATCGGTCTCTTCAAAACAACCGCAAACGCTGTCAAAACTGTGATTATTCTATCATTTTTAAGCTTTACGAAAAGATATCTTTTCCATTATCTCTTTCGTATTCGAAAATTTTCAGCTGATCATCATCACTGCAGACCGCCAGAAAGATCTCAGAAGACTTCAGATTTTGTTTTTCAACTGCTCTGACAGCCAATTTTCGTCCCTGCCGATATTCTTCAGATTTTCGTTCAGAATTTTGCCATCGATAATGATGTTCGCCGGAATTTTTTCCTGCGGTACCTGTACCTCCGCATCTGCCGCAGGAGCCGGTTTCTGACTGCTCACCGGCAAAATGCTCACCGTACCGTTGGGTTCAAAAAATGATAGATTCAATCTGAGACAGATCGAAATAACCCTGATTTTGCACATCGTCTGAAGTTCGCTCATATCGACTTTCGCTTTTTCATAGACTCTTTGAAAAGTTTTCCTCTCTTCATGAGAAAGACAGGTCTTCCGTGATGAACCGGCGGAGAACGATAGATTTATCCGCAGCTACAGAGAGAAGAAGCGTAGCCAGACCGAAAATGATCATTGCGGCCATCGGCTCCAAAACATCCTGACCTTTGGAAATCGCCGCCTCCGCCGCGATCGATCCGATGGTAATCCCATTGATATAGTCAAACATACTCATTTGAAATCTGCCTTGCACCGATGAGTTTTGACAACAGAAAAAGTACGATCACCGCAAAGATCGATGAAAGAACAATCTGAAGATAATTCATGTTTTCCTCCGTTTTCTCGTGCTCCGACGGAAGAGTCCGCGGAATCACAGCTTTTTCTGCTATCATCTCCAAAGGCTTGTCTTTTCATGCATTTCTCTCCGGAAATTTCGCTTTTCTGACATTAAAATTGCGACGGTATCCCTTGACAAAAAGTGGTCATTGCTAAAATATGTATATGTTATTTAGGCAATCAAACTATATTTTATTTTTTGCAGAAGAAATCTTAAGAGGTTAAAATGTCAGAAAAAATACAGCGGCAGACTGCGGCAGACCTCCCCGCACGCCGAAGCAGACCACGCAGCATCTCATCTGCGCCGTCATATTAAAATTTCTGTATCACGGGCTGAGAATTCTGTACCGGTACGACGACCGGGTCAGAAGGGACCTCGACAGGATCGACACCGGAACGGTGATCCAGCTTTCCTGTTCTTCCAGGGGACCGTCTTTAAAAAGTCATTTCCGAGGAAAAGGCCCTCACAGTCTGCAGCGACAGGAATCTATTTCCGGATATTGAGATTCGGTTTAAGGATCTCTCTTTCGCTTTTGCCGTTTTTACGGGTCAGACGGGCATCGCAGAATCCTTTTCAAGCATATGATGTATGTCAACGGCGATTTCAGCAAGATTATGTCGTTGGTTCGCTGCATGGAACAGGCGGAACGATATCTGTTTCCGTCATTTATCACACGCAGGATTTTAAAAACACTGCTTCCGAAAAAATCAGTTCCATTCGTCTCTACATGTCGATTTTCCGTTCGATGCTTCTGCGATAGTCTGAAAAAGGCATCCCTCCCGCTTCGAGAATTCTCATTCAGCAGGAACCGGAAATCCGAACACCGTCCGCCGTTCCGCACCGGCAGCAATCCGAAGTTCCCGTTTTAAGAGGTATTTTTACTATGACTGAATTTTTTGAATTTCAGAGCCGTACAAAATTTTATCCGGCCGCGGCGCTCTTCTGCATTTGGCAGCCGAAATTCGCCTGCTTGGCGGCAGCCGTGCAATCCTGATTTCAGACGAGACGCTGAAACATCTGGGGATGACAGACCGTATCGCCGCCGTCCTTCTGGAAGAAGAAATCGCGGTACCGATCGTCTATACAGAATTCCTACAGACTCCTCTCTGTCCACAGCCAACAAAATCGCCGGTATCTGCCGAAAAAAACGATATCGATATGATCATAGGGGCTGGGTGGAGGTTCTGTTATCGACACAGCAAAGGGAGTGCGCATGATTCTGTCACAGAACTCTGATGACATCCTGAAACTGTCCGGATATGAAGGCCCCCCGCAGGCAGCCCCGTACCGCTGTGCATTATTCCCACCACATCGGGAACCGGTTCCGAAGTCACCGGGGTAGCTGTCATCCGGGATGAAAACAGAGACCTCAAGATGGAATTTATCTCCGCTCATATCCAGCCGGATATCGCCGTCTTAGATCCTCAGATGACACAGAGTATGCCGCCTAAAGTCACCGCCGCCACGGGAATGGACGCACTGTGCCATGCGGTGGAAGGTTATACCTGTCTGCAGAAAAACCCTCTCAGCGACGCTTATGCCGTGACAGCGCTCCGGACGATCGCCGGCAGTCTGAAAAAGGCTGTCGCCGACGGTTCTGATACGGATGCCCGCATTGAGATGGCCAATGCGGCGCTGATGGCAGGCATCAGTTTCTCAAATTCCATGGTGGGGATCGTTCACGGTATCGGACACGCTCTCGGCGCAGTCTGCAGAATTCCTCACGGAACCGCGATGAACATTCTCCTGCCTCACTGTATGATGTATAATATGGATGTCTGCGGGGAAAGATATGCAGACCTTCTGCTCTATCTGGCCGGAGCGGAAGTCTATGCCTCCACACCGGAAAAGGAACGGGCGGAAGCCTGCATCCGGTCTATCCGCAGCCTTTCGGAGGAACTTCACACACTGTGCGGCCTGCCTCTGAGACTCTCTCCCAGGTGGGAGCTCTTAAAGAAGATTTTGAAAAAGTCGCGGAGACGGCTCTCCGGGACGGAGCGAATCTTGTCAATCCCAAATATGTGGATCGAGAGGTTATCCTGTCTATATTACATAAAGCATATTGATAAAAAAGCGATTTCGCGGAAAGGAATTTCTCATGAAAATGTCACCGGCAGAATGTCTCGCCGCACAGCGCGAGTTCTTTGAAAGCGGCGCGACAAAAAGACTATCATTTCCGTATGAATGCTCTCAGCCGCCTGGAAAAATCGATCCTCGCCCGCGAAGATGAAATCAGTCAGGCTCTGAAAGCGGATCTGAACAAATCTCCTTTTGAGGAGTTATATGAGCGAAACCGGCATGGTCCTGTCCCGAGATATCTTACGCGAAAGAGACACCTCAAAGGATGGATGAAGAAAAAACGCGTTCCCACGCCGATGGCTCAATGTCCTGCCTCCAGCTTTACCGTCCCCGAACCTTATGGATCGGTTCTCATCCCTGGCACCGTGGAACTATCCGTTCATGCTGGCGCTGGATGTGCTGGCAGGGGCGGTCGCCGCGAGCAACTGCGCTGTTATCAGCCCCTCCGAATACGCTCCGGTCACCGCGCAGCTCATCCGTAAAATTATTTCGGACGTCTTTCCTGAAAACTATATCGCCGTTGCAGACGGAGGTGTCGAATGCAATCAGGAACTTCTGAGACTTCCTTTCGATTATATTTTCTTCACCGGAAGCCCCGGGTGGGACAGATCGTCATGAAAGCCGCCGCAGAACACATGACACCGGTTACACTGGAACTGGGAGGGAAGAGTCCGTGTATCGTGGATGAAACCGCCTGCCTTCCTGTCGCGGCCCGCCGTCTGGCCTTCGGAAAATGCCTCAATGCAGGACAGACCTGCGTAGCTCCGGACTATCTGCTGATTCAGGGAATCAGTCAAGGAAGAATTTCTTACTCTGCTGAAAAAGAAATTACCTCGATGTACGGACAAGATATCTTGATCAATCCGGATTATCCCCGTATCATCACCAGAGACCACTATAACCGGATTCTTCGTCTGATCCGTGAAAGCTGCGAACCGGACTCTATCTTTTCGGAGGAAAGGCGACAATATCACTTTAAAAATCGAACCCCACCATTTTGACGGATGTTTCTCTGAACAGCCCTGTCATGTCAGAGGAACTATTTCGCACCGGTGCTTCCGGTGCTGACATTCCGAACGCTGGATCAGGCATGCCGCACAGTCAAAAATTTCGAAAAACCGCTGGCTCTCTACCTTTTTTCTACAGACCGCAGCGCGCAGGAAAAAATTCTGACAGAGATCTCTTTCGGCGGCGGCTGTATCAACGATACGATCGTTCATCTCGCCACGCCGCATATGGGATTTGGAGGCGTCGGAAATTCCGGCATCGGTTCTTATCACGGGAAAAAAGTTTCGAAACATTCAGCCATCAGAAATCCATTCTGAAAAAATCGGCCCGCATCGATATCCCGCTGCGCTATCATCCCGCCACAGACCGAAAAATCGTCTGATCCGGATGTTCTTAAAGTAACGGCAATCAACAGCGCCGGCCCAGCCCGTCACATCAAGGGCTGGGTCGGCGCATTATTCAAGCGGAAGTCATCGGCAGATTCTCATCAAATCTGCCTGACCGTTCTTTACACCGATGAAAATCACCGCAGCAAAAAACGGGAACACCCGCCGTATGGCCGGAGAACAGAAGGCTGTTCTCCGGCCATACGTTTTTTCAAGCGCAGGGCGCCCCCGTTTTTGCTCATTTTTACAATTTATCCCTGATAGCGAATCCTTTCCACCAGAGACTCCTTTTTGACGTTTCGGCTCAGGATCCAAGAGAGAATCAGCTGGAGTGCCGCTAAAGCGACGATCATGACAAGAATTTCCGTTAGAGGCACAGTATATTCATCGAGCCCCATCCAGCTGTGGTTCTTGCCGTACAGAAACAGACCGTAGCCCAGCGGAAGGCCCAGAAGCAGAGATCACCACCGTACCCAGCGAAAAGAAAAGACCTTCTTCTCTCAGCATTTTATTGAGCTGACGGTTCGTCATACCTATCGCCTGAAGAACGCCTGAATTCCTGTTTTCTCGTGACGATACCGGTAATCATCGTATTCGCCATATTCATAAAACTGATAAAGGCGATCAGAGCGGTCAGACCGTAGGAAAGAGTTTCATCATCTTCATTCCCATATTCGCAGTATTCAGACTCTCCGTATACGAACGCATTTCGAGATGTTCTGTCCCCGAAGTAAGATTATATAATGCCGTCTGGACTGACTCCGTATCTTTCTGCTCACAATCACCCAGATGATCCCCGTAGAGTCCCCTGAAAATCCGAGATTTCGATAAGTATCTTCCGTGACAGCCCAGCTGCCTTCGGTTTTGCCGAAAGCGCCGGCCAGCGGCAGACTGACTTCCCGGCTCTGATCCCCGGACTGAAGTGTGATGTTTACCGTATCTCCTATGTCAAATCGCTTTCATTCAGGAAGTGAGACCAGCCGTAGAGAATCGCATTCTCCTCGGAAGCCTGATCATAATCTATGGTGCCGATGTAAGAACCGTTCTCTTTCTCCCGTTCAAAATCCTCCTGGTCGAGAACCACGACAGAAGTCAGTTCCCGGCCGTCCGCGTCTGCCGCGTCCTCAGAAGATCCTCCGCGGAGATATCCCGCCAGCATATGCTGTGTCCTGACTGACGACATCGGGAATCTGACGGATCTGTTCTATCAGATCCCCCGTTCAGCGGGTTCGATTTTAAAATCTGATCGAGATTATTCTGAGGATATGCCGTATCTCTCAGATCATATTCCAGTTCCAGCTGGAATTGACCGTGAGGAATATTTTTTCTGGCGTCAAATTCCGGATCCATATTTCCGGCAAAATTAGCCATAGCGACAAACAGCACGCAGGAAAGTCCCATCGTCAGAATCGTCATCACAGTTCTCTTTTTATTATTGGAAAGCCCCTGCCATTGTCAGTCCTCTGACATCGATATTTTTTCCGCCTGTCCTGCGGCCGTTTTTTCTTCTGTGAAGCCCCTGATATCTCATAGCTTCCACCGGAGAAATTTTTAGATACGATGCTCATCGGTCTCTTCAGGGACAGCCAGACAGAAAGAGCGGAAACCGCAGCTACCAGCACCGCGGTAATCGGCGTAAGAAGAGAAATATCCTGTGCGCCGTCTCTCATGGTCGCCGTCATCGACTCCTCTATCAGCCAGTCAAAAGACAGGGACGATACGAAAAATCCTGCGACAACGCCGGCGGGAACAGCGGCAAGAGCGAGAAGCATTCCCTCCCGGAACACGATTTTTTTCATCTGTCTGCGCGCAGCCCCTATTGCGCGGATCTTTCCGTATTCCTGCACACGGTAGGCGATACCGGTCTGGAAAATATTATAGATTACCATGACGGAGAAAACGATCACCATCAGCGCGATCAGCACACATCCCGCGATCGTTTCGGTTCCGGGGTCTCTGGACCAGATGAGATAAGCGCTGTTGGGACTGGCATAACGCTCGTCTATGCCGCACTTTCGAGCCAGATCTTTTATGACCTCATCTCCGTTGTCACTATTGATCCCGGAGGTGTCCGATAAGCGGAAGTACGCGCTGTATGTCATCTGCTCCGCAGGTATTTTTGCTTTCGCAGTACGCGAAAGAGACAAATGCGGAATAAGCGCCGGATGTTCCCTGAGAATCATCTTCCTCGATGAGACCGCTGATCACAAAAGTCTCCGGCGTGAAAGGAAAAGACTTACTCTGCCGCGTGCTCATCTGAACGGTATCGCCGACCGAAGGATGATCATACCCCAATTTTTTAAAGAATCCCGGCTGAGCAGCGATTTCACCGGCCTGTTCCGGAAAACGGCCCGCTTCCAGTTTTTTATCGGTATTGGTCATCTCTAACGTCGTATCATCCGCATACATCAGAGACATATCTCTTTCGCTCTGCTGCACTGTACCGGCGGCAGCCGCAAGTCCGATCTCGCTGATTTCCCTCTGAGTTCCAGCTCATTCAGCTGTGCCGGACTGACGCCGGAGAAAGAACCGTCATAATTCCGTAAAAAATCGGAGCGTTTACATGATTCCATTTTACCAGTCCATAGCCATAAGACGCGATCACCATCAGAAGAACGGTAGTCAGGAAAATCGAAATAGCGATCAATATACTTCGCGACTTGTTTTCTTTTTATCATGCTCAGCGAAATCTGAGTTACTGTATGATTGCTGCCCTGCTGTCTCATCCCCTGCTGACCACCTTTCCATCTTCGATTACAAAAATTCTGTCTGCGATCTGCGCAATATCTTCATCATGCGTAATCACCACCAAAAGTCTGTCCGTATTTTTTCGCTGACATCTTGAGAAGCGCGACTACCTCGTCACTGGTCTTCGTATCCAGATTGCCGGTGGGTTCGTCTGCAAATATGATATCCGGCTTGGAGGCCAGCGCTCTGGCAATCGCCACTCTTTGCTGCTGGCCTCCGGAAAGAGTATTGGGCAGACTGTGAACCTTGTTTTCTATATTCAACGTATGAAGGATATCCTGCACGAAGTTTACATCGATCTTCTGACCGTCCAGCCCCATGGGAAGCACCACATTCTCCCAGACATTTTACAGAAGAGACGAGATTGAAGGCCTGAAAGATAAATCCGATTTTTTTCGCCGCCGCATCACCGCCAGATCGTCCTCTTTCAACTGAAAAATATCCTCATTTCTCAGATAGACTCTGCCTGACGTAGGATAATCCAAGCCTCCCAGCATGTGAAGCAGCGTACTTTTGCCCGATCCGGATTTCCCGATTATCGCTGCGAATTCTCCCTTTTTATCTCAATGTCTGCATTTCGCACCGCATAAACCTGATTTTCTCCGGAACCGTAAATTTTGCACAGATTTTCTGTTCTAAGTATCGTCTCCATAAATTACTCCTTTTGAATTTCTTACGCCGCAGCCTCTCAGACGAATACGGAGGGCTGGCGCTTCTCACTACAGGAATTACGATACGACAATAATCTTTCATATAACTTTCAAAAAGAAAAGAAGTCTTACATTTTCGTAAGACTTCCTAATTTCATTATGCGATCCGCTCCGGTTATTTCCGTACCGCTGTTATCCGCACCTCTTCAAAACGCCCGGTCCCGTTTTTCATTTTCATAGGGAAGCTGAATGATAAAAAGGCTTCCTCCGAGGACGATTCTGTCACGCGAATCGTCCCCGGTGAGCATCGATGATCTGTCTCGTAAGGTAGAGACCGACACCGGAACCGCTCTGCTCCTTTACCTCGGGAGAAGAGCCTCGGAAGAAACGCTGAAAAATCAGGTGGCGGCTTTCTTTCGAATTCCGATTCCCTCATCTTCGATTTCAATGCGAAGAAAAGTGATCCGCTTCACCAGACCGATACGTATTTCCGTGTTTTCGGGCTGTATTTCACAGCGTTTTCCAAAAATATTGAGGAGCGCCTCACACAGCCATTTCCGATCGTGGTCAATGCGCAAAGTTTCCGTGTCTTCATTGTTTTCCACGGAAATTTCGATCTGTTTGCGGGCGGCGATCGGATAAATCCGGCTGACCGCCGCAGCGACAGTATCGAAAATATCGGCTTTTGTCAATCGGATTTCGATCATTCCACTTTCGAGACGAAATATTGATCAATGCATCCAGAAGTTCTTTCAGCCGCTCTTTCTGAACGAGACAGCGAGTCGTAAACTCCCGGCGCTCCTCCTCGGTCACATCATTTTGTTCCAGAATTTCCAGACTCGTGCTCAGCGCTGCTACCGGCGTTTTCAGCTGATGAGAGAGGTCGGTCACAAAGGGACTTCGTAGCCTCTTTTTCATTTTTCGCCATTTCACCGGTAAACCGAAGATGTTCCGCCAGAGAATCAAGCCTTGTATACAGGATATCCGCCGCGGAATCTTTCTCTGACAGTTCGTTACGACGCAGCGCTCCATACTCTCCCGCCGTAAGGTCGGAAAGAATGGCAGCGACGTCTTCGATACGCTTTCGCTCCTTCCGCGCGCTCTTCTTCTTTGAAAGATATACAGGGCGCACAGGAGGAGATATATCAGCACACAGAGCGCCGCGGTCGCCGCCCAGGAGATGTACAATCTTCGAAGATAATAATTGGCCTGCGCCCATCCGGTGAAGATTCCGTCGCTGTAACCGTAGGAAGAAAGGATTTTTCTCCCCCGGACATGCTCCTCGCCGTGTCCCTTCAGAAGCTGTACCGCCTCGGTCAGCACCGGATGTTCCGGACTTTCGTCCGGGAATTCCATTCCTCTGCAGACATCTCTGCTGCGACCAGCTCGCTGATAATCTCTATCTTTTGGCGGTAATCTTCATACTGGATCTCTGCCGCCGCCAGTCCCGCCGCTGCGGTCAGAATGAAGAGGATAAGAAGAAAAATCAATGGATCTCTAAGCAGAAACCGCCTCATCTTTCACGTCCTCCCTCTGTGCTATTCGAGGAATCCCAGACATAGCCGAGACCGCGGATATTTTTGATATACTTTGGTCTGGAAGAGTCCTCCTCGATCTTGCTGCGAAGGCGCCGTATATTGACCGCCACAGTATTTTCGTCAGAGAAATTCACCTCGGTATCCAGAGCATATTCCAGTATCTGATTCTTCGACAAGACCTGACCGGGATTCTGCAGAAACAGGCGCAGCAGCTTCCACTCGTTTTTCGTCAGAGAAATTTCATCCTCCCCGTTCCAGATCTTCATAGAAGTCAGATCGATTTTCAGTTTGCCGTACTCTGCAATATCGGCAAAATTTCCTTCCTGCCGGCTGAAAAATGCCCGGATTTTCAATGTCAGCACGGAAAGGCTGAAAGGTTTCGTGACATAATCGTCGGCGCCGGACTCATACCCCATCACCTGATCGATCTCCCCGTCGAGAGCGGTCAGGCAGATGATATGCACACTGCTGCGCTCCCGGGCGTACCGGACCGCTTCCAGCCCGCTGCCGTCCGGCAGAGTGATGTCGCAGATCATCAGCTGCGGATCGAAAACGTCAAACGTCCTGCACGCCTGTGCCACACTTTCACAGGAAACCACCGCATATCCTTCCTTTTCCAGCGTGAAGGAAATCCCTCTGCTGACACTTTCCTCGTCTTCCAGCAGAAGAATCCTTTTTCTTTGCCTGCGCCACAATCATCCCCCTTTTTCGCAATCCTTCCGGTCAGAGCAGCTGTTCCGCCAGTCCTCTTATTCCGTTTTTCTTGCAGTATTTTCTTATAATAAGCTGCTTCTGTTTGGATCAGTCCGTCGATCACCTGGATTCCCAGAAGCTCCACAGGCGCTTTATCATCTGTCAGAATAAAGTCTCCGCCGGAAGCGAAAGACAGAGAGCCGGCCACATCATTCATGGCGCCGCGCAGCTGCGGATCTTTCAGCTCTGCCGCGCTGCTTTTCAGAACCTCCGCGATCTTGGGATTATCGAAGCGAAGAGCTCCCGGTTTGTCGTTCCTTTCACGTCGGCGGTACAGACCGTTCCAAACACCGATGCGATGGTGTCCGTAAGGTAATCGTTAATATTTCCCTCCCCGCGGAATGCATATTCATATTCACCACCATCACTCCGCCTTCTTTCACATGCTCCTTCACAAGCGAAAAAAACTCCCGGCTGGACATCTGAAAAGGAATTGTAATATCCTGATATGCGTCCACCATAATCACATCATATTTCCCGTCTGTCGCCTGCAGATAGGCTCTGCCGTCGTAGGTCGTCACTTCCACATCCTGAGGAAGATCGAAATATTGACGGGAAAGGGCCGTAATTTTCTCATCGATTTCCACACCTTCGATATTCACATCGCCAAAATACGATTTACATTGACGCGCATAGGTACCGCTTCCCATCCCCAGAATCAGCATATCGAGAGGCTCTTTCGAGCCGATTTTTCCGGTCATCAGCGGAGCTGCCATCGCCGTATCATAATACATCCCCGTCAGCCCTTCTTCCTTCTGCATCACCGACTGTACGCCAAAAGCACATTGGTGGAAAAGGATCACACTGTCTACGGTATCCTTTACCTGAAGATAATTATAGACGGACTCTCCCTCGTATATCAGATCCTTTTCCCAGAAAGCAAAACTCCCGGAATTGCCGAAAACACTGCAGAACAGAAATGCCGCCAGCGCGGCCGCACAGGCTCTCCGTCTCGTTTTGCGCTGAAAAAATAAATCAGACCCAGCAGCAGCAGAATCCCTGAAAAAATCAGAAATGTCACCGCAGTTCCTACCGCAGGAATCGTCACAAAAGTGGGCAGAAACGTACCGATGATACTGCCGACGGTATTAAATGCTCCCAGCGTTCCTACTATTTTTCCGTTTTCTTCCAGATTTTCCACGGTATACTTGGCCAGAGACGGCGTCACCGTGCCCAGAAGAAACAAAGGGAATACGAAAATAATCATACAGGCCGCAAATGCGGCGATAATCAGAAAGTTACTGCTTACGGTAAAAATCAGCAGTGCGGAAACTCCCAAAATGATGTATTTTTCCAACCAGCGGAATCGCCGCGATCCACACAGCGGCGATTAAAATCCTGCGGTAGAGCCGGTCAGGATTCGGATCTTTATCGGCGCTGCGTCCGCCCCAGATATTTCCCAGCGCCATAGCGATCATAATCGTGCCGATAATAATCGTCCACACGATCTGCGACGAACTGAAATATGGAGCCAGAAGCCTGCTGGCTCCAAGTTCCACCGCCATGACAGACATCCCTGCAAAAAAATTCCGTCAGATAGAGATAATATTTATTTTTTAAAATCGGTCTTTTGTCCATTTTCCCATCCGTTTTTTTTCCCGGTCTCTTCGGCATCAGATGATGCGAAAAACTGCGGTTTTAATTTGTTCGTTTTTCATTGTAGCAGAAAACAAAAGAAAAAAGCCTTCCGGACAAAGCCGGAAAGCTCAAAATCAGTATATTTCTGCAGGATTTTGTCCTTAAGAATCGAACTGCGCCGGTGATCAGATGAATTTCACTGCTGTACCATAAGCGAGAACTTCCGCCGCGCCCTGCATCACGGAAGCCGAAACATAACGAATATTCACAACAGCATCCGCTCCGACAGCCTCGGCCTCCTTCACCATGCGCTGCGTCGCCAGATTACGCGCTTCCATCATCATCTCATTGTATGCTTTGAGCTCGCCGCCTACCAAGGTCTTTAACCCCTGAGTGATATCCCGGCCCACATTCTTTGACTGAATCGTACTGCCCTTGACGAGCCCCAGCATCTCAAATTCTTTTCCCGTGATATAATCTGTGTTGACTAAAATCATTTTTCTTCCCTCTTCCTGTTTTATTGTACATACCAACTTATCTTTATTATTATATCATATCTCATCACTGCCCTGCGCAATCGCGCCCGGGAATGAGAGAAATATGCGAGCCGGACAATGCCCGGCGTCTATGACACTTCTTTCAACTGCCGATACCACTCCTCAACCTCTCCCGAAGACTTGCTGTTCACAAATACGGTGAGATCATTTAACTGAATTTTCAGGATCGGCTGATAACCGCTGTAGAGGAACATCATGCATTTGCCCGTCTGCTTGCCGCGGTAGTACCCGAAATCATACCGATCCGTCGAACCTCCGTTCGTTCTGATATATCGGTCATCCGGCAGGCGGCCGATCAGCTCGGCGGACTTTACCTCATCAACGGCAAATTTGCAGTCATATCCCGCCGCTTCGATGGTTATGGTATCATTCTCCTTACAAAGGTGACTTCCGCATTTTCAAAATTCAGTATCACGGCAGCCACAAACAGCAACAGTGCGACTACGGCCGCCGCCGTAACAGCGACAATCGCCTTCGCTGCCGGACGGGCCATATTCATAGTGAACTGCATATCATTCATACGGTCCATCACGAAGAGATGCGGGTCATCGGGATTGCTGTACCATCCGTTTTTCCAGTATTCATCGTCATCCACCTCTAAAGACGACTGATCCGCCGCGAGAATATCCGCTCTCCTGCCCCTGATCCGCAGAATCGGAAACAGAAGGGCAAAGGCGATAAACAGCTGTAACACGATGTATACAAAAAATCGATCTCATTGAGCCAATCACCGCAAACTGTGCGAATCGTCATATAGATAATGGAGGCAGCGGACAAAAAAACCACTCACTATCAGCCCGATACCCCAGGCCCGCTTGGACAGCATATTTACGAGATAATTCACGCCGCTGTCCTGGCTGTACACTATATTAGGACGCCTGCCGACAAGCATATGAATTCCCAGAAATAGGAAAACTTCTATGAGACCGACGGCAAGAATCACCACAGCCGCCATATCTCCGTCCCGGTCCTTCAGGAACAGAACCGGCAGACACAGCAGTATGATAGCTGCCGACAGCAAATGCCACTTCAGGAGAACATCATCTTCTGTGACCGGGCAGAAACGCCTGTATCGATTCTGACAATCCGGCGGCCGCTTTCCCTCACCAGCCGTTTTTTCATTTTGATCCGGTATAAGACTCTGTGAGGATGATAGACCAAATACATCATTCCCGCAACATATTGTATCAGCCAAATCAGCCAGATCGTCATAAACAGAGCAAAACCAAGAAAGCAAATAAAGCATACCCCTGCTCCGGCCAGGAGATTCAGCGTCTGAAACAGAATCCACCTCCTCCTGTACTTATCTGTGAGCTCCGAGATCTCCTGTGTTTCAAGTGCATCCCTGGGTATATGCACTGAAGAGCATACCTTCCCGATATTCGTGTTTTTTCCCATAGGCTGCCCTGCAGACCAGCACGACAATCAGATCCATCAGTATAAATATCATAAACATTGCGATATCCATCGTATATTCCCCTTCTTGGAATTCACTCTCCGGCCCCGCCGCGATCTGTCTCCCTTTTCAGCGCCGCGGGATTCATACTGCTGAACATCTTTTCACATATGCCGAGAAATTCCTTTCTCACTCATACCTTCAGGCAGGCCTCTGCAGCCAGAAGCTCCACTTCCGACTCCAGTTTCGCCAAAAACTCGTCATCCCTGGACTGTACCGCCCGACAGTCGCCCCTTTTCTCCGGTCGATATCGATAAAGCCTTCTGTCTTTTAGAATCTGATACGTTTTATTTACCGTCATATTATTGATACCTGCATCCTGCGCCATCTGACGTACGGTAGGTGCTTCGCCAGCTTTCAGCTCCCTCTCCCGATTCCGGTCACGATCTGATTTCTCAGCTGAACATAGATCGGGATACTGCTGACCGTATCCAGTGTGATAATCACCGTCCTCACCTCCCCATTCCTTTGCTATCCCCTGAGAAAAATGTTTTCTGATTTCAGATAAGTCCTTTAATTCCTTCCATCATTTGTATTATATAATATAATACAAATGATACTTAATGTCAATCCTGTAATAAAAAACGGAAGCCTATCTGACGGCTTCCCGTTTTATATATCTGTCATTATCTCGAATCAGTTTCCCGGATAACGCTACCCTTCGATTTTCGGAAGCTGCTCCATCGCCGATTTCAGTTCTTCATCCGTAGGAATATAATCCTCCATCTCGCCGTCGTTAAACGCTGGTAAGCTACCATATCGAAATAACCCGTACCCGTCAGACCGAAAACGATATTTTGATTCTCCGGTCTCTTTGCATTTCATCGCTTCATCGATAGCGACCTTGATGGCATGACTGCTTTCCGGAGCGGGAAGAATACCCTCTACTCTCGCAAAGGTCTGCGCCGCTTCAAATACCGCTGTCTGCTCTACGCTTCTTGCGGTCAGAAGTCCCTGATCGTACAACTCGGAAACCACGGAGCTCATTCCGTGATACCGCAGGCCGCCGGCGTGATTCGCCGATGGAATGAAACCGCTGCCCAAAGTGTACATCTTCGCCAATGGACAAACCATACCCGTATCGCAGTAGTCATAAGCATAAACGCCTCTCGTAAGGCTCGGACAGGAAGCGGGTTCCACTGCGATGATCTCATAATCCGCCTCGCCTCTCAAAATCTCTCCTGCAAACGGCGAAATCAGCCCTCCCAGATTGGGAACCGCCGCCGGCGCATCCGATGATCATATCCGCCCGGATACCATACTTGTCAAGAGCAGTCTTCGTCTCCAGTCCGATAATCGACTGATGCAGCAGTACCTGAGAGAGTACCGATCCCAGCACATAACGGTAAGAATCCTGACTTACCGCCGCTTCCACCGCTTCCGAAATCGCACATCCCAGACTGCCGGTGGTTCCCGGGGAATTTTGCGTTGATCTCCCTGCCCAACATTTGTGAACATGGAAGGAGACGGTGTCACCTTCGCTCCGTAAGTGCGCATGACTTCCCTTCGGAACGGTTTCTGCTCATAGGAACACTTTACCATATAGACCTGACAGTCCAGATCGAAATAAGAACAGGCCATGGACAGCGCTGTACCCCACTGGCCGGCTCCCGTCTCCGTAGTTACTCCCTTCAACCCCTGCTGCTTCGCGTAATACGCCTGAGCGATAGCGGAATTCAGTTTGTGGCTTCCGGAAGTATTGTTTCCTTCAAATTTATAATAAATATGAGCCGGTGTATCCAGCCTTTCTTCCAGACAGTATGCCCTGACCAGCGGCGCCGGCCGGTACATGCGATAAAATTTCTGATCTCCTCCGGAATTTCAAAATACGGCGTCTTATCGTCTAATTCTGCTTTGCCAACTCTCTGCAGAAAATAGCGGAAAGTTCGTCTTCCGTCACCGGCTGAAGGGTCTCCGGATTTAAAATAGGCGCCGGCTTTTTCTTCATATCCGCCCGGACATTGTACCATTCTTTTCGGCATTTCGTGTTCTTCGAGATAAATTTTATAAGGAATCTTATGGTCCATTGTGTTGTCCTCCTTTTAGATAATAAAAAACTCCTGACCTATCTTTTCCGATAGGACAGGAGTATTACTCTTCTGCGGTGCCACCTAACTTCATTCTCTCGAATGCGCTCTGCCATGTACTGACATACATGCTCTGCTGTAACGTGCAGTCACGTCCCCCCTACTTCCGGCTTCCGCCCTTTTCAGTTCGCCCTCGCGGGTCCATTCACCTCTCTTTCCGCTGCCGCGCTCCCACCATCCGCGGCTCTCTGCAAGTTTTCAGAAAGGCTACTCCTCCCGGTCACAGGTTTAACATTTCAAAAGGATTTTCCCTTTATCGATTTAATTAAATAAAGGATAAGGGATTTTTCATATATTGTCAAGAAGAGATTTTATTTTTTTCGAAGGAATTTACTTATGGCAAAAATTGTTTTCGGTATATACAATATCTATACCGAGTACACAAAAATGCCTTCGTCGTTTTGTTCTGCAACGATCTGGCCCTTCGCAGCCAGATATTTCAGAGTCATGCAGGCAGGCAGAAAGAAAAACCACTTGGATACATCGGAAAGACTGCTGAAGGTTCTCTCGGAAGTTTCCAGCCTCGTAGTATATTCCGCTGTCTTCCAGGCGTTCATCGGACCGTACTCCTTCAGAAGACCTATGATCTGCCGCGCTTTTTCTCCATAATGCCGACGCAGTTCTGCGATGCGTTTATATACATCGATTCTGATTTCTCCATGACCGGGCAGAAGAGTCTTTACGTTCAGTTTTTCGATGATATCGAGACTCTTTAAATACTCATTCAGCGGATTATCCATGCCCTCCTCAAAAAATAAAAATCGGCGCAGCATCGCTCAGGATCACGTCACCTCCGAGCAGCGTCCCCGTCTTTTTCATCGTAGAGACAGGTATGAGCCGGCGAATGTCCCGGTGTGACGATACAACAAAAACTGTAGCCTCCGACATCGATTCGGCCGCCGTCCTCTACAATCGCAAAATCCACCGGCGCCTCGGGAAAAATTCACAGCCCGGATGAGATGCGATAAAAGTTTCATAAGACATGGGAAGACCTTCCGCCCAGTACTGCCGGTAGCGACCCCGCCAGTAATCGTCGGTGCAGAGAGCATTTGCAGCCTCCGCCTCCTCTTTTACCGCAAAACCTTGTTGGAATCTCTTTAGCCTGTTCAGCGAACCGCTGTGATCCGCATGGATATGAGTGAGAAATATATCAGTATTTTCCATATCGATACGTAACTGCCGGAGGTCCTCCGTGAGCAGTTCAAAATACTGCGGTTCATTCAGCCCCGTATCTATGAGAAGATTTCCTGCCC